>Ga0310691_10001747_pt1 | contig 31804 bp, 56 predicted proteins | sample 176DNAGHGlowgp2_FD_203887 | JGI IMG/M metagenome (GOLD analysis project Ga0310691, IMG submission 203887) | Sheep rumen microbial communities from Palmerston North, Manawatu-Wanganui, New Zealand - 1766 DNA GHGlow gp2 (v2) (version 2) | ecosystem: Host-associated > Mammals > Digestive system >... | reverse complement strand
CGCTGTGCGCTGGAGGGGTATTACCCCGATCTCATGGATATTGTGAAGCGCCACAGGCTGGACAACGAGAGTGGGGAAATCGTTGGGGATGTGACGTATAAAGAATGGTTGAAGCAAAAAGGCAGAATGTGAGGTGATCCAATGGCCTTTGTCAGTCATCGCGCAGAGGTGGAGCAAGCCTTGCGCGAACAGGTGGCCAGCGCCATGACGCAAGTTGGGACGGTTGCAGCTGGTCATGTTGCAGACCTTGCGCCTGTCCAAACGGGCAACCTTCGCCGGAGCATCACAAGCAAGCTACAAAGCTTCGACACGGTGATCATCGGCACGCCGGTTGAGTATGCGCCTTATGTCGAGTTTGGACATCACCAGCAACCGGGGCGCTTTGTTCCTGCCATCGGCAAGCGTCTGGTTGCCTCCTATGTCCCCGGCAAGCCGTTTTTCAGACCGGGCATTGAAGGGAACATTGACGAGTACAGAGCAATCATAGAGCGAGCATTAAGCGGTTGACAATTGCAATCCCTGCTTCGGCAGGGCTTTTTATATTTTACGTTTTTGAATGTGACAAATAGCTAATCGTCATAGAAAATGATCCCGATGACGCGAGCACGCGTTACAAAAAACCCGTTGGCCGAGCATGGCCGCCAGAGCATTGGAGGGAAACCAAATGGCAAAGTTTGCACGTGCCGAGATCAGGAAGATCATCGGCGAATCCTGCACGGACGAAATGGAGACCGCGCTGATCGCGCTGCACCACAGCATTGTGGACGATGTCAAGGATCAGCTCGACGCCGCGAACGCAGACGTGGCGAGGTACAAGGCAGAGGCTGACAAGCTGCCTGGCATCCAGAAGGAGCTGGAAGGCCTGAAGAACGGCGAGGACTACAAGGCCAAGTACGAAAAAGAGCACGCGGACTTCGAAGGCTACAAGAAACAGGTCGCGGACGGCGAGGAGCTTGCCAAAAAGAAGGCGGCTTATCGCAAGCTGCTGGTTGATGAGCATATCAACGAGAAGCGGCTGGACGCGGTGATCCGGTTGACGGACTTCGCCAACATCAAGCTGGACAAGGACGGCAATCTGCAGGACGTGGAAACGCTGAAGAAGAGCATCGGCGAGGATTGGGGCGACTACAAGGTCACGACGCATAAGCGCGGGGCGTCTGTGCCTAACCCCCCGGACGGCGGCAAGGCCGATGACAACGGCGGCAAGGCGATGAGCCGGGCCGCGGAGCTCGCCGCACAGTACCGCGCACAGAAGTACGGAGTAAGGAGTGAGCAAAAGTGAGTTTCATCCTGGGAACCACCAACACGGCGTATCAGCCCGGCTATTTCCTGGCTGATGCCGAGGGCTGCACCCGCGAGACCGTCACCGTCGCCGCCAATCATGCGGCTGTGGTGACCAAGGCGGATGGCAGCAAGTATGTCCCCGCCGGCGCGGTAATTCCCGCCAACGGCGCGACCGCAAAGGGCATCCTGTATGAGGACGTGGACGTCTCCACCGGCAACATGCCCGGTTCTATTGTCACGCGTGGCGTGATCTATGAGAATCGGCTCCCCGCTGCGCTGGATAACGCCGCGAAGTCTGCCCTGACCGGGATCAAGGTCATCGCCACCGCCCCGGCTGTGACGCGCCCTGACTGGGCGACCACCTGAGAGGAGAGTGTGAGCAATGGCGAACCGCTTTGAAGACAACATCCTCGGCCTTGTGCCGCAGGAGGAGTGGCTGGATGTCGGCCTGACCGATGTCACCCGCCCCAACGATCCCGCTGACCGCCTCTTCGGCGATGTCAAAACCAGCAACCTCGTGGCCTACTGGGAGTCCATCGCCGCCGAGTACAACGTGCCTCTGATGGCCGTTTTCCACGGCTTTGACACCGAGGCCCAGCAGACCTTCCGCGTGCCTGTGGATACCCACAACATCGAGAAGGGTCTGATCAAGGTCAAGATCAACCAGTCCGAGCGTATGCGTGCGCTCCTGCGTTCCGGCGTTCAGAATGACGAGCTGTATGACTACGTGCTGAACGACGGCATCCGGCTGGCCGATCAGGTGGTCACCCGCACCAAGGTCGCCAAGAACGAGCTTCTGGCCACCGGCAAGGTGACGATCAAGGAGAACAATCTCGACCTGACCGTGGATTATGGCGTTCCTCAGGGTCAGACCAGCCTGACGCTGGACTTCGGCGCGGGTGCTTCCGCTCCCGTGGACGAGCAGCTGGAAGGCATCGTCTCCGCTGCCATCGCCGCTGGCGTGACGCTCAACGGCTTCTACACCTCCCGCGCCATGCTGAACAAGCTGCGGAAGAACGCAGCGATTCAGCAGGCTATCAACGGCGTGAACATGGTCGGCTCCCTGGTCAGCAACAGCGACCTCCGCGCCTACCTGTCCGAGGAGTTCGGCCTGAACGAGATCATCACCAACGACCTGACCTATGGCGTTGAGGGCACTCCGTCCAACAACCGCCCGCACGTGGTCGCCAAGCGGTACTTCCCGGAGAGCAAGGTCACCTTCTTCAGCACAAACAACGGCGGCAAGGTGGGAGACGGCCTGTGGGGCGATCCCCCGGAGACCGATGTGGCGCAGTTCCTCGATGTCAACGGCAGCTCCGAAAGCCCCTATGTGTACATCACGCAGTGGTCCGAAAAGGATCCCGCTGTGCTGTGGACGAAGGCCTCTGCCCTGTTCATCCCGGTGCTGTACAACCCGAACTCCCTGTTCATCGCCACGGCGACCGAGACGGCGGGTGGCTGATGATGTGGAGAGCGCTGGAAATGTTCCGCGATCTGGAAGACCGTCACCTGTATCAAGCGGGTGACGGCTTCCCCTATGACGAACGGGCAATCAGCAAGGAGCGACTGAGTGTGCTTTCCAGCCGCCAGAACGCGACAGGAAGGCCGCTCATCGCGCAGGATGAGGAAGAAATTATCACCGAAGCCCCGGAAACGCCCAAGAAGGTCACCAGAGGCCGTAAAAGGGCACAGTAAGCGGGAAGGAGGGGAGAGCAATGCTTCAACAGATTTGCGAACACATCCACAATTACTTCATCCGTGAACGGTTTGCGGGAACGTTTACGATTGCTGACGGACAGCTTTCCCCCACCCCCGCGCTCAAAGAAGGGCAGCGGTTCTTAATCACGGGGTCTGATCTTGATGATGGGATTTACACCTATCATGCAGACGGGCTCCGCGATGACGATGATATCGCCGGGGCGGGGCTTGCGGATGAAATCTTTTCTGGAGCGATATGTGGCTTGGCTGTTCCTCCCCAAGTTATAGCTCTTTCCGCAGAGGTGTCAGAGTGGGTTGGCAAATACGGTGATATCATCAACAGCCCATATCAGTCTGAATCCTTTAACGGCTACAGCTACACGAAAAGCAGCGTCGGGAACGCGGGCGGCGAGGCATCTGCCGGGTGGCAACAGGTCTTTGCAAGCCGCCTAAATCGATGGAGGAAGGTGGCGTTCCTGTGAGCTTGCTGGATGATTACCGCTACCCTTGCGTGGTCATGTACAAGGTCCCCGTGCCGGACGGCATCGGCGGCTTTGTGAACGAATGGCATGATGGCGCGGAGATCACCGTGGTGTTTGAATACAACGCATCCACGGAGATGCTGCTGGCTGAGAAGGCCGGGACGAAGCGCAGCTATCGCGTATATGTCCCGAAAAACGTTGACATGGCCTATAACGACCGCTTCCGGCGCGTGAAGGACGGGCAGATCTTCGTCGTGACGAACCCCGGCACCGACCGCTTCACGCCGAAAGGCTCTGACCTGAATTTGCGGGCGCTGGAGGTGGAGAGGGGTGACCTCTCATGATTCAGACCGCGAAGGCGCTGGCCGATTTCTTCGGCGGCTTCGGCATCCCGGCCTACAGCGAAAACACGGTGCCGGATGATGCGGAACTGCCGTACATCACCTATCCGCTCCGGGAACCGGAGTGGAACGCGAAGACTACCTTTTGGGCCATCGTGTACTTCCGCAGTCAGAGCAGCAACCTCTACGGGCTTTCCAAGGCGGATGAAATTGTGGCCGCCATCGGGAACGGCATCCGGCTGCCGATCGAAGGCGGATACGTTGTCCTCTGGCCCGAAACGCCCCTTGTTCAGTCCATGCCGCCGAACGATGATGTTCGTGCGGCTTACATCAATCTGAGCATCAACGCATATCATATACCGGGTGTGTGACCCGGAGAGAGGAGAAACCCATGGCTATCAAAAGCTCCGTAACCACGCCGCTTCGCCGGGAGACTTACAAGAATCTCCAGCTGAACGCTGGCGTGATTCTCGTTGACTATGATATCTCCACTTACACCAACGCTACCGCGCTGAAAGCGGCCCTGAAAACCGCGATTCAGGATGGAACCAAGCTCCTTGGCGCGACCCGTGGCGGCGGTACGTTCACGATCACCCGCGAAATCCGCGAGGTTGAGGCTGACGGTGTGCGCGGGCCTTTCGTCGGTTCGCGCATTGTGGACAGCGCCGACGCCTATCTCAGCACCACGCTGATTGAGATCACGCCGGAGCATGTGCAGAAGGTCATCAACAACGCGGACATTGACACAACCGAAGCCAATCACACCGTCATCACCATTCGCACGGCGATTGACGATGAGGACTATCTGCCGAACGTCATCTGGATTGGCGACACTTCCGAGGGCTTTATGGCAATCGAACTGGAGAACGCGCTGAATACCGCCGACTTCACGCTGACTTTCGCGGATAAAAACGAGGGCACGATGAACGCCGAGTATCACGCGCACCGGGACGATGTCGGCGCGGTGGACGAACTGCCCGTCAAGCTGCATTGGCTGACAGACCCTTAATGCCGACCCTATCCGCGCTCAGTATAGGGTCGCTCACACTAAGTCCGGCATTTGATCCGCAACGAACTGAATACTTCGCGCCCGTGGCACAGGCTGGGAACGTGTCCGATGAGTACAGAATCACCGCTGGCACACGAAGTGGTCAAACGGTGGCGTATTCTCTCGGAAGCGGAACTACAGCGAAACTCCGCGCAAGCATCACCAGTAACGGTGTTGTTCGGATCGGTGACGGCAGTTTGAGCGAGGGAGACACAGGGGTCGTGATTATCAAAATGAAGGTTACAGAAGGCAACGCGAGCACAACGTACCGAATCACGCTGAATGTGACCATCACGGCACACGAATTCGTAGATGTAGACATACCCGGAGATTGACCTATGCGGGGCTGGGGGCTTCCCCGCCCCGCTAATTACATTTATGGAGGAACAACCATGAAGATTTCTGAAATGACCAACGATCAGGCTACACAGGCTCTCATTCGGCTGTCCGGGCCGTTTGCGTCCATTTGTGACGATGACGAGATGATGGCGATTCTCGACGAAGTGCAGAAGATGAGGGACAGCAAGGGCGTCCCGGTCATCAAGGCCATTGCGAAGATTCTGCCGAAGTTTATCGCATTCGGACTGGTTAAGCACAAGGGCGATCTCTACGAGATCGTCGGCGCGCTCCTGAGTGAACCGAAGAACAAGGTCGGCGGGCTGAATGTTGCACAGACGATTCAGGCGGTCAAGGACAGCTATGATGACGTGCTGGCGAGTTTTTTTCAGCGTTCCGCGCCTGTGACGATGAACAGCGCAGAATAATCGTTTGCTGTCTCCTCCGTTATGGATGGCATGGACACTATGCGCTGTATTGTATGGTCAAAGAGGCGTATGCACAGCAGTTTTGGCAGGACTATGTTGCTGACACGCTTGGCGCTATCCAGTTTGGCCTGAGCCACATTGGAGGCACGAACGACACGCCTGTACTCTATTCGGACATCGCGCACGAAAACCGGGTCAAGCAAAACAACCTGACCGCTGGTCAGATCATCGGCAACATCGTTGATCGACTGTAGCCGGGAAAGGAGAACCACATGGATTTGTTTGAACTGTCCGCAACTCTGCGGCTGGATACAAGCGAATATGAAAGAGCCATATCCAAGGCCGAAAAGATGGCCTCCGACCTTGACAAGAAGCTCGGCAAGGCTGGCGGCTTTTCCGGCGCGTCTGTCGGTTCAGGTTCCGGCATCATCGGACGTATCGGCTCCGGGCTTGGGAAACTCGCCTCTATAGGCACAAAGGCATTCTCCGGCATGGCAAACGTTGGTATGAAATCCATGTCAATGCTTGCCAAGGGCGGTCAGGTTGCGTTTTCCGGCCTCACCAAAGGCATTGGAATGGTCACCAAGGCCGCGACAATCGGCATGGGGTCTGTCGCGGCTCTGGGCGCGGCGTTTGCGCCGATGGTGAAGGGTGCAGTAAGCGCGTTCAGCAGCTATGAACAGCTTGTCGGCGGCGTCGAAACGCTGTTCAAGGATTCCGCTGGGTTTGTGCTTCATGACGCAAACGAAGCCTTTAAGACCGCTGGCATGAGCGCAAATCAGTACATGGAAAACGTCACATCGTTTGCCGCCTCTATGATACAGGGCCTCGGCGGTGACACGATGAAAGCCGCCGAAATGAGCAATATGGCCATTACAGACATGGCCGATAACGTCAACAAAATGGGAACCAGCATGGAATCCGTAGAATATGCCTATCGCGGATTCTCCAAGCAGAATTATACCATGCTGGACAACCTGAAACTTGGCTACGGCGGCACGCGGGAAGAAATGGAACGCCTGTTGAGTGACGCTGAAAAGCTAACCGGGAAGAAATATGACATTAGCAATTTCGCGGATGTTGTTGATGCGATCCACGCTATACAAGTGGAAATGGGCATCACCGGAACAACAGCCAAGGAAGCCGAAACAACAATCCAAGGTTCTGCAAGCAGGATGAAAGCATCCTGGCAAAACGTCCTGACTGTGTTGGCAAACCCTCGCGGCATCAAGAATCTGAAAGCCGTAGCGCAGGAGTTTGGGGAATCGCTCACGGTATATATTAGCAACCTTGCTCCCTCGATCAAGGCCGCTGTTATGGGTCTCCCTACACTCATTACAGAGCTTTCCCCGGTGATTGAAGAGCAAATCCCGAACCTGATTTCCGACATCATCCCGACCATCATCAATTCTGGCATTGATCTCGGAATTGCGCTTGTTAAGGGCATCACCAAAACGCTGAAAAAGATTGACTTCGGCAAAATCTTCAAGACTGCCGGAAGCAAGATTAAAACCGTCGCAACTGATTGGCTGGGGCTTCCGTCTGATGCAAGCATTTCAGAAATCTTCATTGGACTTGGAACAAAGATTCGCGAAGAGGTCGTAAAGCTCAAGAACAAGGCGAAGCTCAAGTTGGCTGAACTGCTTGGCCTTACCAACGCCAATGGATCGCCAATTACCGATGCAGACATGATTCCGTGGGGACGGATTGGGGAATCTGTCGCTGGGCATATGAAAAACATCCTCAGCGGCGCGAAGCTGACTCTTGCGGCGTTGCTTGGGCTAAAGAACGAGGATGGAACAGACATTACCAATGCTGATGGCATTGATTGGGCAACCATCGCCGATTCTGTCTTTGGTCATATGCAAACGGTTCTCAGCACTGCGAAAATTACGCTTGCGGCGTTGCTGGGGTTGGACGATCCAAAGAATGCTACGCTTGGTGAAACGCTGAACAAACTTGTTCAGTCTGCCTTAAAGGGCATTAAGTCTGGCGGGGATTTCCTAAAGCGGCTTCTGATCGGTGACGATGCATACAAGGCTATCCAAACTCAGATTTGGAAAGACAGCCATAAGGGTGGGAATTGGTACAAAGCTTGGAACGATGGAACAATTGACGCTGTAAACGTTGGTTGGGACAAGGTTGTTGGAAGGGTTTTCGACAACTTTGAAGGAGGGTTCGACAGTCTGTTTACAGACGGGATCCCGATTGTTCTCGACATCGCTGGCGGTATCGCACAATTCGTCGTTGAGCTTGCCAAAGAAATAGAGGCTCATGCCAGTGATATTGCGAAAGGAATAGTTGGCGCGCTAAAGATTGCGGCTGAATCGCTCCCTGAGATCCTTGGCGCAATCGCCGGAACCATTGAAGAGATTCTCAAAGACCCCAGTCTTCCCAACGGTTTGACAAGTTTTGTTTCGGCTCTTATTCATCTGATTATTGAAGAAGCTCCAAAGCTCGCAAGTGCATTTGGTGAATTTCTTGATAATTTGTTCAAGAACTTGGGTGCAGACACAGATTTCAAGACTGTATTCAGCAGTTTAATGGATAGTATCGTTAAACTTGCTGACGCTGTGATGAAACTTTTCTTTGAAGAGGATCAAAACGGCAACATGAAGATGCGCCCTTGGCTTGAAACTACACTTGGTGCGATTTCAGATGTTCTGACGTTTATTGGAGACGTTGTTGCCGCAATCGCGGAAGGTCTTGACAGCTTGCCGAGAGCGACGCAATCGACAAGGGCTGCATACATTGCTGAATTCGGATGGAATCTTGGAAACAAGTATTATGAAGAGAATCAGAAATATAATCCTGGAACCGGGTTCGGAACGACAACTGCAAAAGAATGGCGGAATAGATTGCAGAATTCTGATGTGTACAGGGCAGTAGATTATAGGTTTGCTCCGGAAGCAGAAAAGAAAAAAAGAGCGCAAGATACAACTGCTTACAATGCAGAAAAGACAGCGGAAAAAGTGATGGAAGTTGGAGGGGACATAGAAGAATTTAATAAAGCTCTCGCACTTTTGGCAGAAGCATTCCCAAAGGGGACACAGGAAATCGAAATCGCCGGACGCAAGTGGACTAATGCAATTCCAAAGTATTATGAAGAAAATGGAAAGTATTATCGTGAGATATCATTGCCAAACGCTGATGGAAAAATCACTGTAACCGTTCAGGAATTTGACGATATTACAGCCGCGATTGCAAGCCTATACCAATTCCTGACTTCTTCCGGATATGGCAATCGCGTTCCGGGTTACTACGGCCCGTATAAATTCGAAGATAACACACAGAATAAGAACGCAAAGGGCGCATGGTCTGTCCCATATGACGGATACATCGCCATGCTCCACCGCAATGAACGTGTGCTCACCGCCTCTCAGGCGAGGCAATCCGATTACGGCGGCGGGAATGCAGACGTTGTAGCGGCGATTCAAAGCCTGAAAAACGATCTTCAAAACCTAAAACTGGTTGTCGGACAGAAAATCTTCGGCTCCGCTGTCGTGGATTACGGCGGAAAAAGAATGAATAACTACATCGGCAAAGCCGAGGACAAGATGGTCGCCGGGTACGGATGGGGGTGAGATAGATGATGCCTTGGTTCCTCTGGAATAACGTGGATTCCCGGGCAATGGGCCTGTGGGTGTCACAACTCCCCGCACCGACCCGCGCCGCCGAGAGGGTGCAGGAGGTCACAATCCCCGGACGCGCCGGAACGCTGACGCTCAAGGAGGGCGAGAACGTCCATGAGGGCTACGTCAAAGAGTGCGTGGTCACGGCGAAGGCCGAAGCCGATTACCACGCGATCCTTGACTGGCTCCGGGGTGACGGACAAGTGGTTTTCTCCAGCGAGCCTGACCGCGTGTACTGGGCGCATCTCGCCGGAGAAGTTAAGTTTGACCGTGTAAGCCACGCGCTAAAGCAGGCTACGATCCCGTTTTACGTTCACCCGCATAAGGGGCAGTACCCTCCGGAGAGCGACATTACCATGAATGCCTCTGGAAGCGTCCGTAACCCCGGCAACGTGGCAGCTATGCCAATTCTCACCCTGACCTTCACGGAGAGCTGCAGCGTGGCCGTTGGCGAGAATGAGATGACATTTACGGCGAATGTCCCGGAAGGAGAAACCGCACAGGAAGAAACCATTACGGTAGACTGTGACGCAGAGTTGGTGACAAGCAACGGACAGCTTTGGGACGGAAAAACGGAGGGTGACTTCTTAAGGATGAGCCCCGGCGATAACACCGTGACGCTGACTGACTGTACTGCTGTTGTGAAGCCGCGCTGGAGGTGGTGCTGATGTCGAGGGTGCTGACTTACACGACGAACAATGTATCGCTGTCCAGCACATGGACAACAAACGGCACAACTGTTACGAAACCTTCAAGCACGGCGACGGATACCCGAACGATCACTGTTTCCGGTATTCCGATCAATGCAACTGTTCTCCGCGCATGGCTGTCGGTGAAGATGAAGGGCATCCCTACAACGGTCGGCAATTACTACATTCAGACGGTTAACGGCGAAACGGTCAACGGCGGCGGGAACGAATACAAAACCAACCTCGTTCGGATGGAGGTTTACAGCAACCGCGCTGTGACGCTGACCTTTGTCTATCGCTGTATAGAGTACGCGAGGGCATCTGCCGGAACGCACACCTATACATCCGTATTTGAGGACATTACGCTGAACATCGAGATCGAGGAAGGCGAGGACAAAGGGTACACAGACAATGAAGTCCTGAACCCGGTCAAGGGCATCATGCTATATGACCCCAAAGAAACGGACTTTACAAAGAACGGCCTTATTCTTCATCCGAGTTCTTGCACGGTGTCTGAGGAAGCTGCCGGGATGTTTGAACTCGATATGCAGATTCCGATGGATGCGGACAGACGCTGGGAGCTGGTACTGGAAGATTGCATCATCAAAGCGCCTGTGCCGCCGTACAAAATCCCGGAAACTACAATCCCGGTGGGGACGGTGTATCAGGTCAAGTCCACGGCCCCGGAGACAACGCCGCTGTATTCACAGCTTCCGACCTACTCAAAGGCCGATGATGCGGCAGACGATTCGTCGAAATATGGTGCGTGGAATTCAGCCACATCATACAAGATCGGTGCAAGGTGCATCTATGGGGGATACATCTTTGAAGCGACAAAGCCAAGCACAAATCAAAACCCATCCAGCTCCACAGGCTATTGGGCGCTTGTGGCGGCTGTAAATCCGTCCTCGTCTTCACAATCGTCATCTCGGCAGATTTACAATCCCGGCGTCATCATCCGGGACATTCCGAAGCAAACGTCTGGTAGCCCGACGCAAGTAACCTTCATTGCGACGTACAACTGGAAATACATTAAGATCAGGGACAATCTCGGGAACATCGGATACGGCATCAAAGCGGATTATGAGGAAGCCGCGACGGCGGCTGAACCGATTGTGATCCCGGCGCGGACGATCTACACGCAACTGTTCCGCGTATACGACGTATCGGGCGATGAAGCGGACGGCATGGTCACGGTCAGCGCAAAGCACATCAGTTACGACTTTGAGTGCAACCGGATTTTCGACTGCAAGATGACCGAAGCCTCGCCAGCCACGGCGATTGCTCTGCTTCAGGGACGGTTGATGAATCCTGATAGCAGACTGATCGCTTGTCCGATTGAATACCCGCTGATCACTGCGGACTGGTCGTTCCAAAACCCGGTGCAAGCGATTCTCGATCCTGACATAGGTCTCGCGTCACAGCTGCAAGCGAATGTCCTGCGGGACAATGGAGATTATTTCATCCTTCCGAAAGTCCCCGCGAGGATCGGCGCACGGCTTGCGTACGGCGTAAACCTTCGCGGTGTGACATGGGAGCGGAATCTTAACGATCTTGTGACAAGGATCATTCCACGCGCCGGGAATGGAAGCAGCGGATTTCTCTATCTTGACGAACTGTTTATTGATTCACCGTTGATCGACGAGTACGCGGTGGTTCATACTGAGGTGCTGGACAGTGAGTACAGTGTCGGGCAGGAGATTGAACTGGCAGACGGCACGAAGCGCACACTGAGCCGTTCCGAGGTCATCGAACGGATGCGGCAGGAAGCCGAAAACAGGTATTATGTGGACGGCGCGGACAAAGTGGTCGTGAGCCTGAATGTCGAGTTTGTCCTGCTGGGCGACACAGAGGAATTCAAACAATACAGGAACCTTCAGCGGGTGAACCTGTACGACCGGATCATCATTGACACCGGGAACATGACCACGGAAGCGCAGGTCATCGGCTACGAATGGGACTGTCTGATGGGACGCTACAACGGCATCAGCATCGGCAAAGTCTATTCACAGGCGAGAAAGCGCATCCCCGGTTATCGCGTCGCCACGGGCGCGATCACATACAGCAAACTCTCTCCCGGCTTGATCAAATGGATAAAGGGGGCAAACTAAATGCAGTTTGAGAAGTGGTACGACATTGACCTGAAAAAGCCCCGGCAGTTTGTGCCGGACATCGGTTTCCCCACGTTTGAGGGCGACAACAACAGCGTCCGCATCGGCGTGAATGTGTTCAGCGACAAAACGCCATCAGATGTGACAGGCACGATCAAAGGCTATTGCATCCTGCCGAACGGTGTAGCGCTCATGCCGTGGGACGGCGCGAAGGACGGGAACCGTGCATGGATTGATGTTCCGGATGACGCGCTGATCATGAACGGCAGGATCACGCTCTCCATCCGCTGCTTTGACGCGGACGAAACCACGGTGCTGTTTCAGGCGTCGGCGACGGTGCGCCGGGTTGATTCCGAACGGCACTATGACCCGGAGGACGAAATCGGCGATGTAACCGACCTGATCGAAGAGGCCGAGCGTGTTTCTGGCGTCGCCGCACAGGCCGCGCAGGATGCGCAGGACGCGCTGGCGCAAGCGTCTGACATCGTTTCCTACGCCACGCAAACCGGGCAGACGGACGCGCAGAAAGCCACGGCAAGGACGAATATTGAAGCTGCGAGTGAGCAGGACGTTTCTGACTTAAGAGACGCTGTAAATTATTTGCATGATGCAAATAACAAAGCTATCCCTGCTGTTTTAGAAAATACGGACACTAACTATAATGCGTGGACACCGCAAACCATAACCTACTTTTCAAACCGCATCATACCAAAGGGGTCTTTTATCGCATCGGTTGACTTACGAGCCAATTCACTTGGTACGATTGTGTTAATCAATAATGACAACAAAGTTGTATATACAAAGGAAACAAACACATATAATTATAACGATGTATTAAATCATAAAATAGGATATTGGGCAGAAGAAGATGTCAGGATTGGCTTTGCTGGCTTTAAGATCAGATATAAAGCATTAAACGCAACCGATGATACGGTATTGGCAACAGATGGTGTTTACGAATCATCCAATGCCGCTCCCGTTGTTGGCGATGTGCTTACAATCACAAAAACAACGAGCACAACATTGTTCCGGTTTCTGGCTCAATGGCATTATATCGAATATCGAAAGCACGGCACAAACAACATTGAAAAGGGATGGTTGCCGAAGGGATTGCAAGTATATCCAAACATGCTTCGGTATACTGATATTGATTCTGATATTGGATTTATTGGGCGGTGGTATACTCAGATGGTCAACGGGCATGAGTGCCATGTTACCAACAACTGCGGATCTGAATTTTATTTCAAAACAAGCGGAGCAACAACAATAACAATTGAATGGCAAGCGATGACACAGACTAATGCGTATTATGTTTATATCATTGATGGAAATGCGCCTGTACGTGCGTCAATAACATCAAACACCATTGTTTTGCCAGATAGCGGCGTACATTACATCAGAATCGTCACAGATGGAATCACAGAGGAAATTGGCAAATGGGAGAATGGGACAGGGTTCGCGTTTTCGGACGTGACTGTAAATCAGGGAAGTGTCTCCGGGGTTATGCCGACAAACCCGCAAATCATGTTCTTTGGTGATAGCATTACAGAGGGCATCCGTGCGCTTGGGATTGATAACACAGACATGGGAAATACCAATAGCGCAACAGGGGCATTTCCTTGGTATTGTTGCAAAAAGTTGAATGCAATTCCGTTCCGCATCGGCTATGGCGCGACAGGCATTAATAAAACCGGATCGTTTAATACGGCGATCAATGCGTTAGAATATCTTTATAACGGTACACCAGTTGACAAATACTATCCTGATGCCATCGTTATCAACTACGGGGCGAATGATGATGGAAACACGGATTTTAATAATGGGTATATTGCATATCTCAATGCTATGCACTTAATGTATCCGGGCGTTAAAGTATATATCATGATTCCATTTAATCAGCATTTGGCGAGCAGAATAACGACTGTTGCTTCTGGCTTTGATTGGGCGGAACTTATCGAAACTGCAAACTGGGACGGAATCACTTATGCAGACGGAATCCATCCGCTTGCTGCCGGGGCGGAAGTTGCTGGAAACTATCTCGCAGATGCGCTGATAGCAGATATATATGATTAAAAAGCGGCGTTCCAATCGGAGGATTCCAAGAAACAGCAGTATTCCTTCGCATGATTGAGCAGACTGTTGGGAGAAGGCTTGGTCTGCTAAGTAAAAAGGAGTTTTGATCATGACTGTAAAAGAATTGATTGAAAAACTACAACAAGAGAATCCTGATGCACTGGTATATACGATGGATAATTCAGATGATATTGCTCTCATTGTAACCAGAGTTAGCAGGAATATTCTTGAAGGGAAAGACGAGACAGTTACAATACATTAAAGGTTTCTTTAAGGACGAACCGTGCTATACTTGCGCGGTTCAATAAGTAATAACTGGTTACAAATTGCAACCATTCGGATTGGAGGGATAACATGGATGATGGGCTTTGGGTGGTGTTTGGGCTTATCTGTAGCGTGGTTGTGGTCTTAGTCTATATTGGCGATCGCATGGAAGCCCGATACCACAGGCTGCATCCGCCTAATGGATATGACGGCATGAGGGAGGATGAAGACGATGAACACCGCTGAACAAGTGACCGCGATCCGCGATCAAATGCTTGCGGAGGGCGCGGCGAAACCCGACATCATCCGGCAGATTGCTCTTGCTTGTATCGGCTGGCCCTACGTTTTCGGCGCGTGGGGCGAAGAGTGTAGCCCCTCCAACAGAAAACGCCGGATCAGGGATTCCCATCCAACGATCAAGAGCAAATGCCAAGTATTGAACGGAAAACGGTCTGACTGCAACGGCTGTCAATGGTATCCGAACGACGAGCGCGTGAGGATGTTCGATTGCCGGGGCTTAACAGATTGGCTCTTGAAACAGGTAGGAATTGATCTCGCCGGTGAAGGCGCGACCAGCCAGTACAACACGGACGCCAACTGGGTGCGGAAAGGCACAATTGACGAAATTCCGCAGGACATCGTCTGCTGTGTATTCCGCAGGAAAAAAGGCAGCACAAGGACGATGGAACATACCGGCATGTACCTGGGCGGGGACCTGTATGTCGATTGCTCCGTCAACGTGAAAACCGGCACAAAAAACTGGACACATTACGCCATCCCAGCCGGACTGTATAGTGAGGAGGAAATACCGGTGAGCACGAAACGACCGACACTTCGGAAGGGGAGTGAGGGAGAAACCGTCCGCGAGCTACAGGAACGCCTGATCGCGCTCGGATACGACTGCGGCACGAAAGGTGCGGACGGAAAATTTGGAGCCAAGACGGAGGAAGCTGTTAAGGAATTCCAAAGAAAGCACGGTCTGAAGGTCGACGGAATTGTCGGAGAAAACACCTGGGCAGAACTGGATAAGGCAGACGCGCCCAAAGAACAGACCTACAAAATCAGGATGTACGGATTGACATTTGACCAGGTCGAGCAGATCAGACGTGTTTGCCCGACGGCACAATGCGAAGTAGAAAAGGAGATGTGATGCCTTATGCCTGAGTGGATCACAAAGTATTGGGTGGAATGGGTGTTCGGCCTCGTGACGGCTGGACTGCTGGCCTATATCCGCAGCATCGCGAGACAGATTAAACACGAACGAGAGGAACAGCAAGCCCTCCGTGATGGCGTTAAGGCCCTGCTTAAAATCAACCTTGACAAAGAGTGCGAGCGTTGCCAGCGAGACGGCTGGTGCGGGTCTGTCAAGCGCAGTACCATTGACGATATGTACAAGGCGTACAAGGGTCTGGGTGGCAATGGCGGCACAAAAGCGCTTGTAGAACAAACGCTTGCACTTCCGGCGGTTGAGCCGGAGAAAGGGGTATGAAAATGAAAATCAACTGGAAACTGAGACTGCAGAACAAGGCTACGCTTTGGAGCCTGATTTGTCTGGTGGTGTCGATCATCTACCGTGTACTGGATGCGGCGCACGTGATCCCGCCGTTCACGTCTGATTTTGTGCTGGAGATCGCTGCGGACGTTCTTTCCGTGCTGGGTCTGCTTGGCGTGATCGTCGACCCGACCACGGACGGCGTATCGGATAGCAAGCGTGCAATGGGGTATGAGTGGCCCTGGCGCGACGGCGATGATTACGATGGTTGAGACTGCGGCCTGTTGTATGGTATAATGGCCGCAGGAGGTGCGTAACGCATGAGTAACAAAGAGATGGCACAGATTCCGTTCTACGCCCACGAGGGCGAGGTCACCCGGTTGGAGCGCATCAACAAGCGGCTATGGATTGCCGTGCTGATTGTGTTCGCGGCGTTTGTGATCAGTAACCTTGCGTGGATCATCTACGAGAACCAGTTTGAGGACATCGTTACAACGGAGACATACGAGGCCAGCGCAGACGGCGGAAGCACAGCAGTTACAAACGGCAGCGGGGAGGTGAGCGTAAATGTCGGCTACGGCGGTTTACAAGAGGACAACAAGAATCAGAGTGCGCAGAACTAACAACCCGGCAGTCAAGCCCTGCCCCACCTGCAATGGGACGGGGGTTGTGAAGAAATGATTCACATTCCCGATGATCTGAGCTACAGCAAGGTCGAAGCCATCATTAACGAATGGATCATTGGTGATCACGCAGAGCGAAACCGGCAGATGATGGTCAGCCGCCTCCTGGACGGCCACACCATCGAGCAGGTCGCCGAAGAGGCAGGCTTGTCCTACCGCTACGCCGCGGGCGTGATCCGCAGATGCGAGGCGAAGATCTACAAACACTTTCCCGGCTAACCGCCGGGAATTTTCTTTTGCATTTGGCTAATTTTCCTCTTGACTTTTATGCTTAAAAGAGTATACTACAGACAAGGCCACCGGGAAGGGGGCCGACAAGGAGGGAATCACGATGGAAATCAGGATTACGAAGACAGAAGGCAACTGGACCATGGGCACTATTGACGGATTCGACTTCGAGGTTAAGCACTATCAGGAAGGCAGCGAGTTCGGGATCAACGGCGGCAGGATCAGCAAGCTCTGGATCGGAAATAAGGGACAGAAAGCCGCCGCATGGTACGAAAGAGGCTGGGGAAAGAAGCCGCACACGACCAAAGAACGCAAAGCCATGAACGCGATCATTGAGCGGTTCAACTGACGCAAGAGAGGAGCGAATCAAAATGACGATGGAAGAGCGGCTGGCAATCCACAGCGAGATCGAACGGCAGAACGAGCTCCGGCGGCTGGACTTCCTCCACGGCCCGGTGGTGGACTTCCGGTCTACGGAGACCGCGGACATCTGGACGCACGCGGACGGCTACAAGGAAGTGGCCTGGCACGAGGAACAGGAGGTGCAGCCAGCATGAGCAAAACGCTACGGTATTCACCGCGAGGGCTTGGATTCGACGCCTGGACCCCCGGCGCGATCCTCCCTGACCTTTGGTTCAACATTCTGGAGGAAATCCGGGAGTTTGCCGAGGAACTGGGGTTCAAGCTGAAGCGGATTTGAAGGAGGCAGACGGCATGACGAAAAAAGCCAAGTTCCTCTACGCGGACCATGACCGCTGGATGACCATTCTCTGGTACGAGTACCGAGGACGGAAGTACACCATAAACCCGCAACTCTTCACGCCAACAGCGGTGCAGCACCGGATGGAGCAAGAAAGCATCGACATTGCAATCGAGAAAGAAGAAAAGGCAAAGGAGTATGAAGCCACGCACGAACACCGGTACGAGGACACCGCGCAGGCAGGATTCGACCTTTTCTGGAAGTACGTGAATGACGAGATCACCGAGGAAGAACTCGGATAACCGGCACCCGCCCCGGAGGTTACGAGGGCAGAAAGGATGGAATATGGTGAACCGGCGCGATCAAGCCCTCGCAAAAACAATTATGAAGAGGGATGGAGGAAAGTGCACCTTCTGCGGAAAGACTGATGGTTTGGAAGCGCATCACATTATCCCCGTTGCGTGTGGCGGGCCGGATGTGGTCGAAAATCTTATTACCGTTTGCAAAAGCTGCCACAAAAAGCTTTCGCCAACAGGCATCTTGGTCCGGTTAAGTCAGGATAGCAAAGCCCGGTTCAAGAAAGAGCTCTATGCTCTGATGCAAAAAAAGTTGGATCAAGGCGAGTGGGGCCTTGAAATGGTATTCGACGCGATTGATGAATTGTAAGACCCGCCCCGAGATGGCAGAAAGCGAGGATCAAATGGCAAACTTCTATTTCACCTTCGGCAGCGACGAACGCTACCCGTTCGGACGGAATGATTACGTGATGGTGCAGGCCCAGGGCGGCAACCGGGCCTGCGACCTCTTCCGGGAGCGCCACCCGAACCGGCCCGGGAGCGACTGCATCAACTGCGCATTCATCTACAGCGAGGAAGAGTTCAGCAAATTCCGCGATAAGTATTACCCGTACCCACCGGTCGAGATCATCCGGGAAGGAGGCGTGAATCGTGGTTGACGAGCGCATCGCCCGGATGATTGCCGCGTACATCCCCGGCGATCCTGACCCGACACTGGAACTCTCCGAGTATTACTTCCTGCAGCAGAACACCGGCAGGCCCCGCATCATACGGGTCTTCGCCCTGGACTGCTTCCCGCACAAGGACGGCACCCGATACGGCTGCTACACCATGCGCGGCGGGCAGCTGGTGCATGTGGATGACGGCTGGGACGGCGATCCTTACCACGGGATCTACATGTCCCAGCTCTACGACAACAAAGAGGACTGCAAGAACCAGACGCACAGCTTGTACGAAAACTGGGAGCAGCTACGCGAGATCCAGAAAAAGGAGGGCTAACAAAAATGGATAAGTACGAGCGGAAGATCATCGAGGACGAAATCAAGCACCTGGAGAAGAAATGGGAGGACGCGCACGAGCTGTACGGCATTACCGGCAGCGCGTCCACCGACCATACCATGCACAAGTATGATGTGCTCAAGACCGCACTGGAAAACTACCTCTATCACCGCCAGGAAGACACGGACCGGAAGATGATCCTTCAGCAGCAGGAGCAGCTGCTGAAACTGAAAAACACCGTCAACCGCTTCGCCATCACCGGGAAGATCCCGGCAGACGCGGCGAACGTGCTGACCAACATTATCATGAGGGGGTGAAATCAAATGTCCATGATCTCCCCATCCCGCCTTGCGGTGCTCCGCAGCCAGTACCCGGTCGGCTGCACCGTGGAGCTGATCGAGATGAACGACACCCAGGCCCCGCCTCCCGGCACGCGGGGCCGCGTGATCTGGGTGGACGACATCGGGACCATCCATGTTGCTTGGGAGACGGGCAGCAGCCTGGGCGTTGCCTACGGCGAGGATTACTGCCGCCGGGTCGACGCTTGACAGGCTTAAAAGCTTGCTGTACACTCCATGCGGGAGGTGATACCAATGCCGAAGGAGAAAACCGGCGACGGGTTCGATTATCGGACGTACATGAACGAGTATGTCAAGGAGAAACTAATCTACAAGCGCGTCAATTTCACAAAATCGAACCCGGATGACATGGAGCTGCTGGCCTGGCTGGAATCGCAGCCGGAAAAAACGGCTCCGTACATCAAGCGCCTGATCCGTGCGGACATGAGAGCCCGGAAACAGCCTGAATAAAGCCTGAAAGATAGCCGGAAAGAAGCCTGCTGACATCCTCGTCAGCGGGCTTTTTTTATTTCAAAATTTCCTCCGAAAGGGGGGCTTGTGAGTGCGTGAATATGTGCTTCGAATGACTGCTTGCGGTATCCCGATACGGACGGCGGTTAAGATCTACGCTGATTTCAAAAAGCGACACAAGCTCAAGGCATTGGACAAATACATCGCATACGTGGAGGCGATCCAGCATGGCGGAGCTGAAACAGTACAACCCTAACCCGGCAGGCCGGAATGTCGGCGACTGCGCGATCCGCGCTGTGGCAAAAGCGCTTGATCTGGATTGGGAGACGGCCTATGTGCTGATCTCCATGGCGGGTTTTCAAATGAATGATATGCCAAGCAGCAATACGGTCTGGGGCGCGGTGCTGCGGAAACATGGCTTCTACCGTCACGTGATCCCGAACGCCTGCCCGGACTGCTACACGGTCGAAGACTTCGCCGATGAGCATCCGCATGGCGTGTACGTGGTTGGGACAGGAAACCACGTGGTGACGATCGTGGACGGCACGGTCTTTGACAGCTGGGACAGCCGCCGGGAGATCGTGTCCTACTTCTGGTCTGAAAACGAAACGGAGGAATGACGCATGGCTTACAACAACGGCTTCCCGGTCGGGTATCCGCAGATCTTCCCACAGTACCAACAGCCTTTTCAGCAGCCCTACCAGCTGCCGCAATACCAGCAGACGGCGCAGCAGCCGGTCCAGCAGATGCCGCAGCCGGCATCCAGGATGACCGAGGTCTTCCCGGCAGCGAGTGAAAAGGCCGTGCTGGAATTCCCGGTGCAGGCCGGGGCCACGGTGATGCTTGTCGCCAATGATGACAGCTTTGTGGCGATCAAGGAGGCGTCCGTCACGGGCCAGATCAGCACGGTGTTCTATGACCGGCGTCCCCCGGCCCCCGCTGAAAAGCCTGTTGATCTGACGGCATACGTGACACGCGAGGAACTTGATCAGCGTCTCGCCGCTCTGGCCGCTCCGCGCAGGACGAAGAAAGAGGAGGTTCCAGAGGCATGAGCTTTTTCGACAACCTGGGCACCCAGCGCCCACAGCAGACCGCGCCGGACATGCGGAACGAGATCGGCAGCATCAAGGCGAACCCCGGCAGCTACCTGAAAGCGAAGGGCTACAACATCCCATCCGGCATGAACGACCCGAAACAGATCACCCAGTACCTGCTTCAGTCTGGCCAGGTCGGCGGCGGAAGGCTCCAGCAGGTCATGAGGATGCTTGGGCGATAACGACATCAACCGTCAAGCGCGCAGACGGACGATGAATATACATCAAAAGGAGACTATCAAATGGCTCTCACAGACGAAAACGGCGGGACCGGCATGGTCATGCCTGTCGCACCTATGTATGGCGGCGGCTACGGTAACAACGGCGGCGGCTTCTTCGGCGGGGACTGGGCTTGGATCATCCTGCTCCTGCTGATCGGTGGCGGCGGCTGGGGCCTCGGCGGCTTCGGCATGGGCGGCATGATGCCCTGGATGATGGGCGGTGCCATGGGCGGATTTGGCCTGGACTACCTCTATCCGTGGCTCAACAACAGCCAGCACATCAGCGACGGCTTCCGCGACCAGAACCTGCAGACCTCCATCTCCGGCCTGCAGAACAGCGTCACGGCGGGCTTCGGCGATGTCCAGAACGCGCTCTGTTCCGGATTCGCGGGTGTCAACGCGACCGTGAATGGCGCTCATAACGCCCTGGCACAGCAGCTCTACACCAACCAGATCGCGGATCTGGAGCGCTCCTACGCTGCCCAGACGGCGAACACCGCCGGGATGACGGCCCTGCAGGCGCAGCTCGCTCAGTGCTGCTGCGACAACCGGGCGGCTACTGCCGACCTGAAGTACACCGTCGCTGCCGAGGAGTGTGCAACCCGTGCGAATGACACGCAGAACACCCAGGGCGTACTGAACGCGATCAACGGCGGCATCCAGTCCATCAAGGATCAGCTGTGCCAGTATCGTAATGACCATAAAGACGATCTTATTGCTCAGCTTCGTCAGGAAGTCCTCTTCTCCCGCGGCCAGGCGTCCCAGGACGTGCAGACGGCCGCGATCCGCGCCGGCCAGGCCACGACCGCCAATCAGCTCGTGCAGGAGCTGCGCAGTTGCCCGATCCCCGCGATGCCCGTCTACGGCATGACACCGGTATTCACCTGCCCCAGCAATACGAATACCGGCTGCGGCTGCGGGTGCACCGGCGCGACCCTGTAAGGAGGGCTGACCATGGCTGAGTATCTGGCGAATGCGGTGCAGACCATCGGTCTGAACCAGCCCGCGATTTTCACCGCCTCCATCCCGTGCACCCGTGGCTATGTCTACCATGAGGACGAGACCGGGATCTTTACCCTCCGTGGCATCACCCCAAACTGCTTTGCACGGTATCAGGTGACCTTCAACGGAAATGTAAGTCTGCCCGAAGGCGGGACGGTCGGCCCGATTGCCATTGCCATCGCTGTCAATGGAGAACCCAGGCTCACCAGCCGGGCGATCTATGTCCCTGCAGCCGTGGACACCTACGGCAACGTGACCAGCACGGCCATCGTGACCGTGCCGAAGGGCTGCTGCTTCTCGCTGTCCGTGCGCTATGTGCCCGGCACCGACGATCCGACCGCGACCCCCGCGCCGGTGATCGAGATGCAGAACGCCAACCTGGTCATCAACCGTGTAGCCTGACGGAAAGGAGGATGCGAAATGGACTACATCAAGGATCTGCACGAACTGTGCGAAACCCTGTCCCGCGAAATCGGCGAGACGAACGAGAAGATCCGCAAGGCGGGTGGCAAGCTGTCCGCCGGTGATCTGGAGTACGTGGACAAGTTGACGCACGCCCTGAAATCCGTCAAGGCCACCATTGCCATGATGGAGGATGAGGACGAGGGCTATTCCGGTCACTATCCCTACTACATGGGCGGCTCCTATGATGACGGCGGCATGGGCGGCAACCGTTCCATGCGCGGGCGCAGCTACGCACAGCGGCGTGACAGCCGTGGCCGGTATTCCAACACCAACAACCGGGACGGTTACTCCCGCGACGGCGGCATGGTAGAGGAGCTTCGCGAGCTGATGCAGGACGCACCTGACGAGCGCACCCGGCAGGAGTTCCAGCGCTTTATCAGCAAGATCGAATCCATGTGACGAGGTGATGGGCCGTGATCACAGAGCATGATCTGCAGGCGGCCATCGCCGAGTGCCAGGGGAAGCGTAACCCCGATGCAAACACCTGTATCAAGCTGGCTGCGTTTTACACGATTAAAGATAACCTGTTCCCGCGAGCCCCGGAAAAGCAGAGCAGCGGGACGCAAGATGGGTATGCCTACGCTCCCGCGCCGGAGGCCGGTCCGACCCTTGACGTGGACGGAAAAAGCGAATTCACCGAAGCCGTTCGCGGGCGCAAGCTGGAGGATGTCTGGCCGATTATTGATGAGTTGATGCTGACCTTGCAGGTGATCCAGCCACGTTTGTACAACGCCGTCATGGCCAAGATCGGCTATTGACGGTGCCCCCGCTCCGGCGGGGGTTTTATTTTTAGAAAAACCGCATAATTGCTTGACTTATAGGCTTAAAAGAGTATACTAACAATCACCGGGAGGCAAGAAGCCGAGCGGAAAGAAGGAGGAAACAACAATGGCAGCCATTACCGAGAAGAACGGATTCATTAAGACCAACGAGAAGATCGAGATCACCTTCAACGGTTGGGACGGCAAGAGCTACGACGGCGAGAGCCGCAAGATGGCGGTCTGGACTTGCCCGACCATCCCCGGAAAGAAGTTCGTTAACAAGCGCCAGGGCGGCTTCGAGCGTTGGGACGGCAAGCACTACAGCATCGACGCCTTCTTCCTGGTAACCGACAACATGGTCACCGAGAAGGCCACCGGCATCGCGCACCCCGAAGTTGAATACTACTGCGATTTTGAATAAGGAGGGCAACACCATGAAGTTTGAAGACATCAACGCCATTTACAGCATGAAGGTCGCCGAGCTGATTGCAGATGGTTACACAATCAACACGGCCACCATGGGCGGCAGCCAGGGCGACATTGCCGTGATCGACCTGCGCAAGGGAACGGACGTCCTCCGTGTTCGCCTTCACAAGGAGATGGCGCACCACTTCGGAGAGGATCGCTTCTGGGGAGACTGCATTGTCCTGACGGTCGGGCGTTGCACCGACGAGCGGATCATTAAAGCGACGGGTCGCAGTTACGACACCATTTGGAACAACAAACTCGAAACAGTAGAGGAGCGCGTCTTCTGGATCATGGGCCGCCAAGAAGAGTGGTACATCGAGGGAGAGGAGGGCAAGGATGCCCTGCGCAAGAACAACAGCCGCTACGGAAACCGGGATGAGCTTCACGAGCGCCGCGCATTTCCCGGGATGGAAAAGACGATGCTTCCTGCGATCCGGCGGCACCTCGGGAAAGAGCGCTTCCCGGCCTCGAAGGTTGAGGAGATCTACAAATCCTGGTCGAGTAGCGCGGGAAAGTACTACTATTATGCCTCCATTGGAAACTGCAGGGCGGTAAAATTTGGTTAAGACAAAATCACTTTTGCGGGGCGGATGCCCCGCTTTTTTTGTGGAAACAGAGTGTGCGGGCCTTCTTTTTGCATATCCGGCTGCACATGAATCCATATGCAAACTTGTGCAAACTTGTTAAAAACCTGCGGTTAAAAAGTGCGGCCCAGCGTGCCGGACCGCTTGAAATAAGCCATTTCTAAGGCTCTTTGGGGATGCCTGGTTTTCAGGGCTGTTTGCCGATATAGGCAACCCACCCGGCATGTCTCCGGGCCTTTGTTTTCACGGGTTTTCAGGATTGTTGGACATCGTCTGCATATCGTTTTGCATATGAATCAGCATTTTTTCCAGCCGTTCGGCCTCTTTTTGACTTCTGGTGTCGGTCACTTCGTCGTAGATACGCATCAGCATTTGAGCGTCGGTATGGCCCATCCACTCGACACAGGTGTGCAGCTCCACGCCGTTATCCCGCGCCCAGGTGGCGAAGGAATGCCGGAGGTCGTATGGCAGCACCGTGAAGCGGATCCACGGCGGGCGCGTCTTTTTGTTGAGGTGTCCGTAGTGCTGTGTGGTCATGCCATTCAAATGCTTTTCGATGGCGTACTGATATGAGCGCCATCCTTTTGCCCAGGCGGCACGGCTGGCCACGTTCCCGTTTTTGTCGGACAGCAAATAGCCGCTTTTGCCTTGCATGGCAGCTCGAACCGGCGCGAACAATGGCACGTCCCTTGTCGCTTTTTTCGTTTTGCCGATGTCGTCGACGGCGTAGTGGTTAGGCGTCTCCATGTGTACAAATGAGCGGACGTGGATCACACCCTTGTCAAAATCCACATCCTCCACCCGCAGGGCCTTGACCTCCTGTGGGCGCAATCCGGCGTATAGCATCACAATGGCTGCTGGATACATCCTGTGATCCGTGGCGACGGTCTCGATGAGGCGGCGCTCCTCGTCCGTGATGGCGCGGAAACCGCCCTTTGTTCCTTTGTGCGGTTTTGCGCTCTGGCTGCGGACGGGGTTTGCGTTGATGATCCCGTCCGCGACCGCCGTGTCAAACATTCGGGCGTACAGACTCCGGGCGTGGGTAATGTACTCGCTTGAGAGCCCGGCAAAGCACGTCGAAAATACCTTTTTGATCTGGCCGGGCTTTACATCGCGGACATACTCATCACCGATCTGGTCGCAGAGGTGCCGCATCTGCGTGACATGGATGTTGTAGGTGACAAGCCGGAGCCCCACGCCGTCAACCGGTAGCCAGCGTTCTGCGTACTGCCCGACAGTCGGGTTTTCCCGGATGTAGCCTTCCTCCTGCTCCTGGCGCTTGTACTCCTCGCGCTTCGCCAGGGCTTCCTCTTCGGTCGCGCCCATAAACTGTTTGCCGTGGTAGACGCAGCAAAACCGTCCGTCGGTGCGGCGCTTGAGGCGCTGTTTTTTGGTGCGCGGCATGGTTTACTCCTGATCCCGATCGCCGAATCCGTACTTGGAGAAATACTCGTTGCGGGCCTGGTTGCGCATGACGGTATAGCGCAGCTCGTTGATCTCGCCTACGCCGCAGATGATTGCGCCGATGATCGCCACCACATACTGGAGAGGCTGAAGCTCCCCTTTGCCGTCGATGTAGGGCATTACGCTCCAGGCGAGACCGCCGAACATGGCGATGATCCCGAGGGCCTTCACCTTGTAGCCGGGGGCCGCAGCTTTGCTGAAAGCGGCGTCAAACTCCTGCTGTTTCTGGGAAATATTCTGATCGTTTTTCATGGCATTTTTTCCCTTCCACGTCGTAAATTGTCCAATGACTGTAAAAGTCGCCTCGCGCAAAATGACCCAGCTCGTGCCGGAGTGCTTCGCGCTTTGCCATCGGACATAGATTGTCGTTGATGTACACGGTCGGATAGCCGTCGCCGTTGATCCGCACGCACGCGCGGATGGGGCCGGGGAATGGAAGCATGATCACATTGTAATCATCCGGGGCCGTCATTCGACATCTTCCTCCGGCGGTTCCAGAGCTTTCAGCATGGCAGCCGCAGCCCTGATGTGCTCCGGCGTGGCCTTTCGGGCGGCGCTGAAAAGCACACGCATGTTTGGATCGCGGCGCATGGATTCACGAAGCGCCCACGTATCCTCATCATCCTGCTCCGCCTGCGGTGACATCGCACCGAGGATCACAAGCTCGTCCACATTAAAGATCTGGGCGAGTTTTTTCAGATTATCGTTTTTAGGGTCTTTCCGCTGATGTTCCCAGTCGCTGACTGTCGGCTTGCTCACCCCCACCATGGCGGCGAGCTCCTGTTGCTGGTATCCGGCCTTAATTCGCAGCTCACGGATTATGTTCATGGCCATCACCTCCGATTTGAATATATCATATTTAGCTAAATTCCGCAACAAAAAGAAAGTAAACGAAAAGGGGTTATTCGAATTATGCTATTGACTTTTTAGCTAAATGCGCTTATAATGACATCGTACCAACACGGAGATAAACAGAAAGGAGGGCTTGAATGGCCAATAGGGTGCGGGAAATCCGCAAAAACAAGGACATGACCCTTTCCGAAGTGGCTGCAAAGGTCGGCTGCAGTATTCCGTTTCTAAGCGACGTCGAGCTGAATCACCGCGGCGCGAAGCCGGAGACCTGGCAGAAGATCGCGGACGCGCTGGGCGTGAAGGTGGAGGATCTCCATGAGATACCTGACGATTAACGCCGCCGCCGAGGCTTTGAGCGTACACCCCAACACGATCCGCAACCACCTGACCGAGTTCGGGGCGGTGGACATGCACGGTGGGCGCTCAAAAAACAGACTGCTCCGCATTCCGGAAACGGTTATTGAAAGCATCATCCGGGAGCGTGCGATCCGCGACCCGATTCCAAAGGCCGCGGTAAAACCGAGCTACAAGCTGGAAAGGAGGAGAGCATGAATGGGGAATGCAATTCGCTTCATCGCCTACACATTCCGAGGTTGCCCGAAGCGTCACAAGCACCAGCGCGGGTTCCTGAGACAGAACGCCGCCGCCATCGCCGCTGGTTTCGGCGGAGCGCTGATCATGGCGATGCCGTTGTGGATGATCCTGCTGGGCATCATCTGAAACAACCGCAACCATGGCAGTACATGACCCCGGCGGAGCTGATCGCCGAGATCGGCAAAATGAGCGCAAAAGAAGAAGGCCGATGACGTTGCCGCATCATCATGGCCTTCGGGGCGAAGATTTAACCTAAGAGCAAGCGTTTAATCTTCACCTCATTGTAACACAAATGAGGAGGAAAAACAATGGGAAACATCACGAAAACGAACATTTCCGGCCTGACGAAAGAAGAGTGGCTGGAGCTGCGGAAGCAGACCATCGGCGGCAGCGAGGTCAGCGCCATCGTCGGCCTGAACCCTTACGCCAGCGCCTACAGCCTGTGGGCTGAGCGCACGGGCCGGATACCCGCCTTCGAAGGCAACCTCCGCACCCGCATCGGCGAGGCCCTGGAGGACACCGTGGCGCGGCTGTTTGAGGAGACCAGCGGTATCAAGGTGCAGCGCACCAATTTCATCTGGTATAACTCGGCCTTCCCGCACATGCACGCCTCCCCAGACCGACTGGCCGTCAGCGGCAAGATCGGACTTGAGATCAAAACCACCAGCGCCTTCAACTGGGACAAATTCCGGGGCGAGGATTTCCCGTCGCAGTATTACGCACAGGCTGTGGATTACATGGCGATTCTGGAATACAAAGAGTGGTACATCGCGGTCCTGATCGGGAACCACGCGCTGAAGATTTACCAGCTGGTCCGGGACGAGAGCATCCCGCGCCCCGAATGGGTCGATGGCCGGCTGTACGTGGAGGAGGGCGAGATCACGGCCCTGCGGGACGCCTGCGCGGACTTCTGGACGCACCTTGAGAATGATACGCCGCCGCTGATCGACGGCAGCCAGGCCACCACGGACGCCCTCGACGCGGTGTTTGAATCTGCGGAGAACACGCCGGAGCCCATGGAATTCTACGGGCGCGAGGGCCTGATCAATGAATGGTTCGAGATCAAGGCGCAGGCCGATGCGCTGGACGTGCGCAAGAATGAGATCAAAAACATTCTCTGCGCGGATATGGGCCTCTGCGAAGTCGGGCTTTGTGGGGATCACAAGGTCACCTGGAAGAACCAGACGAGGAACACCTTTGACAGTAAAAAGGCCGTCAAGGAGCATCCGGAGCTCGCCGGTTACTACAAAACGAGCGTAACGCGGGTGTTTTCCATCAAGTAACGGCCACAAAATGACATTGTAACGCCCTGTAACGTTACGGTAACGTTACAAGTAACGTTACAGGACGCACGAAAAAGGAGGAAAAACCATGACAAACGCTATCCAGAACGCCGTCGCAAAAAGCGGCGCGAACTCCGTCAGCACCCCAAACGCCAACGTGAAAACCCTTCGCGACACCATCAACAAGATGTCCGGCGAGATCGCCAAGGCGCTGCCCTCTGTCATGACCCCGGAGCGCTTCACCCGCATCATTCTCAGCGCCGTCAGCACCACGCCGAAGCTGGCTGAGTGCACGCCCGCCTCCTTCATGGGCGCGATGATGCAGGCCGCGCAGCTCGGCCTCGAAGCCAACACGCCGCTCGGGCAGGCGTACCTCATCCCGCGCTGGAGCAGCAAGAAGAAGGTCAATGAGTGCAATTTCCAGATCGGCTACAAGGGCCTGATCGACCTGGCCTACCGCTCCGGGCAGGTCAGCACCATCGGCGCGTATGTGGTTTACGAGCACGACGAATTCTCCTACAGCCTCGGCCTTAACCCGGACATCAAGCACGTGCCGGTGATGGAGAACCGCGGTGACCCTGTGGCCTTCTACGCGGTCGTGAAAATGAAGGACGGCGGCTTTGCCTTCGACGTGATGAGCATCCAGGACGTCCGGGAACACGCCCAGAAGTTCAGCGAATCCGTGAAGAACGGCACCTTCTCCCCCTGGACCACCAACTTTGAGGAGATGGCGAAAAAGACCGTCTTAAAACGTGCGCTGAAGTACTGCCCGATGAAGTCCGACTTCGTCCGGGCCGTCACGATGGACGACACCATCAAGACCGACATCAGCGACGACATGAGCCTCGTGCCGCCGGTGATCGAAGCCGAGGGCGAGGTCGTAGACAGCGAGACCGGCGAGGTCCTGACCGACACAGCAAAGGAGTAACAACATGGAAGCGTGGATCAAAGTCTACCACGATTTGAGCGATCATCCGAAGACATATGCGCTGGCGGACGCGCTCAAGGTGGAGCAGTTCGCCGCCGTCGGAATCGTGGTTTGCCTCTGGACGTGGGCGATCATCCACGCGCCTGACGGAGATCTTGAACGCTTCCCGGACGCGGCGATCGCGAGGGCCTGTCACTGGCATAAACCGGCGGCAGGCCTCGCGAAAGCCCTGCAGGACAGCGGTTTCCTGGACGGACGCCGCATCCATGACTGGGATCAATACGCCAGCGACCTGATGGACGCGATAGAGATCCACAAGGAAAAAACCCGGAAGCGCGTGGAGGCCTACCGCGAGCGGAAACGCGCTTCTGCGGCCTGTGACGGCTCTGATCGTAACGTTACATGTAACGCCGATGTAACGTTACCAGTAACGTGCAGTAACGTTACATGTAACGCCGATGTAACGTTACCAGTAACGTGCAGTAACGTTACATGTAACGCCGATGTAACGCCAGGTAACGCCCTAAGAACAAGAACAAGAACAAGATATATAGAAGATGGCGATGAACGCGCGCGCGAGGAAGCGTTACACAGCTACGAACATTCCGAAATCGGCACCCTGGTCTCCACCTGTTTGAAGGCCATGACACCAAGGGCGTGGGAGGAGCTGAAGGTCTACATGGGTGAGATGCCCGAGGACCTGATCGCCTGGGCGGTGCAGACCTCCTGTGAACACGGCGGGAACAACTGGTCCTATGTGAGCGCGGTCTTGCGGGGCCTGCAAAGCGCTGGGATCAAGACCGTGGATGATGCCGAGAAGCGCAGCGAGGAACACCGGCAGAAGCGCGGACAGCGTCAGCAGCAGACCGGGAAGCCGTCAAACATCGCGCAGCTGAACTATTCACAGCGTGAATACCCGGAGCAGAAGCCCGGCGAACTGCCGGACTGGTATATCCGGATGCTGGAGGATGAGCAGAAAGCCGAGGCTGCGAAAAAGGCCAACGTGCAGCCTGAAATGCCGGAGTGGTTGGCAGAAATGATGATTGAGGAGGCAACCCATGACGCTTAAGGAGTTTGAAGCCGAGCCGGGGAAAATCCCGCTGCATGAGTTTCTGGCTCTGTGCCACCGCTGGACAGAGCGCGTACGCATCCGGGTGGTCATGGGTGACGCCTGGCTCAAATACGAGGAGGCCGCGAACCTGGGCGGCGAATGGGTGCTGACGGAAAACGCCTTCGCCGAGGAGGACGGGAAGTGGCCTGAGCTTGAACGGCTCCTGAAATATTACGCGGACGCGCCCGTGTGGAACATTGTGGCGAGGCTGTTCCAGCCGATGATCCATCTGATGAACAGGAAGTACGGGAAGACAGGTGATCTGGTCGGAACCGTGATTGAAGCGCACGTCCATTACGCGGATATCCGCGAAGGCTTCCTCGCGGAGAAGGACGCGATCCGGCGCAGGAAGCGCCGCGAGTACAGACAGCGGGCGAAAGAGAGGGCTAAGGCAAATGACGAACCGTGAATTTCTGATCGCCGTTCTGTCGGACGAGAACCTCGACCCATTCGACAACGGCGCGGACGGCGAGGTCACAGTCTATTACAACATCAACTGCCCGTATCGGGGCGGGGACGAGCGTGCGCACTGCTTCCGGGACGGCTTCAGCAAAGACGAGCGCACGCAGTGCGTAGCTTGCAAGATGGAGTGGCTGGAGATGGAGGTTGACCAATGAAGGTGCTTGTTGCCTGTGAGGAGAGCCAAGCTGTGTGCATCGCCTTTCGGGAGCGCGGTCACGAAGCGTACAGCTGCGACATTCAAGCGTGCTCAGGCGGACACCCAGAGTGGCACATACAAGGCGACGCGCTGTCGTACATCAACGGCGACTGTCAGTTTTTTACAGAGGGGGGGGATTACGGATGGCAGGATGGAGCATGGGACTTGGTTATCGCGCACCCGCCATGCACAGACCTCGCGAACAGCGGAGCACGCTGGTTCCCTGAGAAGCAAAAAGACTTTCGGCAACAAAAAGCCTGCGTCTTCTTCATGCAGATGATGCTTTGCACCGCAGACAGGATTGCGGTCGAAAACCCGGTCGGAATAATGTCGCGATGTTTCAGAAAACCGGACCAAATCATCCAGCCATACCAATACGGGCATCCGTTCAGCAAGGCAACGTGTCTTTGGCTGAAAGGACTTCCGAAACTAAAACCAACGGACGTGGTGGAACCAGCTCCGACAGATGAATACGGATTCTCAATCGGAGGTGCACTCCGGTACGCGACAGATGAGAACGGGAAAATCCTGAGCTGGAAAGATCCACGAACCGCAAAAGCGAGAAGTAAAACTTTCCCGGGCATCGCAAAAGCGATGGCGGAACAATGGGGATAAGGAGGCACAACATGGAAGAGCAGAAAATCCTTTTCGCAGACCTTTTCCGCCTGCTGGGCGGAATCAAGGACGAACTCAAAACCGCGCAGAAAGACATCGGCACCCTGCTTG
>Ga0310691_10001746_pt1 | contig 31829 bp, 32 predicted proteins | sample 176DNAGHGlowgp2_FD_203887 | JGI IMG/M metagenome (GOLD analysis project Ga0310691, IMG submission 203887) | Sheep rumen microbial communities from Palmerston North, Manawatu-Wanganui, New Zealand - 1766 DNA GHGlow gp2 (v2) (version 2) | ecosystem: Host-associated > Mammals > Digestive system >... | reverse complement strand
TTGCACTAAAATCGGTACCTTTGCAAAATCCTCTTTTAGTGCAAATAATTCTTTTGATATGGCAAGACAACAACGACAATTCCCCCAAGGAAAATACATTTTACGCTCACAGAACGGGTCACAGAATTATGCCGTTTACATGTATTATTATTGGAAAGGTAAGCAGGTACGTCACTCCGTTGACTTATATGTAACCCCGAACGACTGGAACCAAGATGCAAACGGCGGAGTCGGTGAGTTCCGTCCGTCCTACGGTCCCAACTATAAAGAACGTAATGCTTATCTGAGAGAACTAATGCACGACATCGATTCCAAGATAATGGATTTTATCAAACAGCATGGTGAGATTGATGGTGATACTATAGAAGCATTTGTCTCTGGCGACGATAAGGCACTACGGGCTGATAATGGAATAGACTTCATCGAATTCGCCAAGCAGCGTTTCATCGACAGATATAAATCCGGTAAGATAGGTGTGAGTTCCAGGGAGAATGGAATTAGTTATATGAACCAGTTCGCTAAGTTCCTTAAGCAAGAGAAGCGTGGTAGTCACGGCGTGAATAATGAACTGCTCTACCTTGGTGAGATTACAGAGCAACTTGTGCTTGATTTCCGGAACTGGCAACTTGGTAATGATAGGAGAGTTGATACTGTAAATAAGGTTGTACAGGCTATTGCGGGAGTCTGTACGTATGCCTCGCAGATGCGATATGTTCCTATAGAAGTCACCTTGGCTATCAAGGACCTACATCTGTCTGATAAGTCTCTTGATGCTGATGAAGTTAGAGTCAAGTATCTTACTGAAGAACAATTGAAAGAGTTTGCAGGTCTCCGTGAGACTCTTCCGCACATCCGGATGAAAGAGTTTCACGATATGTTTATGTTCAGTTTCTATGCTTGTGGATTACGTCTCATAGATATGATGACACTGCGCTGGGTCGATATTGACCTCAAGAAGCAAGTCGTCAGAAAGATTCAAGTGAAGACCAGAAATCGGAATGTGATACCGATACGAGGAGCTGCAATTGAGATACTCGACCGCTGGAAAGGCCGGTATAAGGAATTCGTGTTTGGTCTGCTACCGGACAAGTTCAACCTGAACGTCGATGAAGAGTTACGTAGGCGTCGCAACTCTGTCACAGCCACCATCAACACTTCTTTGAAACGACAGTCGAAGTTCGCGAATTTTGAATTTGAGATAACTTTTCATTGGGCCAGGCATACCTGGGCAGTACTAGCGTTGGAAAAGGGCATTGAGATAAGCAAGATAAGCAGACTTCTCGGTCACACCTCAACGGCGGTGACCGAGAAAGTCTATGCGGAGTTCCTGCCAGATACTCTAGGTGAAGTAGTAGATGAACTTGACTTCAAATTTAAGTAGACTATGAGAGGGAAATTCTTGTCTCTATTTTAGTAACTTTAAATAATCTTCAAAATTCTCGAAATGTCTAAATTCACTATCGACATTCTTATCATAGAAATTTTTGTATCGATTATAGTTTTCAGAGATTGAGAGATATTTCCTGATTCGTCTCTTAGCAAACTTTACCACCTTGATATCATTAATAAAGTGACTTCCGTGTCTTTCTCTAACGATGATACCTGTATTATCAGAGACAACGCGAAAAAAGTTGTATATCTCGTCGCTGTCTGGAATACATGGCAGTTTTGCAATCTTTTTCAGTTCTGACTCTACAGTTTCACGTTTTTTCTTCGCTTGCTCTATTATTGATTTCATCAATTGTCGGTTATAGTGCTTATTTGCCGCAATTTGAAATTCGGATTTTGAGTACCCCATAAACGCTTTACTTCTTGACCATTTAACCTTAGGCCAGTGTTCGTACATGAAAATGTTCCTGTAGCTTTTTAGCCTAAGCTTATCTGCGTCTTCTTTGAAATCCGAATCTTGAGGTTCTTCCCATCCATAATATATTGTTCCCTCTTTTTTCATTACGACTTTGTATGTAAACTCATCGCATACAGTACTGTTTTGAGGAAGCTCCGTCTTCTTGCCGCAGAATGATTTTAATATTTTGCACCATTTGCCAGAGACTTTTTCCCATATCCAGTAATAAGCATAGATGATTCTACTAGGATTAAGCGAATTGAAGTTTTTCGTGATTATTTCAAGTTCGTCCTTGGAAATGAAGAATGTACGTCCCATAGTATTTCCATATTTTCCTTTGTAGAAACCACTGTGATGCCATTCCATCTCTTTTCCGAATTGCTCAGTATATAGTTCTTTAATGTCTTTAGCAGAGACTTTTTTGCCTACAACTTTAGACAAATCCTTTGCCGCTTCTCCTGCAGTTAACTTATGCAAAGAAGCGTAGTAATGGCGTTCGCTGACAACTTTATTCGTCAGACCAAATTCTTTTGCTAACATGTTGCTATTATCAATTATAGTCTTTTTAATAGTTTATATTCTCGTTTTTTCCGCTAAAGAGTCTCGTAGTATTATGACGAGGTTCTTGTCAAGAACAAGGCGATTGTCATCCAGTGCCTTAAAGCAAGTTATGTACATTGCTCTTACCATACTTTTTAAGCCGTTACAAAATTCTTCTGCCATAACACAATACTCATGAGAACTTAATCTTTGCCACAATTCGGGCCGATAGTTCTCTAATATGTTACTGAAGAATGTTGCATTCATAATTTCTAGCCTATTAATGTCTTCTTTTGAAACTCCTTGACAATATAATCCAAGGATAGACAGCATTGCCAACCTGACGACTCTATCTTCCTGCACTTTTGTGTCATTAAGGAGGCTAACAACTTCACGTTCCACATTAATTGAAAGATTTGTTTGATTGCGCTTTATGCGCTTAGAATACTTTTTGTTATTCATAAAGTTAAATGCCCTTCCGGGACTTGGGGGTTAGATTATCGTTAAATCAATTAAACTTCAAATTTCTGACGGCTTCTGCTTTAGCCTCTTGCCGGAATTCTGCGTATACTTTTTCGGTTATAGTAGTACTCGTATGACCTAACAGTGAACTAATCATGCTTATAGACATACCTTGCTCAAGCGCAGCGACAGCCCAAGAATGACGAGCCATGTGGAAACTCACCTTCTTGTCGAAACCGACTTTTTTCGTAATTCTCTCCAACGACTTGTTAATGAAAGAAGTGATAGAGTTGCGTCTTGTTCTCAGCATCTCTTCGTCCTTAAGATTGAAGTCGTCGGGTAGAAGGGCAAATACAAATACTTCATGTCGACCTTGCCACCTACGGAGAATCTCTAATGCTTCGTCTGTCAAGGGAATGATGTTCCGCCCGCGAGTCTTCACCTGAATCTTGTCGAGTTCCTTTTTGTTAAGATCTATATCGCACCACCTTAGTGTAATAATATCACTAATTCTCATTCCGCATGCGTAGTATGCGAAAAGAAACATATCAAGAACTGCATATTGTTTAGGATTTGCAAGCTTATAACCAAGCTTCACGAGTTCGCTGGTTTCATTAGTTGAGAGATACTTGATTTTTCTGTGAGTATTGTCGTCGATGCATTTGTCCAGAGTAATGTCCGCAATTGCTTGTAGAGATTCTTTTGGCAACAAACCATCTGCTGTTGCCTGTCTGCATATTTTGCATACAGTTTCTAAATACTTTTCAATAGTGACTGTCTTACGTCCTCGTTCAAGCCCCCATGCGATGAAATCACGCACAAGATTATCAGTTATGTCACCGATGAATATTTCGCTTATATTATTGCAGTCCATGAACTTTCTAAATTGATTGATGATGGTAACGGAATTCTTATACGTGGAGATTCTAATTTTCTTTCTTGCATATTGCTTTTCCAGCAAATCACTTGCATATGCAGTGAAATTTGTTCCTTTGTCAGCCCTCAATGGCTTATTGTCACCATAGAGAAAAGCAATAATGACATCTGAAGTGATTACTCCATTTTGTTCGACATAGTCAAAAATCTGACTATCTATTTTGCGTAACATCTTCTGAAGCACTAGGTTCTTTTTCTTATAATCGGAACCATAACTAGCGCGAAGTTCGCCGATACCATGGTTGGCGTTTTGGTTCCAATCATTTTTCTTGCTCATAATATTCGTATTATACCGTATTTTTTCCCCTTCGCAGAAGTAGCAAAGATAGACAGGATAGAGCTTCTCCTCGTCGACTTTTGCCGGCATTCGGAGGAAAAACCTTCCAGTTGGATATTTGCGTGCAATCCTGCCCATCTCAGATACTTGCAAAATGATTCATACAACTTTGCGATAACCTTTCCCTTTCAAAACTTCTAAAACCTTCTTAACAAAAGTCATCGACATCAGATTTGCGATGTCCTCTCCATTGGTTTCAAGAGAATCAATTTCAATAATCTCTTTACCATATTTTGCCAATTCTTCATTCTCATCTTTGACATTATCTAAATTAATCGGATGGTGAAACGAATAATTGCCGAAGTCGTAGAAAAGAAAATATTCATATTCTGTGTAGGTACTTTCTACTATATCAACAAACCATACTTCTGCACACATTTCTCTGTCGTAGTAGCAGTTTGACCAAACAACTTCACTATCATCAACCTCATTATATTCTTGCTCATAATCGTAGATGCGTCTTCTTATATCGTGTTCATGTCCAACACGGTGAATGCAGATGCACTTATCGTCAGCGAATTGGAGCAACTCATCCTTGAGGGAGTAATAGTACTCCTTTCTTTCTCTAGCCCTGTCCTCGTTGCCAAAATCATCAGAATAGTAACGATTCCTCCGATAGAAATCCCTATATTCACGTTCTTTATCACGTGCATTCTTTGCGCGTTTGTTTACGGAGAAAATAGCGGCAGCAAGCATCTCGTCTGTTACGATACTGTTCTTCAGATTCTTTTTATAAATAGAAGGTGTTTCCATTCTTAAATTGATATTATTAGTGTTGGAATTGTCGTTTCTGGTAGAACCAGCGATTCATCGCTGGTGGATATTAACCTTTGACTATCTATGCGGGCTTGGATGTGACAACCCTTAGGCTCAATTTGAATCGTTACTTGATTTCGTCTTTTTTTTGTGGTCAGTCCCTGAACATCAACCACTTTCGGATCCTTCTTCATTCTTCTAAATATTTGATTTATAACGTTTTCGGCAGCAAAGATAAGGCAGATTTTTGATGTTTGCAAATATTTTTTTTTCCATGGAAAAAATCGCTTTCCATGGTAAAATAATGGTTCCCCAAACAAGGGAAAAGGTTGTTTTTTTATATGAATGATAGTATTTTTGAAGCTAAAATATGACATTCCTATTCTTTCTTATGTTATTGCAGGCTTGTTGGTGTGTTGTAAGTCCCTATACATTATTATATATACGTAACGATTATCGATGAAGAAGAATCTGTTTCACAAAAAAGCACAAATAAATTGTCGTATTCTTGGATAATTAGCTAAAAGTACCTAATTTTGCAAAAAGAAATATGATAGTTATATGAGGATTAAGACTTATAACCAAAATAGAATGTTGATCTCTGATCTGGAGATAAAGTGTAATGTTCCCAAATATGTAAGAGAGTTCGACAATTCTCGTCCACTTGTTAATATAAGTAGTGATGACCATAGATTATTAAATTCCAAGTCTGAGTCTATTGAAAAAGTATTGCTAATTGAAAGGTATAGACAAATACTTCAATATGATTACTCGTTGTATCTAGTATCGAATTATTCTCATAACGTTATGTTTCATTTACTACCTAGGTATAAACGCTCTATTACAGAAGTATCTGACATCATACATGACAAAAAGGATTGGCTTGTAAAATTAATAAGATATAGTAAAGAACTATCAGATGTAAAAAACGCCTATCCTGTAAGCCAAGCAAATTTGGCAATATGGCTTGACTATATCAATTCAGAATCAAAGTGTAGTTGGACGTCCTTCTATAATGAAATTCTTTTAAGTGATGCTTTTGAGAAATACAAATATAGTGATTATTCAGATTATGAAGATCACGATAGAACATGGTATTATGCCAAAAACTATCGTACTCTTCTAACAACAATACAAAAAGAGGTGTATCCTGAACTTAAGAAAAGGTCAAGTCAATTCGCTCGTATCAAAAGTATCCTTCATCTGATTCCTTCAAAATACTCTAGCCATCTTCAACCATATTCTTTTGATGATGATAACTTTATTATACGTTTATGTAACGTATTGTACCAAACAGGTAGTAAAAGGAGAAGTGATTTGTATGGTGTTGTATTGGCTTACAATTACATGGCTTCAGCTATTACAAACTCTTCTTTAAACTTTCTCAGTATTGATTCAGAAGACTATAGTTTTACTATTGATGGCAAAGGAGATTGTAAAATAGACATCCTAGCGACACCTCAGGAGAATGCTACTATAAGAATTTCAAGTCATTCTAAGCGGCCCATATCATATTATAAAAAAGAGCTCCAAGAAGCGTATAATAGTTATATTTTAAAGAAGGCAAGGGATATAGAAAAGAATACAGAGGGAGAGTTCTATACCTATGTAGATTTAGACATAAATAAAGATCTTATTAAACCAAAGCACTGGAAAGAACTCTATTCTAAGTTAAGGAAAGATATCGCACTCAAAAAAGATTTATTGGGGCGTAGCCGTCCAGAGTCATATTATTATTCGGTTATACTTAAGCATGATGATATCAAAAACGAAATAGTGTTTAATGATGATTTTATCAATGATTTATTACTAATCAATGATAGGTTCCACTCAATCGTATTGACTGACATCTTTGGGTATATGTACCAATTCAATTACATTAAGAGCAAAGCTTATCCCGAAAAGTCCAATATACAAGATGATCAAGTGACAGCACCAGAAGACCTGTTTGTCTGGGAAGATGATTATACGAAAGAGTATTCCTTAGATGAGTCTATTGAGAGAGCGTTGTCGTTTATTTCACCGATTTTAAATAGAAACTACATCGAGATAGATAAGAATACTGGAACTTTGAAGAAAGATCCCGAACAGTTTAGGAAGGAGTTCCGGGAACTCTTTAAGAAGGAAGGGCCAGAGTCAATTAAGTGCATCCTATTGCGAATTAATGAGGAATACACAGGTAAAAAAGGTAGGTATCCATATCAAGGATTCAATTACAAACTTTTGTTTAATATCATTGGAGCACTAAAAACTAACAATGATATAAATAAAGGTGCTAGACGTATATTTAAAAAGGAATCTAAGTTTGTAACAGATGAACTGATGCTAAATAGGCAGTCGATAAAAGTCAAAGAAGGCTGGACTTCGTTTAGGAAGTATCTTGCAAATTATAAATCGTATGCAGAGGATGGTAGCATGCAATCTTATTCCATACTTACTGCCGAAACAATAATATTCATTCAAGAACATTTCAATGTAAAAAAGGATGAGTTTAAGAATGCTGTATCTCACCAAAAGCATAAATGAGGTAATGAGTGTCGTAACATGGTTATGACGCTTTTTTTTATTTTTTCAATCTTCATTATGGTTTTGAGTATCTCAGAGGGCAAACTGTTTTAATTAATGTTCGTCAGAACTGTAATCGGCAGCACGAAAAATGCAGTTGTTAAACTCCAATTTTTGATATTTTCTTGTCCACAAAGACATTTTTTTTCCATGGAAAACGTGGAAAAATGATTTCTTTGTTATGTATCCGGAATATTTGTATCTTCGCAGCGGATTTAAACAACAAAGATATGCTAATGGATAGTTCAGTGATGCAAAATTCTCTCGATGGGGTAAAGAAGATGGCTGATTCGTTGCAAGAATTGGCAAATGAGATTCGTAGCGAACTTTTCTGCGACCCTATTTGTGATTTCAACCACAACATGGGAGGAGTTCGAACAGATGCGTCAATTGAAGATGCAACAAGGAGAATCAATGCCATCACGAATGGCTTCATAAGCTTCCATTTCGTTTCCCATCGCAGGTTGTGGTTCGAGATTGAGGGTGTGGACAAGCGTTACACTCTTCACTGTGCTAACGAGTATGACTTCAGGACGAAGGAGTCTGCTGTTACTAACCCGTACAATAAGATAGCGGCAGAAGTCATCATGGCTCTTAAGGAGAGGAATGAGATGGAAAGAACATATCAACTATTAATAGCAGCATGACTATGGGGGCGAAGTTTTTCACATTGGGCGCATTGCCCGTTCGCATGAAGATACTAGGTGACAACATCGAGCATCTGTATCATGCAGGATGCAGAACTGCTGTTAACAACGAACTCGTTGGACATAAGGTTGAAGGCATACACGTTCAGTTTGGTGCCGATGAGTACGGTCAGATAGTTGTTACATTTACCAACAAGTTTGGTACTGAGAGCGATAAGTTTGTAATCAGAGCACGAAAACTTGCGAAGGTGGTAGAATCAATTAACGAAGCATATGTTATATTAACAAATAAAAGTTTTACAACAATGAGAAAAATAGAAAAGAAGACTGTTGCTGAGACAACAGTAGTAAGTAACGAGGTAAGTAACGCCACTATAGTGGTAAGTGATAACCGTTCAGATTCTGCTGAAGTTGATGTGCTGACGGAATTCATTCTTCAGCATTATGCTCGTTGCGGTAGCATCTACCAACTTGAGGAGTGCTTGAATGTACCACGGCTGTGTCTGGCGAAGAGCTGTGGTGCCGTGAGCAATGTTGTGTTTAATGACGATAACGTCGCTATTGAAGGTGCTGATAAGGTTTGCATTTCATTTAATGTGGCAGATATGGATCAGTCTGAGCTTCGTGAGCAAGTCATTTGGGCTCTTCAGGCAATTGTTGAACGAAACAAGCAACTCATAAACCAGAAGGCTGGTAGTACCGAGCACTTAGAACCAGCGGCAGAGGTTAAAGTGAAAGCTAAGGAGAACATCAAGAGTGCAACGAAAGCCAAGTCCTTTAGAGGGAAGGTTAGCGAGAAAGCTGTAGAACGATTCAACGAGGCTGTTGGTAAAGGTGTTGATGCTCTAGAACCAATCCTTAAAGGAGTCAGTCCAAGTGCATCAAGCCAGAGCATTCGATGCTATCTAAAGAAATCTGCGTATAATTCTCGACTTAGATTACCTGACACCTCAGGAGAGACTCTAGCAAAGAACTTGAGTCAGTACAACGTTGAACTTTTACATACATTATGTGCGTCAGCGAACTGTAAGATCCCCCCATTCTTGCAGAATAAAGATGCAGCTATCGCATCAGGTTCAAAGAGCGTGATAAGAGCATAAACACGCTATTCACTTAACTTTTTATATCTGAACTGAGAGACTCTTTCGGCACTTCGATCGAAGTGCAAAAAAGAGTCTCCTGGGGATGCTATGCCTAAATAACGAAGTAGAAACAATAAAAGAGATTTCAAATGAAAGAAAAGATTATTATTAGAGTGTTCTCCGCATTTGCTGGATTCGACACACAGTTCATCGCACTTCTTGCATATGCAAGATGGTATAATCTGAATACCAACGGTCCTCTGATTGAGTTCGTGCTTGTTGGTTGGTGTGAAATTGACAAGGATGCCATCATTTGCCACAATGCTCTATTTCCGGAAGCAAAGAACTGTCACTACCCTGATATTACGAAAGTCGACTGGGCAAAAGTCCCTAATTTCGACGTACTTATTTACTCGTCTTGCTGCCAAAGTTTGACAAGGACAGGGGCTCAAAGGGGCATGACAGAAGGCTCTGGCACACCATCTTCTTTAATTTGGTGTATCCGTGATGCAATCAGAGTCAAAAGGCCTATGATTTGCATTCTTGAGAACGTGCCACCTTTGCTTGAAACCAAGTTCGAAGGCATGTTCGAGAAGTGGACTAACACTGTTTCAGAGCTGGGATATCGTAACACATGGTCAACATTATGTGCTGTTGATTATGGTGTACCACAAAACAGAAACAGAGCTTTCTTGGTGTCAGTGAGAAATGATATCAGAAAGAATATATATTTCCCTGCACCAGTTGGTTGCAAAGTACATGCAGAATCACTGCTTGAGAAAAGTGTAGATGAAAAGTATTATTACTCAGAAGAGGATGCTGCTACATTTGTCTTCAATTTGAAGGATAAGACAGCTGCAGATTTCAACATGCCCCAGATTCATCATAAAAGTAGGTGTGTCAAGAAGATAATAACGCCCTCATGCAAAGGGTATGACTTCCATGTATGTCCGACCATAGTTGCTGACAAAAACTATGGAAAGACCAGCTATAAAAGATTCTTGTCCACGAGCCACTATCCAAGGCCGGGAGTGCTTGAGATATGGCATACCACAGACCAATTATTGATTCCTTATATGGAGATAATCGATAAGGCTGTTGCTGATACTGAAAGGCAGTTTCAGATTATCAGTGGAAGTAAGGATGATATATTTGTGCAGATTAAGAGAATGGGTGTCGGAGATTATTTTAGGCTTCGTAGGCTTACTCCCCGTGAATGCTTTCGTTTTATGGGGGTTGAAGAGGTTGATATCGATAAACTGGTAAAATCAGGCGTGTCTGATGGACAACTGTATAAAATGTCTGGGAACGCCATCGTTGTTAAAGTTTTGTGTCACTTGTACACGAGCATCTTTAATGACGTGTCCTTTTGGTTTAAATAATGAACTATTAAAATATATATAGGAATAGATTTTGAATAGAATGAGGGTACTCGATGTGTAATGAGCCTCTAGAATATTGTGGCAAAATATGTGGCAAAATTAATTGGCATTAATGTGGCAATGTTTGTGGCAAAATACGTACTATATTATAATAGTTTTTACTATGTAAAAACCGGCACGGCATGAAAAGCGCCTTTTTAAGAGCGGCGCTTTCACATGCCTTTACAGTATATGGTGAGCGCAGCAAGTTAGAAGGTTGATTGATCTTCCAAATTATGGAATAATATTTGAGCCTTCTTAATCTCGACTAAAAAGCAACTTTTCGGTTTATTTTTTTTTATTATTGAGTTCTTCCGTAATCTGATCAATATACTCTTTCAATTTTATAATCTCATTTTCTAATTCGGATATTTTTTCATCCTTTTTCTTAATTAAAAAATACTGCCAAGAAACATAGCTCTTAAGTGAACCAATTTTTTCTAATTCGTCAATTTTATGATCTGTAAAGTCATCCGATTCTGGAAGTTCATTTTTAGCTGTTCTTTTACCTTTTGACGAGCAAAGACCATACATTGACATATATCTGTAAGCTGTCCGCCGAGATATATCCCAATTTTCCATAATTGCCTCAATTTTCTCAGACTGGCTCATGTCTTTATTAATGCATCGCATAATGTCGTCTTTACATTTAATCTGAGGTTTGTGTACTATTATTCCTTGAGGTCTTACTAACGGCGGAAAATTTCCGATCTTTTTGATATATCTCTCAAAGGTACTCATTTCTGAATCATAAAGTTCTATTAATAGTTTATTAATGTCATCTGGGAGAAATGTCCATACCGCATTGTCATCAAAACCATTAATATTATATACAACAAAAAATTTCAGAAGCAATTGGAGTACTGCAATATCAACCTCAAATTGATAAACCTCTTCATACTTTGAGATTAATAAGGCGACTTCCATCTTAGCTAAATCTAGAAACTTATCGAATGTGTAAGTAATGCGTTTAAACGCCTTTCCATGATGAATTCGGAAATTGAATCGTTCGGCAATATAATTTGCCATAGAATAGTTGTTGCATCCGTCTACATATATTTGACTGAGCTTCCTGCCATTTCGAATATTATGTTTTACGCATTTTCCCCAAAGGCCATTCAATTCGTTTATTTTTTCCAAATATATACGAACAGTATTCGCAGGTGATAGTCCAACCTTTACAGAATGGACAAAATCAGTAGAGATCTTATTGGCTTTTTTCTCTACTTCTAACTCGATGACCCAAGTCGCAAAATTTAAATAATTACTTAATTTCATAATTCTTTCTATCGTTTTCAATAATTATATCAGATAGAATGCGTTTGGTTTGACAGATTTTATAATTTGTGTCATTTTTGTGCCATTTTTTGTGCCAAAAAAGTGCCATATCTTACCCTATACAATATTAGAATAATATATATATTCTATAATAATTTAAATAGGATGTTCTTCGAACTGCATAATATACAATGAATCATACAAGAAATAGACTTTCTATACGTGTATAGATGACGGTGTCATCTTTTACGTGTCCTTCAGTCTATTTTAGCTTCGCTTCTATATATATGATGTGATGCCGACTGCTCGGCTTTTGGGCCTCGACGAACCGTCGGCATATGATTATAGTATCTCATATGACATAGAAATCTAGTTAATGTGTTACCTTGTATTGGTTCTTGTTTTGCTTTTCTCAACGGATATCCTGTAAGTCTATTCCTATGATATTATTATTTCAATCTTTATTATTTAATTGATACCGGTTTATTAAAATGGATACTTGTTTAGCAGAAAACTTACCACCACGACTGGTAAGGAAACCTTCATTATTCAATTGTCTAGCTATTTCAGAAAGATTTGATGTGTTTTTAATCAGATTTTTAATTAATGCTACAGCCCTTCTATTATTAGGGTTATTATTCGCCTTCTCTATATTAGTTCTTCTACTATTTGAGATTGCCTTTTCCAAATTGTTTATTAGATTCTCTGGTTTGCCTAATCTGAAGCCTAGGTCTTTTTTTATATGGAGTGCTTCTTTGGTCCTTTTACGTATTAAACCCGCTTCATATTCAGAAATTGCTGCAATAATCGTAAGAACAAGTCGATTTGCTTTGGGAAAATCACAGAATACGATTTCTATGCCGGAGTCAAGTAATTGAGAGGTGAAAGCGACATTTCTAGACAGACGATCCATCTTGGCAACTATCAGCGTTGCTTTTTGCTTTTTGCACAATTCTAGAGCTTCATGAAGTTTGGGACGGTCAGATTTCCTTCCACTTTCAACTTCGATGAATTCTGCAATGGGTAAACAACCATTGAGATGTTTCTGTATTATTTCCTGCTGTGCTTGTAGCCCTAAACCTGAAGTACCCTGTCGTCGTGTACTAACCCTTAGATATGACACATAACTGTTTTTCCCCATTTTTGAATATTATTAAACGTCGGATCAATTTATTTCAAACTGCTGCAAAAGTACAAAAAAAATGGGGCTAAATTCATATTTACCATTGGGCTTTGGATTATTTGGGATTTCCTAAATGTTATTTGGATAGTGTTGAAAAGAATATCAAAAAAACTAGGACTTCCTGTAAAACATGAGTTTGGTCTTATCTTTTTCTACAGGAAGTCCCAATTCTAATTGTAAATTGTATATAAGGCATACCTTATTTCTTAGCCAATAGCTCTTGAGTTTTTTCTATCTTCCAGCTGTAGACGTGATCGTAATCAGGCCCTAAGCTTCTATAGAATTGAGTACGTTCTTCAATATTGCGCATGACGGTTACTTCTTCAAAATCCATATCAATGGCCACCAAATAATTGTGAATAGATCTTTTGTCAGTATGATCATATACTCCAACAATTACACTATAGTGTTCTTTGAAGAAGCTGTCCTTTAGTATCTTTTCAAACTCAATACAGGCATTCTCCAACTCAGCCTCTCTATCCCTTATATTAAACAAATTGAAAAGTCCCTGAAACTCACTCAATAAGTCGGATTTTAAATATACTGACTCTTCAAACTCAACATTGGCAATCTTTTCTTCTGGAAAAAGATTGCATAAAGCATCCTTTGCAAGTTGTTCGCATTTCTCTTTAGGGGTTTCACCTTGAACTTTTGTTTGAGGATAATATACATTTGGGAGTTTAAAACCCACTAATGATTTTACATCCTTTTCATCCTCAGTTATTTCACTTTCATCGACAGAATGTAGAATATCAGATTCAGTGATAATACACTCAAAACATTTGAGAGGGCGAACAGTCACTGCTAAATATGTGTTGTCGTCCAACACTGACATGATAAAACCTATATGTTCCGACTCTTTGAAGTCCTTTTCCGTCAAATTGTTATAGCCGAACATTTCATTGAGATGAACTTCCGGTTGCTTTGTCATGAATGAGATATAACTTCCTTTCTTATACATATTATTATCTCCTATTTAATCGATTTCATAATTACTGAGGGGAAACACATAGCGCAAAGGCACTTTCACGCAGTTCTCAACGAATGTCTTTTTGCTTAAACCTTCGCACTGCTTTCTGCTATTGATAATGAGAACGCCTTGGTCTTTCTTCCCAGGCAACTTAGCTATACAGCCCCATCTCAAGGTTGTCATATCAGAATCGTGGTAGATATATTCCACAATATCGCCCACCTTGAAATGTTGTTTACGACTGTAGCCTGATGGCATATAGACATATTCCTGATAGTCACTTTCCTCCAGATAAGGCTCCTCTGGCCAGCCACACAGTGAAGATGCTGGTTCATCACGGAAGGCTTTCCTCCATGGTATCTCTTGGATGATGTAGCATAGCAGATGTTCTCGATTATGTTCAGTCCACTTTTGCATTTCTTCCTCTGCATCTTTTAGATTATAGAAGACTGCCTGCTCTGTCATATCTAAGTGCTTTTCGCTAACTATGAGCACCTTTTTCAGCAGATAATGGTTGTCGCTACGCATACTCCGTCCCAAATAATCAATGCCCCAACATAACGCAGTTGCATTATCTTCATCAATAGTCTTAGCATAGGAACTGGCATGTTTACGCTCTTCCTCAATGGTCATCGGTGCTATATCATAATGGCCAAACTCTTCCTCGTCATAGTCTGCACAGATAGTTGGCATGACTTCCGAGAAACAAGTGAAGTCATTCCATTCTGTTTGCTCCGGATTGTCATCGATGTATTTCTTCAGCCATCCGCTGCCGGCATCGTAAGCCAGAGTCCTGTCACCAAGACTGATGCCGCAGTTATCCATAAAGAGTTGTGACATCAGCTTCATAGCATGTAAAGGCTCCATCTTTCTGCCTTTAGCCACGAACTTATTAAAGACTTTCATAGCGGATTCTTCTTTGAACAACCTCTCCACTATTTGATATGAGTGCTTGGTGAAACTTTCATAAACCATCTCATCATAATCGCAAACAAATGTGGCTACAGCCTCTTTGAAGCCTCTCCTCATCACCTCCATATGTGCATAAATTTCACGATACTGATGGGCTAGGTCAAAATAGTTAATGTAACTTGACCGCCATAGATCATCATACGCTTGATGACCTTTCTTGCCACCCTCGCTAATGACAGACAACAGTTCGTAGGTCTTTTCGGCATTGATGTTCTCCGTATCTTCCTCTTCCTCCGAAAGCTTCTTGATGCAGGGTAGGATATAGGTTTTTACCCATTGTTGCTGAAGATTATGCCCTCCAGGATATTGCATCGCATGGGTGTAGTATTTCAGATATTCTCCTTGCCCGTTTACGAGTTTATCTTCTGTCCCAAAGAAGGCATAAGTATGTGCTTTGTCGTAGGCTGTAATACCCTGGAATTGAGATTCCTCCATGTACTTGTAATCACTACAAAGTCTATTGGTAATCTCAAACTCTGTTTTACCATCTTTCCGCGGATTCGTGAATTGGTTTACGCCCATATTCTGGCGCATAATCTCACTTACGTGAAATGCCGGATTTATCAAAATCTTGCGATACCCATGCATCTGTTGGGCGTACATCGCTCCCATAGAGGTTCCAACGATGATGTCTGGGTTTTCGTCATGACATAGTTTGTTGAGTTCCCTTAAGGCAGTTTCTGGCTCCAAAGGGATATCAGGAGAAATAACTTCTGTGTTTGTCAACTTTCCCCTTAGATAGTCGACAGTCTTTGTTGCTCCTGAAGATCCAAGACCGTGTAAATAGATAATCTTTTTCATATTGTTGTTTATTGTTGACTTTGAGAAACTCATTAAATAAATGTCCTTATATTCCGGATGAGCTTTTTGCAAAGTACTTACGACGTCTTCATACTCGAGTGATGGAACTTCCATCTCGCCAATGAAATCGATATATGGGCCTAGCCCATATTTCTTATCAAAGTAAGAAAACTTTATGTTTTTTATTTTATGCTTCATCTTTTGACATATTTGACTTTAGAAGTTACGGTAGCTTTCATGATTTATTTGTAAACAACTTTTTAAAAGGACAATTATGCTACTTTATTTCGTATATACATAATAATTAGCTGTAATTAATATAATTAATTCACCAAAAAATAAATTGCAGAAAAGCATCGAAAACTATTGAAATTTTCATCGAAATAGTATTTTTGAAATAATTAAAATATAGTGAATTATTTTTGTTAAAACTTCAATTATTCATATTCTTCCTCTTCTTGATAACGAAGTAAGAGACTGTATAATGTAGATAGCTGCTTGCGAATGTTTTTTGCATTGTCAGATAGTTCCAACGTCTTTTCATCCATATAGATACGTTTATTAAGTTCTATCATGATAGAGTTGTAGTTAAAACTCGTTTTAGGAGAAATGGCGTTAGAGTAAGGTTCGTTTCTCCCAACTTTGTAACCTTCATGCTCGAAAAAACCAGTTATTAGGTCAATAACGAAGTCTGTAGGTTTGCTCCAGTCATTATTGTAACCAATGCAGATATCTACATCACTCAAATCAGAAGGAAATGAGTGACAGTTAATCAAGAGAGAATGCTCATTTAGCATCTCCTTCAGATTCTTGATGTATCCAAGGTAGTATGCTAACATGCCTCGACGTTCCTCCACTCCGATGAACCTCTTGAGTCCGTTAAACTTCTCATACAAGATGCCCTGGCCGATTGCTCCCAACGGGTCATTGGGGAGCCTTTCCACGTCAACGAAGAAACGTGAATAGTCGGCAATGACAGTTTTTATGCCATTCCTTTTGTCTGGAACAAAGACCAAGTCTGTGTACCAGTCTGTCCATCGCTTTACCTCCGAAAGTAACGCAACTTTGTTGTTCCACTTAGCCTGGCCAATTCCATCTATGCTTGAATGGGGGATGTTCAAGACGAGATTGTCGTACCATCTATCCCTAACTTTTCTTCTGAAGTTCTGCTCTCTTCGTACTACATCATGAGATAGTATCCCAGCTGACACTGCCGGAATTTCCTTAATGCTTTCCTTTTTTCCTTCTTCTTCATTGGTGTGTAGAAGAAAGTTCCTCCGCCTTTTACATACTTCACACATCTTTTATATTCCTTTCCGTATATTATTTGATTAATTCTATATGCTGTCCATAAATTACAGAAATAACCATACTGCTCCTCCTATTATAATAATAAGCCAGATAACGTATGAACCATTGTCGCCAAATATAAGTTCGCCGACTCCACTGACAATCTCACAGAGCATACCACCTATCCACAAGAGATAAACAGCGATAGCTGCACCTACTAAAAACCAAATAGCTAACGAGATCATATCCTTTTTCTTTTTTTGTTCTATCTACTCCCTTTTTTCAGCGTTTCGAATTCTTCTGTGACGCGAAGTTATGAGAAATAATTGATATATAAAAGAAAAAAAAAGAGCGAGGTATGAAACCTCGCCTTGGTGTTATGAACTAAATAGAAATCAATCTATTGTACTGAAGAAAACTAGAATTCGTCGTCAACTTCCTTATTGCTTTCTTTTGCAGCTTCACTTACTCTGTACGTAATTTCTTTTAAGCGTTCTGCTGCTTCCCGAACTGTAAGTTTGACTTGGGGCTCGTTTCTCCTAACCTTAAGTAAAAGTGGATATAAGAACACCCTACGCCATCTTGCAAGCACATTGAAGTCGGGCAGTTTGACGTACCTACAGCTATCAACTTCTTGGTCTGCTTTCTGATGAAGAGCGACCCAGCACTGTTTGTCTGATGCAACGAACTGATGCTGATTCTCAAACTCCTTGAACTTGTTGATAAGTTCTTCGCGCTTTGTCCTCTCATCAGTATCACCAGGATTAAGCCCCATTTCGATGTGGTCTCTGAGCTTGTCCGAAGCCGTGCATGTGGGGTCTATCATGACTCTCTCATATGCAGTCATTTGATTTAAGAAAGTGCAGGCGGTAGTGATTCCTACAATAATGTCAGGCTGAACTGTATCGCAGAACTTCTTAACTTCTTCTAATCCTGCCTCAGGATCCATAGGCAAGCTCTTTTCAAAGACCATCCACTCACTACCTTTAAGGCATGTCCTACCTGCGGCATGGGGATATTCGTCTGAGTTATCATAAGAGTAATCAGGAAAGTACTCATGGAATATGACAACTTTCTTTTTCTCTTGGGGTTTCTCGTTTTCAACTTCTTCTTTAGGGTGAAATACAGGACGAACACAAAGTCCCTGGAATCTTTCTCGTGGATCAATTCTATTAAATACACTAACTTTAGAATCGTCTTCCTCACCAAAGAAAATGGCCCAGGCTCGCTCTGGATTGTCCTTATACAAGGTGTTTGTCCAATAGTAGGCTTGAAACCTGTCATCTCTAATCTCGTCATCTTTGTAGTAGCCCACGACTGGTAAGACGATCTTATTGCCATTAGGACCCGTCACAAGAATGGCTCGTCTCCGGTTACCCAATGTACACCAGGTCATTACGCATTCATCCACTAACTCCCGGAAGTTGTCCAGAGTTGGCATACGCCATCTGCCACCCCATTGCTGACGAGCTATATCGTAGTCCAGACTTAAGCTGGTGTCTTCAACTAGATTGTCCTTTCCTGTACGATGTTGATACCTGATCTTGCTGTACGTATTATACTCAGACAAAGCACCCCATGCAAAGTAAGGTTCAAGGAACAAACCTCCTTCTCCGACATTCATCGTTGCCCACATGGTACCACTCGGCAAACCCAGGTCAACGTACATACGCCCCTTTTCGAATGCCATAGCGTCGTTAAGTTGATGTCTCGCTACTGTTAACTTTCGCTTGTTTGCATAGACAGTTACAACTTGCTTTGGTTGCTTCTTACCCATAAGCTTAGCAAGTTCTTTTGCCGCTGCCCCAGATATTTTTATTTTTTCATCTTTGTCGGTGTGTAATATTATCTCACCGTTTTTGCGGTTAACGTACTGGACGTATTTTAGGTTTATGATATATGAGCGACCTATGCGTTCCAAATGATTCTCCACCATTTTCTTCTTTTCTTCGATCATAGACCAAAGTTGGCCGATCTGAATTCTGATCGCCCTAATCACTGTATGTTGAACCATGTTGATGTCGCAGTAGTTTCCATCTGCATGAACAAATAGCGGGCCATCTTCGTCTCTTAATGAGATGAAGTGCTGCTCTTTTCCATCGACGAGGTATAGTTTTTCTTTATCCATATGATCTTTTTTTGCAAATATATTAACTTATTGGGATACTTACTAGCTTTTTAGGCTTTCCTGTGATGAATTAGCTTTGCTTAGGTATGACTTGCTAAAAAAGAGATGTATAAAAGCGTGGATTCTCATGCTCTTCCAAGTTCCTGTCCAACTCTTGAGCGTGAATGACTCTCCGATAAAGGTGGCACAAGTTGCATCAATAGGACCAAGATAAGTAGTATTAAACTGCTCAGCAGAACTATCCGTCCAATTATCTTCAAGTATGCTATTGCATCTTTTGAACTCTTCGTGATTTGCCTGAAAGTTGTTTATATCTTTTTCTGTTATGTTTGCTGTAAAAAAGGAATCTGTTTTTTTATTGTCACAATGTGTAATGAAATAATTTAATATGGATTCCGAAATAAGAATTCATCCTCTTTTCCATTCTGATCTTTACATACATAAGATGAATTTACTTCTATTATTTCTGCATGTCTTTTTGCATCGATATCATCCCAATCATCACTATCATTAACAGAGATGCTTTTCTTACCTAATGAAATAACATCTTGTACGCCTCTAGCATTAACGATTTTAAAAATTGTTATATTCCCCAATTTTTTTCCAACTAGATATGGACGTCCACCGCTTGCATAGTTCTTTTGACCGTCTTTAGACCATTTCCAATGATAATACACCTGAACTCTTCCAAGGAGTTCATACCCTTCATTAATAGCCTCATTAACGGCATTCTTAAATTTCTCTTCAATAATCATAATCAAATAATTATTTGTTTAAACCTACTTCCTTTCAAGCGTTTCGGTTTCCTCTTAATATGAAATTAGTAATTTGTTATGTACAAAGTGTCTTCTTTTAAATCCGTTTTATAAGCAATCAGCCAGTGCGTGCCTTCCTGATTTGTTTGACCTGCAGCCCCCATGTGGATGTTTTGCCATTCTGAATTGCATTTCTCGCAACGTGCAACGATTACAGTCTGCATTCGGATGCAGTTCTTTTGCCCTTTAGAATAGCATGTAGGACAAAGCAAGTCATAGGCCCAAAAGCCACCTGTGAAAGAATCTCTCAGAAGCAAAAGTCCCATGTGTCCAACCTGTTCGTTTGGGTGCTTGGACTTATATATGAGGCAATAGCCTCCGAATTTGTCATCTAATTGGGCACAATTTGTTTGTCCCTCCACTTTATTAATGGTGTGGATGTTGCACTTGAAGTTCACCTTTGCTGGCTCTATTGCGAACAATAGAGTTGGAAACGTAACTGCTAATATAGAAAAGAATACCCTCATTCCTTTGTTGGTTTCTCTAATTCTGAACGAAAACCGCTTGGTGACTTAATTGGATAGTTCGTCTCATAAAAATCTTCAAACGTCTTTGCAAGCTCGTCAGACCCTGTATTGCGATTTATGATTATTGTAAGAGCATCTCGGACTAGTTGTAACTTTTCAATACTATCGACAGTAGAGAAAGAAGAATCCACCTTCTTATTTGGTAAGTATCTAGAAATGAATTCCCCCCAATGCTCATTTGGAACCTTTTCAAGGGCTTCATACAAGAATACCTCGTAAATGCCAGGATACTCTTTATTTAGAATTGAGCGTCCAAGAGTGGCAAGGTAAGTGTATTTTAAAGGATTCTTAATAAGCAAGAACATAAGCATGTTACGATAGCTTTTGGAGATATTTGCCCAATTGCTTCCGTTCCAACTTTTGCCCATAAACAAATTCTTGAATTCATCTGAAAAGACTAGTATATTGCTTATTACAGGTTCTATATTAGCTATCCCTAATTCATTGGTGGAATTTGCCCATTCCAACCACTCTTCGAAATCAGTTTCCTTCATTTTGTTTCTGCTTTAAATGATTACAAAATAAATAGGCTATCTTTAATGGCAACTTAATAGCTAATTTTAATGGTTGCCATCGTTACCATATTGACTTTGCGGCCTTTGAAATCACGTTCCTCTGCCATCTGATTCAGGCGAGTTCCTCCTTTTCCTCCATCACTATACCAGTGGAATTTCTCTTCGGATATAAAATCTTCAAATTCATCCGTTTCACCACCAGCGTACCATACTCTAAATTTAACATGATATGTTGCCATAAAACAATGTTGTTTAATTATACTTGCTCCTTAATAAGTAACTAGAATGGTAAATAGAAATACAAGTAATGACTCAATACCTTACATCTTGCATTAATTGTAAAATAGTCTTCAACAAACCTTCCTCTTCTTTCACATGATGCAAGTACCCTTTTTGAAGATATTCTTTCTACGCTTTTTATTTCAGTACCATCGGCTACTTTTAATATGGTAATATTACCAATTGCTTTGGCATATAGTTTCCATGAACGACAGGTCATGTCTTCTTCTTCCCACTCATAACCTCTATCTATTAGTACGCCGCTGCTAATTTCTTGAACGAATTCGAAACCATCTTCTTTTAACTTTTCTTCCGCTCTCATAATAACAAATAATAATATATATGATGCCTACTCCCTTTCAAGCGTTTTGGCTTCCTCTTTTCGATTGCAAAGATACACTCAATCAATTCAACTCTAAAATTTTAGGCTTAATTAGGTACAGAAGTGAAGAATTGTGGTATGAAACAATGTACTATTCAAACACTTTGTTGTAGATTTCCTTTGTATAGTCCTCAATGGGGATTTTAATATTGCCCCCTGCAAAGCACAAATCAAACCATTCCTTAAGTTTCGGAGTCGTCTGTTTTGTGGATCCTCTCCAATCATCCCAGACGGCATCAATCTTATCTTGCCAAATGCCAAATTTGTAAATTGAACTTTGCCAATTGTCAATGAAGCACTTAACATATTTCTCGTCTTCTGGTGCATATTCTTTAAACCATTCTAAAGTTATCATATTTGCCAATGATTCCTCCATTGCCTTTGCTTCTAATGACGAAGGCCAATTCTTGGAATTATCAATCATGGCATGTGCAAGTTCATGAACAAGAGTTTTCGCAAATATGACTCTAAATGGAATCTCTGTATCAGCCGATAATTGATTAATAGCTTCAGGGCAAAGAACTATATGTGACCCCTTGCAGAAATCTTCGTCATCTTTGGTATAATATCCTAATACTGCCCCTTGAGGAATATACCGCTTCTTGCGCTTATCTTCTATATCTTTCCAAAAATGATCATATTCCGGCATGCTTTTTTTCAGCAAAATAGGAATATCCGGATTTATTTCAGGGTAATACATCATATGATGAATAGGGTCAGTTGGTTGAGGAAACACTATACCATTATTATCATTTATAGCTTTTTCGATGATACCCTTAGCGAAATCTATAGTCTCATCCTGGAGAACTATGTCCGAATCAATATTCCTAATCATAAGTCCTTTGCTTATGTAAAAGGACTTAATATAATCACGCAAAACGTCTTCTTTCAAATCTATACTGTCATTAGACATTTCTTCAATATTTTTATACAATTCTCTGAATGTCTTCGGAAAATCAGGTGTCTCTTCCGGATTATAGTTTATTTCATCTCTAAAGAAATGCTTGACATCTATATTCCCATTTATTTTAACTGCGACACTACATAAACTTGCGGAAAGTATGTTGCAGAGACTGGTCAAACAACGTCTATGATTAGAAGCATTATGTTGGGAGTCAGATTCACGTATGCCAATTATGACGAGAGTGCAGTCTTCTTGTCGATAATCAGATTTGAGTGTCTCATAAACAGGATCCGAGAGGAATTTATTAATGATATGGGGAATTCGCTTTTTGATTTGCTCTGTATCTTTCTTAGCAATGAGCGAAAACAAAATCTTTGCGGGAGAAGATGTCTGCTTTTCATTTTCTTCTGAGTCACCATTAAGAGTCAAATCTTCATCATCAATAATGTCTATAAAATCTGGTTTCATACGCTAAAAGTTTTAAGTTAAACAATATGTAACTCATAGAAATTTCTTCCCGTTAGCTTGCTTATTTCGCATTCATTCAAGTAGTCATGAGAAGAATGCTTAAAAGAATGGTTCCAGCGTGAGGTGCTGTAGATAAGTGAACCCTCTTGGTTGATCACCAAGAGTAGCATTGAGAGACCATAGTCATCGTATGGTGGAGAAGGCTCTTTTACGATATCTCGCAGATACGACAAGCAACGCTGTGTAGTTGCACTCTCGTTGATATTTTTATAATCATTATGGAGAATAACGTAGATGTTATTTGAGCCATATGATGAAAATGAATCGTATTTCTTTTCTGAATAGGCCAAACACCAAGGTGAACTATATGAGGTATAGGTATAAAATTCCTGCATTTCCTCAAAGCTGTTTATCCTCTTTATCGTATAGTCTTGATTGGGGTGAAGAGATAGGGAATTAACTTTTGCCCTCAGAGTATCTTCAGCAAGCTTTAGTTTTGCAGTATATTGTTGGTGAAGCGACGAATAAGATTCATTATTGAGATTATTATCATAGTTCCGGCTATCACTCTCATACATCAGTGTGAGTATTTTTTTGAATTCTGATAACTCTTTGATGTGGTTCACTGACAGTCCTAATCTCAACTCTCCTACAGCTATACGAGCAATACCCTCCTTCCAGCACTCATATTCTTGGTGATTATAGAAGATAAAACCGTTTAAGTCATCTGCCACAAAGTCCAACGGTAGCACCATCCGTCCACCAGACAGACTTCGTGGAGTAGTCCACCACTCACGGTCATGTCCAATGTTGACACCCATTATTATGTCTTGCAGAAGACTTACCATAGTAATATAGACTATCTTGAGTAGTCACAACATTTTAGGCCTTAAGTTCCTTCCAGGCATTAAACATAGAAAAAAGCACTGCGATGTCAGTACATAAAAAGCGTGGAACCTTCATTGTTGCTAGTTCCATCACTGAGGCCTTCGAACTTGCCCTTACCAAAGAACGAGCAACGAAGGCCCACGCTGTATGTATATAACAAGTTCTTGCCATAATAAAATGGCAAGAGCCATGTGCTATACACACATAGTGGCGCCTATCGTTACTATGCCTTGTTGGTAATTGGAGTGTTCGAAGTTCCAGTGAACAAAACATAGCGTCAATAAACGCTTTTTTCCGTAAGTTTCTCCCGCTGACACCAACTCCACAGAGAAGGTCATAAAGCGAAAGGTAATGCATCAGCACATCCGGAGACGCACTTTCGCATCAGCAAATTTAGGAATTATTTGGCAAATGACCAAACAAAAGTGAATAATACCTAAAAATATTATATCTTTTTAAGGATAAAATGATTTGTCCTGTTCAATTCGTAACAATTGAACAGCTGTCTATACCATCTTTAGCGTTTTATACTTTTGCTGGTTTTATTATTTGTACCTTTGCAAAAAAGAAGAAAGTATTATGGATGAGAAACTTATAAAAAGTTTGAATGAGAACTTTGATCGATATGAAGTCTATATGAAAAAGCCCTTCAAGGCTAAGAAGAGTAGACTTCTACAAGTTGAAGCAGAAGTTCGCAGTGTTGTCGGGAGTGACCCAGATGGGATTAGGATTCCCCGTGAGGAGCATTCGAGAATTGAATTGCTTCTACTTCTTGACGAGCGTCGATCTTTACTGAACTGGATGTTCAAGGAAACTCCAGAGGAGTGGGAGCGAATGAAGGTCGTAAATAGTCGCTTGTCCGAATTGACAAAAGAACTTCGTCTGAAGATGGCTGACGTCTGTGACAGTTTGGCTAAAAGAAAGAGAGACTCATTTGATGATGATTATGAGGTCTGCGGAACTTTGCGTTTTAATTATAATGGCGAGGATTCTGTCCTTCCATATAAAGGTGCAGAAATGTATGGCAGTGACTATCGGCTAATGATTGCCACAAATAGTTCTCTCACATACAGTGACCCATCTCCCTTCCTTGAGTTTGACTGTCGCTACGATGACTGTAGGGATAGGATTTTAGAAAGCGGCAACTGTGACGATGATCATACGTGGGCTCACGATACTCCTTTTACTGAAGATCCGGAAGTCTATATTTGTCATACGATGGCTGTTTTCTGTCGTGACATGGGGTATCCAGCTCAGGACGTTCTTCAACTGAACGACTTCTGGAATGAAGTTCATGTGCGCTATCAGCATTTCGCGACACAGGATCCAAACTATAAATATCCAAGAGAATACTAACGTTGTTAAATAAAAAGTGAAGAAATGATGTATAAGAAAGACAATTATGTTGCTTTCATGACGAATGAACCTGAGCTTCATTTCAATGAGATGTTTGGTCATAATGACCTAATAGGAGATAAATTTGAAAAGACAGTACATATAGGCTTTGTTAAAACTGTTATCGACGAGAAAAACTATCTTGTTGTTATAGTTCGTCCTATACTTGGCTTTAGATGTGTAATAAACGAAGATGATATTATCCGGAGTGTTGATGCGAGCGAATTGACAGACGAGGAGAGAAACCATCGGGAAGTTCCTGAGTTTATGGCTCCCAATGTTTATCTGCGCCATTCTGCGCCAGAAGGTGAAACAATTGACAAGAAGTGCGTGAATTGTGCAAAAGAAGCGATGGCTCATCTGTTCCCTGAAGAAGATATTGCCTGGGCTTATCGCTCCTGGTCTCCATATATGAAGTCAGATATGCTTGGCAGTATTATTGAGAGAGCTTACGAAGGACAAGATGCCAAGCAAGAGAAAGTTGATTATTTCAAGAGTCTTCTTCAAGCAATGAGATTTAAGGAGTATTATTATGTAAGCCTAGATGTATATGAAACACCAGAAAGAACAAGTATGCTCTGCTATCATATCGCAGTTGATTTGAAGTTTGAGGAAGTAATAGTCATGCGTACAATGTCTGATATCGCTTGCTTTGCCAGGAGCCTGGGGCCAGAATATGACATTGCAAGCGGATGGAGAATGAAACTTATGTATGATTCCTTAGCAGACAAATATAAACGAAACAAGCGCAAAAAGAAATAAGTAGAAAAGCGGAGAGAACTTAATTTGCTCTCTCCGCCAAACCTTATAAGTCACCCTTGAACTTCTTAACAGGATTACCTCGTTCAAGCGTGTTGTGGTTCATCCATACAGCATAGTCTTGCTGATCCTTCTTTTCTTCCTCAATGGCTGACAGTTTCATGATAAGTCGTTCCTTTGCCAACTTCTTGTTTTGTACTTGTGTTCGCAAATCGGAAGCAACAACGCTAATGCCAGAAGTCAAATGGGTCGCACGAACGGCAGTCTCAACTTTGTTCACGTTCTGACCTCCAGGGCCAGATGCTCGGAGGGTCTCATAAGTGATGTCTCTTTCATTGATGCTCTCTGATTTCAATGGCTGAAAGAAGTGAACTCCGACAAACCAGTTCTTACGACGATGCCAAGGGCGAAAAGGGTTTTTCTGGGCAACCCACAGCACAGAGCCTTCCCATTCTTTATATAGTTTGTTGATATTTTTGCCTTCAACGGACAATGTGCATGAAAACATACAGCCATTTTCTGGCCCATCCTCATGTTCTACGATGTCAACCTCTAAGCCAAGGTCTTTGGCATGCTCAACAAGCTTCTGCATGATGAGTACAACAACTCGGCAACACTCAACAGGACCTCTGCCTGAGGTAATTTGGATATAACTTTTCTCCATATTATTCTTCGCTCATTCTTACTATGCGAGGGATGATAGTTCCCTCAATGTTAACTAATTCCTTTTGAGATTCCATAACAGAATTGATATCTTTATACGCTTGTGGAGCTTCTTCTGTGGTTCCACCAATTAGTGTTACGTTCTTTTCCGCAAGATACTTTTTCAAGGCATAATGACTGATGCTGTTCTTTGCATCAAGGCGTGACATCTTTCTTCCAGCACCATGCGAAGCAGAATTCAGTGAATTAGCGTAACCACTTCCAGAAACGATATAACCAGGTGTGCCCATCGATCCAGGGATGATACCAAGTTCTCCACAGTGTGCGGGTGTAGCCCCCTTGCGATGGATGATAACTTTCTGGCCATCCGGAAGAGTTTCTCTCCAAGCAAAGTTGTGATGATTGCTCACAGTCATGAGTGGCTTCAAACGCAGAGCTTTGGCTACATTGTAATGGATAAATTCATGGTTGATGGCTGAGTATTCTCCTGCAATTTCCATGCATTTCCAGTACTCTTGTCCTGCATCGCTCTTTAGACTTAGCCATGCGAAAGGTCCTGCCTGTCGTGGTAGCCGACATGTCTCTTTTGCTATTGTAGTGTAGTAATCTGCTATGGCAGCTCCAAGTCCGCGACTTCCTGAGTGACTCAGGATACCAACATATTTGCCTTCTGGAAGGTTGATAGCATTCGTATGGGGTAACTCAATTTCGCAGATATCTACGAAATGATTACCTTTTCCGCTACTTCCTAACTGTCTGACAGCTTTCTCACGAAGTTTCTTCAGAATGGGAATCTCTCTGAACTCGCTCTTATCAAAAAGTGCATGATATTGCTTAAACGGTAGTATGCCATCAAGTCCGAAGGCTGTGTTGCTAATTAGCGCTTCAACCGCTCTATCCTGATGCTTCTCCAAGAAGTCTGCACCAGCATCAAGGATGGTCAAGCTCATTCGGCATCCGATATCTTTGCCGACAGCATAAGGGATAACGACATCGTCAGTCGTAGCAAGAACTCCGCCAATTGGCAACCCATATCCTGCACAATCATCTGGCATGAGTGCTCCTGAGACGGTAATCGGAAGTCTCATCGCCATCTCCATCTGGCTGATAGCAAGTTGATCGATGTTCTCCTGTCCATATATCGCATATGGTAGGGGAGTAGCATGAAGTTCATATGTTGATACTTCTATTTTTGATGGGGAAAGTATTTCTGCAACTTTTCTCCATATATGGTCTTCTTTATAACTCTCAGGATGTTTTTGAAGATTTAGTAAAGTTGCTATTATTTCTTCTTCAGACTTATGCTTGCAGTGCTTGGCGACAATCTCTGTCACCATGCTCCTTGCTATGTCGTCTGTATATCCGAGTCTATTTAACTCTTTCGGTTTAATATTGCCCATAATGAGTAGATATTATTTGCAGGCATTGAAACCTGCATTATTAATAAAGTGATAATGATTAGAGCTTGATATATAACTATATCGTTCTGCGACCAAATAGCCGCAGTTAACAATGCTCTGTTGGGGTATGAACTTACTTTATACTCATTCGCGTGACCCTTTCTCTGATGATTAAAGGGTTCGACAATATTAATCGGCTGCAAAGTTAGCATTTATTTTCGAATTCTCCGTAAATTCATGAGAAAAAATCTCAAAAGTTATTGCTTCATTCTTTGGAGTTCGAGCCGATAGTCGTTATTTTTTGCTTCCTCAGCCATCAGTTCTATCATTTTCAAGGCTCCATGCTGAAGGAGTAAGTCCTTGCAATATGTTACAGATTCTTGATTATATTTCATATCATTTTTACCAGATGTGTAAACATTGATAAGGTCGATAGCAGTTGTATTACAACGGTGGTAATTCACATTCGCGCCGTTGTCGATAAGCCATTTGAGTTTATGAATGAGGAACTCGTCTTCTTCTTTCTCGTTAACTTCTATGTAACTGAAGAGATGCTCTATTGTATAATAGATGCCGTCAACATAGTCGTCGCTATATGGTTTGAGAAAGTCGAGGACTTTTGCTGTTTCTGCCCAACTCCGACCTTCATGGTATTGCATATTTACAATCTGTCTGATGAACTGGTTCTGCCAGACCTCTTTTTGGTATTCTGGGAGAACTTCTTCCTCTATTGTTTTCTTTAGAACAATTAGTTGCTCTTTTATTTCAGAAAGACATCTCTCTCTGAGACATTCATCCCATTCAAATTCAAAGCTTGGCGGGAAGCACTCTTCGTTATAGTGCGTTAGAAGTAGCATCTTTGTTTCGCCGGCTTTAAGATTAGAGTCATGTCCGAATGCAAAATGAATCTTGCCTATATTATCTTTACCCTCTATAAAAAAACGGAGGTGACGAAGTTCATCTGCTGTCGGCTCTTCACCCACAGCTTTCCAAACTTTGACAATGTAATACCACGTTGAGTAGAAAGCTCCCATGCATCCTATCTTCTTAAGGCAATCCTCAATGCCTTTCTTAGATGTTGAACTTGCGAAATATGCACTGTATTCGTATGAAAACTTTGAATTGTAGTTCTTCAGTTCAGCTTCTGATATGGGGAGTTCATCCTCAGGGTTGACTAGCAAGTTCATAATCTCTTCATGAGACATGCGATTTATCTTGACCCATGAGCCAATCTTGACGACATTCGGTTCTTCCTTAACTTCATGGCCTACATATTCATAGGTGGTTAGTACACTTTTGTCATTTGACCTGGATGTAAAGGGGAAATCTTCATCTGTTTCACCATCAAAGTGACGTACTTGCGTAAGTACTTCCTCTTCTTTATCGTTTAGGTAGAAGCATCTGCCATTCTGTTTTACGCGAAAGATGCTACCCCATTGGGAAAGATAGTCGTATTTTGGCGAAATGATGACCTTGTCTTCCTTGCGCCATCCGAACTTTCCATTCTCAACGAAAAAAGACCCCTCTTTGTAGTCGTGACGATAGCTCTCAGCTCCATATTCGAGATAATAGATCTCGTACTCATCCCCGTCGCGAAGATACAGTGAGTCTGCGCATTTCTCGATCTGGTCATACTTAGCAGGAATTAAGATCTTGCCATCCTTTGTTCGCCACCCAATTTTGCCGTTCTCAGTGAATTCTACGTCCTGAGGATTATAAGGCATTAGCTCGAATACATCTAAAGATAAATTGCCCATAGTGTTCCTTATTATTCTAATCATATAACGATTATTGATTCTTGTTTGAAAGTTAAATGTTCGTTTGCAAAGATAGTTCGTTATAATATAAAAAACAAGCGATTCTGCTCGAATGGTATGAGAACTAAGAAATCAGGTATGAACTTGTTTCTCGTGAACAAGAAATGTTCATACCTGTTATACGTATGTTTATACCAATGACGTCGGGAAATAAAGTATATTTGTATTTATCAATGTAAATTTGCACAAGCTTTCTACCTATAGCAGTTATTAAAGGATGAATAAAGGAACGAAGTTATGATAAGGGAGGATTACATAGAAGACAGATGTGGTGTACGCTATTCCGAAGACGGGAAGCTGCTCATCGGATATAACCAGGATGTGTTTAGATGCGAACATTATGAAATTCGTGATGGCGTGATAAAGATACTGGCTAATGCTTTTCATAATTGTCAGTATCTCAGGTCTGTGGTTATGCCTGATTCTGTGGTTGAGGACGAAGGAAGCGTGTTTGAAGGTTGTAAGAACCTAGAAGAAGCGTGGGTTTCTGCCAGTCTTAGGAATCCGAATATTGCGATGTTCTGCGGATGCTGTTCTTTGCGTAAAGTAGATCTGCCAGAGGGGATGGAGAGTATAGGTGAGAATATGTTTTGTGGTTGCAAATCTTTATCGCACATAGATATTCCTTCTACGGTAGAAGCCTTTTGCGGTGATACCTTCTGCGGATCTGGCATAGAAGAAATCATCTTGCCGGAAGGATTGAAGTGTATAGGACATGATGCATTTATCTGTTGCTACAGCTTGAAACGCCTAACTATTCCTTCTGCTGTTGAGTCTATTGGCCCATGGCTGGTGCAAGGACATAAGGATTTTGAAGTAATCATTTGCCACTCCAATAGGTTTCGCATAGAAGACGATGCTTTGATTTCCAATAAGGACAACTCATTGTTAGCTTGTTGGACCAAGCAAACAGAATATCATCTGCCAGCTTCAGTAAAGAAGGTGGAAAGTCTCTGTAACGATCAAATAGAGACGCTTTACATTGATTCTCTAATTGAGATAGGTTATGAAGCTTTTATAAGTTGTCCCTCCCTAAAGAATATCGAAAAGGAATAAGTGGATTATGGAGAAAGCATTATTGATATTCCTCTCGCTGTTGAAATCTCTCTTCTTGATAGCATACTTATTAGTGTGGCTATCACAAGAGTTTGATACATGGCAATATATAGATTGCCTACGAGTCTTTGTTACAGCAGGAATGGTATTGTCTGCTTATGCTTGTAGGATTGTTGAAGAAAGAGGATAATAAGACACCAGCTAGCTAATATGAAACTGCACAAAGGTTAGTGTAGATCCAAATATTTGCCGCTATCAAAACTATAATGCTCATTGGCAAAAACGTAGCCTAACTGGTTGCTGATGCATGATGTAGATCCGATGACTTTGTCAATGTTCCTATGAGAGTGGCCATATATCCAGAAATCAACACCGCACTCTTTAATGAAATCTTCATGCTCAACGGTGAAAGCACCATTCAGACTGCTGCCTTCAAACTCTGGTGCGCAAAGATGGTATGAGGGGACATGATGGGTGACAACAATTTTATATTTTGCTGTACTTTCTTCTACAGCTTTTTCAATGAATTGGAAACATCTGTCGTGTTCCAGATTAAACTCGTGATGAGTCAGGATGTTCTTGCCATACATGATACGATGGAAGTCTGTGACGCATTGTTCGGTATAAGGAGCGTTTATCTCATCAATCCTTGACCAGAGAGTTGAAAGAATGAAATCTGTTTCTTCGATTCTAACCACCTTATTATAATAGTAATGCACATTAGGGCGGATTTCGCCTATAAGGCCA
>Ga0310691_10001744_pt1 | contig 31867 bp, 27 predicted proteins | sample 176DNAGHGlowgp2_FD_203887 | JGI IMG/M metagenome (GOLD analysis project Ga0310691, IMG submission 203887) | Sheep rumen microbial communities from Palmerston North, Manawatu-Wanganui, New Zealand - 1766 DNA GHGlow gp2 (v2) (version 2) | ecosystem: Host-associated > Mammals > Digestive system >... | reverse complement strand
TGTTGGCGGAGAGGGTGGGATTCGAACCCACGGTACGCTATGAACGCACGCCAATTTTCAAGACTGGTGCCATAAACCAACTCGACCACCTCTCCGTGTGGCATTGACATATTTAATAATACCACATGTTATATGAATTTGTCAATACCTAATTTGCACTTTTTTAAATTTATTTTTATTTTTATTGATTAATATTTAATTTTAAAATTTATGCGCCGGAGCGTAAGCGACATAAGACAGAAATTTTAAAATTATATATTAATCATATTTATACAAAATATATTTAACTCATTGCCTTTTCCAATGCTTCGTTTTCTTCTTTGGTTAAATTATATTTACATTTTCCTTCTTCAATAGGCTTAGCATATATGTTTGACATTTCTCTTGAATAAATCCCATTTAAAACAATTCCATTATTCTTTTCATCTAATAAAGCAACTGCAAAACTTAAGTCATTTCCCGCATCATTATATGCGTTGTATCTAATTAATCCAATTTTCTGCATACAATTTTTCATATTATTTTCTAATTGCTTGCAATAAGAATGTGTTTCGCTAAGATCTTCTTCTAATGCAATAATCCTATCCATATAGCTATTTATTTCTTCTGTTATATCTTTTCCTGTACCTATTTTTTGCATGAATTCTTTGTTATTTTTATTCATTTTGCTAATTCTAGCATTACTTATAATAACTGTTATAAATAAAACAAAATTTATAATTAAAATAATAATTGTGCTAATATCACTTCTAAAAAAGTCTAACATTATTCCTCCCAAAAAAGTTTATAAATAAGTTTATAAATTTGATTAATAATAATTCTTGAATTTATGCGTTGGAGCGACAGCGACCTAAGTCATAAATTATAAAATTATTATTAATCTAAAACTGTATTTATCTCTATGAATTATTTTATCAATCCTAAAATTCTCTCCAAATCATCATTTGTTTTATATTCTATAACAATCTTTCCACTTCTTTTTCCTGCATCAACTTTAACTTTTGTTCCGAAAAAACCTGTAAATCTATCTTCTATGTCTCTATATATAACTTCATATTTTGGATCAAAATCAATTCTATTCTTTTTCCTTTGTAATCTTGCTTCTATTTGCCTGCAAGTTTGATTATTATTGATAATTCTTATAGCCATAGAATACTGTTTTGCAGGATCAGGCTCCATTAAAAGTTGTCTGCAATGTCCTTCTGTAAGTTTACCCTCTTTTGCTAATTCTAATACCTCCGGAGATAAATTTAATATTCTGACAGTGTTTGCAATACCACTTCTAGATTTTCCAAGAATTTTTGCAATTTCTTCTTGCTTTAAGTGATATTCTTCCATCAAAGATTTAATTCCAAGTGCTTTATCTACAGGGTTTAAGTCTTCTCTTTGTATATTTTCTATTAAAGATATTTCTTTATTTTTCTTATCGTCATCATCTCTTATAATTGCTGGAATTTCTGTAAGTCCAGCAATTTTAGCAGCCCTCCATCTTCTCTCTCCTGCTACAATTGAAAAATATCCTTCTTTTTCTGTTACGACAATTGGTTGAATTACTCCATACATCTTTATAGATTCTGCAAGCTCATCTAAAGATTCTTGATCAAATATTTTTCTTGCTTGATTTCTATTTGGTTCGATATCTATTATTTTTAAATTTCTCAATCCATCTCCTGTTTGTCTTTGTTCTTCTTCAGCTACTGGCATTGAAAACAATGCATCTAATCCTTTTCCTAATCCTGTTTTTTTAACCATTCTTTTTCCTCCCATCTTATCTTTTTCAATTACTAATTCAAATTCTTAATTGATATCTACAAATAAGAATTCATCTATGCTTGATTCTATGTGCTTTTATATTGTCTTAATTCAATCTTAAAAATTCTTTTCCTAATTTTTCATAGCTTTTTGCACCTTTTGAATGTGGATCATATACTGTAATAGGCAATCCATAACTTGGTGCTTCACTAACACGCACATTTCTAGGTATTACAGTTTTATACACTCTGTTGTTAAAATATCTTTTTACTTCTTTTACTACTTGATTTGATAAATTTGTTCTTATATCATACATTGTAAGTAAAGCTCCTTCTATGTATAAATCTTTATTTAAATGTTTCTTTACAAGTTCTACTGTATTTATAAGTTGTCCTAATCCTTCTAATGCATAATATTCGCACTGAACGGGAATTAATACACTATCAGATGCTGTAAATGCATTTAATGTTATTAATCCTAATGATGGTGGACAATCTATAAAAATAAAATCAAAATCATCTTTTACCTGTGCTAATTTTTCTTTCATTCTTTGCTCTCTTGACATCATTGATACAAGCTGAACTTCAGCTCCAGCCAAATTAAGATTAGATGGGCAAATAGATAGATTTTTAACTTCAGTTTCCTTAATTATGTCAACTGCAGATAATTCTGAAACTAACAAATCATATGTAGAAAATTCGTTTTCTTTGTCCATTCCAATTCCACTAGTTGCATTACCTTGCGGATCTGCATCTATTAATAATATTTTTTTTCCTTTTTTAGCAAGTATTGCACTCAAATTTACTGATGTTGTAGTTTTACCTACTCCACCTTTTTGATTAGCTATAGATATTATTTTACCCAATTTACTCCCTCCGTTTCTTCGTAATTTTGTCCATTTTACGCTTTTTTAAATATCTTTGTCTTTTAAATGAATTTAGCTCTTTTCAAACATATATTATATTTTATACTTAAAAATTACATATATAATAATATACAAATATTTATAATATGTCAATAATTTTGTAAAATATTTTCTTTTTTTTTAAGTCCCACCTAAAGTTAAATTTCGAACCTGAATAATTTGTCGAATTTTGTCGAAAATGCATTTGATTAATATTTTTGTCCTTGAGATTAAGCAATAAAATTAGGGATTGTTTCACACTCAACCGGTGTGAAACAATCCCTAATTAAACGTTGGTACTAATAGTTTTCAAATTTTTTTGTCTGTGAAACATTTATCTTATTGGCATCTTTGATGGCATACCTGCTTTTCTCGGATACTTATTTGGTGTTGGCTTAATTTTTTTTATAATTATAATATTTCTTTCCATATCTGAACTAGGAAGTTCAAATTTTTCCTTGGATAAAATTTCACCACCTAATTCTTTTATAGCAAATTTAGATTGATCTAATTCTTGTTCTATATCAGAACCTTTCATACAAATACAAATTCCACCAACTTTAACAAAAGGAAGTAGATACTCCAAAAGAGTTGTCATATTTGCAACAGCACGAGAAACAGCCACATCATAATATTCTCTATATTTTTTATTTTGTCCTAGTTCCTCAGCTCTACCATGAATGGTTTCAATATTATTTATATTTAGTTCACGAGAAACTTCATTTAAAAAATTTATTCTTTTATTAAGTGAATCTAATAAAGTAATTTTTTTTGTTTTATCTATAATGGCAATTGGAATACCTGGAAATCCTGCACCAGTTCCAACATCTATCATTGTATTATTTTCTTTTAAATATTTTACAATAGTCATAGAATCTATAAAATGTTTTAATATAATGTCATTTACATCTGTTATTGCAGTTAAATTAATTTTTTCATTCCATTCTAAAAGTAGATTCATATATTCAAAAAAATTTATTATCTGCTCTTCTGTTAATTCAACATTAATCATTTTAGCAAGTTCAATCATTTTATTTTTAAAATCTTTATTCATAAATTTTTCCTTCCTTTATCCACATTTTATTAATATTTTGTGGATAATTATAGTATAAATATTAAAATTTTAAAAGCATGCGTAAGCGACCAAACGAAGCTTTAGCTGAGTGCGAATTGGAGCAACTTACAGACAAGTAATTTTATTATAATCTGGAAGTTGCGACAGCAAATGCTTGTAAATTTTAATATTTATACTATTAATCTATAATTTATCTTTTAATTTGCAAATAAATAAGTAGCACATTAATATCTGCAGGCGAAACCCCAGAAATCCTTGAAGCTTGACCAATTGATGTAGGTTTTACTTTATTTAGTTTTTGCATAGCTTCAATTCTTAAACCTTTTATAGAAGAATAATCAATATCTTCAGAAAGTTTTTTATTTTCCAATTTTTTAAACTTTTCTACTTGTTCTTCTTCCATTTTTATATAGCCTTCATATTTTATTTGAATTTCTACTTCCTCTTTTTCTGCAACCGAAAGCTCTGGTCTATCCTCATCTATTTCTTCTAAATCTTTATATGTAAGTTCTGTTCTTTTAAGCAAATCCGCCATTTTTGAACCTGTATTTAGTGGAGTTGTACCATGTTCTTCAAGAAACTTATTTACCTTTTCTGTTGGTCTTACAACTTTATTCTTTAATCTTTCAATTTCTTTTTCTATATTCGCTTTTTTTGCTAAAAATCTTTCGTATCTTTCATCTGAAATAAGTCCTATATTATGCCCTATTTCTGTAAGTCTTAAATCTGCATTATCTTGCCTTAAAAGAAGCCTATATTCAGCTCTTGAGGTCATCATTCTGTATGGCTCATTAGTTCCTTTTGTAACTAAATCATCAATCAAAACTCCAATATATCCTTGTGTTCTATCTAAAACAACCGGCTCTTTTCCTTTTATTTTCATAGCACTATTTATTCCAGCCATAAGCCCTTGACATGCAGCTTCTTCATAGCCTGAACTTCCATTAGTTTGTCCTGCAAAAAACAATCCACTAATTCCTTTATATTCTAAAGAAAGTTTAAGTTCTGAAGGATCTATACAATCATATTCAATTGCATAAGCAGGTCTTGTAAATTCAGCATGTTCAAGTCCGGGAATAGTTCTATACATAGCAATTTGAACATCTTCCGGAAGTGAAGAGCTCATCCCTTGAGCATACATTTCATCTGTATCTAATCCAATTGGCTCAATAAAAATTTGATGCCTTTTTTTATCTGCAAATCTTACAACTTTATCCTCTATAGATGGGCAATATCTTGGTCCTGTTCCTTCAATTACTCCTGCATATAAAGGAGAACGATGCAAATTTTCTTTTATAATTCTATGTGTTTCCTCATTTGTATAAGTTAAATAACAATCTTGTTGCTCAAATTCTTTTACTTCATCATCTAAAGAAAATGGAACAATATTGTCATCTCCCCTTTGTACTTCCATTTTAGAAAAATCAATACTTTTTCTATTAATTCTTGCAGGTGTACCTGTTTTAAATCTTACTATTTTTACACCTAAATCTTTTAAACATTCAGATAATTTATTTGCAGGAAAAACTCCATCAGGTCCACTTTCTTGAGAAAACTCACCTATGAAAATTTTTCCTTTTAAATATGTTCCTGTTGAAACAATTACAGATTTAACTTTATAAATTGCACCTACAGAAGTTTCTATAGATACAACCTTCCCATCTTCAACATTAATTTTTGTAATTTCCGCTTGTTTTAATTCTAAATTTTCTTGTCTCTCTATTGTATGCTTCATTTCCATCTGATATCTTTTTCTATCTGCTTGTGCCCTTAAAGAATGCACAGCAGGGCCTTTAGAAGTATTAAGCATTTTTATTTGTATCATAGTTTTATCTATATTTTTTCCCATCTCGCCACCAAGGCAATCAATTTCTCTTACTAAATGTCCCTTCGAACTTCCTCCAATATGAGGGTTACAAGGCATATTAGCTACTGCTTCTAAACTTATTGAAAAAATTAAAGTTTTCATTCCAAGTCTAGCACTTGCAAGTGCTGCTTCACAACCTGCATGTCCTGCACCAATTACTGCTACATCATATTCTCCAGCATTATAACTCATTCTTTATTCCTCCTATCTATAAAATATTGTTTTTACATAATCGTTTTACGTATTTGTTATGTATTAATAAATAAATATTTTGAGAAATAATTTTATTTAACTAAATAGATTAGAAATTATTATTAATTTTTCAAGGGAATCTAAAAACAAGCTTTTTTAGGGTGCTTGAAAAATTAATTAGAATTTCTTATCGTTAAATGCAAGTTACCTAAAATTTTTCGAAAAATATTTATTTATTAAATTAATTATAACATGTAATAAAATTTTACTTTCCAAGACAGAACCTTGCAAAAATCTCATTAATTATTTCTTCTCCTGCCTCTTCGCCTGTTATAGCACCTAAATTTGCAAGCACATCTTTTAAGCTAATTGCAATTATGTCAACAGGCATTCCTTCTTTTAAAATGTTTTTAGCCTTATTCAAATTTTCTATTGCTTTCGAAATTAAATTTTTATGTCTCTCATTTGTAATAACAATATCATTATCTAAATTTATTTCATTTAAATTAAACATATCTGTAATTTTTTCGAAAAGCCTTTCTAAGCCAATTTTATTTTTGGTCGACATGTTTATTACATTATTTTCAAAAATCCCTAATTTTGGATTTTCACGCGTTATTTTTTGTTCTAAATCTATTTTATTTAAAATGATAATTGAATTTTTATTTTTTGCAATTTCTAAAATTTCTAAATCCTCTTTTGAAAAATCATTACTAGAATCAAAAATTGCAATAATTAAATCAGCACTTTCTGCCAACTTTCTTGATTTTTCTATTCCTATCATTTCAACTTCATCTTTTGCTTCTCGTATACCTGCTGTGTCTATAAGATTAAGTGGGATTCCGTTAATAGTTACAAATTCTTCAATTGTATCTCTTGTTGTTCCCTCTATATCTGTTACTATTGCCCTATCTTCTTTTAAAATTGCATTTAAAAGAGATGACTTTCCAGCATTTGGTTTTCCTATTATAACGGTTTTTATACCCTGTTTTATTATTTTTCCATTATCAAAAGATTTTTTTAAATTTTCTAATTTATTTCTTGATTTCTCTATAGTTTCGAAAATATCATTATTTGTAATATCAGGTGTATCATATTCAGGATAGTCTATAGAAACTTCTATATTTGTCATTATTTCTAACAAATCATTCTTTATTTCGTTTATTTTTTCAGATAAAAAACCTTCAAGTTGCTTTACCCCTTCTTTTGCCTCTCTATCTGATTTTGCATTAATAATATCAATTATAGACTCTGCTTGAGATAAATCTATTCTTCCTCCTAAAAAAGCTCTTTTTGTAAATTCTCCAGGTTCAGCAAGCTCAGCTCCATTTTTTAAACAAAGTTCAAGAATTCTACGCATTACAACTGTTCCACCATGAGAATTAATTTCACACATATCCTCTGTTGTATAACTTTTTGGAGCTTTGAAATATGAAACTAAAACTTCATCTATTATTTTCCCTTCATCTATAATATGTCCATATTTTATTGTATATCCAGGAATTTCATCTATATTTTTTGGACTTTTTGCTCTAAATATTTTATCTAATACTTTAAAAGTATTTTCTCCACTCATTCTAATAATTCCAATTCCACCAATACCTGGCGCTGTTGAAATTGAAGCAATCGTGCTCATTCTAATCCTTCCTCTCTAAATATTTAATTTTTAATATATAAGGATTTTGAGAATTAATCTTATTTAACTAAGTAGCTTAAAAATTCTTAATAATTTGTAAAGGGAATCTAAAAAGAAATTTTTTTCAGGGCGCTTTCAAAATTATTTAGAATTTTTTAGCGTTAAACGTAAGTTACATAAGATTATTCGAAAATACTTATATATATATAATTTAAATAATATATAACTTATTTTTTAACTAACTAAAAAAAGTCAAAGCAAGAATAATCCTGTATATATACCAGACTAAATCTTCACTTTGACTTCAGATTTATATATTTAATTAATATTTAACATAACTTTAATTTATAATTTTATTTTAAACTAATTACAAGTCTTCTTCTAGGCTCTTCACCTATACTATGAGTAGTAACTTTATTTGAATTTTGTAATCTAGAATGAATAATTTTTCTTTCATAAGGCTTCATAGGTTCAAGTGTTACAGATCTACCTGTTCTTATAACTCTATTTTCCATTCTATCAGCTAAATCTTCTAAAGTTTTTACTCTTTTATTTTTATAATCTTCTATATCTAATATAACTCTAACTCTTGTTTCTAAATCCTTACTTGCTACAGCTACTAATATATTTTGAACAGAATACAAAGTTTCACCTCTATACCCTATTAGATGGCCTGCTTCAGTCCCTGTTATTGAAACTAAAAGCCCTGTTTCTTCTTTATTTATTGAAAATTCTATATTGTCTCCTATTTTTTTAAGAAAATCATTTAAAAAGTTTTTAACATTATTTTCTGCTGTATTAAGTTCTTGTTCTGTGTATTTTCTTATTTCTCTAGGCTTACTGCTAGCTTCAACTTTTTCTTCTTTATTATTATCTTTTAAAGTTAATTCAACTTTTACAACTCTAGGTGCTAAAATACTAAAAAAGCTTCTTTTATCTTCACTTTCAAGTACTTTTACTTCAACTTGATTTCTTGTTACATGTAACTGTTTTAAGCCATTTTCAATAGCTTCGTTTGTTGTTTTCCCTTCTGAAATAATACTATTAGGCATCTGTTTCTGCCTCCTCTTCTTTATTCAAATATTTGTTTAATACTAATCTTTCTATAATCATTAAAATATTGTTCATTAACCAATATAATGCTAAACCTAAAGGTGCAATAATAGCAATTGTTACAGACATTATAGGCATCATCCATACCATGGTTTTATTCATGTCTTCTGTTGGATTATACTTTTCTTCTTGTTCTGTTCCATCTGTTATAAGCTTTTTCTCTTCAATTTTTTTCTTCTTTGTTGCTGCCATAGATATTTTAATAGATATAAATGAAGAAATAACATAAAGAATTGGTATTATAAGCACTTTTATATCTGTTGGATTTTTTGTTGGAACTTGACTTAAATCTATTCCAAAAAAGTCCATATTTAAATTAACTTGATCTGCATATTTAGCTATGTCAAAGCTTTCTGTATTAGATTTCTCTGTTTCTGTTTGTTCATTTTTTTCTTCTACATTTTCTTGCTCGATATTTTCTTTTATATCTTTCTCTTCTTTAGACTCTTCATTATCTTCTACGGAAAAGATATTTTGAAGATTTCTTACATATTGAATTATTGCTATTTCTTGATAAGCATTTTTAGTATTAGAGTCTTGCCTTGATACTATCTGCGTCATTTGACTAATAGCATCTTGATCCATTTTCACCATATATGTTAAAGGTTGTCTAACAAGTAAAAATACCGAAAATAATAAAATAATTTGAACTATAGAACTCAAACATCCTGAAAAAGGACTCATCCCTTCCCTTTTATACAAAGCCATCATTTCCTGATTAAGTTTCTCAGGCTCATTTTTATATTTGAATTGTATTTGTTTTAATTCACCTTGAATTTTTTCATTTTTTTTCAATGTTTTTTGTTGTTTTATAGAAATTGGTAACATCAATACCTTTATAAGTATAGAAAACAAAATAATTGCCCAACCATAATTTCCAACAATATTATACAACAATTTCAAAACATATCCAAATATATTTGCAAAAAAAGCTAACATTATCTATCCTCCGATTTACTTTAATGGATCATATCCACCTTTTGAAAAAGGATTACATCTTAAAATTCTAGCCAATCCAAGCATTGTCCCTTTCAATGCACCATACTTTTCTATTGCTTGTTTTGTATATTCAGAGCATGTTGGATAAAACTTGCATTTTATATTTTTGTAATCTAACCATGCAGATATATTTCTTTGATACCATTCAATCATTTTAATTAATATTTTTTTCATTTTAATCACACAAAACTATAAATCTTTCACATAATTTTATCTAGCTAAGTTAATAATTTCATAACTCAAATTTAACTTTAAATATTTATTTTGATAATTTTTGCTTTTTCTAGTATTTTTTGCATATCTTTTTTTACTTGATAAAAGTCAATATCTGCTATATTAACCTTTTTCTTAACTAAAAACACAATGCTTTTCCCTAAAGAAATATTTTCTTCAAAATATGTATAATTCTCCCTAAGTAGCCTTTTAATTCTATTTCTTTGAAACGCATGTCCTGCTTTGGAGCTAATAGCTAATCCTAAATAATTAGAGTTTTCCCCATTATTTAGGATAAATGCTTCTATTGCTTCTCCTGAATAGTATGTTCCTTTAGAAAATACATTACTAAATTCATAGTTCTTTTTTAACATCTTTGTTTTTTTCATCTAACAAAATCCTTTAACTTTAAGCACAAATTTTCTTTCTACCTTTTGCGCGTCTAGCTTTTAAAACATTTCTACCTGATTTTGTTGACATTCTTTTTAAAAATCCATGTTCTTTTTTTGTTTGTCTTTTTTTAGGTTGATATGTCATTTTCATACCCTAAGCACCTCCTAAATTAAATTTACACAAGTGTAACTATTATATCTTCTTTTTTTCAAATTGTCAATGCTTTTTGAATTTTTTTTATTTTTTTCTTAAGGAAATAAGGATTTTAAGGATTTTTTATATATTTTTTTAAATTTTTGTTGCATTTTATAAAAAAATGTTGTATAACTTTTTTAAACAATATTTTTTTTGTAAATTTTGTAAATTTTTTTAAACTTGTCCACAAGTTATCCACAAATTGTTGATAAGTTTTCCACTTGAATTTTACAAAAAAAAATATTTTTGTAATATTTCAAAAGCATATTTGTATAGCCAATTTTAAGCTATAAATTTTTGTTCGAATATAAGACTACTTTTACAAAATTATTACAAAGTTATCAACATGTGTGGATAACTTTGTGGATAACTTTTTTGTTATACACATTGTCTTTGCATTACATAACAAGTTGCTTTTTAAATATATATATAATTACGACTATATGTCAGAATGGAGGCTAAAAATGGATTCATCTATGGACGGTCAAGAAATTGTTGATAAAATGCATGAAGCCCTAATTAATGAATTACCATCAATTACATATACCGCATTTCTATCTTACCTAAAATTCGAGTCGATGGAAGGAAATCACATTACTTTCAAAGTTGATTATACTTATGAAAAAACTCAAACAGAAGCAAGATATTCAAAAGTTATTTTAGCTGCATTAAAATTTGTAACTAATAGAGATTTGGAATTTTCAATTCATGCACTAGAAAATAATTCTAAATCACCTGAAGTTATTTCTTCACAAACAGTTGAAAAAGAGAAAAACCTTGAAGAAATTGATTATTCAAAATACTCATTAAATCCAAAATATACTTTTGAAACATTTGTAGTTGGAAATAACAATAATTTAGCACATGCGGCAGCTCTTGCGGTTGCAGATAACCCTGCCAAAACATATAATCCTTTATTTATATATGGTGGTGTAGGATTAGGAAAAACTCACTTAATGCAAGCAATTGGCAATAGAATATTAAGTAATAACCGAAATATGAATGTAGTTTATGTAACATCTGAAAATTTTACAAACCAATTAATTATCTCTATAAAAGATTTAAAAAATGACCCTTTTAGAAACAAATATAGAAATGCAGATGTTCTAATAATAGACGATATCCAATTTATAGCAAAAAAAGAGAGAGTTCAGGAAGAATTTTTCCACACATTTAACACCTTATATGAAAATGGAAAACAAATAATAATATCTAGTGATAAGCAACCAAAAGATATTCAATTTTTAGAAGAACGACTAAAATCTAGATTTGAATGGGGATTACTTGCAGATATTTCTAATCCTGATTATGAAACAAGAGTCGCAATACTTAGAAAAAAAGCTCAAGATGAAAGAATTATTATTGATAATGAAATATTAGCAGATATTGCAGCAAAAATAGATTCAAATATTCGAGAATTAGAAGGTGTATTTAATAAAATAGTTGCAAGAGCTTCTTTAACACACATTCCAATTACTATAGAATTAGCAGAAAATGTAATTAATGAATTTATTTCTAAAAAAGAAAAAGTAATATCTTCAGACTTTATACAAGACGTGGTTGCAAAATATTTCAGTATTGACAAAAAAGATTTAGCAGGAAATAAAAGATCAAATGATGTTGCAAGACCAAGACAAATTGCAATGTATTTGTGTAGGGAAGTAGCTAATATGACTTTTCCACAAATAGGAATAGATTTTGGAAATAGAGATCACTCAACTGTTATGCACGCATACAAAAAAATAGAAAAAGATGTTAAAGAAAATACAAATACAAAATTAATTGTGGATAGTGTGAAAAATATAATTTTAAATAATGAATAATTGAATTTTCAAAAAAAACATAAATAATAAAAAATTATTGTTTGCATAAAAATATGTTCGTAAAACAAAAATCAATTAATTCCTACGGAAATGGTTTATCGGTTATCCACACCTAGTCTGTGGATAAGGTGTTTATAACATGTTGATAACTAACTTTCCACTTCAAAATGTGAAAAGTGTGGAAAACCACCCTTACTTTTCCACAGATTTGTCCACATGGAAAATCATACGGACTAGTGTTATCAACATAGTTTTCCACATAATCCACACGACCTACTACTACTACTACTATTAATATTATATTATTTTATAAATAAATATATGCATCGCAAATCAAATTTTTCCCAAAAGAAAAAGTTGCGTAAGTAAAAACATTTTATTAACTAGTATATTACATATAAAAAATTTTATTTAATTATATTAATAATAAATATAAAATAATGGTACCATTAAACCAAAATTTTTTTAAAATAAAATAATTAATGGAGAAAGGTAAGTATAATATATCAATTTTAATAGTTAATTATATTATACAAGGATGATTAAAATGAAATTTGTTTGTTATAAAGATACAATAATAAAAGCACTTAATTCTGTAGTAAAAGGAGTTGCATCTAAAACAACAATGCCTATACTAGAAGGAATTCTTATTCAAACTAATGAAGGAGAAATAAAATTAACCACTTATGATTTAGAAATTGGAATAGAATACACAATGAAATGTGATATTATAGAACATGGAAGTACAGTTGTTAATGCAACAATGTTTACAGAAATTATAAGAAAACTACCAGATAGAGAAATTAATATTAGCGTAAATGAAAATAATTTATTAATAATAGAGTGTGAAGGTGCATTATATAAATTAGCAACAATGAATCCAGATGAATTTCCAGATTTACCAAAAATTGAAGTTGAAAATTCTATAGAATTAGAGCAGGGAGCTCTAAAAAATATGATTAGAAAAACAATATTTGCAGTAAGTTCAGATGAAAATAGACCAATATTTTCAGGATGTTTGTTTGAAATAAAGGAAAATAAATTAAATGTAGTTGCAATAGATGGATTTAGATTAGCATTAAGAAAAATAAATTTACCTGTTGCAGTTAATGATTTCAAAGCCGTTATTCCAGCAAAGACATTAAATGAAGTAATAAAAATTTTAGATGATTCTTTTGAAATGATAAAAATAGGGGTTTCAAAAAATCAAGCATTATTCGAAATGGAAAATTGTAAAATAGTTACAAGAATACTAGAAGGAGAATTTTTAAATTATAATTCAGTAATACCAGAAAATTGGCAAACAAGAGTAAAAGTAAACAGAACTGATTTACAAAATAGTTTTGAAAGAATAAGTTTAATTTCTTCTTCTGCTATAGAAAAAGAAAAAAAATATCCTGTTAGAGTAACAGTAGATATTGGAAAAATGATAATATCTTGTACAAATCAAACAGGAGATGCAAAAGAAGAAGTATTTATTACAACAGAAGGAAAATATTTAGAAGCAGGATTTAATCCAAAATATTTCTTAGATTGCTTAAAAGCAATTGATGATGAAGAGATTTTTGTTGAATTTGGAAGTAATATTTCACCATGTTTAGTAAAATCAATAGAAAATAATGATTATGTTTATATGATTTTACCGATTAGGTTGAAGAATGAATAGATATCAAGCTAAAGAAAAGTAAGAAAATTATATAGTTGAAGGTAAAAATTTCAAAATTATGATTTTGTACTAGAATATAGTAAAAATATAGTGTTTTCAGGAGGTATAAAAATCTAAATATTAGAATAAAAGGAAGTGATTAGATAAGTACTGAACAATGGGAAAGAGAATATACAGATGGCTATAGAAAATTTAGAGCTTAATTATGCGGTGATGGTTATGAAATAACACCAACTATATATAGAAAATATGAAAAAACAATTGATGGAAAAACAGTAATAATAACCAAAGATTTAGTAAGTCAAACAATTGTTAGTATAGAAAATTTAAGTGATGAAGAAGCAAAAGGAGAAAGATTAGAATAGAAAAAATAATATATTTTTAAGGGGCTACTTTTTTAGCAGCCTCATTTTTTTATTTTTTATGTAAAAAACGACCCGCGAAAATCCGATTTAAGCCATTTTATTTTTTTATGTAGGGAATTTTACATTAAAAAAATAATAAAATATTTAAAAATTAATTATGAAAAAATTCGAATAAAATCGAAAAAAAATTCTAAATTAGAAAACAAGAGAAAAAATATAATTTTTGACTGAATTCGAGATGAGAAATCCTGAGAAAATTTTTAAAAATTAATTTTAGATTTTTTAAGATTTTTAAAAGAGAGAAGCAAAAAAAGAATATAAAAAATATTTTATATATAAGTATTATATTTTTATAGTTTCATGATAAGGGGTTCTAAAAGTAAAAAAGATGTAAGATAGGATATTTATTTTTGAATATATAAGCAAATTAAAGGCTTAAATTCGTAATTTTTAAAGACTTAGAAAGAAAAAAGACTAAAAATATGATGAAAATAGATTGTGATTTAATCTGAAAGCACATTGTTTTTTTGATGGCTTATCATGAAAAGTTTAAAATAATAATATTAAACAAGATGTGTAGAAATTTCTGCATGAAATTATTAATTTATATATTTTTAATATATTGACAAAATTAAAAAAATTTTGTATAAAAGATAATATATAATAAACTAAATAATTAATAGTATTTAGTTGAATAAAACATTTTTTTAGAAAAGTCAAAAAGTTATTAACAATTGGAGAACAAAATGTGGATAAGTAGAATAAAAATCAATAATTTTAGAAATTATAAAAATTTAGAAATAGAATTAAATAAAAAAATCAATGTTTTTTATGGAGAAAACGCACAAGGAAAAACAAATATTATAGAAGCAATTTATTTAAGCAGTATTGGAAAATCTTTTAGAACAAATAAAGAAAAAGAAATGATAAAATTTAATGAAGAAAATTGCAATGTGGAAATAGATTTTGAAAAATCAGATAGAGAAGGAAATATTTCTATAAATATAGGCAACAAAAAAAATATTTTTGTAAATAAAATAAAAATAAAAAAATTAAGTGAATTATTAGGAAATATAAATGTTGTAATTTTTACTCCAGATGATATAAATATTTTAAAAGGTGGTCCACAAAATAGACGAAAATTTTTAGATGTAATGATAAGTCAGTTAAGACCAAAATATATGCATATTTTAGGATCATATCAAAAAACATTAGATGAAAGAAATTCATATTTAAAAAATATTGAAAATGAAAAATATGATTATTTAGAAATTTATGATGAAAAACTTGCAGAATATGGGTGCGAAATTTATAAATATAGAAAAGAATTTATTGAAAAAATAAAAAATAAAATAAGAATTATACATAGCAATATTACAAATAATAGGGAAGACATAGAAATAATTTATTCTTCAAATTGTGAAAACAAGCAAGAATACTTAGAACTACTAAAACAAAGAAAAAAATTGGACATTATAAAAGGATATACTACTAAAGGAATTCATAGAGATGATTTTCAAATATTATTAAATGGTTTGCCTGTTGATGTTTATGGATCTCAAGGGCAACACAGAACTTCAGTTTTATCTTTAAAACTTTCTGAGTTACAAGTGATTTATGATGAAATAGGAGAAAATCCAATTTTATTATTAGATGATTTTATGTCTGAACTAGATGAATTTAGAAGGACAAGTTTTTTAGAAAATATAAAAGATACACAAGTAATTATTACTTGTACAGATAAAATTAGATTAGAAGAAAATGAAGTGAAATTATTTAATGTAGTAAATGGGGATATAAATGAATTTTAAAAATTTTTTCTAAAAAATATTTGACAAATTAAAAAAATAACATTATTATAGTATATATGAAAAAAAGTTAAGAATTAATTTTTTATTTAATAAAATATAACTACAAGTAAATTGAGAAAGGAATGAAAAGTTAGATGGAAAAATACGAACATAAATACGGAGCTGAGCAAATTCAAGTTTTGGAAGGTTTGGAAGCCGTAAGAAAAAGACCAGGTATGTATATAGGAAGTACATCTATTAGAGGATTGCACCATTTGGTATACGAAATTGTAGATAATGGTGTTGATGAAGCTTTAGCAGGATATTGTACAGAAATTAATATTGCTATAGAAAAAGGAAATATTATTAGTGTAGAAGACAATGGAAGAGGAATTCCCGTAGAAACTCATCCTAAAACAGGAATCTCAACAGCAGAAACAGTATATACTGTATTACACGCTGGAGGAAAATTTGGTGGAGATAGTGGATACAAAGTTTCTGGAGGACTTCACGGAGTTGGAGCATCTGTAGTTAATGCGTTATCTCAATGGACAGAAGTTACAATTCAAAGAGATGGCGGAATTTATCAAATGAGATTTGAAAAAGGTAAAACTGTAAAGAAGCTTGAAAAAATAGGAGAATCAAATAAAACAGGAACAAAAGTTAGATTTATGGCAGATGATACTATTTTTGAAACTACAGATTATGATTTCGAAACTCTAGAAACAAGAATACGAGAAATTGCATTTTTAACAAAAGGATTAAAATTGACAATAGAAGATCAAAGAGGTGAAGAGCCTAGAAAATCAGAATTCCATTTTGAAGGTGGATTAAAGTCTTTTGTTGAATTTTTAAATAAAAATAAAGAAAAAATAAATAAAGATCCAATTTATATTGAAAAAAATGGAGATGTACCAGTAGAAATAGCAATTCAATATACTACAAGTTATTCAGAAAATATATGTTCATTTGTAAATAATATAAATACAGTAGAAGGTGGAACACACTTAGAAGGATTTAAAAGATCTTTAACAAAAGTATTTAATGATTATGCAAGAGGACATAATATTTTAAAAGATAAAGATGGAAATCTTCAAGGTGAAGATATAAGAGAGGGAATTACTGCTGTAATTTCTGTTAAAGTTAAAGAACCTCAATTTGAAGGACAAACTAAAACAAAACTTGGAAACAGTGAAGTTACAGGTGTTGTAATGAGCATGATGAATGAAGCTTTAGGAAACTTTTTGGAAGAAAATCCAAATGTTGCAAAAGCAGTTCTTGAAAAATGTATAAGTGCGTCAAGAGCTAGAGAAGCTGCAAGAAAAGCAAGAGAATTAGTTAGAAGAAAAAGTGCCTTAGAAACAACAACTTTACCAGGAAAATTAGCAGACTGCAGTAGTAAAGTAGCAGAAGAATGCGAAGTATATATAGTCGAAGGAGACTCTGCAGGAGGAAGTGCAAAACAAGGAAGAGACAGAAAATATCAAGCAATTTTACCATTATGGGGAAAAATGCTTAATGTAGAAAAAGCTAGAGCTGACAAAATTTATGGAAATGATAAATTAAATCCAGTTATTGTTGCAGTTGGAGCAGGAATTGGAGCAGATTTTGATATTACAAAAATTAGATATGGAAAAGTAATAATAATGGCAGATGCCGATGTTGATGGTGCACATATTAGAACATTATTATTAACATTCTTCTTCAGATATATGAGACCATTAATTGAAAATGGAAATGTATATTTAGCACAACCGCCACTATATAAATTATCTAAAAAAGGTATGGAAGATGTATATTGCTACACAGATGAAGACCTAGACAAAGCATATAAAGAGCTAGAAGAAAAAGGAATTGCAAGAGAACAACTTGGACTTCAAAGATACAAAGGTCTTGGAGAAATGAACCCAGAACAATTATGGGAAACAACAATGAACCCAGAAACAAGAATTTTGGTTAAAGTTACAATGGAAGATGCTATTAAAGCAGATGAAGTATTTAATGTTCTTATGGGTGACGAAGTTGAACCAAGAAGAGAATTTATTCAGAAGAATGCTAAGTATGTAAAGAATTTGGATGTGTGATTTTTGGGACGGAGTAAAAAAGAAACCTAAAAAATTGCCGGCAACTTTGCCGGCAATTTTCTGTAAAGCTAATAATAATCTTAGCTCAAACCAATATACCTAATATTCTGACCTAATGAATATTGCTATACAAATAAGCCATCTACCAAATACATTAATCATTCGCTCGACTATTAATACACTCTAAATAGCCCAATTCATCCACTAGGGACTACTAAAAACCATAAATCAAGTATAAGAATAATCTTAAGCTAGAATATATTACATATATTGTAACCACACAATTTTACTTATAAACCATAATATATAAATTATAGCAATATAAGTATAACACATAGCTTGCCTACACATAATATACTCGTCTTTTCCAACATATAACAACCTTTTTTCAAAAGCCATTACACATCTTTATTCGAAAAAATTTAAGCTAAAATATATTTTAACCTAAAATATTCTCTGTGCCTCAACTATTATTAACCTTACAATCTTATTATAAGCAAATAAAAAAATAATATACAAAAAAATAAAATTTATATAAAAAATAAATGCAATATTAATGATGAAAGTAGTATATTTATCGATTTTTATGGCATTATAATATTTAAATTTGTCATATTTTGTCGAAAAGTTTTTCTTGACTTTTCATAAATTTATGATATTATATTATTATTGAAATCCCAAATTATTATTGAATAAGAATAAATCATTATTATTAATTTCTAAAAAAATTATGAATCAAAATAAAATATCAGTTCAAGATTGGTTACCAATCGAAAAAATTTTAGATAATGGAATTATTAAATTAAAAAATAATAATTACATCAAATTAATTAAAGTTTATCCAATTAATTATAATTTAAAATCTGAATTTGAAAAAACAACAATTTTAAATTCTTACAAAATATTTTTAAAAACCTGTAATTTTAATTTTCAAATTTTAATCCAAAGCAATAAGCAAGATTTGCAAAAAAATATTAAAAATATTCAAGAAAATTTAAAAAAAGAAAGTTTTTTAAATGATATTGGAAAGGATTATATTAGTTTTATAAATGAAATTAATTCTGTAAAAAATTCCGGTTCTAAAGATTTTTATATAATTATTTCGAATAATAAAGAAGAAAATAATTTAGAAGATTTGATTTTGCAAGAATTAAATGAAAAATATTTTAAAATAAAAGAGTGTTTGTTAAGGTGTGGAAATTCTGTGAAAAATATTAATAATAAAAAAGAAACGGAAAAAATTATTTATTCATTTTTAAATACGAGGTTATTTTTACTATAATTTTTGAATTTATGAATTAAGTCGTTTTACTCCGGCGCATAAATTTCAAAAATAATATATTAATCAAAAAAGGAGGAATTTTATATTTTGAAAAAAGAGACAAAAAAAGAAAATATATATTCAGGAGCAATAAGTATGCAAGATGAAATTTCGCCAGCATATATTAATTTAAAAAATCCGAAATATATAGAAATAGACAATATGTATTATGCAGGATTAATCGTAGTTAATTACTATAGAGAGCAAGAAGATTTAATTTTAAAATCCTTAATAGAGACAAATATAAATATGAATATTTCGGTTTTTTATGAAAAACAAGATCCATATTCAACAATAAAAGATTTAACATATCATATAGGAAATGTTGGAGTTGATATTAATTCAAGCAATCAAAATAGGCAAGATATAGATTTAGCTGTTTACACATATAATGACGCAAAATATATTAGAAAAGAGATGCAAGTAAACAAAGAAGATTTATATTTTTTATATATTTATATTGATATTTATTCTGAGGATTTAAAAGAATTAGAATATTGTATAAATAAAATAGAAGGTGTAATGCAGGCAAAAGGGTTAATTACAAAAAGGGCAAATTTTAGAGAAGAACAGGTTTTTAAATCTTGTTTGCCTTTTATGGAAAATAATTTAGATATTAAAAAATCTGCAAGAAGAAATATTTTAACATCAGGATTGCTCTCGACTTATCCATTTATTTCTGCATCAATTTTTGATGAAAATGGAATTTTTATTGGTAGAAATATTTACAATAATTCTCTAATTTTTATAGACAGATATAATACAAATAAATATAAAAATGCGAATATGTGTATTTTTGGAACAAGTGGTTCTGGAAAATCTTTTTTTACAAAATTATTAATTTTAAGATATAGATTACTTGGAATTGAGCAATACGTAATAGATCCAGAAAGAGAATATTTAGAAATTTGCAAAAACTTGCATGGAACACAAATAAAAATTGGACCTGCATCAGACACTTTTGTAAATGTAATGGATATTAGAGAAGAGAGTTTAGAAGATGGAGAAAATGGATATTTAGCAACAAAAATAAGTAAATTAATCGGATTTTTTAATTTGATTTTTGGTGAATTAAATGAAGAAGAAAAAGCACTTTTGGAGGAAAAATTAATAGAAACATATAATTTAAAAGGGATAAATTTTAATGATAAAAGTTTATATAAATCAAAAAAATTTAAATCAAGTAAAGAAATGCCTTTGCTAGAAGATTTATATCACGTTTTAGAAAAAGATAAAAATACAAAAAAATTTCAAATAAAATTAATTCCATTTGTAAAAGGTTCACTTAATTTTTTTAATCATTATACAAATATAGAATTAAATAATAAATTAATAATTGCAGATGTTTATGAATTAGGTGAAGACAATTTAAAATATGGAATGTATTTATTTACAGATTTATTTTGGGACAAAATTAAAATAAATAGAAAAAATAAAAAAGCAATTTATCTAGATGAAATTTGGAGATTAATTGGAGTAACTTCAAACAAAGATGTAGCATCATTTATCTATAAAATATTTAAAACAATTAGAAAATACGGAGGAAGTGGAGTTGCAATAACTCAAGATGTTTCAGATTTATTTAGCTTAGAAAATGGGACTTATGGAAAAAGTATTTTAAATAATTCAAGTATAAAAAACTTTTTTTCTTTGGAAGAAGAAAATATAAAAATATTATCAGAAAATATTAATTTATCTGAAAAAGAAAAAATAGAAATTAAATCTTTAAAAAGAGGTGAAGCTTTAATGCTAGTGGGAGATGACCATATTTTGACAAAAATAGAGTCATCTGATAAAGAAAAAGAATTAATTGAAGAAAAGAAAAATTAAAAAAGAAGGTGGTATTATAAAAAAATATAATAATTATTCAAATAATAAAAAAATGCAAAATAACAATTTCAACAATATATTATTTGTTACAGAAATTGACAAAGAAATTTTTAAATTAATAAAAAAAGAATTAAAAAATAAATTAAATAAAAATAATAAAATAGAATATATAAATTTAAATTATTTAAATAAAAAAATAAAATATTATAATTTAGTATTTCTAATAAATTCAAATTTAGAAGAAATAAAAAAATTAAATAAAATAATTAATTTTATTAAATTAAAATATTTTGTAAAAAAAGAGAGAATCAATATTTTATTTATTGATAATAATTCAATTGATTTAGAAATACTAAAAAAAGTTTTTAAAAAATATAATGTTTTAGGTAAAATTAAATTTAATAATAAAGAAATATTTAATAAAAAAATAATAAATAAAATGAAAGGGATGAAAAGTTGACAGATGTATACAATATATTATATAATGTATACAAAAAATAAAGGAGTGTGTTTTATATGTCAACAGTTAGAATAAATGAAAAAATAAAAAAGGAGGTTACACCTATATTGTCAGATTTAGGAATTTCATTAAGTGAAGCAATCAATATGTTTTTACATCAGGTTAAAATTAATAGAGGAATACCTTTTGAACTTAAATTAAAAGAAACTATAGAATTAAATGATGGAAACGGATCATATATTTGTGGATATAATCATTTGCATAATTATAGTGAAAAAGAATTAGAAAAATTAAAAAAAGAAGCTAAAAAAAGTAAAGGCTATAAAAATGCCAAAGAAATGACAACTGACATTTTAAGAGAGGAATGATATATGTATATAATTAGAACAACTACAAGATACAAACAAAGCCTGAGAAAAATATATAAAAGGCGGATATGACATTAGCCTATTAGAAGAAGTGGTTGATATACTTGCAAGTGGTAAGAAATTGCCACGAAAGTATAAAAACCACCCTTTAAAAGGGAAATATAAGGGATATTATGATTGTCATATATTACCTGATTGGGTATTAATTTATAAGACAGAGGATAATGACTTAATATTATTAGACACAGGAACACATTCAGATTTATTATAATTTAATTTATAATTCAAGATTTTTATTATTTTTATTTAATTGTCAAAAAAAATAATTTGTTTTTATTTAAAATTTATAAAAGTTAAAAAAAATTCAATTAATTAAATATTATAAAAAAACACATATAAAATCATATGAGAGATTTAAAGTAGTTAGGTTACTTTAATTGTAATTTAATTAAAAAGTAAATTTAATAATAACGAAATATTTAATAAAAAAATAATAAATAAAATGAAAGGGATGATTGTATGCAATTAGCATTAGAAAACAATTTAAATAATAATTTAACTAATAATTTGGAGGTAAAACAAAATAATTTTTTACAAAGTGCGCTTGGCAAAGCAATAAATAATGGAATAAATATTGGGCTTAGATATGTACTTCCAAATTGGGCAGAAGATAAAGTGATAGAATTAAAAGATAATTTATTAAATTACGGATTAAAAGATGGTGTTTCAAAAACAATTCAATCTGTAATAGATACAGGAAAAAGTGCTATAGGAATAGTTACAGGAAATTTTGAAAATGTAAATCAAATAAATGAAGCAGTAAAAAATGGTGGCATAATAGATTCGGTTTCTGAAATTTTTGATTCAGTTTTAAATAAAATTTATTTAACAGGAAAAATAAATTCTACAACTTTCAATTTAATACGAAATGGAAAAAATTCAATTTTGAATAATGTAGAAAGAAATATTGAATCTACATTAACAAGTCAAATTACATCTTCTCAAAGAATGGAAAATTATATAAATAATTGGAAAGATTATTTTAAAGATAAAGATTTTTCTGGAATGGAAAAAGAATATAGAAAAATAAAAACAGAACTTAAAGAATTGGTTCCAATTGAAAACACAATAAATAATGCAAAAAATATAGAATTGCTTCATAATTTAATTAAAAATAATGGACAAGACTTTAATTTGAAACAAGAGGAAATAGAATTGGCAAATAAATTAAGTTTGTGAAAAAAGATCGAAAAAATGTATTGACTTTTGATAACAAATATGTTATCATAGAAAGGAGAAGAGATGTATAAATATAAGACATATATGTATAAGGACGCCAATAAGAGAAATAATAAAAGCAAAAAAATTATTAAAAAGTGTAAAAAGAGGTGATTAAAAGTGAATAGAGAATTTCAAGAATGGGAAGATTTCGAAAAAGAACTTAATATTACTTCTGAGCAGGAAGCTGCAATACAATTAGATAAAGAATTAATAGAAGCAACAATCCGTGCAAGAGAATCAGCTAATATGACTCAAAGAGAGTTAGCAGAAAAATCTGGAATGAAACAATCTGCAATTGCTAGAATAGAAAAAATGAAAGTATCTCCATCTGTAGATACATTAAATCATTTATTATTCCAATTAGGATATAGATTAAAAGTTGTTCCACTTTCAGAGAAAAATAATTAAAGAGAGAAATTTCCGTAATTTTTTACGGATTTTTTCTTGCAAAAATAAAAGATATTTAGTATAATACAGAAAGAGAAAAGCGGAAAACTCAAATATAAATTTATACTAATATGGTCCGTGCATTTTTTCTAAAATAAAATTAGTTAATAAAAAGCACAGCTTTTATAATATAAAATAAATGAAAAGAGGTTGAAACAATGGAAGAAAGACATGACGGAAAGATTATAGAAAGAGATATAAACGAAGAGATGCAAACAGCATACATAGATTATGCTATGAGTGTTATTGTACAACGTGCATTGCCAGATGCAAGAGATGGTTTAAAACCTGTTCATAGAAGAATTTTGTACACAATGCATGAAGATGGATTAACTGCGGACAAGCCATACAGAAAATCTGCAACTACAGTTGGAGACGTTTTAGGTAGATACCATCCACATGGAGATGCTTCAGTTTATGATGCTATGGTAAGGTTAGCGCAAGATTTCTCTATGAGATATACATTAATCGATGGACATGGAAACTTTGGATCAGTAGATGGAGACCCAGCAGCTGCATACCGTTACACAGAAGCAAGACTTTCAAGACTTGCAGAATCTATGATGACAGATATTGAAAAAAATACAGTTGATTTTATGCCAAACTTTGATGATAGACTTCAAGAGCCTACAGTGCTTCCTGCACAAATACCAGCGCTTTTGGTTAATGGTTCATCAGGAATAGCAGTAGGTATGGCAACAAACATTCCACCACACAATTTAAATGAAATAATTGATGGAATTATCAAAATAATTGATGAAGATGAAGTTACTGACGAAGATTTAATGGAAGTTATAAAAGGGCCAGATTTCCCTACAGAAGGTATAATTGTTGGTAGAGAAGGAATAAGACAGGCATATAAAACAGGTCGTGGAAAAATTATTTTAAGAGCAGAAACTGAAATAGAAGAAATGGCTGGAAATAAACAAAGAATTATTGTAAATTCTTTACCATACCAAGTAAATAAAGCAAAACTTATAGAAAATATGGCGCATCTGGCTAGGGAGAAGAGACTTGAAGGTATTTCAGAAATAAGAGATGAATCAGATAGAGAGCATAAAGTTAGAGTTGTAATTGAACTTAAAAGAGATGCAAATGCTCAAGTAGTTCTAAATCAATTATTCAAAAATACTCAAATGCAAACAAGTTTTGGTATTATAATGCTTGCTTTAGTTGATGGAGAGCCAAAAATTTTAACTTTAAGACAATGTTTAGATGTATATATAGATCACAGAAAAAATGTAGTTCTTCGTAGAACTCAATTTGAGTTAGATAAAGCATTAGCAAGAGCTCATATTTTAGAAGGATTAAGAATTGCAATTGACAATATAGATGAAGTTATAAAAATAATTCGTGAATCTTATGATGATGCAAAAGAAAGATTAATGAAAAGATTTAATCTTTCAGAAATTCAAGCACAATCTATTCTAGATATGAGACTTAGAACTCTTCAAGGTTTGCAACGTGAAAAAATAGAAGAAGAATATGAAGAGTTAATGAAGTTAATAGAACATTTAAGAGAAATTTTAAATAGTGAAACATTAGTATTCCAAGTAATTAAAGAAGAACTTCTAAAAATAAAAGACAAATATGGTGATGAAAGATTAACAAAGATTAAGGCTGCAGAGGGAGAAATAGAAGTTGAAGATTTAATTAAAGAAGAGCAAACAGTAGTTACTTTAACTCACTTTGGATACATTAAGAGAATGCCAATAGACACATATAAGAGCCAAAGAAGAGGAGGAAAGGGAATTACAGGACTTTCAACAAGAGAAGATGACTTTGTTAAACAAATATTTACAGCTTCTACTCATGATACTATTCTATTCTTTAGCAATAAAGGTAAATTATACAAACTTAAAGGTTATGAGATTCCAGAAGCAGGAAGAACAGCAAAAGGAACTGCAATTGTTAACTTATTAAGCTTAGATGCGGGAGAAAAGATTTCTGCAGTAATACCAATCCAAAATTTTGCAGATGGTAAATACCTACTTATGGGTACAAAGAACGGTTTAATTAAGAAAACAGCATTAAAAGAATATGATACATCTAGAAAAAACGGACTTCAAGGAATTACATTAAAAGAAAATGACGAATTAATTTCTGTAAAATTAACAGATGGGGAAGATAATGTTGTTTTAGTTACAAAAAACGGAATTTGTATAACATTTGATGAAAAAGATGTTAGACCTATGGGAAGAACAGCTCAAGGTGTTATGGGAATTAGAATAAATGAAGATGACGAAGTTATTGGAATGGAATCTATAATTAGAGGTGGAAAAGCCACACTTCTTACAATTACTGAAAATGGTTTTGGTAAGAGAACAGAAACAGATGAATACAGAGTTCAACAAAGAGGTGGCAAAGGAGTTATAACATACAAAATTACACAAAAAACAGGAAAACTTGTAGGAGTTAAGATTGTAAATGGTGATGAAGATGTAATGCTTATTACAGACAAAGGAACAATTATTAGAATGAAAGTTGAAGAAATAAGCATTCTTGGAAGACCAACACAAGGTGTAACTCTAATGAGAACATCTGATGGTGGAAAAGTTGTAAGTATAGAAATCCTTGCACCTGAAAATATTGAGGAAAACACAGAAGAAAAATAGTAGAGAGTTGCCACAGGGGACGGGCAATTTGGCATTCTTAAAAAACAAAAAATTTAAAGAGCAATAAGTGAAAAAAAATAAAAATTAATAAAAAGCCAAAAAATAGGTATTGACAAAATGCAAATGACGTATTATAATAATAATGTTATTGTAATACGTCATATATGCGCCATTAGCTCAGTTGGTAGAGCAGTTGACTCTTAATCAAATGGTCGGAGGTTCGACTCCTCTATGGCGCACCAAAAAAAGACATTGTAAATCATTACAGTGTCTTTTTTTCGATTTTTAAACTATTCAAAGTATTTTTAGAAAATCTTGCAGTTAATAAATAATTATATGTACTATTATACGTCTCTTACTGTTAAATCATGTGCAGAACCTTCTTGAATACTCAAGCTTGAAACAGGTGTTAAAATTGCTTTTTCATGGAATTCTGCTAAATCTTTTGAACCACAATTTGACATTGTAGATTTTATTTTTTTAATAGTAACATTTAAATTTTCTTTTAAAGAACCTGCATAAGGTATGTAAGAGTCTACACCCTCAACAAAAGACATTTTTTCAGATTTAGAACCTAAATCATATCTTTGCCAACTTCTTGCTCTTTTTGAACCTTCACCCCAATATTCTTTAAAGAATTCATTATTGATTTTTACTTTTGCTGTAGGGCTTTCGTCAAATCTTGCAAAATATCTTCCCATCATTACAAAGTCACAGCCCATGGCTAATGCTAAAGTTATATGATGGTCATTTACAATTCCACCGTCTGAACAAATTGGAATATATATTCCTGTACGTTTAGCATATTCATCACGAGCATTTGCTACATCTATTACAGCAGAAGCTTGCCCACGTCCAATTCCTTTAGTTTCACGTGTTATGCAAATTGAACCTCCACCGATTCCTATTTTTATAAAATCTGCACCTGCATCTGCCAAATAATCAAATGCTTCTTTATCTACTACATTTCCTGCACCGATTTTTACTTTGTTATTATATTTTTCATGAACCCATTCTATTACTTCTTTTTGCCATACAGAATATCCATCAGAAGAATCTAAACATAAAATATCTGCTCCTGCTTCTACTAATGCGGGAATTCTTTCTTCATAATCACGAGTGTTTACTCCTGCACCTACCATATATCTTTGTTCTTCGTCTTGAAGAGTAAGAGGATTTTCTTTATGTTGTTCATAATCTTTTCTAAATACTAAAGAATTAAGATTTCCATTTTTTTCGATTATAGGTAAACAATTTATTTTATGATCCCAAATCATATCATTAGCTTCTGTAAGGCTTAAGCCTACTTCAGCATAAATTAGTTTATCTATTGGAGTCATTATTTCTTCAACTTTTTTATCTAGACTATCTCTAGAAAGTCTGTAATCTTTACTTGTAATTATTCCTAGAAGTTTACCTGTAGGTGTTCCATCTTCTGTTACAGGTATTGTTGAATGATCATTGTCCTCTTTTATTAATAAAATATCTGCTAAAGTGTTACCTGGTTTCAAATTCCATTTACTTTTTACAAAACCAGATTTTGCTTCTTTTACGTTTTTTACCATTTGTGCTTGATCTTCAATTGATTGAGACATAAATATAAATGCTAATCCACCTTCTCTAGCTAATGCTATTCCCATTTCTTCACCAGAAACAGATTGCATAATAGCAGAAACAAATGGTACATTTAAATACATAGATGGTTCTTCACCTATTTTATGTTTTACTAAAGGTGTTTTTAATGAAATTTTGTCTGGTGTACATTCTCTTGTTGTTAATCTTGGAATTAATAAATATTCGTTAAATGTTCTTGATGGTTCTGTTAAAAATTTTGCCATCTTAAAATCCCTCCCTTAACTTTTTCTACTATTATACTACATTTTGTTGCATTTTGTAAAGATTTAAGAGAAAAAAATACTCTAAAAGCTATGTTTTAGAGTATTTTAAATATTTTCTTTCAAGTAAAAAGATGATTGCTTATCTTTCGGAATCCATTTCTCTATGTGATATTTTACTTTGTTCTTTTTGATATCTTTCTTCATATTGAGGAAAATCGATACCATAATTAATATCTGGAGAATTAATATCAAAAGTATTTGCGGGATATAATAAATCTGTATCAAGAATAACGATTTCACCTTTTTGCAATGGGGCTTCGTTTGGCCTAGGTGTATTATATCCAAGAGAGCTATCCGCAACATATAAAGGTTCATTATAATGAATCCTATTTTCCTTTTGCAATCTACCAAGATTTTCAATTTTTGGATCAGCCCATATAATTCCATCATTTCTAAGTTCTTTGTAGATAGAATAAACATCTTCTTTTGTAATAGTATCATCGGGTTCTAAATATTCAGAAATTTCTATATAGATGTCAGAATAATCTGAAGAAATTTTCCTTCTAATCAAGGGCTGTAATATTCTTCTATGATAAGGTATGTGATAAGTTTCTCTTTTTTTTCCAAATTTTATAACTTTGTTACCTAATTTATATGCAGTTGAAATTTGTCCATTTCCAATTTCTTCTAGTTCTGATATATCTGCTTTTTCGTTTTCCGATATTTCCTCAACTATTTGAGTAAGTGCATTTATAGTTCTATCATCTACATTTTTGGCTCCAGGATAAGATAAACGAGTTACTATCAAAGAATGCATTTCTTTGAATTTTTCTGGTGCAATTTCTTTTAGCTTTTTTAATGTTCCGTTTTCTATTAAGTAAGCAATATCACGATAAAGTATAATTTGTTCCATATTATCACAGATATAATCAATTTCATTATTGGCAATTAAACCATCTATAAAAAATTTTAAATCAGATTCACCGATTTTTAATAGGAGTACTTAATGCATGTAAAATATAAAGTCTATTATCAAAATCTATTCCTTGTGTCATAGGAAAAATTAATTCAAATCCAAACTTTTCACACACCATAGTATGAAACCAAGGAAACAATATCTGTGATGGAAGCTTTTCAGTTATTTTAGCTATAAAGTCTATTATATTTTCATTATTACATAAATCAAGATATTTTTTACCATTTCTATGAATTTCACTAAATAGCGTAGTACTATTACAATTATTAATGAAATACATTAGATCTTCAAAAGTATTTATTTCCATATAAATTTTACTCCTTTTTAATTCAAATATTTTGCAATTATTCTTTCTAAAGGCTTATATGTATCTTTAGACAAAAGCTCTTTAGAAATAATAGTTCCGTTTTCTTTAGTAATTTTATAGCTATTTACTATTACACCATCTGCACCTCTTTGCTTTAATTTTTCCTCACCTGAAGTTAAAGATGAATCTGTAATATATTTTGTTTCATAAGGAATTGTAGATATAGTTTCAACTTCAATACTAACTTCTTTTTCGTCATTTTCTTTAATTCCATAAATATCTACTGTAGCCATTCCATTACTTACATAAACATCTATACGTATAGGATATGTCCTATTATTCTTAAATTTTAAATCTTTTGAACCATAAGCTACAGTTGCATCTCGACCAGGTTTAACATAAGAAGTTATAAATTGATGATTAAACCTTTCTGTAACATCCAAATTTGCTAAAACTACTGCATTATATAATGTTGAAGAAATTTGACAGATTCCTCCACCCAAGCCATCTACAACTTTTCCATTTTGATAAATTTTAGCTTCCTTATATCCTGCCTCAATTGAACGTGCACCTACAATTTTGTTATATGAAAATTCTTCTCCAGGTGAAAGTATTGTGCCATCTATTTTTGCAGCAGCTAATTTTAAATTAGTATTTCTATCTTTGTTTTTTTCATCATATTGTGTAAAAAATGTGGAAAGTTCATCTGGAAAAAGGTTTATTTTTAAGTTTTTTAAAGTTGTTTTTGGATTGGTATATTTTAAAGGAATTGTGATTTCTGTGTTATCATTGTTTTCATTTAAAAGCTGTTTTGCTTTATCTACATCAAAATCTATACCTTTAACTTCAGGGTAAACTTTAAAAGGATCTTCTTCAAAATATGCGTCTTTAGCCTCTTTGTGAATTTCTGCGTGGATTTTATCTATGTCAATTTTATCAGGTTCTACAAATTTTACAGGTATAGATAATGTTGTGTTTGTTTGTGAAAAATCTTGAATGTAGTCTGTGATTTTTTTTGTTAATGCTTCTTTGTCCACTATTATTCCTGAAGAGCCTTTTGTTATAACCAAGTTTTTATCTTCAATATAATAACCACTTTGAATTAGCTTATTTGGAAGATTTGAAGAAATATCAGAGATGATAGTATTTAGCATTTTTTCGTCTAAAGAGATATTTAAATCAATATTTTCTTTAAAAAACATAGTTTTTGCAATTTCAAAATTGCTTTGAAAAATATTCCCATTTCTTCCGATGTTATATGCATTATTTATGGCGCTATCTAGGTTAAAATCAATGTTTAAAATAGATAAATCTAATTTTTTTTCATATTCTTCATCTTCAGCTTTATACTCTAAAGTTATTTCATCATTTTTTTCAGTTGCTATTTTTTTAAGCAAATTGCTTGCATTTTCTTTCGTCATTTTAGAAATATCAGTGTTTGCAATATATACACCTGAAATAATTTTGTTACTTCCAAAATTAAGAAGCGAAAAAATAATAGATAATATGAAAAAAATAATTACTAAAATTAGAATAATCAAAAGTTTTTTGTTTTTCATCTTTTTAGTATTCCTTATATGATATATTTAGGTTTTTTAATATTGGATTAACCTATAAACCTATAAAAGTTATAGCTTCTAAAAAAATAATAGCACAAAAAAAGCTAAAAGTAAAGGATTTTGAACATATAAAAAATATGTAATTGTTTTGTAACAAAAATGTAACAAAAATGTAAAGAAAATTTTGCAAAAAAGTATTGAATATTGTAAAAAAAAATATTATAATGTAAAAAGCAAAAGACAAACAAGGAGATATAGTTATGGAATTAGTAAAGAATATATTTTTTAATACAGATAAATTAGTAGAAAATAGTATAGTTAGAATTTCTTATACAGGAAAGTTTTTTCAAGCTGGCTGTGAAAAAGTTTATGCTCATTATGGATTTGGAGCAGAATGGAATAATACAAATGAAGTAGAAATGAAAAAAACAGAGCTTGGCTTCCAAACAGAAATTACATTAGGTGAAGGTGAAACTTTCAACCTATGCTTTAATAATGGAAATGGAGATTGGGATAATAATGAAGGTCAAAACTATACTTTCCCAATAGAAAAAGTTTCTACAGAATTAATAGTTTTAGAAGATGAGCCTAAGGCAATTGGTACTGCAAGAAAACTTAGAAGATCTTATATTTGGAGCAAAAAGATTAAACTTGCAGTTTATAAATTAATTACATATTTACCTAAGATTATTTCTGGAAATTATACAAAAAAGGCTAAAACAGAAGATAATTCATAAGTTCCTTATTATATAAAAACCGCTATACATAAAGTATAGCGGTCTTTCTAAATTTATCCAT
>Ga0310691_10001743_pt1 | contig 31868 bp, 36 predicted proteins | sample 176DNAGHGlowgp2_FD_203887 | JGI IMG/M metagenome (GOLD analysis project Ga0310691, IMG submission 203887) | Sheep rumen microbial communities from Palmerston North, Manawatu-Wanganui, New Zealand - 1766 DNA GHGlow gp2 (v2) (version 2) | ecosystem: Host-associated > Mammals > Digestive system >... | reverse complement strand
GGGCGGCGGCCGAAAGGGCGGCGGCCGAAAGGGCGGCGGCCGAAAGGGCGGCGGCCGAAAGGGCGGCGGCCAGCCGGCTCAATATCTCGCCCAGAGAACGGCTGCTCATTGAGCACCTGAACAAGCAAGAAAATGGAGATTAAGCACGATATTAAACTGGAGATCGCAACCGCCACGTCGCGGACGGCCACCCGCTGGACCAACAAGAAGGTGAGCTGGGCCGCGCTGGTGAACAAGTGCTCCGAAACGCACAGGACCACGGAGACCGTGGCCGAGTATGCCTCCATGTCCAGGGACGAACAGTCCCAGCGCAAGGACATCGGCGGCTTCGTCGGCGGTTACCTCAAAGGGGGCAAGCGCAAGAACGGGATGACGGAGTTCAAGACCCTCGCCACCCTGGACATCGACTACGGCACCGAGGAGCTGTGGGACGACTTCACGATGGAGTTCGGCTGCGCCGCGATGCTCTACAGCACGCACAAGCACACGCCGGAAAGGCCGCGCTACCGGCTCGTCATCCCCTTCCGGCGGCACGTCACGCCGGAGGAGTACGAACCCCTCTGCAGGAAGATCGCCGACACCCTCGGCATCAACCTGTTCGATGACACCACCTTCGAACTGCCGCGCCTGTTCTACTGGCCGTCCACCTCCAAGGATGGGGAGTACGTCTTCCGCTTCCAGGACGGCCCGGCCCTCGACCCGGACGAGATCCTCGGCGAGTACACCAACTGGCGGGACGCCTCCGAGTGGCCTACGTCCGCCAGGGAGAAGGAGCGGACCATCCACGCCCTGAAGAAGCAGGAGGACCCGTGTGCCAAGAAGGGCATCATCGGGGCCTTCTGCCGAGCCTACACCATCGAGGAAGCCATCGACACGTTCCTCCCGGACAAGTACGTCAAGACGGCCCAGGAAGGCCGCTACACGTACAGCGGCGGGTCGGTCGCCGGCGGCCTCGTGTGCTACGAGGGGAAGTTCGCCTACTCGCACCACGAGACGGATCCGGCGAGCCGGCAGCTGCTGAATGCATTCGACCTCGTCAGGGTCCACCTCTATGGCGCCCGGGACGAGGGGAAGCGGACCGAGGACACCACGAAGCTCCCCTCCTACGCCGCCATGATGGAATTCGCCTCCGAGGACGTCCGCGTCAAGCGGGAGGCCCTCGCACCCTTCCGGCAGCGGGAGACCGCCGCGGAGGACTTCGGCGAGGCCGGGGAGGCGAAGGACGAAAGCTGGAAGGACGGTCTCGTGGTCAACCCGAAGACCGGCAGGGCCGAGGCTTCCACCATGAACATCATCCACATCCTGGAACACCACCCCGGACTGGGCGGGAAGCTGCGCAGGGACGAGTTCTCGCACTACAACCTCGTAGAGGGCGAGCTGCCCTGGAAGAGGGAGGACGGCCCGTGGTCCAACGCCGACGACGCCAACCTTCGCGCCTTCCTGGAGGCGGAATGCGGCATCGTCGGGAAGGACAAGATCCGGGACTCCATCGCCGTCGTCTACTCCAGGCACGCCTTCAACCCGGTCAAGGACTACCTCGGCCCGCTCAAGTGGGACGGGACGCCCCGCTTGGACACCATCCTGGTGGACTACCTCGGTGCGCCGGACAACCAGCTGGTGAGGGCGATGACCCGGAAGCAGATGGTCGCCGCCGTCGCCCGCGTCTACGAGCCCGGATGCAAATGCGACTACGTCCTGACGCTCACCGGCCCGGAGGGCATCGGCAAGTCCACCCTCCTGAAGACCCTCGGCGGGGCGTGGTTCTCCGACTCCATGTCCACCTTCGAGGGGAAGGACGCGATGGAACTCCTGCAGCCCGCCTGGCTGCTGGAGCTCAGCGAGCTGAGCGCCCTGAAGCGCTCCGAACTGGAAGGGGTCAAGCAGTTCCTCACCCGCCAGGTGGACGAGTACCGGCCGGCCTACGCGGAACGGACCGAGAAACGGCCCCGGCACTGCGTCTTCTTTGGCACGACGAACGAGACGTCCTTCCTCAAGGGCGACACCGGGAACCGGCGCTTCTGGGTCGTCCCGGTGGGCGTCACGAAGCCCTCGAAGGACATCTTCGACGGAGGCCTGGAGGGCGAGAGGGACCAGGTGTGGGCCGAGGCCGTCCACTACTACCGCACGGGCGAGAAACGCTACCTGCCCGCCTCCCTGGAGCTCGAGGCCCGGAAGGTCCAGGAAGAGTTCAACACGCTCAGCGAGGACCCGCTGGTGGGGACGATCCAGGCATACCTGGAACGCCGCCTGCCGGCTGACTGGGACGGGCGCACCATCGAAGACCGGCGTGCCTGGATCAAGCACGGGGACGACTTCGGCGACGGCGCCGTCCTCCGGAGGGACAGGGTCTGCGCAGCCGAGATCATCGTGGAGGTCCTCGGCAAGAGCCTGAACGAGAAGAGCACCTACGACGCGAAGAACGTCTGCGCGGCGATGCGGAAGATCGAGGGCTGGGAGTGGTCCGGGAAGACCATGCGATTCGGGCCCTACGGACCGCAGAAGGGCTTTGTGCGCACCGTAAAACCGACCGAAGAGGAGGACGACCTATGAGCAGGGAAACAAGACCGATCGGCCTCTGCTTCAGCGTGAGCGAGACCGTCGCCCGGGCGCTCAGGGAAAAGCAGGACCAACTCATGCTAACCATCCAGGACGCCGCCATGGCGGCCGTCCAGCAGCTGGCGCAGAAGGAAGGCCTCGACCTGAACGACTACGACCGGGCGCTGGAGCTGGCTGACATCTCCAAGGCGGAGGACGGCGAGTTCTACAACGTGACCTTCAAACTGAGACCGAAACAATGACCGACATCGACTATTGCAAGGGAACCTCGGCCGACGGCCGGACCTGCCCGCAGCGCCACCTCTGCGACCGCTACAGCCACTATCTCTCCCTGCGGAGGATAGGCGCCCGGGCGGACTATCCGATGGCCTGGAACGGCGGCGACTGCCCGATGCTCCGGCTCCGGAAATTCCAGGGGGACTAAGCCGTGGCGGACAACTTCACGACTCGCTGCTGGCTGTGGGACAAGCCCCTCCAGGAGGCCCGGGAAAGGGCCAGAAATCACGGTTACAAAGAGGGCGCGCGGTTACACTTTTTAAAAAATTTGCGTAACCAAACGGCCGACGGTTACACCTCGGTAACGCTTCAGGTTACAAAGACAAAACGCAGTAAATCAAGCCGTTAGCATCCAAGTGTAACCATGTAACCAAAAATTAACAAAAAATAACAAGGGATAGCATATAATTATGGATATATCGTTATACGATAAAAAAAGGGCCGAAAATACGCGCAAATTCGAGCAAGGGGGGTACTCCCGCGCGCGTGAGAACGGTTACACCCGTCCGGAAAGCGAGAAAAACATCGAGGCCGCCCTGGTGCGCGAGGTGTCCAAGATGGGCGGACTGTGCCTGAAGTACGCATCATCCACGACGACCGGCTACCCCGACCGGCTCGTCCTCCTTCCGGAGGGCCAGGTGTTCTGGGTGGAGCTCAAGTCCACGGGAAAGAAGCCCGGGAAGAAGCAGGAGCTCCGGCACCAGGAACTGCGGGCGCTCGGACAGACCGTGTACGTTGTGGACTCCATGGGCGGAGTGGAGCGCGTCGCCGCCCTGATGAACCGGGCGGTCATCGCCGAGAGGATCCGACGCGAAGAGCTGGGAGGCCTGTGATGAAGTACGTCCCCTACGACTACCAGCGCCGGGCCTCCCGCTGGGTGAAGGACCACAGGCGCTGCGCCCTCTTCCTGGATATGGGACTTGGAAAGTCCGTCATCACCCTGACGGCCATCCAGGAGCTCATGGACGAAGCGGACATCACCAGGGTCCTGGTGGTGGCGCCGAAGAAGGTGGCGGAGTCCACGTGGGTGGCCGAGGCTTCCAAGTGGGACCACCTGGATCTGCGGGTCTCCCGGGTCATCGGGACGCCCAGGCAGCGGACCGCCGCCCTGGAGACGGAGGCCGACGTCTACGTGGTCGGCCGGGACTCCCTCGTCTGGCTGGTAGACTACTACAGGGGCGACCCGCCCTTTGACTGCCTGGTGCTGGATGAGCTCACGTCCTTCAAGTCACACAGCTCGGCGAGGTTCAAGGCCGTCCGCTCCATCTCGCCCCTGTTCCACCGCGTGATCGGGCTGACCGGCACGCCCAGCCCCAACGGCTTGGCGGACCTCTGGGCGCAGATCTACTGCCTGGACCTCGGCGAGAGGCTCGGGAAGAGCGTCACCCGCTTCCGGAGCGAGTACTTCAGCCTCCACAAGTGGAACAACATCGTCGTCAGGATGACCCCGCTCCCCGGCGCCCGGGAGACCATCGAACGGAAACTCTCGGACATCTGCCTGTCCATGCAGGCGAAGGACTACCTCACCCTCCCGGACCTCATCGTCCACGACGTCCTCGTCGAGCTGGATGCGGCGACGCTGAAGAAGTACGACGAGTTCCAGAGGGAGGAAGTGATGACCTTCCAGGGCGACCACAGCGGCGAGCCTGTGAACGTCATCGCCCAGTCGGCCGCCGGGCTGATGAACAAGCTCCAGCAGTTCACCTCGGGCGCCGTGTACGACGACGGCAAGGTCGCGCACATCGTCCACGGGGAGAAGCTGAGGGCCCTTGCCGAGATCGTCGAGTCGGCCCAGTCGCCCGTGCTGGTGTTCTACTCCTTCATCTCCGACATCGACAGGATCCGGGAGGCGCTAAAGTTCACCGGCCTCACGGTCCGGAAGTACGAGGACGACCGTGACCTGCAGGACTGGAACGCTGGCAAGATCGACGTCCTCCTGGCGCATCCGGCTTCCACGGCCTACGGCCTCAACCTCCAGCAGGGCGGCCACTACATCGTCTGGTTCGGCCTCACTTGGAACCTGGAACTCTATCTCCAGGCGAACGCCCGGCTCCATCGTCAGGGCCAGCGGAAGCCCGTGCAGGTGTATCGCCTGCTGTGCCCCGGGACCGTGGACGAGAAGGTGGCCGCGGCTCTCGAAAGGAAGGAAGGGGTGCAGGAATCGCTTTTGCGCGCGTTAAAAGAGATGCTATCGGAATATGTCAAGGCGTAGGATCAACCTGTCGGTCTCGGAGCAGACATACCAGGAGCTGTGCAAGGTTCGGGACGAGTACGGCTTCAAGAACGTGTGCGAGGTCGCCTCCACCCTCCTGTCCCTCTTCCTGAAGAGAGTGAGGAAGGTCGGGGAGACCGACCCCATGCCCGAGGATCAGGAGGCGGAGATCCGTGAGATGTTCGAGGAGTACGGTAGCTGGGAGCCCCAGCCAGAGGCGGGGCACGCTCCCAGGGTGCGACGCCCGAGGAGGAAGTGATGGCGAAGGACGAGACCTATCGGAGACTGATCAACAGTCAGCGGTGGCTCCGGCTCCGTCGTGCAGTATTGACCGCGCACCCTATCTGCGAACGGTGCCAGCTGGAAGGCCTGGTTACCCCTTCCAGGGAGGTCCACCACCGCGTGCCTGTCGAGTCTGCAGTCACGCCCAGGGAGAAGGAGCAGCTGATGTTCGACCCAGCCAACCTCGAGGCCCTGTGCCACGACTGCCACATCGTCCGGCACACTGAGATGGGACGAAGCGGAAGGGAGGCCACGCGCAAACGCAACGACGAGCAGACGCGGGCGGTGGTCGCGCGTTTCTTCGACGACCCGGGGGAGGTTTTTTGAAATGGGGGTGGGATGCTCGAAACCTCGCCGCCAGTCTTCTCCGCACACGAGCTATTTTTTCGACCCCGTGGGGGCTTCCGGAATTTCCGGAAAACTGCCAAAAATTGCACGAAACGCCAATTTATTTACAAAAAATGCTAAAAATTGCACAAAATACGGCTGAAACCGAACAATCCGCCCAGCCTATCGACCAGAAGAAGATCCGGCGCGAGATCGACAGTATCAAGCGCTACATCACGAAGCTCCTGAAGGACGCCGGATCCTATGAGCCCCGGCTCAGTTACCAGATCGAGTCCGTGGCGTCGGACATCATCATCTACCGCCGGCTCCGTGACCAGCTGCTTATGCGGACGGACTTCCTGGTGACCGAGAAGTCCCGCGAGGGCTTCGACCGCACGAAGGTCACCTCCCTGGTGATGGAGGTCCGCCTTCAGTCGGAGCGCGTCCAGAAGGGGCTCGACCTCCTGCTGATGAACGTCAAGTCCAAGAAAGGCAAGGGAGCCGGAAAGGACGCCCTGTCCGAGTTTATGGAGGCGATGAGGGAGGAGGAATAGGATGACCGAGGAGGAGAAGCAGGGGCTACGGCTGCTTAAGACGGACGTCATCGTCTACCTGCAGGGCTCGCGGGAGGCGCTATACAAGCGCTTCAGGGAGGCGCTCATCGAGACGGATCCGCGCATCGGCGAGTATGTCCTGGAGTGCATCCTCCATCCGGAGGCGCACAACCTCTACGAGCTCCTGGGCGTCAAGCGTTTCTTCTACCTCCTCGGGAAGTACGAGTGGAGGCCCAAGAAGGTCCGCCACTTTTTCAAGTTCTACGAGGCGCTGAAGTTCTCCGGACTGGACGGCCGCCGGCGCTACAGGCTGACGCCGGTGCAGGCCTTCATCTTCGCGAACATCTACGGCTTCTACAACGCGGAGGGGCTTCGCCTCATCCGGCTCGCCTACCTGTTCGTCCCGAGGAAGTTCTCCAAGACCACGAGCGTGGCCTCCCTCGCCCTGTACGACATGCTGTTCGGAGACCACAACGCCCAGGCTTACATCGGCGCAAATTCCTACCAGCAGGCGAAGATTTGCTTCGACGAGATCCGCGCCATCATGACGGACCTGGACCCGGACGGCAACCATACCCGGGTCAACCGCGAGCAGATCTTTTTCAAGGACCGGACGCGGGACAGCCTCATCCGCTGCCTGACGTCCAACGCCCGCACGCTGGACGGCCTCAACGCTTCCCTCGCCATCCTGGACGAGTATGCCCAGGCGCGGGACACCGCCGGCCGGTCCGGCGCCTCTCTGAAGAACGTCCTCACCTCGTCGATGGGTGTGAGGAAGCAGCCGCTGACCGTGGTCTGCACGACCGCCTCCGACGTGGTGGACGGCCCCTTCGCCCGTGAACTGGACGGCGTCAAGCAGGTTCTCCGTGGCGAGCTGGAGAACGACACCTTGTTCGCCGCCATCTTCGAGCCTGACGTGGATGACCAGGAGGACGACCCGGCCACCTGGCGGAAGGTCCAGCCGCACCTCGGGATCACGGTCCGGGAGGACTACTACGCGAAGGAGTGGTCGGATGCTCAGCTCTCCGCCGACAAGCGCCTGGAGTTCCGGACGAAGCTGCTGAACATCTTCACCGTGAACGAGCGCACGGCGTGGATCCCCGCGCGGGTGGTCGGCGAGGCTTCCCGCCGTTTCGGCCTCGGCGAGTTCGGGCGCGTGCCCGCCATGTGTGCGCTCGACCTGTCGGAGAGCGACGACTTCTCTGCCATCACTTTTGGCATCTACAGGCAGACGGAGCGGTCCTTCTGGTTCTTCACCCGCTACTTTTTTCCGGAGGGTGCCCTGGAGGGTCATCCGAACGAGCAGCTCTACAGGATCTGGGCGGAGCAGGGGCATCTCACCCTCACGCCCGGAGACGTCATCGACTACCGGGCCATCGTGGACGCCGTGCTGGACGCGAACCGGGAGGTGGAGCTGCTGTCCATCGGCTACGACCCCTGGAAGAGCCAGGAGGTCATCAATATGCTCGCGGCAGCCGGCGCCAAGAACGTCCTGAGGCCGGTCAAGCAGACCTACGGCTATTTCACCGCGCCCGTCCAGTCTTTCGAGCACGGCATCAAGACCGGGCACGTCTTCCTGAACGACAACCCCATCAACGGCTTCTGCTTCGGGAACGCCGTCCTGGACGAGGACAACCTGGAGAACAAGAAGCCCATCAAGCGGACGGCCGACCGGAAGATCGACGGCGCCATCACTACGCTCATGTGCCTGCGCCTGTTCATCGACTACGAGCGCTAAGGGTACCATTTCCGGCTTTGCGCGCGGATTGTAGATAAAGCAACCACGCATGAGCCTCATCACGCGCATATTTGGCCGCAGGGCGACCGTCCGGCGGGAGTCGGACGGAGAGAAGAAGCAGCCCCCGACACCTCGGGAGGGTGGCATCCTTTGGCCTTTCTTTTCGAGCAACACGGCCCTCTGCGTCGCCACCGTCTACCGCTGTGTCAAGCTCCTGTCGGAGAGCGTGGCAGCTTTGCCTGTCCAGGTCATGCGCCGCAAGGGCGGCATCTTCGTCGACGATGTTGACGGCCGCCTTCCATTCCTGATGAACGTCCAGCCTAACGAGTTCATGAGCGCCTTCGACCTGTGGCAGCAGGCCGTCCAGATGGTTCTCATGAAGGGCAACGCATACATCATCCCCGTCTACTCTTCCTCCACGATGGACTTCGAGCGTTTCGTCCTTTGCTCGGACGGCGCTGTAGCCCACGATACATACGCTGGCGTGTACAACGTCAACGACCTGGTCAACGGCATCAATGGATCCTACAGCGAGGACGAGGTCATCCACCTCAAGGGCTTGACGCTCTACGACCAACGGAGCGGCGTTTCCGTCCTGGAGTTCGCCCGCTTGACCGCTGACATCGCTCAGGTGGGCGATCGTGAGACCTTCGACCGATTCCGCAACGGCGGCAACGTCCGCGGCCTGGTGACGAACGACACCTCAGTGCGCGGCTTCGGCGAGTATCAGGATGAAGAGCTGAAGAAGACCGCGACCGACATTGACGGGCAGTTCCACGGCGGCAAGCACATCGTCAGCCTCCCGGGGCAGGTGGACTTCAAGCAGATCTCCCTGTCTTCGACGGACCTGCAGTTCCTGGAGTCCCGCAAGTTCACCGTCCGGGAGATCTGCCGGTTCTTTGGCGTGCCGCCGTCCTTCGTCTTCGACGACACGTCCAACAACTACAAGAGCGCCGAGATGGCGAACGTCGCCTTCCTGTCCAACACCCTGGAGCCGCTCCTGCGCAACATCGAGAGCGAGCTGCAGCGGAAGCTCTTCCTCTCGTCCCAGTACGGGAAGCGGAGGATCCAGTTCGACCGGCGCGGCCTGTACGCCTGCGACCTGGACAGCCGGGTGAAGTACCAGACGGCCACCATCGCCGCCGGCCTGTACACCGTCAACGAGTGGCGGCGTGAGGAGAACAAGCCGCCCGTGGAGGGTGGCGACAAGGTCCTCGTCTCCGCCAACCTGAAGGGCATCGACGAGCTGACCGCCCAGCCGGCGCCTGCTGAACCCCAAAACAACGAAACCAATGAAGAATAAGACCGAAGAGATCCGGCGGGAGCTGCTGACCGTGGCGGCCGAGCTCCACGTGCGGGAAGCCGGCGAGGGCGAGGCCCCCAGCCGGACCATCGTCGGCCGTGCCATCCTGTTCAACACCCCGTCCAGGCCCCTCTGGTCGGATGAGGATGAGGAGGCCGTCGAGGTCATCGCCCCCGAGGCCATCACCCGGGAGGTCCTGGATGCATGTGACATCAAGATGACCATGTTCCACGACCGGCAGCTCATCCTCGCCCGTTCCAAGCATGGCAAGGGCACGCTGTCCTATGAGGTGGACGACAAGGGCGTCACCTTCTCCTTCGAGGCCCCGAACACCGTGGACGGCGACAAGGCCCTGGAACTGGTTCGCCGGGGAGACCTGGCCGGCTGTTCGTTCATGTTCTCGACCCACTACTGGGACGAGGGCTTCGTTTCCCGTTCCGTGGAGATCCGTGACGAGAAGACCTACATCACCTACACGGTGCGTCAGGTCACCGGCATCTACGACTTCACTCTCGCCGCGGATCCTTTCTATGAGGGGACCGAGGTGGACACCCGGGAGATCCGGGAGGCCTCCAAACCCGAGGCGTCGAAGGTGGAGGAACCGATGCTGAACACCGAGAAGATCAAAGAGCAGCTGCGCGAAATGCGCCGCGCTGCAACTGACAAAATATTTGTTTAACCCCAAGTTTTTCCAAACATGAAGAAAAACACTATCAACGTTCGCGAGCTGGTGCAGAAGTACCAGGCGAACTGCGACCGCATCAGCGATATCGCCGATGCGTGCGAAAAGGAGCAGCGTGAGCGCACCGAGGCCGAGAACAAGGAGTTCGAAGCCCTGACCCGCGAGAACCAGCTCCTGGGCATGCGGATGCAGGCGGCCACCGCCGACTACCTCCGCGAGAACCCGAACGCCAACGCGGAAGCCGAGAGGATCATCCGCGAGAACCTCAAGTCCGGCCGGAAGACCGAGATCACGCTCGTCCGCGAGGGTGAGTTCGCCGGCATGATGGTGGCCGACGCCACCGCTGGCGGCATCGTCCCCCTGCGCGTCCAGGACTTCATCGAGCCGCTCGTCGAGGGCTTCATCCTCAACAAGGTAGGCCTGCCTTTGCCGACCGGCCTGTCTGGTGACTTCGTCTGGCCCATCTACGACACCGTCGAGGCGACCATCGCTGGAGAGGGCGTCGCGCTGACCGACTCCAAGATCGAGCTGGACAAGCTCACGGCCACTCCTGAGCGTATCGGCATCGCCATCCCGGTGACGAACCAGTCCATCAACCAGTCCGCCGGCATCATCGAGACCCTCGTCAAGAAGATCATGCCGGAAGGCGTCGCCCTGCTCCTGAACAAGATCATCTTCGGTCTTGCTCCGGCCACCGGTGCGACCCATCTCGTCGGCCCGTTTGCCCGGATCCTGCAGAAGGGCGCCAGCGGCGCTCCTACCGACGCCGCCCGCTTCGTTTCCAAGGTTGCCATCCACAAGACCCCGACCTTCGAGGACCTGAACGCCAAACTCAAGGCCGCACTCCTCGAGACCGGTGTCCCTGGTAACCACCTCTGCTGGACGATGACCAAGTCCATGAAGGCCATCCTGGAGGGTCAGCCCATCAACAAGGACGGCGTCTTCATCCCGATGATCCAGAACGACACGCTCTGCGGCCTGCCTGTGTACACCACCAACCAGATGCGGAAGACAACTGGTACCGGCGCGCAGGCCACCGTCACCGAGTACATCGGTCTGGGTGACTACGCCTACCAGCCGATGGGCCTGTTCGGTGTTCTCCGTTTCATCGTGGACCCGTACAGCCAGGCTCGCAAGGACGCCGTCGACTTCGTCCTCAACTGCGACTACGCCACGAAGACCCTCCGCCCGGAGGCCTTCATCCTCGGCGAGGCCAGCGTGGCGAACGCCTAATGACTGCCTAAGCCATGGAACTGGACATCATGCTCCTCAAGAAGCAGGTCCGGGCGGACGACTTCTACCAGGACGACGCCTACCTGCAGCATTTGCTGGACACCGCGACGGAGACCGTGGTCACCTACACGAACCGCAAGCGGGAGGACCTCGTCGACGATGAGGGCAACCTCCCGAAGATGCTCCAGCAGGCCGTCCTCATGCTCGCTGCGCACTGGTACAACCAGCGCGAGAGCGTGTCCACTGTCGTGATGCACGAGGTGCCTGATTCCGTCCAGACCCTGGTGAAACCTTTCAGGAGACTGGTATGATCGCGGGACGCCTGACTGAGTTCGTCGAGCTCCGGAAACCTGTCGTAGAGACGGACGCCTTCGGGTCGGAGGTCATCTCCTATCCGAAGGGCCGTCTCGTCCACGCCGAGGTCAACTGGAAGTCCGGCCACATTAGCCAGGAGGCGTCCGAGCTCTTCCCCGACGGGCGGGTGGAGGTCATCATCTACGCCGCCCATCAGGTGGAGGAGAAGTGGAGGGTCATCTACCAGGGCGTCACCTACACAGTGGGCGCCATTGAGTTCAATAGGCGGCGGGGCCTCAAGCGGATCGTCTGCGACAAGGTGAACGAATAATGGCGCGCTCCCTGGAATACGATGACGCGCAGCTCCGCGAGCTATTCGCCCAGATGGACGAGAAGCAGCGGAGCAAGGCGATGAAGAGTGCTTTCCGCGCCACTGCGAACCTATTGCGCCGGAGCGCTATCTCGAACCTCCGGGCGGATCTCCACAGCGGCCGCGACCTCGAGAGGGGCGTGCGCGCCCTGGTGTTCAAGCAGAAGCTGGGCTTCCGCGTCACCGTGGGCACCGTCCTCCGCAAGAGCAAGGACCGCACTCGGATCGTCGCGAAGAAGGGCTTCCACCTCAACCGGGCCGGACTGGAGAAGCCGGTCCTGATCTGGGCTGAGGACGGCACCAAGGAGAGGCGGCTGAAGGGCTCCCGCGGGTCCCACAGGACAAAGACGGGATTCCGGAAGCGCTACCTGTTCAACGGAGCCTACAGGGGCCGGATGCCGGCCTTCCAGTTCATCGTCAAGGCCAACCGGCAGGTCGGCCCGCAAATCAACCAAACCCTCCAGGAGAGCTTCCGGGCCTCCGTGGAAAAGACTGCGAAAAAGTATGGCTGCATCGTCTAAGCCTGTCACCTCCCTCAGCGTGGGCCTGCTGGTCCGCGACCTGCTTATCTCCGACGAGCGGGTCGCCGCCCTGGCTACCAAGGTCTACCCCGTGGTCGCCGAGGAGAACGCCCAGCTCCCCTACGTCTGCTACCGTCGTGCGAACTACGACCGGCAGCCGGCGAAGGGTCCCGGGCAGGGCGCCGACACGGTAGCGCTCGAGATGCTCTGCTACGGCAGGACCTATGCGGAGAGCATTGACCTTGCCGAGGCCGTCCGGGCCTGCCTGGACCACCAGAGCGCGGCCTATGAGGATGAGGATGGCCACCGCCTGGTGGCGCGGTCCATCGACCTGGAAGGCTCCGAGGAGGGCTGGTCCGACGACGCCTACGCGCAGTCCCTCGTCTTCACTGTAAGAGTCAACAACGTTTAATACTGCAGAATTATGCCTACTGTCAAAACTGGATACGTCAACGGCAGCGACCTGCTGCTGAAGGTGGGCGGCAAGGCCATCGGCCACTGCACCACCCACGCCACGACCTTCAACACCGAGACCAAGGACCGGAGTGTGAAGCCTGTGGCCTCCGCCTCCATTTCCGCCGGCCTCTGGAAGGGCAAGGGCGTGACCGGCCTCAGCGTCAGCATCTCCTTCGAGGGCCTGACGAACTACGAGGAGACCGAGGGTGGCTTCAAGACCCTCCTCAACGCCTGGAAGACCGGGCAGCCTGTCGAGGTCGTCGCCCTCGAGCGCGAGAACACCGACCCGTACCTGACTGGTTCCTTCGTCATCGCCTCTCTGGAGCAGAGCGCGCCCGCCCAGGACGACGTCACCTACTCCGGCACGCTGGAGAACGACGGCGAGGTCACCCTCGATCCCTCCAAGATCACCGGCGAAAGCCTTACCTAATCCTGTATGAAAACGGCCATCAACATACAGGTCGGCGACCGCGTCTATCCTTTCCGGATGACCCTCGGGGCGATGATTCGCTTCAAGAGGGTCACCGGTAAGGACCTCGCGCGGGAGGAGCTCGACTCGGGCAACATCGAGGAGGTCGCGCAGCTCCTGTATGCCTGCCTCGCGTCCGCGTCAGTCGCGGACCGGATCCCGTTCTCGCTGACGTTCGACGAGTTCTGCGACAACCTGTCCGCCGAGGACATGCTCGCCATGCAGGACCTGCTGGCGAACCAGCCCGAGTCGCCGGATCCGGCGCCCGGGGACGGAGGCGGGGAAGAAAAAAAAAGTTAGCGGAAATCGAGGAGGCCCTGGGTGTGGCCCTGGGCTGCATCGGCCTCTCCTACGATGACTTCTGCGCCCTGTCTCCGGCTGAGTTCAACCAGGTCCACCGGAGCTGGGCGGAGCGAGAGAGAGAAAGGCTGCACGGTGATTGGGAACGGACGCGAGTCATGGCCACCATCTTCGTGCAGCCTCATTTGAAGAAGACGGTGGACCCCCGGAAGCTGCTCCCTCTCCCGTGGGACGCGAAGCCCAAGAAGGGCCCCGTGAAGAAGAGCACCCGGGAGAGGTTCGAGTACTTGAAAGAGAAATTTGCAAGCGATGTCGACAATCAGCATAACATACAAGCTGCAGGGGAACGCGAAGGACGTCAAGGCGCTGATCAATGACGCAGACGGGCTGGAGAAAGCCTTCAAAGGCGCCGCCGTTCAGGCGGAACAGCTGCCGAAGCGGATGGGCGGCCTGCGGTCGCTCACCGGGTCCCTCACCAAGTCCCTGGCGGGCATGGCCGCGGGACTCGTCGGCGTGCGTGCCCTTGTGAAGGGTGTGGGCGACGCGGTGAACACGATGAAGGAGTTCGAGCGCGCCAACTCCGAGCTGGCCGCCGTCCTTGGAAAGTCCGCCTCCGAGATCGACGGCCTCACCGAGTCCGCGATGGAGCTCGGGCGGAAGACGTCCTTCACCGCCGCGGAGGTGACCTCCCTGCAGACCTCCCTCGCCCGCCTGGGCTTCTCGGAGGGCCAGATCACCGCGATGCAGGAGAGCGTCCTGAAGTTCGCCGCCGCCGTCGGCACCGACCTCGCCAGTGCGGCCGACTTCTCCGGCGCCGCCCTGCGGGCCTTCGGGATGAAGGCCTCCGACTCCCGGCAGCTGCTGGACCTCATGGCGGCCTCCACCTCCAAGTCCGCCCTGTCCTTCTCCAAGCTCCAGACCTCCATCTCCGTGGTCGGCCCGGTTGCCGCTTCCTTCGGCCTGAACGCCCGCGACACGGTCGCCCTCCTTGGCGTCCTGTCGAACGCCGGCTTCGATGCCTCCAGCGCGGCCACCGCCCTGAGGAACATCCTCCTGAACCTCGCCGATTCCAACGGTAAGCTGGTGCAGGGCCTCGGCCATACGGCGACCACGATGCCGGAGATCATCGACGCCCTGCAGGAGCTGTCCGACAGCGGCGTGGACCTGAACACCCAGCTGGAGATGACGGACAAGCGCTCCGTCGCGGCCTTCAGCGCTCTCGTCAAGGGGGCCGGGGATGTCCGTGAGCTGTACGATGCCCTCGGCGACGCCAACGGCGCCCTGGACCAGATGTACAACACCATGACGGACAACCTGGAGGGCGCCATCAAGCGCGTGGGCTCCGCTTGGGAGGACCTCATCCTCCAGTTCCGGAAGTCCACCGGCGTCCTGACGCAGGTCTTCGACCGGTTCGCCCGCGGGCTGAACGTCTTCTCCAATATGTCGAAGGGTATGTCCGGACGTGACGCGAGGATTGCCTCTCTCGGCGACGCCTTCATTGGCACTGGCACGCTCAGGACCCTGGAGGAGTACGACGCGGCCATCTCGCGGATCGAGGCGAAGGAGAGGACGACCGCGAAGGAGCGCAGGACGCTGGACGTGCTGCGCTACGCCCGGAACAAGGTGTGGCTGGAGCAGATGAACACGGCCATCAATGCCATGGGCGAGGAGGAGGGCGCGGTCACGGATCTGGCCGGGGCTGTCACCTCCGGAGGGAACGCCGCCGGCGGATCCGCCGACAAGCACAAGGGCCTCGCCGAGGCCGTCCAGGACTACGCCCGCTCCGTCGAGCGCGCCGTCCAGGTCAACCAGGAGCTGGGCGGGAAGCAGAGCGACGAGATCGTCCGACTCGACGCCATGCGCTCCGGCATCACCAGCCTCATCAACAAGTACGGCGCGGAGAACGAGTCGGTGCGCAGGCTCATCCAGGAATACAACGACCTCCTCGCCGCCCGCCGTGCGTCCCTTCTCTCGTCCGGCCCCAGTCTGACCGGCGGCCCCAGCTTGAGCGGATCCGCGCAGGTGATGGGCAAGAAGGCGCAGCTCCCTGGCCTCGTGGGCACCGACATCAAGAAGTACACGAAGGAGACCACGAAGGCGATGACGCAGACCGAGGCCCTGCAGACCACGGTCGGCGCCCTGTCCGGCGTGTTCCATGACCTCGCCGGCGCCGTGGGCGAGTCCGCGGCGGCCTGGCTGGAGTGGGGCTCGAACCTCATGTCCTCCATCGCCCAGGCGCTCCCGCAGCTGACCGCCCTGTTCGTCAAGCAGAACGCCGCCGCGACGGCCAACACCGCGGCAGCGGCCTCCGGAGGCGCGTCCGCCGTGGCCTCCATCCCTTACGTCGGCCCGGTCCTCGCCGTGGCCGCCGTGGCCTCCATCCTCGCCGCCCTGGCGAGCCTCCCGAAGTTTGCGAACGGCGGCGTCATCTCCGGCCCGACGTTTGGCCTGATGGGTGAGTATGCCGGCGCGCAGCACAACCCCGAGGTCATCGCACCGCTGAACACCCTCCGGCAGTACATCCAGCCGGCGGCCGTAGGCGGCGAGGTGGACTTCCGGATCCGCGGCCGTGACCTCTACGGCACCCTGAAGAAGGACCGCCGCCGCTCTTCGCGGTCTTAGGTACCCGAAGACCCTTTCCCCGGTTTATAGTAGAAGCTCTTAACGATGGCCAAGCGACTGCGATATTCCGGGGAATTTCTTTCCCTTTCCGGCGACGTCTGGAGGTGCGATATCCTCCAGGAGGCGGCCGCCGACTTTCCCGCGGTCGGCGAGCTCATCTTCCCGGCCGACGAGCCGCTGACCATCGAGTGGGATGAGCGCAGCCCCGAGGAGCCTGTCTGCGGATCTCTGGCGACCCTCACCATTGAGTCGCCCGGTGACCGTACCTATGCGGACCTCTACACCGAGGTGCCCGGGGACATCCGGCTGGACGTCTACCGCGACGGGACCCTCTACTGGAGCGGCTGCCTGGACACCGAGACCTACAGCGAGCCCTACGACCGTGGCTCCCACTATGACGTGGAGCTCACCTTCTACGACTTCGGCTCCCTCGGCCGCATCCCCTACGACCTGACCGGCAGGAAGACGCTGCGCGAGATCCTGGAAGGCGCCGTCGCCGCCTCCGGCATCAACTATGCTGCCATCAACGAGACCTACACCTCGACGAAGTTCACGGACGACACCGCCGTGACCCTCGCCGCCCTGTCCGTCGTGTCGGATAACTTCATCGACGAGGACGGGGTCGCCTTCGACTGGGAGAAGGTGCTGGAGGGCATCCTGCAGCCGCTCGGGCTGAAGCTCATCCAGAAGGCTGGCGTCATCTGGGTGTACGACCTGAACGGGCTGTATACCAAGAAGACCGGCACCGTCCCCGTCAGGTGGGACAGCGTCGGCCAGCGGATGAACACCGGCCGGGTGTACAACAACCTCCGCGTCACGTTCTCGCCTTATTCTTCCGCGAAGCTCGGGAAGGAGTTCGAGTACGGCGACACCTATGGCCCCGAGTACACGAACCTCACCTCGTCCGAGATGACCCCGGACCGCTACAGCTACTATCTCAGCTATTCGGACGAGTACAAGCCGAGCGGATCCTGGGACTACAACCTCATCGACTTCACCATCTTCCGGTCCTCCGACGTCACCAAGTGCAAGGGCCTCGCCGCCATCGGCGGGAACAACCGCTTCTTCAAGATTTACCCGATGCTGGGCGGCTCGGAGTCGGAAGGCGTGGCGGTCGGCTTCTATACCGGTGGCCACGGTCCTCTCACGACCGGATGGCCGGTGCTGAAGGGCATCCGTCCCGGTGCGCGCTCGCAGAGCGTCGCTATGCGCACCGAGAGGATTTACCTGCCGCCTCTGAGCGCGGAAGACCAGAGGAACAACTTCGTCCGGATCCTCATGGAGGCCCTGGCGGATGTCCGGTACAACCCCTTCGAGGACGCCGAGGAAGACGGGGACGGGAATGAGAACGAGAACTTCGCCGAGTTCAAGAGCTGGGGCCAGCAGGCCTTCGTCCCCATCGACATCGTGCTATACAACGCCAACGGCACCGCCCTGTACCACTACGAGAACAAGTACATCACCGCGAACGGCCATCCGGGCGACTCCATCGCTGGCTGTGCCGCCACCAAGCACGCTAACGGCACGACGCGGGACGGGTGGAAGAGCGGGAACGCCTCCTTCGGCGATGCTTTCCTCGCGTACTACGACGCCGAGATGGACCTGGTGAACAGCCAGGGCGTCGGTGGCTGGAGGACCAACCGGCAGAACTTCGGAAAACCCTGGGCGGAAGGCCGGAAGGCTTCCAAGCGCAAGGTGTACTACACCGACATCGACGGCACCCAGAAGGACTGGTGGGCCTTCGAGAGCTTCAAGCGAGCCCCTGATGGTCAGTTCATCCCGTACCCTCCGGCGGGTGGCTACCTGGAGCTGCGGGTGTACAACTGCATCTACATCTTTGACGACACCGACCACTTTGCCGCCGACGGCTCCGGCGGATTCGCAGACCAGGGCCTGTATGACAAGCTCCGCTGGCTCCTGTACAAGGCTCCGGAGGTCTCCGTGGTGCGTCGCACCCTCACCTTCGACGATGCCGAGCTGGATGACATCGAGTACTGCGGCGTGTGCAATCCGAACGCGAAGGAAGACCTCGACATTGAGACCATCTGCGGGACGGCTGGCGCCGTTTGCCCGACGGCGAAGGGCATTCTCCTGAGGAGTTCGACTGGAGAGCAGCTGAAGCAGCTGAAGCGTGCGGGCCGAGTCGAGAGCGTCGAGCAGCTTCTCATCGGGACGCTTTTCTCGCAGTTCGCCACCCGGAAGACCGCCCTCTCCGGCGAGGTGTCCATGGACACCGGAGGCGTTACCCTGTACGAGGACGACGCCCAGGACGAGGGCGTGAAGTTGCTCTTGACATCGGAAGTCCAGCACATCAGGGACGAAGTGGCGGAGGCTGAGTTCCTCGAAGTCCGTCCGGACGAATACACAGCAGAGTAGCTATGGGAACCTATACAAAGAGCAGCATCATCCGGGCGGCCCGCCCGCGGTCCGAGCGCCTGAGGGAGGCCGGCATGTCCATCGTCTCCACATCTGCGGCGGTCGCCGGTGGAGGCGCCGGCTTTGTCCCGTCAGGATCTACGCACTCGCACGCCAACCTCGACTCGCTGAACATGATCACGGTGGCCGACGGCTACATTTATCTCACCGACTCCTACACCGACGAAGATACCGGTACCGAGGTGACCGAGACCGTGAAGGCCTCCGTGGGCTTCGCCGACAGGGCCGGGGCGAACTCCGATGGCTATATTCTGGACTGGTTCATCCCTGTCACGGTCAACGGCGCCCTGACGCTCAAGCTAAATCCCATCTACGCAGGTCTTTGGGCCGAAGGCTGGAGCTCCGCCGGCGGAACCGGTACGGGCGGAGGAGGCGGTGGCGGCGCCACGTTCCTGTCCGAGCTGGAGGACGTGAACCTCGGAACGCTCACAAGCGGCAACCTCCTGGCCTGGAATGGCACCGCCTGGACGAATATCGCCCAGTCCGACATCACGCCGGACCTCTCCGGCTATGCCACGCAAGCCTGGGTGAACGGCCGAGGCTTCATCACCAGCGAAAGCGACCCCGTCTTCTCGGCGTCCGCCGCGGCGGGCATCGCTGCCACCGACATCGCCTCCTGGAACGCCAAGACGTCCAACACCGGCACGGTGACCTCCGTCACCCTGACCTCCGGCACCGGCATCACGGTCTCGAACTCCGGCACGGCCATCACGACCTCCGGCTCCCGGGCCATCTCCATCTCGTCCACCTACCGGACCTACATCGACCACGGGGAGACCGCCTACGGCTGGGGAAACCACGCCGACGCCGGCTACCTGACACAGCACCAGACCGTAACACTTGCGAGTGGGACGAACAACGGAACGCTGAAGATCACGACAGCAGCCGGCACGGTGGACAACATCGCGGTCACTGGGCTCGGTTCGTTAGCTTACAAGTCCAGCCTTGTGAAGGCTGATATCCCCGCCCTGGACTACCTGCCTCTGACCGGCGGCGAGCTGACCGGCGATCTATGGCTGCACACAGGCAGCGCCAACTATGGCAGCAAGCTCTGGTTCGGTGATAAGGGAAGCGGAAGTGGCTACGTATACTTGCACGAGGACACGGATGACCATTTACACATCCACGCGGACAAAGGCGTCCAAATCTCCACCGGAAGCAGCTACGGCATCGCCCTCGAGAACAACGTCGCCCTCAACAGCGCGTGCTCCTTCACCCTGGGCAGCGGTGTCCTCACCTGGGACTCGACGAACAGCGCCTGGAAGCTGACCGGGAACTTCTACGCCACCGGCTTCCTCACGGCCGGCGGGGTGAACACCCAGAACGGCGTGCTGAACGTGGAGAACAATGTCGTGATCGACTCCTCGAAGACCGTGACCTTCGGCTCCGGCGCCGTCCTCTCGTACAGCAGCGGCTGGAAGCTGACCTCCTCCCTGAACGTCACCGCCCTCACTATCGGAAGCGGGAGCAGCGCGCTGAACGTCGCGACGTCTATAAACAACCTGCAGCAAGCAATTCAGAACCACGAGCAGCGGATTGCCGCACTTGAAGCATAAGACTATGAGCCATCGAAACGGGATCATATACGTCGACACCTCGCAGAACCCTCCGGTCGGTATCTCGATCGAGGACATCCGCGCCGTGCTCAGCAGCTCGCGGAACGACATCGGCTCGCTGATCCGGAGCGGGAAGGTGAACCGGTGGGCGAAGTTCAAGCCGGTCCGTCATCAGCAGATCGGCTTCGTGACCCTCGCCCAGAGGATCGAGGCCGGGCACGGCTTCGGCCCCGTGTCCCCTCTCGCTTGGTCGGTCATCCAGGGCAACTCGCTCCCGGACAGCTTCGAGTACCTTCCCCCTCGTGGGATGGGCGGCGGAACCGGCGGCACGAACGAGTGGTTCCGGTTCTTCGACTTCGCACACATCGAGACCGACCTTTCCCAGATCGGAAGCGACGGCTACAACCACAACGCCATCGCGCCGATCGACTGGTTCCTGCACATCGACGGGATGGACGACGCGAAGGTGCTCTCCTTCAACACCTTCTACCGGAGGCTCTCCGACGTGAAGGTCCGGGCGAAGTATCGCATCGGGAACCGTTGCTCCATCGGTTCGCCTGGGAACATGGAACTCGGGCTGGACGAGCTCTCCTTCTACACCGGCGGGGGCTCCGTCGGGAACGTCGGCAACCAGTTCAAGCTGTGCGTCACGAACTACGCATCCGGCGCCCTCCACGCGGTCGAGGCGCCGCAGGTGCTGAACGTGCTGACCGACACCGGCGCCGGCGTCGGCTTCGAGATCGACCTGTCGTCCGTCATGCCGGGAGGCGGCGGGCAGGTGTGGCCGCAGGACCAGGACACCGGCTTCTCCTTCTACCCGCGTTTCAAGGACAAAGACACGTCCACCTACTGGTCCGCCATCATCGGCACGCCGCTGAGGCTCGTGACGTACCTCTTCAACCCGCTGGAGATCACCTTCAACGGCAACATCGCCTTCTACGACGGAGCCCCGGACTCCGGCGGCCGTCTCCTGGCCTCCTTCACACCGGACGGGAACGCCGTCAAGGTGACCCCGAGCGGCGCATCCGGGTCATCCGTGACCTGGAGCAGCAACAACCTCTACGTCCGCCTGTACTCCGTCTACGTGACCAACAACGACAACGCCGACATCGGCTGCAGCATCCTCTCCGACGGCGTGGAGGTCACCCTCGGCGGGCAGACGATCGTCTCCAACGGCGTCACGGGCGGCATCCCCACCTTCACGGTCCCGGCCAATGGTCACTATACCATCGGCGGGATGGGCTCCTACACCGACTTCTCCTTTGGTCCGCAGACCATCACGCTGACCTCCGGCGGCGGGTCTCCTACCGACAAGCGGGCGAACTTCCCGGCCCCTACCATCAAGATCACGAGCCTGCAGACATACCCCTACACGTCCGGGCAGAAACTTTACTACTACTAAGATGAACTACAAGACAAAGACCTACCTCATCTTCCTGGCCTGCCTCGTCTGGGGCTTTTGTGCCATCGTCGTCACTTCCGCCTGCATCAACAAGGGCGACGCCTTCCACGTCGTCTGCGGCATCCTGAACATCATCCTGAACCTGGTTGTGCTCGGCATCACCCTGAGCCGGACCAGTAAGGAGTACGCCATCAAGTACCTGGAGGAGTGCAACCCGAAAAAACCCGATAGCAAGCAACCATAGCCATGAAGAAAATCGACGTACAAAACGCGGTCAACGCCTTCGGGCGGATCCCCGTGAACAAGGTCAAGAACGACCAGATCCGCAGCACCCTCATCTACGACTACCGGAAGCTCCGCAAGGCCTCCCGGGAGATCGAGCAGGAGCGCCTGGACCTCGTGGAGAAGTTCCGCGAGGACTTCGCCGACGAAATGCTCGACGTCCAGGTCCTCCGGGAGTCCGGCAGGCCTGTCGTCGACCATGACGAGTTCCTGAGGGCCGAGGCCTCCATGAACCGGCTCATCCAGAAAATGTTCCAGGAAGAGCTCACCGAAGATCTCGAGCTCGTGAAGGTCTCCATGGACGACTTCGCGAAAGCCGTCAAGGACGGGGACTACACCTTCGAGGACGTCGCAGCCCTGGACGGCATCGTCATCGAATAAAAAACCAGAGCCATGGAAAAGTTCGACTCCTTCTACCGCATCACGGAGCTCATCATCGCCATCGTGACCTCCGCCGTCATTACCCGTATCATCACGATCAGGCAGCGCGTCAGGCAGGCGAAGTCCGACGCTGACAAGGCCGAGACCGAGGTCAAGGCCGACCAGATCGAAAACATCCGCAAGACCATGGACGAAGTCTACAAGCCCATCATCGAAGACCTCCGCAAGACTGCGGCGGACGCGATGGCCGAGGCCAGCGAGGCCCGCAAGGTGGCCGCCGAAGCCTTGGACAAGGTGGAGATCCTGGAGCAGGAGAACCGGGAGCTGCGGCGCGAGAACACCCAGCTCCGGGACGCCATCCGGGAAATCAATCCGGACCTCGTTCCCTCCCAGCGCGGTGCCAGCGCATCCAGCCAGCCCCGCGGGGCTAACGGCCGTTTCGTGAAGAAAAAGGAGGCCGAGGCATGAAGCTGACCGTGGAGCGCAAGTGGCCCAAGGCCACCTACACCATCGGCCGCCTGTACATCGACGGCCTTTACTACTGCAACACCCTCGAGGACAAGGACCGCGGCCTGAAGCAGGGCGACCCGCTGCTGTACATCCAGAAGCGGAAGATCGCCGGCGAGACCGCCATCCCCAAGGGCACCTACGGCTTGGCGATGAACGTCACCTCGCCGAAGTACGCGGCCGTCGCCTGGTACTGGCAGTTCTGCCAGGGCAAGATGCCGCGGCTGCTGAGCGTGCCTGGCTTCGACGGCATCCTTATCCACCCCGGGACGACCGCCCTGGACACCCGTGGCTGCATCCTGGTGGGGAAGAACACCAAGGTCGGGAAGCTGACCGACAGCAAGGCCTGCTTCCAGCAGATCTACAAGCTCATGAAGGCCGCCGCTGACAAGGGCGAGGAGATCACCATCGAGATAAAGTGAGCGAAGGGGAGGGCGCGGTTTTATGTTCAATTTTAAAAAAAGATTAAGGGCAGCAGCCGCGGGTTTATGTTTAGTGGTTGCCCTCCCCGGATGCTCTTCCCTTTGGAGGGCTCGCGAGAGCGTCGTCATCCAGCGCGACACCGTCGCCGTCCATCACAGGGACACGACCTTCCGGCGCGATTCCATCTACATCCGTGAGTGGGTGAAGGGCGACACGGTCTACGTGGACCGCTTCCGCGACCGGTATGTCTTCCGCGACCGCTGGCGGGACTCCGTCCGGGTCGTAGAAAGGCACGACACGACCACCGTCCGGGTGCCGGTGGAGAAATCCTTATCCTGGAGCCAAAAGGCCAAAATCGGGGCGTTTCCGTGGCTCCTGCTGGCCTGTCTCGGCCTGCTTCTCTGGACGTTCCGCAAATACCTGTTCAAACTATGACCGAAATGATCATCGCCGCCCTGCTCCTGTTCACGAACCGCGCTTACCTCAAGCCTGAGGAGGTCCAGGTTCCAAAAGTGTATTTGGAGCGGGTAAGATAGAGAAAGCTACGACGCTATGGCAACGAGAACAATTACACTGCCCAACGGGCGCGCCTGCTCGGACTTCACCTTCCGGGTGCGGCTGAAAGACAACGGGACGGCCATCTCCTGGGACGGCCTCTCCGACATCAAGGCGCACGTCTTGTCCGACGTGCAGAAGGCCCTCGCGGGCCGCTGCGAGGTCTCCGTGGACGCGGAGGACCCGACCATCCTCATCTGCGAGTACGCTGCTAACAAGCCGCAGTACCTTGGCGTGAACTCCATCATCATCCGCGCCGCCTACCAGGGCCGGGTGAAGACCTACGACAAGCCCGCCGTCAACATCGTCCCCCGGACGGCCAACCTCTCCGACGACCAGGTCGTCCTGGAGGATCCGGTCGTGGACGTGGAGATCGAGGTGACCGACGTCAGCTCCTCCATCCTGGACGGAGCCATCGCCGCCGCCCTCAATGCAGCGGAGAAGGCTGAGAACGCAGCCGCCCACCAACCTATCATCATCGGCGGCGTCTGGTGGATCTGGAACGCCTCCGCCGGCGAGTATGTCGCCACGGAGTCCACGGCCATTGGGCAGGACGGACGCGACGGGCGGAGCCCCTATGTCGGGAGCAACGGGCACTGGTTCGCCTTCAACGACAGCACCCTCGAGTACGAGGACACCGGCGTGAGCGCCCAGGGCCCTGAGGGGCCAAGGGGAAAAGATGGCGGGATCCTGTGGCCGACTTTTGAGATTGACGCCGCGATGCACCTGCAGATGGACACTCACGAGGACACTGGAGCGGAACGTTTTGCCCTGGATGATGCCGGGCACCTGGTTGTCGAACTTTAATTCAGAACGGATATGAAAATAGACCTCGGAAAGGTAGCCGTAACCGCAGGGGGCTACTGGAAAAACAACAAGAGCTACGAGGCCCTGACACTGGTCGTGTACAAGGCCTCGGAGGGCGGGGATGGCTGCGGATACATCGCCCTCAAGAACAACATAGGGGTTACCCCTGGAACCGACCCGACCGTCTGGCAGAAAGCCGTGGAGGCTGGCGCGAGCATCTACGAGCTGTGCGTGAAGCACGGAGCCTTCGAGGGGACCGAGGAGGAGTTCGTCGCAGCCTACAATGCCGCTGTTCAGGCTGCCGTGGATGCCGCCGCAAGCGCAGCTGCCGCTGAGAGGGATATCGAAGCCGCTGAGAGGCTACGCGGGCAGGCAGAGCAGGGCCGTGTTGAAGCTGAGGGCCAGCGTGTCCTTGCTGAGCAGGGCCGTGTTGAAGCTGAGGGCCAGCGTGTCCTTGCTGAGCAAGGAAGGGCTGAGGCCGAGGAGGGCCGCAGTACCACCTTCGCCAGGCAGTCCGGCCAGATGGCTGCCGCACTGGAGCTGGCCGATCAGAAGACTACGGCCGCGAGTGAGGCTGCGGAAGCCGCGAACGGAGCCGCTGAAGCTGCCGAGGAGGCTGCCGAGGCTACGAAGCAGATGAACGCAGGGCTCATTGGCCTGAAGGTCGAGGACGGGGAACTGATCCTCGTGCAGAATGCCGAGACCGGAACCGTTACCGGAGGGGAAATCGACAGCAACGGAATGGTCAATATCACCTTTGAAGTCTAACAATCAAATCCAATACAACTATGCCTGGAACAATCGCACAAATTTCTCTGGGACCGGTTCCCCATAACAGGGAGACCTGGCATTCCGGAATGACCTGCAAAAAGAATGGTATCGTTTTCCACAACGGTAGTTCTTACGTGGCCCTGGTGGACAATCCTTCCACCGAGCCGAGTTTCACCTACGACGCCACCACTGGCGAGTACACCTGCTCGACGGGCTGGGGTCTCCTGGCCGTTGGGGCTGGCGCTGGTGTCGCTTCCGACCTCGCTTCCGTTATGACCCTGCTCGGCTATCGCGCAGAGCAGGGCACCATCAATCTGACTGCCGGAGAGACGGGAAAGTACGTCAAGTGCGCAACCCGTTCCGCAGTGGCCAATGCCGCCTTCAATATCAGTGCGCCCTTCAATGTGGATGCCTGTGCGGAGCTCCTGATTAAGACCGGCTTCAATCCTTCCGATTCCGCCCACGCGGGGCTGGACATTTCTGTCATAGCCATCTATGAGGAAATCGAGCGCACCAGGGTGGTCCAGAAGAGGGATGGGAACAACGCCCCCCTGTATTACGTCGTAATCGTGGATCCTGAGACCGGCACGGAGACCGTGACCGAGGAGGAGACCACGACCAACACCGGATATCCCGTGTACACCACGGAGACTTACACCGAGCAGCGCTATCTGCCGAATAACGAGGACCGCTTCGTGCAGATTCCTGACAGCGGTTATTACATCGCCAATATCCCGCAGAGCTGCAAGTGCGTTATCTCCTACAAGCCCGGCGTGACCGACATGCAGGTGGTGGTTATGAAGCACGGAGCCCTGGCCAATCTTACCAGCCAGATCTTCGGCATTTATGAGCACCGCACCATGGCGGAGGCTGTGGCCGCTATCGAGGCGCGAGTGGAGGCCCTGGAGGACGGGAAAGACAAACTCGGAAATGCGACCGCGGGGACGGTGGACTTCGAGGAGGTTACAAAATGCAAGTACCCGACCATCCTGAGGGGTCACGGAACCCCCGGGTCGAGCGTGATCCCTGTAAACCTTCCGGAGGGTCTTCCGTGGGATGGTGTGCCGGTCTTTGCTGGCCAACTCTACATCAATCTCGACGCCGCTTCGGGTGGCCTGTACTACGCTACGGGTGCCAATGCTGTGTCTGACTGGAAACAAGCATAAATATTAGTTCGTCATGATTAAATACTACGACACCGAGGCGGCCTATGCTGCCGCCGCAAAGAGCCCCTTCGAGAGCCAGATTTCCCTCGTAGGTGAGAGCAACGAGGTCCACTTCGACGGCCGGAACGTGATTGTGGGCATCAAGTCCGCGAAGACCGGCGCGATTGCTGTTCTGGATGGAAACAGCGCCCTGCACTTTGTGATGCCCGGCACGTTCAATTCAGGCTCATTTATGAGCAACTACATCGTGGTGGGTGTGGTGGCCATTGGTATCGACCACGAGGATTTCCGCGGGAAAATCGCAATCCTCCGGAAGAATTTCACCAGCAAGGTCTGGTCGTACATCTATTCCTTCCGTCTGACAGGGTACACCCTGGATGGGAACGAGCACAGCGGCACCCTGTCCGTGAGAGAGGCCAGCAACAGCTGGGCTGCCGGGGTGGATTATGCCATCACCTACACCGCGACCACGGTGGAGCAACTGGCCGCACAGCTCAATGCCTATTTCAAGGCCAACGCCCCGTTCACCACGCAGGACTGGGTGGCGCAGGTCAATGATGGAGCCATCGACCTGGTGTTCCATTATATTGACTACCGTCAGGCAAGCAACGCGGGCAAGGCTGGGTTTACCCTGGCCGCGAATCTCCTTCCGGGAATCCCTGCCAGCAGCGCGATGCTGAGAAAGAACGGCCAGCGCTCCGGTGAGGGTGCCATCAGCAACTGGGACAGGGCTCTGGCTTATTATCGCAACGATAATGGCACGGGCGCTTACCAGGGCGGCCGCACCTCTGACCAGGGCAGCAACGTCAAGCAGACCTATCCCATCAACCTGCCGACGTGGCTGGGAACGAGCACCAAAAATCCTGGCGACTTCTGCGCCGGGCTCCGTGCCATCTATGGAGAAGGCGAGGCTGGGTGGCTCAAGTTCATGGAGACTATGTGCCCGATGCAGCCCACGGAATACGGCCCGATGGGCGATAAGGAGACCTACGGAGACAGCAAGCGCAACACCTATCTGATGGCCGGGAAGAAGTTCATCGGCCAGGATGGTGTGGAGCATGCCGCCTTCCCGGCTGCTGATGACTGCGCCAGCACGACCTTCAGCCATGTGGCTATGGGCAAGGGCGCCTGGGTGCTCCCCGATATCGACCTTCTCACCAGTATCCTGAAGACGGTCAAGTACGGAACGAGCGCAAGCAGGGATGCAGACCCCGTAAATGCTGGCCTCAATGCCATTGGCGGCTCTGCGCTTTCCAATGGTTCCTACATCTGGTCGTCTTCCCGCGGCGGTGCCTACAGCGCCTGGTGCTCCTTCGGCTACAGCGGCTACCTGATCAACTACTACCTGCACTACGCGTACCTCGCCCTCCCCGTCGCGCTTTTAGACGTGAGCGGAGCGAACTCTAACAATTAAATTTTATCCGGGCGGGCTCCTGCCCGCCCCCATTTTTCGCAGAAAAATGAAAAGCGACTTCCACGTTCCGAAAACCCTGCAGAAGGAAAAAGCCGAGCCGAGCATCCGGGTGGACGCCGGGAACCTTCTCGGGCTTCTTTTCCGTGCCGAGCTAATGATGAACAAGGTCGACAGGATCCGCTACAGCACACGCGCCATCAACGCTATCCAGGACATCATCGCGGAGTTCTCTCTCGCCTACGACTTCGAGGATGACAGGCTCCTGCACCTGAAGCGCCTGTGGGGCCACACTGCCGTCTTCCTGCAGATCACGAGGACCATCGGGGAGCAGAACGCCATCCGGATCCAGCCAAAGTACGAGACCATGACCCCGGACCAGATGAAGCTGGAGCTGCTGCGCCTCACCTCCTCGCTGGACGAGGGCGTCACGAAGTGGAAGAACAGCATCGTCAACCAAAGGAACAAGGGCACGACCCGCGCCGATGGGCGGAACGGGCAGCCTCCCGAAGAATAAAGGAGGCCCGGCTTCCGGACAACCCGGCAGCTAAGAGCAAGACACGGGCCTCGGAGAGATTTTGGTTCCAACATCTGGTCGTCTTCCCGCAACGGTGCCAACAACGCCTGGTACTCCAACGGCAACAACGGCTACCTGAACAACAACAACCTGAACAACGCGAACCTCGCCCTCCCCGTCGCGAATTATTCTACAAGGAAAAATGGACCTGAAGACCATCCTGGACGCCTATCTGGGCTGCCGCTCGAACAAGCGGCGGAGCCCCGACAGCGTCCACTTCGAGCTGCACTGGGAACGTGACCTAGTGCGGCTGCTGGATGACTTCAACGACCGCTCCCTTGTTCCTTTTTTATATGGCTTCATCGTGAAGAAACCGAGGCCCCGGGAGGTCATCGCCTGCCTCATGCAGGGGAAGATCCTCCAGTGGTACTTCGACCTCCACGTCCGTCCAGTAGTGGAGCGAAGGCTCACGGACCGCACCTTCAACAACCGGGTCGGCTTCGGCCCTGACAAGGCCGTCGAGCGGCTCATGAAGGACATCCGGGAGGTCTCGCACAACTTCACCCGCGACTGCTGGGTCATCACCAGGGACATCAGCGCGTACTTTCCCTCCAGCGACCTGGACCGCAGCTACGAGCATTACCGGGCCCTCATTGAGGAGAGCTTCCAGGACGGAGGCCTCCGGGATGACCTCCTGTACATCCTTCTCCGGACCAACTTCGCCTACCCGGGGACGAACGCCCGGCTCCGCTCGCCGCGCCGGCAGTGGGACCCGCTGATCAAGGCAGGCAAGTCCGTCATCTTCAACGGCAACCCCGCCCGGGGCGCCTGCCTGGGCAACCAGTACTGGCAAGTGGAGAAGAACTACGACCTGAACGGCTTCGACCATTTCCAGGTGGACACGTGCGGCCTGCACTATGTCCGCTTCGTGGACGACATGGCCTGGGTGGTTGACAATCTGCAGGCCGGGCTCGCCCACGTCGCCCTGAGCGAGAAGATGCTCCTGGAGGAGTATGGCTACAGGATGCACCCGCGCAAGCGCTACCAGCAGCACTACACCAAGGGCGGCGAGTTCATCGGCACCTGGTTCAGGATGGACCGGGTCTACATCGGGAACCGCGTCGTCCGAAACGCCCGGAAGACCATCCGGGAGTGGAACCGCAACCCGTCCCGCGCGAAACTCCCGCACTTCCTCTCCTCGGTGAATAGCTACCTCGGCATGCTCAAGCACCGCGACGCCTACGGCATCATCCGCGACCTGGTGGACCTCGTGTCCCCGAGGTGGCTGAAGTGGTGCCACTATAACGACGACCGCCGGTGCTTCGAGGCAAACCCCGGCAGCAGGTTCAACGAGATCCTGCTTGACAAGTATCATTTCAAACTATCGAAACGCCATGGAAAATCAAGAACAACTGAGCGCGCAGGAGTCCCGGCAGCTGGAGCTGCAGGCTCGCCTTTCTGAGAGCGACCGCGCCGCTCTCGCCTATGTGAAGACCCTCGCCGGGTTCAAGAAGGCCTACCCGGAGCACGCCGCAGCCATCCAGGAAGCGGAGACCGAGATGCAGGCCGTCGAGGCCGCCATCGAGGAAACCAAGGCCGAGTGGGAGTTCCACATCGGCGAGTGGGTGACGGCCGGCCAGACCATCATCCGGAACGGCGTCCGCTACACCGTCCTCCAGGACCACACCCTCCAGGCCGACTGGCGCCCTGAGGATGTCCCGGCCCTGTACCGCCGCGAGGGCGCCGAGCCCTCCGGAGACGACCCCGTCGACGAGTGGCCCGCCTTCATCCAGCCGACCGGGGCGCATGACGCCTACGCCAAGGGCGCCCAGGTCACCTTCGAGGGCGAGCACTGGGTCTCCCTCATCGACAACAACGTCTGGAGCCCGGCGGTCTACCCGCAGGGCTGGCAGAAGGCCTGACGGGTACCCCTTCCGCTTTTGTAGCGGTAGGGTGAAGTTTGGTAAGTTAACCATAAAGTAGGGGTGGCCGCCTGCGCAGGGATGTGCGGGCGGCTATTTTCTGCCCCACAGGTAGTCGATGACCTTCCGGTTTGCCTCGTCCACCTTCGTCCTGTCCCGCTTGATATAGATGGCCGTCGTCCTGTGGCCAGCGGTCGAGTGCCCCATCCCGAGGGTGATCGTGGGGTCCGGGATGTCGAGCTCGGCGCAGAGGGTCGCCCAGGTATGGCGGGCCCAGTTGCTGGAGCAATCCGGTTCTATCAGTTGTCCGTTTTCATCGGACATCCTCTGCAGGACCTCCCGGAGCTTGCGATTGTAGTCGTGGTGGGCCGCATACCGGTCGAAGCAGCGCAGCAGGTGCCGCTCGCCCTTCCACCGATCCAGGATCTCCAGCATCTCCGGCTCCAGCTTGATTGAGAACAGCTGGCCAGTCTTCGACCGCCTATACTCCACCCGGCCGTCCACGATGTTTTCCTGGGTGAGGGCCGCGAGGTCGCCGACGTTTATGCCCCGGAAATAGAACATCAGCAGGAACACGTCGCGGTGCTCCCTGTCGCGCTCTGGAAGATCCGCATGCAGGTAGGCGCGCAGCTGCTCCACGGTGAGGGCTTTCTTCCGCGTCTCCTCCGTCCGGATCTTGAACTTCCGGAAGGGATAGCGGTCCGTGAGCTCTTCATCCAGGGCGAAGTTGCAGATGTGCCTGAGGTTCCTCAGGTGGATGGCCCGGCTGTTCACCTTCCCGCCTATGGACTCCTGGAAGCGGTGAAGCCAGACGCGGTCGATGTCCTCCAGGTAAAGCGTCCCGGGGGCGAAGGCGCGGACCTTCGACAGGGTGTACAGGTAGCTCTCCCTGGTCCGCCCTTCCTCGGTGGCGATGCACAGGTCGGCCACCTGGTAGAAGGACAGGCGGGTGTCCTCCTCGGGGACCTCGTCCATGTCGGGGGCCGTGAGCAACAGGTGCAGGCGCTCTTGCGAGAGTTTCCCGAGCCTCCCGTCCTGGCGGAGCCGGAGGACGCGGGAGGCGACCCGCAGCAACTGGGTCCCGAGGGCCTGGTTCAGCTGCTTTGCGTCCTTCCTGCCGACGACCTTCCCGTCCTCCCAGTCCTCAGGCCGGACGGCCACGTCGGTGGCGATGTAGAGCCGCGTGCCGAAGCCCACGGAGATCTTGACGGGGAACGTCCCGTCCTTCAGTGCCCGGCGCGTGTCGAGCTTCAATGTGGAGTGTGCCATATTTGCAACGGTTTTGCAACGAAATGCGCCCAAATGCTCCCAAATGTTCCCACGCGGGACTCCCTTCCTGGAAGCACAGGCGCAAGACAAAACGCATCGGAAACCATCTAACCGACTGATTTCCAATGCGAGACCGGGTGGTGGGAGATGGCGGATTCGAACCGCCGACCCCCTGCTTGTAAGGCAGGTGCTCTAAACCAGCTGAGCTAATCTTCCAAAAGGATTGCAAATATAATCCTAAAAAGCGGAAAATCCAAATCACAGATAC
>Ga0310691_10001742_pt1 | contig 31870 bp, 23 predicted proteins | sample 176DNAGHGlowgp2_FD_203887 | JGI IMG/M metagenome (GOLD analysis project Ga0310691, IMG submission 203887) | Sheep rumen microbial communities from Palmerston North, Manawatu-Wanganui, New Zealand - 1766 DNA GHGlow gp2 (v2) (version 2) | ecosystem: Host-associated > Mammals > Digestive system >... | reverse complement strand
GCTATAGCTGGATAGGTTGTTACTACAGCACATCCGCGCTGCCGAAAGGCTGAGGAACCGCCGTATGCGGAACCGCTTGTACGGTGGTGTGAGAGGACAAGTGAACACGAAAAGAGGTGAACACCTCGGATTAGTGTTCACCTCCTACTCGATTGCTTATTTCTTCTTTATCCCGTTGCGCTTCAGCAGGGCGTCGATGGTGGGCTCGCTGCCCTTGAAGTTCTTGTAGAGCACCATGGGGTCTTCGGTGCCGCCACGCGAGAGGATGCAGTCGCGGAAGCGCTGGGCTGTCTTCTGGTCAAAGACACCGTGTCGCTTGAACACGTCGAAGGCATCGGCATCAAGCACCTCGGCCCACTTATAGCTGTAGTAACCAGCGGCATAGCCCCCGGCCATGATGTGGCTGAACTGAGTGGTCATGCAGGTGTCCTGGCGCTGCGGACGGATGATGGCCTTCTGCCATGCCTTCTTCTCAAAGCTGATGATGTCTTCGTCGAAGGGCTCGCTCTTCGTATAGTAGGCCATGTCCAGCAGCCCAAAGCTGACCTGGCGCAGACAGGCCGTGGCCACCATGAAGTTGCGACTGCGCCTGATGCGGCTAATCAGCGTATCAGGCAGCGGCTCACCCGTCTCATAGTGGAAAGCGAAGGTGCTGAGGAATTTCTTCTCGATGGCGAAGTTCTCCATGAACTGCGAGGGCAGCTCGACGAAGTCCCACAGCACATTGGTACCCGAGAGACTCTCGAACCGGCAATTTGAGAAGATGCCGTGCAGGGCGTGGCCGAACTCGTGCAGGAAGGTCTCCACCTCGCCCAAGGTCAGCAGTGCGGGCTTGTCGGGTGTCGGCTTTGTCAGGTTCATCACCACACTGACGTGCGGGCGGATGTTAACCTGGTCCTCCAGGCTGCTGCTCTTCCCCTTCGGGGAGGTTGGGAGGGGCTTTATCCACTGCCCCTGGTACTCTGTCATCCAGGCGCCGCCCTGCTTGCCCTTGCGGGGGTGGAAGTCGGCGTAGAACACGGCGAGGTAGCTACCGTCGTGGTCGAACACCTCGTATGCCTTCACGTCGGGGTGGTAGACGGGAATGTCCTTGTTCTCCTTGAAGGTGATGCCATACAGGCGGTTGGCCAGTCCGAAGACACCGTCGATGACCTTCTCTAATTGCAGGTAGGGCCGCAGCATCTCCGCGTCGATGTTATACTTCCTCAGCTTCAGCTTGTGGCTGTAGAAACCGATGTCCCATGGCTCAAACGACCCACCCCCGGCTTCTTTCTGTAACTCCTCCAGTTCTTTCTCGGCGGTTGGCTTGTAGGCATCCACCAGCTGGTTCAGCAGGCGGTAGACCGAGCGCACGTTCTTCGCCATGCGGCGGCTCAGCACATAGTCGGCGTAGGTCTTGTAGCCCAGCAGCTGTGCTATCTCACGGCGCAGGTTGACGAGCCGCTTGCAGATGTCGATGTTGTTGTTCTCGTTGTCGTGTATGCCTTTGGTGTTGTACGCCATATACATCTGGCGGCGCAGCTCGCGCTGTGTGCTATAGGTCATAAACGGCGAGTACGACGGAGCATCAAGTGTGAAGACCCAGCCTTGCAGCTCGCGTTGGCGTGCCTCCTCCGCGGCGGCGTCGATGGCAGTCTGTGGCAGTCCGTCAAGCTGCTGCTCGTCGGTAATGTGCAGCATGAACGCCTTGTTCTCCTTCAGCAGGTTCTGCGAGAACTGCAGACCCAAGAGCGAGGCCTCCTCCGTCAGCTGGCGCAGGCGCTCCTTGCCCTCCTTGTCAAGCAGTGCGCCGCTACGCACGAAGCCCTGGTAGCAGTCGTCCAGCAGGCGTTTCTCCTCGGCGGTGAGCTTACGGTGGTGACGATGCACGTATTGCACGCGCTGAAAGAGCTTCTCGTTCAGGCGCATGTCGTTGGCATGCTTGGTCAGGATGGGGCTCAGCTTCTGTGCCAAGGCGTCCATCTCATCGTTGGTCTCGGCCGACAACATGTTGAAGAACACCGTGCTGACGCGGTCCAGCAGGTCGTAGTAGCCCTCGTCGTCGTCCTTGTTGATGATGGTGTTGTCGAAGGTAGGCTTTGCCGGGTTGTTGATGGTCTTGTCCAGGTACTCCTCGTCACGGCGGATGCCCTCCATGAACGCCTCTTCATAGTCTTCCATCTGTATGCGGTCGAAGGGCACCACGTCGTGCAGTGTCTTGTATGGTTCTAAAAAGGGATTTTTTCTTTCATTCATGGCTTATGCTTTTTTTTCGTGCTGCAAAGTTAGTGCTTTTTCACGAAACACGCACATCATAAATAATAAAAAACACAAAAAGCCAGAAAATGGTTAGCCGCAGCCAGCAATCAACGGGTGTGTTTCCGTATACCAACGTGCCGAAGGCTTACAGCAGGAAGAACAGCGAGACACCCACTACTGAGATGAGCGCCCCCGCCACGGCGCGTAGCGTGATAGGCTGGTGGAAGAGCCACTTCGACGGCAGCAGGATGATGATGGGCGTGGTGGCCATCAGTGTGCTGGCTATGCCTGCGGCGGTGTGCTGCACGGCCATCAGCGAGAAGCCCACGCCTATGAACGGGCCGCTGAACACGGCAATGAGCATGGCCAGCAGGCCGCGGCGCTCATGAAGGCTCTCACGCATCCTTCCAGCATGACCGCTCAAGACCAGCCAAAGCGCGAAGCACAGCAGTCCCGCCACACAGCGTATCATGTTGGAGGCGAAGGGGAGGATGGTTTCAGGGTTGAGCGTTGAGAGTTGAGGGTTGAGAGATGTGAGGTGAGCGGCAATGTCCTGTGTATAGTGGTCGAGGCCAATCTTGCTCAGCACCAGGCCCACGCCTTGTCCCAGTGCGGCGCCGATGCCGAAGAGCAGTCCCTTCAGTGGCATGTCCACCTTGACGTGGTGGCCGTCGGTGCTGCGGCCCAGCACTGAGATGGCAATGCCGGCCAGCGTCACCGCCATGGCTATCAGCGACGATGGCGCCAGCGTCTGCCCTATCATCACCCAGGCCGCAAGGGCGGCGAACATCGGTGCCAGCGTCATCAGCAGCTGGCCCATGCGCGAGCCGATGGTCAGGTAGCTGTTGAACAGGCACCAGTCGCCAAAGAAATAGCCCACCACGCCTGACAGCAGCAGCCACCCCCAAGTGGCGCCACCGGCGTAGGCAGGGTAGGGCACGCCCAGCGTCAGCCACAGCAGCAGCGCCGACAGCAGCAGCGCCACCCCCATGCGCCATACGTTCATTACGAAGACGCCCAGACGGCGGCTGCCCACCTCGCTGGCCAGGGCGGCGATGGTCCATGAGAAGGCCACGCCAAGCGATATCAACTCACCTAAGTATTGCATTTCGGGGTGCAAAGGTACGAAGAAGGCGGCGTAAAACAAAGAAAAGTACATTTTTCTTTGTCCTTCTCCCGTTTATTTGTATCTTTGCAGACGAAACAGACAACCCAAAACGATACAGCGATGAAAAAGGCAATCTTCTTCCTCATGCTCGCCTGCAGTGCAGGTGCGCAGGCACAGCTCGTCAAGAATGGCACCCAGTGGTACGATGGCGGCATCAACTATTCGGCAACGGTCAAGGCCAACGGCTCAGTACTCATGGAGGCGATGGCTGAAGGCGAGGAGCTGCAGTTTGGAATGAATCCCATCAGCGACCTGCCCAACCAGTACCTGGTGCACAAGGATGCCGAATTTGAATGGACCAGCATCCCCGAGGGTGCCCTGATGAAGGTGCAGCAGCAGGACGGCATCACCGCCATCAGCCAGTATTGCACCGACCGTAACGGCGTGCAGAACGTCTTCCTGAAGACCACCAAAGACTGTGAGGTGCTGAGCATTGAGAAGATGAAGGCGCTGATTATAGGAACCTACACCCGCAACGACGGCAAGCGCGTGCTGATAGGCAACGACTTCATCGGTGTGGGCAGCGAGGAGGGCACCTACGAGGTGATGACCTTCAATGGCATGGCACTGAACATCATCAAGCTCAGCGGCATCAACGGTGCCAAATACTGGCAGATGGTGCCCACGCTGAAGGGCTTCAACCTCTACGCTGGCGACTTCGACGAATATGGCATGTTCACGCGGGGCAGACGTATCGGCTCGCTCATAGAGAGCGACCCCGGCGTGGGACGCTTCTACGCTACGGAGCAGGCTGTCCTGAACGGCAACATCCTCAGCATCTTCCGCAAGGAGACGCTGCGTCTGATGCGCAACGAAATCATGGCCCGTCATGGCTATGTCTTCCAGGCACAGGACCTGAAGGACTATTTCAGCCGCGAGCCGTGGTACAAGCCTGGCACCGACAACAGCAGCATCAAGCTGTCGTTCATAGAGCAACTGAACCTCGACCTCATTGTTGGCGAGGAGAACCGTGCTGAGCGTGACGCCGTGCAGGAAGAGTGATGAGAGGTGAGATTTTGAAACGAGCGGAATTGAAGTGAAATATGATATGAAGAGCATCGTTTGGACGCTGGCGTTGCTGTCGTGCATGCTGACGGCTGGTGCCACGCCGATTGACGACCTGTTGGAGCGCATCGACAAGGGCGCGTCAAAGAAATTCAAAATAGAACTGCGGCAGGCCGACAGCGACTTCTTCGAGCTGGACCAGCAGGGCAGCCGCGTGGTGGTCAGGGGCAACACCTGGGTGAACATCGGCGTGGGTCTGAACTGGTATCTGAAGTACTATGCAGGCATACACCTGACGTGGAACTGCATGAAGGCAAAGCTGCCCGACAAGCTGCCACCTGTGACACAGCCGGAGCGGCACAACACAGACCTCACCCTGCGCTATGCCTTCAACTATTGCACCTTCAGCTACTCCATGGCGTTCTGGGACTGGCAGCGGTGGCAGCAGGAGATTGACTGGCTCTGCCTGCATGGCGTCAACCTGCCGCTGGCCATCGTCGGCGAGGAGTGCGTGTGGCGCAACATGCTGCTGAAGCTGGGCTACAGCGAGGAGCAGATAGGGTGTTTCATTGCCGGGCCTGCCTTCCTGGCCTGGTGGGAGATGAACAACCTGGAGGGGTGGGGCGGACCCCTGCCGCAGTCGTGGTACGCACGCCAGGAACAGCTGCAGAAACAGATTCTTAAGCGCATGCGCGAGCTGGGCATGCACCCCGTGCTGCCGGGCTACTGTGGCATGATGCCCCATGATGCACGCCAGCGACTGGGACTAAACGTCAGCGATGCCGGACTGTGGAACGGATTTCAGCGTCCCGCTAACCTGCTGCCCACCGATGAGCGCTTCGACGAGATAGCCAAGTTGTATTACGACGAGCTGACCAAGCTCTACGGCCGTGCTGACTATTACTCGATGGACCCCTTCCACGAGAGTAACGACGATGCCAGCATCGACTACGCCGAGTCGGGGCGCAAGCTCATGGCTGCCATGAAGCGTGTCAACCCAAAGGCGGTGTGGGTCATACAGGGATGGACGGAGAACCCCCGGCCTGAGATGGTAGACCCGATGCAGGCTGGCGACCTGCTGGTGCTCGACCTCTTCTCTGAGTGCCGCCCGATGTTCGGTGCACCCAGCATCTGGCGGCGCCCCGATGGCTACAAGCAGCACCACTGGCTGTTCTGCATGTTGCAGAACTTCGGTGCCAACGTCGGGCTGCACGGGCGCATGGACCAGCTGCTGGACAACTTTTATGGTGTAGAGTGTAGAGTTGATAGTGTAGAGTTTGCTACCGCCATACCTTCACCAAACGGGACGGCGGTAGCAAACTCTACACTCTACACTCTACACTCTAAACTAAGAAAGGGTATCGGCTTCACGATGGAAGGCTCAGAGAACAACCCCATCATGTTCGAGCTGATGAGCGAGCTGCCCTGGCGGCCACAGAAGTTTGGCAAGGAGGAGTGGGTCAGCAACTATGTGAAGGCCCGCTATGGACTTCAGGACGATGACCTTAGACTTCAGACCTCAGACTTAGAAAAGGCCTGGCAGCTGTTGGCACAAACCATCTACAACTGTCCGGCGGGCAACAACCAGCAGGGACCTCACGAGAGCGTCTTCTGCGGGCGGCCCTCGCTGAACAACTTCCAGGCCTCCAGCTGGTCGAAGATGAAGAACTACTACGACCCCGCCAGCACACTCCGTGCGGCGCAACTGTTCCTGCATGGGTGTAAAGAGGCCATTCATCTCTCACCTCTCACCTCTCACTTCTCACCTCTTAACAACCTTGAGTACGACCTCGTGGACATCACGCGTCAGGCACTGGCCGACCAGGCCCGCCTGCAATATCAGCACGTCATAGCCGACTACAAGGCCTTTGCCATCGACGACTTCAAGCGCTCGTCCGAGCGTTTCCTCCACATGCTGCTGCTACAGGACTCGCTCCTGGCCACCCGGCCCGAGTTCCGTCTGGGCCACTGGACGTTGGCTGCCATCAGCTGTGGCACCACCCTTGAGGAGCAGCAGCTCTATGAATGGAACGCGCGCGTGCAGATAACCACCTGGGGCGACCGCTATTGTGCTGACACCGGTGGTCTGCGTGACTATGCGCACAAGGAGTGGCAGGGACTGCTGCGCGACTTCTACTACCCCCGCTGGAAGGCATACTTCGATGCCCTGCTGGCCCAGATGGAGGCCCAGACCAGACCGCAGCCGGAGCTGTTAGGCACCGGGCCCAATGCCAACAAGACGGCGTCGGAGCTCTTCGCCATGGCCTTGCCGCAAGAGGTGACCATCGACTGGTACGCCATGGAGGAGCCCTGGACCCTGCAGCGCAACAACTACACAGCACAGCCGCAGGGCAGCCCCTTAGAGATGAGCATCCGCGTGATGGAGTTCCTGACGGGAACCAAAGAAAGGTGAATGCTCGTAAAGTGCCGCTTTATTCTTCAAGCGAACAGAGCTCGGATTCTCCATCTCGGAAGAAAAAAGAAATGGATTCCTTTTGTTTTGCTCTCGACTTTTCGTTCCTTTGCCGTCTGCGACGGCGAAGGTACTCCGTCTCGGAAGAAAAAACAAATGAGTTTGTTTTGTTCTTCTCTCGACTTTTCGTACCTTTGCCGTCTGCGACGGCGAAGGTACTCCGTCTCGGAAGAAAAAACAAATGAGTTTGTTTTGTTCTTCTCTCGACTTTTCGTACCTTTGCACCCTGTGAGCATGATGATACATGAAACAAAAAACTGACACGAGACGTATGAAGACTATTAAATGGCTGTTGCTGTTCATCACATTCATCCCCCATCAGCTGGTGGCACAACGTGACAACAGCCCCGTAGAGGACGATGGGGTGGAGCTTACCATCAGTACTGACGTGGTGAGCCAGTACATCTGGCGTGGCCAGGAGATGGGCAGCGTGTCCATCCAGCCAACCTTTGGGATGGCCTACAAGGGACTGAGCCTCATGGCGCAGGGCAACATCGGCTTGTCCGACACATCCGACCCGAAGGAGCTTGACCTTACGCTCAGCTATGCCATGGGGGGACTGAATGTGGGCATCACCGACTATTGGGTCAACGCTCCCGAGGAACGCTATTTCCTCTACGACGCCCATCGCACCAACCATGTGTTCGAGGCTAACATCGGCTACGACTTCGGGGTGGCCAGCCTGCAGTGGAACACCAACTTTGCAGGCGCTGACGGCGTGAATAACGATGGTGACCGTGCCTACAGCAGCTATATAGAGGCCAGTGCCCCGTTCCGCCTCGCCGGGGCCGAATGGACCGCCGCCGCGGGTGTAGTGCCCTTTGCCACTGACTATTACGCCACCAGGGGCTTCGCCGTCACCCACCTGTCGCTCATGGCCGAGAAGGAACTCCGCATCACCGACACGTTCTCCCTGCCCCTGTTTGCGCAGGTAGTGGCCAATCCCTGCTCGCAGAAGGCCCACCTCGTCGTAGGACTAACATTGGCAATCGAGTAACAGGCTTGACGGATGTAGCCCGATTCCATCAAGTGAAGGGGGGCTGCTGCGAAAGAAAACCATCATTTCCCTTTGCGTTTCATTCTTTTTTTGTACTTTTGCACCTCGAAATGAAACGGACGTATAGAACGATGTGGTTACTGACCACCCTGATAGCTGTGTGCCTGACCGTATGGGCAAGCTGGCAGGGACAGGATGATGTGTCGGAACAGGCATGCCAGCAACCTACGGAGTCCACCGTCACCACGCCTCATCGGCAGCAGCCACACGAGGCAGTGCTGACCGACGCCACACAGCTCTATCGCATCTGCAGCTCGCGGCCCCAGCGCCTCATTCCCATGCAGGGCTCCAGAAGCGAGCGTACCGTGGCACCCCTCAGCGGGATGGCACGGCAGCATATTGTCAAACCCCTCCATTCCTACTGCGACAGCAGATGCCGGTCGGAGTCGGCACCCTTCTGCCTGTCGGCCTCGCGCGACTACTATGTCATTGCGCTGAGGCACATCATTCGTTGAAAGATGTAGTCTTCAGTTATATCTCTTTTATCTTTCAACTTTTTAATTTTAATCATTTATACTATTATGCCAAGTATCAAACACTTGGAGATGGCTGGTGCTGTCTCCGCATATCAACATATCACTATCAAGAAATCATTGTTTTCAACCAAGGCTATCTATACCCCGACCCAGAGTCCTGTCAAGGCCATCGTGCTGGAATACACCCCGTCGGAAGGCGAGCGTGTGGCGCGTCTGCTCGACATGCCGTTAGACAAGATGGCAGCCGAAGTACAGCAGAAGGGCAAGCCTGAGGCTGGTGCCAACGGCAACTTTCGCCTGGAGGCCTGCCTCAGCGACGACCACCAGTTCTGTGCCCTCCAGCTATTACGGATTGCTGACTTCAGCTACCATCCACTCTTTGAGCCCCGGTTCTATGAGGGCAAGGATGCTGAAGCCATTGCCGTCATGCTATAGTTAAACAGTTATGGGGGTGGACAAACGTCCACCCCCATCGTTTTGATTCAGAAAATGGTCTGTTTACTGTACCGTCAGTGTCGATGCGTAGCCAGGAGCAACATTCTTTGCGGATAATCTGTTTTTTTTATTTGAAAAATTTGCTGATAGAAAAAATAGTAGTATCTTTGCAGTCGAATCGGAGAGAAATCCGATTTCAGTGATGCATTAGCTTATTATTTCGCACTTGACTGAAGACGCATAGGAAACAGACTCGGAATAGTTCGATTTAAGAAAGCAGGGAAGCCATAGGATGGTCTTCCACCAACAGACTTAGCTATGCCCACGCCTTGGCGTGGTAGCATTCCTTATTTGTTGGTAGGGGTTCCTATTTTCCTACGCGCGCCCCTAAGGTCAAGTGCATAAGGATGGCCACGCCATTCTTTTATTGCCCTTACCTTTTTTGCATGTTGTCATTTCAATAACTAAACAAAAAACGGTAAGTATTCAACACATTATGAAAAAGACTTTATCTTGTTTGTTGCTGGGGCTGGCGTTTGTCGTTCCTGCAAGTGCCGACAACAATTATCCTGACGATGATGATGTCGTGGTCGTTACGTCTAAGAACAATACTTCGGGTAGCACCAGCAGTGGCTTTGACAGAGAAACTATTGCTTACTGGGGCTTGGGATTCTTTGCATACGATGGTGTTGAGAATTACAGTATGAGTTATGGCGCGTATAATGTCAACGGCTTCGGATTAGGTATAAACCTAAGGTCAAATTGGAAGTTCAGCGACTACCAGAATACGTTTAATGCAGATGTGTTGTTGAACTATTCCATCAGCGTCTACACTAACGATGACGTTGCTATTTTGATTACCCCTGAAATAGGACCATCGGTAGGCAGCAGATATGTATATGACGATGATGAAGGCGATGCAAAGGATGAATACTTCATTGACGCTTTTGCTGGCATCAAGGCTACCGTTGCCTTCAAGAAAGTCGTTCTGTCGGCAGGCTATCATGCTTGGGCGGCTAAATGGAAATTTGGCAAGGATTACAGAGCTGATGGTTTTTATGCACAAATAGGCATTGATATTTAAAGAAAACAAAAATTAAAATATTACTGACATGAATAAGAAACTTTTATTTAGGCTTCCAATCGTCATTGCATTTACAGCTCTTTGTACAGGATGCCCTAAACCAAACCCCTATCCAACACCTGCTCCTGTTGAAACCCATGTAGTTTATTCACCAGGTGAGAATCTTACGGCACTGACCAAAGTGCATGAGACAGAGTACAAGTGCGATTTTCCCTTTGGAGGTGACGGAGGACGTAACCTCTTCTTCTGTGTGCGCGACAATGCTGGCTCCAGGAACATTTACCGTAAGGATAATCCCACGAGTATGTCAATAGTGCAACTGACTGGTGGCAAGAGTCGGAACATGGCTCCGTCTTATTGTGCTGCGACAAACGTGGTAGTATTCGACGGACGACCGGAAGGTAATTCCGTGAGTGATATTTATATGGTCAATGCGACACAAGGTGGTGCACTGCAGCAAATAACGAACACCCCTGATGCTCACGAGCAATATCCGTGTATCAGTCGTGACGGTAAGAGGATTGTTTATGAGAAAGTTCCTCTCAATAGGAATGAGAAAGATACTGAACTATGGATCAGAAACCTGCAAACCAACGAGAATCTTCTGCTGGGGCTTGGACGGACACCCTCTTTCTCACCTGACGGACGTAGCATCGTCTTTGTCAAATATGCCAGTGACGGCTATAACACCAGTCTGTGCACCATGAACACTGAAGGTGGCAACCTGACACAGTTGACGGATGCGGGAACAGGCTCTGCCTGGCGCCCGTGTTTCAGCCCCGATGGTACAAAGATTGTGTTCCAGTGGCAGAAAAACCAGAAGAATGATTGTGACCTCTATGTGGTTGACCGTAATGGCAATGGCCTCACCCAGCTGACCATCAACAGATCCTATGACGGAGAGCCGTATTGGGCCAGTGATGGCAACATCTATTTTACCAGCGACCGTGGTGGCCGTAATCAGCACTACCAGATCTGGCGATTCCGCTATGGCGGCATAACACCGCCACAACCGCCAGTCGTAAATGAAGTGGGCAGTAATACAGGCTCTACATCAACGCCACCACCTATGCCCCCTGTGGCTGAAGGCAAAACCCATACGGTGCAGAATGGAGAGACCATTACCGACATCGCCCGCCGCTATGGCGTGACCGTTCGTGATGTCGTGAAGTGGAACAGCCTGACCACCATGACCATCACCCCTGGAATGAAACTTAAAGTGTCGGCACAGTAATGAAGGGCTTCTTTCGTGTTACGCTCGTGCTGCCACTGGCACTGGTCAGCCTCAGCCTGTCGGCCCAGAGCTACAAGGCCGACAGGCTGAGACAGGCTGTAGAGGTGGTGGGGCTGGAGGTCTCTGCCGACTCACTCCTGCCTGATACCACAATACTCTTGAAGGCCAAGGATGGCAACAGCATTTGTTTGCGCACCAATCCCATGGGCGACGTAGAACATGTGGGAATACCCTTGTTCAAAGAGGTCATGCGTCTTTTAGAACCATCGCCAGTCTACGACTTTCTGGAATATGCGGCGATGAACTGGAAGTACAAGGTAAACCCCAACCAGCTGTATCTCTCGAAGGTCATCTTCAAGCTTGGCAGTTGGAACACCCTTTTGGACGGGCGTCTGAGCGAGTGCGCATGTTCTATCGAGAATCTTGAGGAGAAACTGTATGTCGTGACTTGGCGGCGCGACGAGAAGGATGTGGCTGTCCTCGGCATTCCCATAGAATACGAACTGTTGAACAACGACACGCGGCGCAACATGGAACAGCAACTGGTGCGAGAACTGAAAGCCCTTCAGGTCAGCGTCAACCGACCGGCACCGACCTATGTCAGTGAGGACAGCCTGAGCATCTATGGCACCGAGGGACTCTTCGTCATTCCTGGAAAGTCATACATCATCGACCTGCTCAACCAGAATGTGTACTACAAACTGACGACTGTCTACGAGACGGCCGACACTGTCATCAACAACAAACCGGTAACCATGAATATGGAGGCGGTGGTGCCCGTGGTGGTGGTCGACCCGGAACATCCTGCCGAAACCTTTGCCAACCTGATGATGTGTGATGATGCCTCGGTGCCCGACATAACCATGGAGCTGGACTTCCACATGAGCGACTATCGACGAGAACTCGTCACCATGCCATTGAGCCAACTGAAAGCTTTCTTCCGCCAACACGGCTGTAATATGTACTTTGCATGCGAAGGGGCACAGGGTGAGAAAGTGCGTGGGCTGATGTTCGCCAGCAACCTGCCGAAGGGATATAATCACATGTTCAGCCTGCGCATCCCCAGTGACCAGCTTTTAGCCGCCGCCCCTGTGGTGTACGCCGATGTGTATCTCTATATTCCACCTATTGATAAACACAAATTATTCGGAACAGCACCTACTAAGAAGTCGGGTGTTAAATTCAATTTACCATGAGGACGTTATTATCCACTATAATCGCCATTATGGCGTGTGCCATTTCTGTTTGGGGACAGAATAGAACGTCCCTGTTACAGCGCATTAACGAGATAAAAAGTCAGAGTGATGTGTACTACTGGGACCAATATACCTGCCCAGATGCCGACACCGCCAAGTATAATGCTACCAAGCGACTGCTTCTTGATGTGAACGACAACCTGTCTGAAAACCAGAAGTTCACTGTGGAGGAAATCATGCCCTATGCCAGCTATGTGAATATTGACCGAGGAAACCTGAAACAATTCTTCGTCTACATGAAAAAAACAGATGCGATGGCGCTAAAGAGTGGAAGAACGGACCAGCCGGTTGTTGGCGTGCCAGTAAACACTCAGGGCGGTGCCCCGGTAGTTGCCAACAACACTCCCGTCGTCGTGGGTGTCCCCATAGACACGAATCCAGCGGGCAGGCCTGGCACGTCGCCAGTGCAACGGAACTTCGTACCCGATGCCTTCGTTCAGCGCATCATGGAAACAAAGGACTTCAAGCAAGTCTACAGTTACTTGAAGTCGCAGCAGACTGACGGACAAATCCTACAATTTGGCAGTCTGAAAGAGGTTGACGATTACAGCTCGCTTGACCTCATCCTCTTCGACATACAGAGTCAGCAGGTGGTGACGATGCTTTCAGGCACTACTGCCGCTGGCAACCGCGTCAACATGGTGAATGGCGGTGAGGATTCGCTGAGTAATTATCCAACAAGTATGACAGCCGTCATTTGGTACATAAAGAAATAATAAGCTATACAATAATATATATATGAAACGGATTGCTGCTATCATCACTTTCCTTGGCCTTACCCTCGGGGGGCTGGCCCAAGACATCACCTTTACCATCGTTGACGGTATACAGGATCGTAGCGTCAAGCAGGAGATGGAAAAAAACATTACCCAGCTGCTCAACGAGATCAATCAAGCATGTGCGCAGGAACGCCCACTCAGGCTCGACGGCATCAACATGGTGCTAAGCGGGAAACGCTCGTTAGAGGCATTGTGGAAAAACCTGCATTTCTATTGTGAGGACAATATCATCGCAGAGCGCTGTCTCACCTCGGCTGAGGGCTATGTCATTCGAAACATCTACACGCATGTAAACCCGATGATTGCTGACTATAGCGACGAGACCGTGCGTGCCCTCACCATCCGCCTTGCCCGCAACGGACAGATAGCCAGCGTTGCCATGGCAGCCAGCGATGCGGTCTACGGGCGCATCATGGACGAGGGAAGTGTGCTGAACGACATGGAGAGACGCTACACCATTCTCAGCTTTGTGGAGAACTACCGTAGTTTCTATGACGAGAAGGACATCAAGTCTATTGAGCGCGTGTTCAGCGACGATGCCATCATCATCACCGGCACCGTGCATAAGAAACCCGACGATGCAAGGGACTCCAGGTCGTGGAAAGACCAGATTGTCTACAAGGTACAGAACAAACCCCAGTACATCAGTGGACTGCGGTCGAACTTTAGCCGTAACAAATATATCAAGGTGACGTTCAGCGACGTCGAGGTGGTGCGCCATCCGAAGAATCCCAACTACTACGGCGTGACGCTCCATCAACACTGGAAGTCAAGCAACTACGAGGATGACGGCTACCTGTTGCTCATCTGGGAATTCCACGACGGCCAGGACCCCGTCATACATTATCGCACGTGGCAGCCCGACCGCATCAATGGCAAGGCACTGACCAAGGATGAACTTATTAACATCATGGACTTCACCATACCTGACATGCATTAACAACTATCAAAAAAACATATCTGCTCCTTATGAGAAAAAAATTGCTCCTACTCTTTGTCGCGCTCTGTTTCCTCTGCCAATACATGCTGGCACAACAAGCAGTGACAGTAAAAAGCTTTACAAAGACAACTGACCATATCTCTGTTGCCGACCGCAGAAACGACTTAAACGGTAATGCGTGTGCCCTGCTGAAGGTGCAGGTCGTTGATGACATTGACCGTGTGGAGGGAAACAACATCGGTGATGTGGTGAACAAAGGTGTCGAGAAATGGATCTATATGTGCCGTGGCTCACGCAACGTAAGAATCCATTTCAAGAACCACCTCCCGATCAGGGTGAACTTTCGCGACTACAGAATCAATAGCCTTGAAAGCAATATCGTCTATGAACTGGTGTTGAACACTCCAGACCTGCCCGTACAGCAGACTCAGGTGGAAGTGCTTGGCAACGACCTGAAGATGGTCGTGTCGCCGAGTAATGCTAACGTCACTATCTGGGGCGACAACTACCCAAGGAAGGCCTTCCGTGCTCAGGACGATGGCACGCTGACCGTTCGCTTGCCCTACGGACGCTACCATTACTCTGCGACCGCCAGCGGATACAATGACTTGGAGGGCAGCGTTTTCGTCAACGATGAGGATCAGTGGGAAAGTGTCATCTTGGAACCCATTTCGGGAACGCTGATTATACAGTGTCCCACCAAGAAGGCTGACTTCTACGTCAATGGGGAGATGGTTGAAAAAGAAAAGGATGCCACTGTAAAGGTGCTACAGCTGGCTCCAGGACAATATGAGGTGATGGTATCTAAAAAGGGACACATTTCTAAAACACAAAACGCCACTGTCATGGCCAGTCAAACAACCACGGTTGACATTGAGGAACTGTTGACAAAGTTTGAACAAGAGATCGCTGACGAAAAAGCGAAGCGCAAGGCTAAGAAGGAGGAGAAACGGCTACAGGAAGAAATGAAAAAGGCGGAGAAGGAAAGGGAAAAGGCGGAGAAGGAAAGGGCAAAAGCGGTGACCGACTCCATAGCAGAACTGAACAAATTACTGGAGGCGAACAAGAAGGAGCAGGAAAGAAGGGTTAAGGCACAGGAGGAAGCCCAAAAGGAAGAGCAGGCAAGGGTGAGGCGACAAGAACGAATGGCGAGGTTGGAGCAGATAGAAAAGAAAGGCGTTGTATTTGGTTTAACAGCTGGATATAATATGGCTTCAGCCTCATTCGATAGCAAATATGATGGTGATGTGTCGTCGATTGGAGGTTTCCATCTGGGATTGTCAACGGAATTCCGTTTGGCTAAAAGTTTTTGGATAGCGACAGGACTGTTGTACAGTGCGAAAGGCTATGAGTATGCTAACGAAAGGAATGGGATAAAGGAGAAAGGAAATCCGCAATATATTGAAGTTCCTGTGTCGGCATCTCTTCGTTTCCCGTTAGGAAGCCGTTTAAGGGTGCAATTGAACGTGGGACCGTATGTCTCTTTTTGTGCAGGCGGGAAAGTTAAAGATGTTTGGAGTGAGAAGCCTCTTTATGAGGAGACGTTCTCGTCAGCTTATAGTGGAACGGATTATGGTTTGCAATTTGGCATAGGTGCCGATATTGCCTATCATTTTCATGTTGGACTTAATTATCAGTTGGGTATGGAAAGCAAATATCAGAATCGTAACCTGATGATTGGTGTGGGGTATCGCTTCTGATTTCGTAAAAAAATCATTCAAGACAAGATGAAACACAATTTTTACAGAATAACAGTTGCCTGTCTGGCATGGATTATGCTGGCGGCCTGCTCTGGCGATTCTACGCCCTATGGCGAGTCTAAGATTGAGGAGTTCCAAGTGGAGGTCGAACAGTCAAGCAGGCATTTGACGTTTGATACAGAACGCGATGCAACGGTGTATGTCAATGCAGGGGCAGACGTCAGCTGGCGTGCCCATACAAATTCTACTTGGGTGGCTATAGGCGATGGGAAAGAATCATATTATAGTGGTCGAGGAGCTGCAAACCTTCTCATATCCGTATTGAGCGATAATCCTGATAAGTCGCGGCGCACGGCGGTTGTTCATATTGAGAGTTACCGTTTTAATCGTTACATAGATATTGAAGTGGAACAGGAAGGAGGCTATATAACAGCGCCGGAGTCAGTGGCTTTTCCTGCAATAGGCAATACTCAGTCCATTACTGTCACATCAAATGTGTCCTGGACGTTATCCACTGCCAACTCTACGTTCTTACAGTCCGCCACTCCAAGAGAAGGCAAGCCAGGAACAACCACAATATCACTAACGTCAAAATCTAATACAAAGGCGCTTGACAATGAAGAATATTTGTGGATAGAGCCTGTTAGCAGCAACGTGAATGCTACAGGAATAAGGCTTTTACGTGAGAAGGTGTTATTAGATGCTGAAATTGACAACACCTGGTTATCAAGGTCAGGAGGTACGTTCAATTTGAATATTAGGTCAAATTCAAATTGGGAGATTACTGATTACGACTCTTGGCTGCATCCAGACGTTAGGTCTGGGATCAAGGACAAAACTGTGAAATTTACGGTTTACAGTAATAGCGGGCTTTACCGTAATTGCACCTTTTGTGTTAAGTCAGGTGAAGTTCAAGTATGGGTGTGGGTTGGCCAGGAAGGTATGCCAACTCCAGAGGAAGGTGATAATGTGACTCCACGTTACAATAGAAAAAGGTAAATGATGAAATAAAACGGAAAGAATTATGAAGCTGAAATATTTATTTGCAATAGTCGTTTCATGGCTATGTGTAAAGGTGGCTAACGCTGAGAAAGTCACAATCGGAGATGTTTCTGTCGCTGAGGAGATAACTATAGGCTCAGCTGGGAATAGTACTTATGATGCTCCTTATAATAATTACTACAAGTATTCTACTAATCAGATGATTTACAAGGCATCTGAGATTGGCAGAAGTGGTAAAGTAACAAGTATTGCTTTTAGGGTAGCGACCAGCACATCTTGTCCAACAACTGAAGTTAAGGTTTATCTGGGACACAAGTCTAGCACATTCTCTGGCACAAATGACTATGTCAGTAGCAGCAACCTGACTCTGGTCTATTCTGGTACTCCGACTTTGGGACAGTCTGTAGGGTGGGAGCCAATTGTTTTTAATCAGGGTAGTTTTGATTATAATGGCACAGACAATTTGGTCGTTGTTGTGACTAAGAAATGTTTGAATTATAAAGAAAATCTTAAATATTATTATTCTGAGGCCAGTGGATGTATGCTGTATCGTCGGAATGACACAGACTCCACATATGGCAATGTGACAAGCATGTATGCTTATTATGCTTCATCAAGTCGACCAGTCATTAAAATAAGTATACAAGGGCCTGTCAGCAGCAATAACGCTCCATATAATAATTTTTATAATTATTCTACTAATCAGATGATTTATAAGGCATCCGAGATTGGTAGAAGTGGTAAGATAACAAGCATTGCTTTCAAGGTGGCTACCAGTACATCATGTCCTACGACAGAAGTTAAGGTTTATCTTGGACACAAGTCCAGCACATTCTCTGGCACAAATGACTATGTCAGTAGCAGCAACCTGACTCTGGTCTATTCTGGTTCTCCAACTTTGGGACAGTCTGTGGGTTGGGAGCCAATTGTTTTTAATCAGGGTGTTTTTGACTACAACGGCACCGATAACTTGGTAGTCGTGGTGACTAGGAAAGGCTCGTACAAAACGGGACTTAAATACTATTATTCCAAGATAAGTGGATGTATGCTGTACCGCGGTAAAGATGATAACACTGCCTATGGGGATGTGACATATACGTCCAATTCTTATTCTTCTTCATCTAATCGTCCTGCTATTAAGATTGTTATGGAGGAAGCTTCATCTTCTGGAAATGCTGTCACTATAGGCGATGGAACGACCTCTTCTCAACACACTGCTCCCTATAATAATTACTACAGGTATTCTACCAATCAGATGATTTATAAGGCATCTGAGATTGGTAGAAGTGGTAAAATAACAAGTATTGCTTTTATGGTAGCGACCAGCACATCTTGTCCAACAACGGAAGTTAAGGTATATCTGGGGCATAAGTCCGGCACATTCTTTACCACAAATGACTATGTCAGTAGCAGCAACCTGACTCTAGTCTATTCTGGTGCTCCAACTTTGGGACAGTCTGTGGGTTGGGAGCCATTAGTATTTAATCAAGCAACTTTTGATTATAACGGTACCGATAACTTGGTCGTTGTGGTGACTAAAAAAAGTTCATATAATGACAGGGATAATCTTAAATATTATTATTCTGTGGCCAGTGGGTGTATGCTGTACCGTCGTAGCGACTCTTACTCTGCGTATGGGAATGTGACAAATACATCGTATTCTTATGCTGCTTCATCCTATCGCCCTGCTATCAGAATTACTATGGGAGATGCTCCTTCCACTGGAGAACCAATAACTATAGGTGATGGTACGACCACCACTACAAACAATGCTCCTTATTATAATTTAGACAGATATTCCACTAACCAAATGATTTATAAGTCTTCTGAGGTAAACCGAAATGGTATAATCACCCGCATTGACTTCAAGGTTGCAACCAAATCATCTTGTCCCACTACAGAAGTGAATGTCTACCTGGGGCACAAGTCCGGTACGTTTTCTGGCACAAGTGACTATGTCCGTAGCAGTAACTTGACATTGGTCTATTCCGGCTCTCCTACGTTGGGCCAGTCTGTGGGCTGGGAGCCAATTGTATTTAATCAAGGAAATTTTGATTACAACGGTACCGACAATTTGGTTGTTGTAGTAACCAAGAAATGCGTTAGTTGGAATTCTGATCTCAAGTATTATTGTTCGCAGGTTAGCAACTGTATGCTGAAACGTGGTGGTGACGATGACACTGCGTATGGCAATGTGACAAATACATCGTATTCTTATAATGCTTCATCCTATCGTCCCAGCATTAGAATTTATATGGATGGGCAGCCTATGACTATAAAAGAAGATACTGATTATACTGTCAATGGGGTGACTTACACCCTCCATACAAATGCTACTGCAACAGTGAAGACAATGACTTCGAGTTGGCAGGAAGTTGCGATTCCCAATACGGTTAGTTTTGAAGGCGCGTCTTTTAGCGTTAGAGAGGTTGGCGCATCAGCATTTTCTGCACATCCGAATTATTCCGTCACCTTGCCTTCAAGTATAACGTCCATACATGCTGATGCTTTCAATAACAGTCAAGCCTTATCCGTCGTATGGAATGGCAACGTTAGCCTGACTTCATCGCATATCAGGAAAATGAAATCTTTAATTCCCAATGTGTTGATTTATGTAAGTGGCACTAGTCAGCTTTACAGCTCGGGGCTGCAAGACAGTACGAATCTAGTAGTGTCTAATACTGCTAGGAAAGTAATACTAAGAGATGGGTATGATTTCTATTGTCCTAAGCAATTCACGGCTAATAGCATCAGTTATATGCGGCACTTCGGAATGACCAGTGGGGTCAACGGCAGTAGTGCTGGTTGGGAGACAATAGCCCTACCTTTCAATGTAGAAACAATCAGGCATAGCACAAAAGGTAATCTTATCCCCTTTAGCAGTTATACTTCTACGAGTACGGGAAAACCCTTCTGGTTATACTCGTGGAGTAGCTCAGGCTGGAGTAAGGCAAGTTCTATTAGTTACAATACCCCGTATCTGATATGTATGCCCAATAATGACTACTATCACCCTGACTATAATGTTGCTGGGGACATAACTTTCTCTTCGACATACGCTACGGTATATAAGTCTTCCACAAGCTATTCGTCTTCTATATACGACAGTAGACAGTTCTTACCGTCATTTGTGTCACTCACTAAGGATAATTACATTTATAACATTAATTCTGGTTCAACATCGTCTGAAACAGGCTACGAGACACCTGGTAGTGCTTTCATAAAAAAACTAAGAAATGTAAGATCGTTTGAAGGATATATTTATACTACTTCATCTAATGCCCGCATGTTTGCTATAAACTTGAATGATAGCAATGAAACAGCAGGAATCATGGAAACGGCTGTGGACGGCACTTACAATGGTGAGACATCTGTCTATGACCTAAGGGGAAGGTTGTTTGTTAAAGTTAGGACAGATGACCTCGAAGTGTCTTTAAAGCAATTGCCTGAAGGAGTGTATATCGTGAATGGTCAAAAAAGAGTGGTTAAGAGATAATCGCCTTGGATATTGGTAGAGGTAGTTAGAAACAAAAAATAGCTTGACAGCCGTAATGAGATACAAGACTTCGCTTTTGCTTGTCTTTTACGTGCTAACAATAGCTCATGCTGCTCAGGCAAGTAGCCTCCTGGTGCGTGCCATTGTCTCGAAACGACAAGTGGTGGCACAGGAGGCTTTAGTGCTGACGCTGAAGTCGTACAGCATGGATGAGGTGTCATGGATGGAGGTGAAGATGGCCGACTTGCAGGACTTCTATGTAGAGGAGCTGCCGATAGGGCCGCAGAACACATCGCAGACCGAGACACTGAATGGCCAGGAATACAAGACGATGGTGTGGGGCGAATACCTGCTGTTCCCGCTGGTGGCGGGACATCTGACGATTCCGAGCCTGCCCTTTCACGGTGTGATGGTTGTAAAGGATGATGCTGTAGACCCTTTCGAGGCTTATCTTCACGGAGGAACAGCTCAGTACAAGGAAGTGAGGGTGAGTGCTCAGTCGCCTGCCGTAGTGCTTGACGTAAACCCACTGCCCACGCCGCCTGCCGACTTCTCAGGCGGCGTGGGGCGGTTTAAGATGTCGGCCAGGCTGGACAGCAGTCGAGTAGTGACAGGGCAGGAGGCTGTGTTGCGTGTTGTCGTGGAGGGATGTGGCAACCTGAACATGCTGCAGAGTCCGGTAGTGCATTTCCCCAAAGTGTTTACACCGTCGGATGTGAAACGCCGCGACAGCACCCGCGTGACACGGTGGGGCGTGGAAGGACGTGTGGTCTATGACTTCGGCATCTCGCCACGCTATGCAGGCAACTTCGGCATCGCCGGCGCGCAATTCGTCTACTACGACACGGACAGCAGCAGATATGTCCGTCTTGTCTCTGACTCTTTTAATATCAGCGTGCTAAAAGGTGACGGACCGTCCATGTCCGGCGATATTCATGACATCAGGACAACATTGTCAGAGTCAGGACTGCAGGTGTCGTCCTTCTTTTTCAGCATCAGGCATTGGCTGTTACTTGTCTCCTTCCTTCTGCTTACCTTAGCCGCCTATTATTGCATCCGTTATCAAAAGGCCAGACGGGCTGATGTGGCCGGTCGTCGTCAGCGGCAGGCAAAGAAAGAGTCGGACAAACGTCTGGTTAGGGCACAGCAACTGATGGACGAGGGGTGCGAGAGCTTGTTTTATGAGGAGGTCTTGCATGCCCTCTGGGGCTTCGCAGCCGACAGGTTGCGCATCAGTCCCAGCGAACTGTCGCGCGAGCGCATTGCTGATGCTCTTAGGACGCACAGTGTAGATGAGTCAGTCATCAGTATGGTTATCGATGTTATCAACCACTGTGAGTTATCGCACTACGCGCCTGGAAGTGCTGCTGACAATATGCTGTCATGCTATTTAGAAGCCAGACAGGCCATAGAAGCTATCGAAGTTGGTAGCATCTGAGTTGAGTGTTGCCGAGAGCAATACAGTGTCCATTCAGGGTGGGTACTGACGTAAAAGAGCCGTGAGCAGCATATGCTGCTCACGGCTGTAAATATGGTGGGGTGCACACGCGGTGTCCCGCACAGTAACAGCTTACTCGTTGACGACCTTCTGTATGGTGCCGTCAGCGTTATAGAACAGGCGCTGCGCCTTCAGCGAGCGCAGGTGGGTGACGTCGTTGCTGGGCACGCAGTCATGGTAGAGCAGGTACCACTGGCCACGGAACTCGACGATGCAGTGATGGGTGGTCCAGCCCACGACGGGGTCGAGGAGCACGCCCTGATAGGTGAACGGCCCGTAGGGGTTGTCGCCGATGGCGTAGCAGAGGAAATGGCTGTCGCCCGTGCTGTAGCTGAAGTAATACTTGCCATTATACTTATGCATCCACGATGCCTCGAAGAAACGGTGCGGGTCGCAGGCCTTCAGTGGCTGGCCGTCGGCATCGACGATGAGCACGGGGCGCGGTGCCTCGGTGAACTGCAGCACGTCGTCGGTCATGCGGGCCACGTAGCTGGGCAGGGCGGGGGCGTCGACAGGAGCCCACAGCTCGGTCTTCTTGTCCGAGGCATGGCCGATGTCGACATGGCCGGCAGGGGCGGCTTCGGTGTCGGGCTGTTGCACGGGGCGCACGCTCAGGGGCACATGCCACTGCAGCTGTCCACCCCACAGTCCACCATAGTAGCAGTAGATTTGGCCATCGTCATCCTTGAACACGCAGGGGTCGATGCTGTAGGCCCCACGGATGGGGCGCTCCTGCGGGATGAACGGCCCTTCAGGTCGGTCGGCGATGGCCACGCCGAGGTGGAACTCGCCATTGTAGTCCTTGGCCGAGTAGACAAGATAGTACTTGCCGTCCTTCTCCACCACGTCGCTGTCCCACATCTGTTTCTCCACCCAGGGCACCTGGTCCTGGTCGAGGATGACGCCATGGTCGGTCACAGCACCGTTCTCCAGGTCGTCGAAGGAAAGCACGTGGTAGTCACGCATCTGGAAGTGCCCGCCGTCATCATCGAAGACGTTGTCGCACTCGCGGTCGTGTGAGGGGTAGATATACAGTCGGTTGTTGAACACGTGAGCGGCCGGGTCGGCCATGTAGTCGTTAGGAAAAAGGTAACGCGGTTTCATTTTTTTTTATTATTATTGGTTATGGGACTTCTGGGGCTTCTGGGACTTCTGGGGCTTCTGGGACTTCTGGGGCTTCTGGGACCTCTGGGACTTCTGGGACCTCTGGGGCTTCTGGGGCCTCTGGGGCTTCTGGGGCCTCTGGGGCTTCTGGGACTTCTGGGGCTTCTGGGACTTCTGGGACCTCTGGGGCTTCTGGGACTTCTGGGGCCTATGAGAATCTTACTGGTAGAGCTTGATGATTTGGTCAACCACGGGCTTGGCCTTGTACTGGCGGTCGAAGAGCAATGGGTAGTTGGTGCGCCCCTTGATGGGCCAGCCGTTGAGCCACGAGCCGCCGTCGCTGACACCCCAGAGGGTGATGCGCGAGATTTGTGCACGGTGCTTGTAGTAGAGCTTGAAGAGGGCCTTCCATCGGTCGTCCAGTTCTTTCTGCTTGGCTGTGGGCAGCCCCTCGGCGAAGGGGTTGTACTTCTGCTGTAGCTCGAAGTTCTGGCTGATGTCGGCACCGCCGAAGCCCTGCGGGTTGGGCAGCACGTTGATGTCAAGCTCGGTAATCATCACCTTAACGCCGCAGGCGGCAAAGGCGTCTATCGACTTCTCATATTCGTCCAGGTTGGGATAGTCCAGGCCGTTGTGGCTCTGCATGCCGACACCGTCGATGCGCAGCCCCTTGTCCTTCAGGCTCTTCACCAGCCGGCAGACGGCCTCGCGCTTGGCAGCACCCGCCATGGAGTAGTCGTTGTAGTACAGCTCGGCATCGGGGTCAGCCTCATGGGCGGCGCGGAAGGCAATCTCGATGAACTCCTCGCCCAGGAGGTTATAGTAGGGCGACTTGCGGAAGGAGCCGTCATCCATGATGGCCTCGTTCACCACATCCCAGCCGTGCACCTGGCCCTTGTAGTGGCCCACCACGGTCTTGATGTGCTTGATGATGCGCTCTTTGAGCACCTCCTTTGAGGCCGGGCTGGCGGTGTAGCCATTGGTGAACCACCAGTCGGGAGCCTGCGAGTGCCACACCAGGCAGTGGCCGATGACCTTCAGCCCCTGCTGTTCGCAGTATTTGACGAACTTGTCGGCCACGCGGAAGTCGAAGATGCCCTCGGCCGGGGCCAGCGTCTCGGGCTTCATGCAGTTCTCAGCCGTGGCGCAGTTGAAGTGGCGGCTCAGCACCGCGTCGGCCTCGGGCACCTGCCCGTCGCTCTGCCACTGGTTGACGGCAGCCCCGATGAGGCAGTACTTGCCTACTGCGTCCTTCAGCCCCTGCGCTCCTGCAGGGCTAAATGATAAAAGAGAAATGATAAATGATATTATCACCCATGTGTTACTTCTGAGGATGCTCATCGCTGTAAATGTCGTTTTGTTGTTTACTGTAGGAGTTATTTGGCATTTCGTGCATTAGTGCGCGCCACTATCTCTTTGTTGATTTCGTCCAGTCGCTCGTCGGTAAGCGGATACTTGTAGATGAGGTAGCCAACCACGACAAGCAGAATGGCGGGGATGATGGTCGTAAACAGCAATATTGCGTTCTGTGCAGTGGCTGAATAGTCATTCAGCTTGGGATAATAGGCATTGACTGGCGCACTGATGAACGATGCCAGGAACACCACGACAAAGATGCAAAGCACAAGCTGCAGGCACTTGTTGGCCTTGAACTCTTGCCACATCTGGCCAAATGAGACAGGCTTTTCAGGGGTCGTCGTGATGTTCTCCTTGCTGCCCATGAAGCAAAGCATCAACAGGAAGAAGCCGACGATGGCAAAGACACATGTTACCGTGAACCATGCCATGGGGTCAGTAGCCAGGGCAGAATCCTCGCTGGCAAAGTTAAAGCCTATCCATCCCATGACTAAAGGCGTAATCCAGCCGGCAATGGAGAAACCAGCCTTGAAAGCGACGCCTGCAAGCGCATTGACGGTGGCAGCAGGTCTGTTCCCGGTACGATACTCAGCCTCGGTAATGACTTCAGGGACAAGTGCCCACATCAAGGAACCTACGAGGAGTCCCACTCCGGTCATCACCTTTGCAATCTGGACGAGCGTGTTATAGCTGCTAACATCAAAGAACTTGCCAATGGTGAACAAGATGGCAAACCCAACCAGGCCGACACCGAGAAGCGTATAGTACAGTCCCTTCTTGCCCAGCCATTTCTTCAATATCGGCATTGATGGCAGGATGATGAAGGCGGGAATGGTGCCAATAGCCATAAATGTGGCCTGGTTCCAGTCAATGGCAGCATGGACGCACATGGCGAGTCCGATGGGGAAGCCAGCCTGGACGATAATCTGACCGAGGTTGGCACAGACCATTCGTGTAGAGGTGAGAATCAGCACCTCGTCGTTGTCGCGGGTCATGCTGGCCATGATGGAGCCGTAAGGAATGTTCACCACTGAGTAAATCATGCTCAGCACGGTATAGCTCAGGGCAGCATAAATCATTTTCATGGGCATGGACCATGTTGCGGCCATAGGAAGCATCAGCAGGCAGGCGGCCACTGTGAGAGGGATGCCACCGTAAAGGAGATAGGTGCGATATTTGCCTAACTTGGGATTGCGGTTGTCAATAAAGCGCCCCACGACAGGACTCCAGAAGCAGTCAATGAGGCGAACCGTGAGAATCAGTCCGCTGACGAAGGCGGCATTGATTTTCAATACCGTGGTCAGGTAAATCATCAGGTAGGTTGCAACCGTCTGGAAAATCAGATTCTGGGCCAGGTCGCCGGAGCCGAAGCCGATGCGCTGTAGCCAGGTGAGCTTGTAGAAGCCTTGCGATTCTTGTTGTGACATGTTTTGTTATTGCTTAGATTGTTATTTGTCCTGCAAAGGTAGTAAATTCTGCTGAAGCAGGCGTTTGTCAATATTGCAAATAGTTGTGTTTTTGTTTCATGGCAGTCGTTTGGGCCCTTGCATGTGTCACCTGAGATAGTCCTGACGGTCGGGGCCGATGTAGAAGCCTGCCTCGGGCGGCTGGTTGTAGCCCACATTCTGGTAGGCCACCGAGAGACGGTAGGGCACGTCCTGCATCAGGCACGTGATGCGGTAGTCGGTGGGGATGGTGGTGGTGAAGATGCGCAGCTCGGTGGACTCGCGGTTGCGTACGATGACCTCCTCGCGCCAGTCGCCCAGGATGTCGGCCTGCAGGCAGGGGTTCGACTTTGAACCGTTGTTGAAGACCACGTCCTCAAACTTCTCCACGGTGTCGATGCTCTTCTCCGTCCAGTTGTATTTCGTCACCGTCTCATGGTCGAGCAGCTCGCGCAGCAGGTCGCCGTCCCACCAGATGCCGAAGTTCACCGGCAGGTATCTGCCGTTGAGCACCAGGTTGTTGTCATGCTGCGGGTCGCTGGCATCCTTGGCCGTTGACACGATGCCGCCCTTCATGTCGCGTATGCCGTGGCTGTCGGTGCTCCACATCTCCACACCCGGCGTGGTGGGGTCGATGTCAGCAGCCATGGCGCGTCCCACATCGGTGTTGCTCTTGATTTGGAAGACGACCTTGCCTGTTGCCGCGTCGCGCAGGTCCGAGCCGTCGCGCTTGTTCTCATGGCAGTCCCAGATGTAGAGTCTGCCCGTCTGTGGGTCTACAATCTGGTGGATGGCGTCGCCGTGGCCGAAGCCAGTGTTATACAGCCCCTTGCCGTCGTGGTCGATGGCCATCGAGCCGTAGGTAATCTCGTCGCAGCCGTCGCCGTCCACGTCGCCCACGCGCAGGTTGTGGTTGCCCTGTCCGGCATAGCTGTGCCAGGGCGCGTCATTGGTGTCGAACACCCAGTGCTGCGTCAGCTCGTGTCCGTCCCAGTCCCATGCGGCGATGACGGAGCGTGTGTAGTAGCCGCGGCAGAAGATGGCGCTGGCCCGTCGGCCGTCCAGATAGCCCACGGCGGCGAGGAAACGGTCAGAGCGGTTGGCATTGTCGTCGCCCCAGTCCTTCGACTTGCCTCGGGCTGGGATGTAGGGCTTGGTGCACAGCGCGCGTCCCGTGAGGCCGTCGAACACGGTGATGAACTCCGGTCCGCTGAGGATGCGCCCCACCGTGCGTCGGTTGTCCTTCTCACGATAGTCGGCGGTGGAGTCGCCGATGACGGTTCCTACGCCATCGCGCGTGCCATCAGCCGTCCTGACCATCAGCTCAGCGCGCCCGTCGCCGTCAAGGTCGTAGGCGATGAAGGGCACATAGTGAGCGCCAGAGCGGATGTTGGGCCCCATGTCAATGCGCCATAGCAGGGTGCCGTCAAGACGGTAGCAGTCGAACAGCGTCGACCCGGTGAAGCCTGCGTGTGCGTTGTCGTGGGCATTGGAGGGGTCCCACTTCAGGATGATTTCATACTGTCCGTCACCGTCCACATCGGCCGCCGTCGCATCATTGGCCGAATAGCGGTAGGGCCGGCCGTCGGGCGCCATGCCGCCCTCTGGCTTCTGTAGCGGCAGGGGCAGGTAGCCCACTGGGGCATGGGCCTTCAGGGTGAAGGCGGCTCCCTCCTGCAGCGGCACTGGTAGCTGCGCCATCTGGCCGGGCAACAGTGTTTCTTCGGTGGGCAGGGGCGCCACGGTGTACAGCACATCGGCCTCAGGGCTGAGTGGGTGCTCGTCGATGAAGCAGGTGCCTCCGTCCCTCAGCGCCTTTGTGTTCAGCTGCTCGCCGTTGCGATAGACGTTGAAGGGCAGGTGGCGAGGGTCGTCGCGCAGGGTGCGCCAGCTGACCATCACCCGGCCGTCGGCCATGGGCACGGCCACCACGCCGCGGTTCAGCCGCTCCATCTGCAATTGCCCGTAGTCGTAGGCTGGCTGCGCCTGGGCGGTGCACACATTCAGCAGTGCCATGGCTATGATAGTAAGACCTTTTCTCATTGTCAGTTTAGGTTTTATGATTGTCAAATAATTACTTGCGCAAGGTTAGTGCATCAGATAGGTGAACGCCTCCTTCAGCCTGTGGGCTTGGTCGAAGGCATCTTTGTCAGACAGCATCTCGTCGCCCTTCAGCTGCTGATGCACCAGCTCGTCGTTCTGCCAGTAGTAGCGGGCTTCAAAGCGTCCTACGGTGGGGTCAATGCTATCGCCTGAGAGATAGGCAAAGATAATGTCCCCATTGCCCTTCAGCAGATACTCTTCGTAGTGCTTACGGGCCGCCACGTTATAAGTAATGGTGATGAAGTAGGGCTTGCTGATGTAGTCGCCAGCATCTTCATCAAAGTCGGTGTTGAAGTAGTAGGTCACTATCTTGTCCTGATGACCTATGGCTGCCACCATGTGACTGATGTTGACAGTCATCTGGTTGCGCGTTTCTTCCGACATGTTGTTATACGCAATCATCTGCTTGGCTTCAGCATACAGTTCGCGGATATTGTCGACGGCCTTCTTCGCAGCACCTGTCTGTGCCTGTGCTCCCATGGCTGTCAGGAGGAGCATGATAGTCAATAGCTTCTTCATAATTACTGGTTATTCATTTATGAATAGGAATAGTTTTTTCATGTCAGTTATAGTTTAATGAATATTTTGTTTCTCCATAGCGCGTAGCCAATGGCATAGTTGATGGCTACGAAGGTGAGGGCGTATGCCAGCGAGGCCCACTTGTCCCATACTATCACGCTGTGCAACGCGTTGTAGATGATGTCGCTGATACCGAAGTGGCCGAAGAGGATGGCCAGCAGCTCGCTGCACACATAGAGGGCCAGGGCGTTGACGCCGAAGACCGTGAACAGTTTAGAGTTTAGAGTGTAGAGTTTAGAATTTGCTGCCGCCGTCCCATTAGGTGAAGGAATGGCGGTAGCAAACTCTACACTATTCACTCTACACTCTATACTCAATAAAAGGCCCAGCAGCAGGGCGGCCAGCCCGCAGGTCACCAGCACATAGCTGGGACTCCAGATGCGCTTGTTCAGGGGCAGCCCGTAGGTCAGCAGATAGCCGATGATGACGCACACCGTTCCTACTGTAAAGACGGCCAGAGCCTTGCGCTCAGCTGTGCTGCTCCCCTTGATTAGCTTGCCACACCAGAAACCGATGAGCACATGGGCCACGCTGCTGATGGTGCCCAACAAGCCTTCGGGGTCGACGGGACTCTTGTGGTACAGGTGGTCGTAGCCAAACAGCTTCAGGTCGGCTTGCGCCAGAATATTGACGGAGGCATCCTCAGCATAGCCATTGCCATATATTATTAATAATGTATATGCGGCCAGCAGCAGGACAATGACGTGCGGGGTATAGCGGTGGTTGGCGTAGAGGGCGAAGAGTGAGACAAAGAGGTAGCACAGGGCGATGCGCTGCAGCACTGCCCAGATGCGCAGGTGGCCAAAGCAGAGCACGTCGCCCTCGATGGCGTGGTCCAGCCAGTTGATGAACAGCCCTATGGCGAAGAGCAGTACCGTGCGTTTCACCACGCGGCGCAGCACGGCGGCAGTGGGCGTAAACTGTGACTTCGACAGCGACAGGAAGCACGACACGCCCATGATGAAGAGGAAGAAGGGAAACACCAGGTCGCAGGGTGTCATGCCGTTCCACTTGGAATGGCGCAACATGTCGAAGGACTCACCGTAGCCGTTGTTCACCAGAATCATGCCCGCCACGGTCAGGCCGCGCAGGATGTCGATGGATTGTAGTCGTTGGCTGTTGCTCATGTCTTAGTATTCGTAGAGGGTGATGTGTAGCATCTTCCATTCGTCCACGCCGATGCGGGCATGCCTTCCCTGATGGGTCTGGTCGCCGTTGTGGCGGCGCAGATAGTGCATCTGCCCAGCGTCGTCGATGCTCACCTCGTCGACGGCCAGCAGGCCGAGCCGCTTGCCGCTGAAGGGTGGGGTAGTGGTGCTGCTGGCACCGCCAGCCTGGGCAAAGCCATCCTCGCCAAGGCGTTGCTGTGCTTCTTGCTGTTTCTCGCTGCGCGTCTTGAAGTCAACCACCACACCGGTGCCGGCCAGCAGATAGTCATGTCGGCCCAGCCTGATGAGCATGGCACCGCCCTCAGGCCATGTCGAGCCGTCGGTGGCCCGAGGGTCCCAGGGAAGGGTGAAGAAATGACGGCAGGTCATCACCACACCGTCGTCGTCGATGATGCGCTCCTTGTCGTCCTGGTCGAAGAGCAGACCCCATGTCGTCTCGCCCCTCTTGGCCGGCTGTCGGCTGAACAGCTGGCGCAGCAGTCTGTAGGCATGTGTTACCGATGCCGTTTCTTGGGGTTGTGCTTGGTCGATGGCAAAGGGGCTGAAGCCCAGCGCCTGGTGCTCGCCGAAAGCATAGAGGGCGCGCGCACCGCTGTTGATGCAGCAGCGGCTCTCAGGAATGAACAGGCGGTTCTTCACCTTGCCGCCGTCCTGTGGCCGAAGGGGCATGGCATACTGTGCTGCCCACTGCTTGAAGCCCGTGTCATAGATGTCGGGTGCCAGCAGGTCGATGCTGGGGGCACCCTGATGCCAGAAGTCGATGAGGTGTGCCAGCGGCCCTGCCGACGGATATTCGCCCGGTTTGCGCCCTCGGCTGTTCATGGCCGCATTGACATACAGGGGCATGTCGTGGATGCGCCGTGCCGCCTGGGCCAGATGCTCCACATAGCGGGCATAATGCAGCGCCATGAACTGTTCGTCGGCGGCATCGCCGGTGCCGTAGCGCTTGGCCCATTGCTCCTGTTGATAGACTTGCTCAGCCAGGGGCGAGTGGTCGCGGGCCGACTCCAGCATGCCTATCTCGTTCTCAATCTGCATCATCACCACAACCTCATGGTTCGCATCCTTCTCAGCTATGCGCCTCATCAGGGCCGAGAAGGCTGACAGGTCGGCCTGCAGCACGTTGTCGCTGAAGCAGGAGGCTATCTCTAATGGCTTGCCCGCCTGGGTCATGGCCCGTGGAAAGCGCTTGGTGTCGCGCTTTAGCCAGGCTGGTGCGTAGCACGACATGGAGTTCTTCCATGCACCGAACCACAGGAACACCAGCTTCAGCTGCTGTTCGCGAGCCTTGTCAATGCAGTGGTCGATGAGTGTGAAGTCAAACTGTCCTTCCGCTGGCTCCATCAGCTCCCAGTAGGCTGGCACCAGCACGGTGTTCAGCCCTATCTGCTTCATGCGTGGCAACACCTCGTCAATGTCGGTTACCGAGGTGGCGGCCGAGTTGCTCAGCTCGCCGCCCAGTATCCTTAGCTCTGGCTGTGCCGATGCAGCGGGGTGTAACGCCCATGTCAGCAGGACAGCCAGCCCGGCGGTCAGTAAACTCTTTTTCATCCTTCCGAATAACTGCTGCTTGTCATTTGCTGTCCGCTACTTCACCCCCTTCAGCACCTCGGCGGCCTTCAGACCCATGGCCTTGTAGCCGGCGGCATTGGGGTGCAGCCAGTCGTACTGATAGTCGGCCCGTATCCAGGTGGGCTTCTGCGGGTCGCTGAGCACCTTGTCGAAGTCGATGACGGCATCAAACTTCCCGCTGGTGCGAATCCACTGGTTGATGGTCTGGCGGAGTGCCTCGTGATAGAGCGACCAGTACATCGTGTTGCCGATGGGGGTGATGGTGGCGCCGACGACCTTCAGCCCGGCTGCGCGTGCCTTGCTGATGAACAGCTCGTAAGCCTCGATGAGTTCCTTCTCGGTCTGTTCCACACTGCGGCTGCTGCCAATGTCGTTGATGCCCTCGTAGATGACGATGCCGGTCAGTCCGCGCTGGCCCATGATGTCGCGGTCGAAGCGCTTCAGAGCCGGTTCGCTCAGTCCACCGCGTAGCACGCAGTTGCCGCCGATGCCGAGGTTGAGCACAGCCGTCTCGCCGCCCAGCGCCTCAGCACACACATCGGTCCAGCGGTTCTGCAGGTTGGTAGTGGTGCCACGCCCGTCGGTGATGCTGTTGCCCAGCACAGCCCAGCATGTGGCGCCTTCGCGCTTGACGTCGATGGCCGCAATGTTGTACCAATGGTCAAGGGCCTCCTCCACGACGAAGGACTTCTTGGGCTTCG
>Ga0310691_10001741_pt1 | contig 31870 bp, 54 predicted proteins | sample 176DNAGHGlowgp2_FD_203887 | JGI IMG/M metagenome (GOLD analysis project Ga0310691, IMG submission 203887) | Sheep rumen microbial communities from Palmerston North, Manawatu-Wanganui, New Zealand - 1766 DNA GHGlow gp2 (v2) (version 2) | ecosystem: Host-associated > Mammals > Digestive system >... | reverse complement strand
TAACCAAATTCATACCACCCAGAAGCAGTTTTTGAGAATGTTCCATCGCCATTGTCTGTCATATCATCTATATCTGTAAGTGTAAACTGTGTGCCAGCAGGTGGATTATACTGAAATTCTGCCTTTACTTTTAACGGATTAAGTAAGTTCTTCCCCACATCACTCACCTTCGCCTCATCCCAACCGCTAATAGGGCATATATTGGAGTAGGGTTCGAAGGTTGCATCAGATACCGAGGCAAGACGTAGCATGGGTTTGAATACAATGTTTATTGTTTGATTAGCACGAACAATAATCGCAATGATAAATTTTGAGTACGATGATACATCACTTGGTGTGAAAGTGTATCCACTGCCATAATCGTATTTAGATGCTTGCCACTCTCCACTTTCGTTCATAAACCTTATTTGTAAAGGGTTAGCTTCTCTTGGACTACCCGTCAAGATGTAGTTGTCTATAGCGATATAATCAGTGATAGGAATTGCAATTGCATCTGATGCCGTTCCGTTAGCGTTTATCGTGCCATCATCGTTTACAGTAAATGTAACTCCGTTAACTGTCTGCGTTGTTGCGGTCACTTCCAACTTATTCTTCCCAGCTCCCCCAACCCACGGATGGTCGTATCCATGTAGGTCTTGCTGTGCTTCCACGCTAACTTTCAGCGCATTAAGTGGCAATTCTGCCGCATCGTTTACTGTGGATATTGAGCCTGTCGGTAAGTCCTTTAATTGATACCCACTTCCACCGCCTTCGATTTCAGCTATTCTGTCGGCATAGTCGAGGAAGCTATCCGTTGATGGTACGGTCACTCCCTGCGCTTCAATCGCTAACTTGATGGCAGGTTTGATTGTCTCAGCGATATACTGAGCATTCTGTGCTAAAGTTCTCGGCATATCTTATTCCTCCCCTATCGCATCGGCAAGTATCGTGTTAACAGTTCCGACAGTAGCCTCAAGAGTATCTATATCTTCCTGCATACCCCACAGCGTACTATCCAAAAGAGTCATGTTAGCATTAAGCGGTGTTACGCTTGATGAGTCGGTTCCTGCGGGTAAATTAAAGCTATAATGTGTCGTTGTAGTCATTATTCACCCACCTCCTTAGTTCGCCCTGCTGATAACATAGGTTACTTTCATGGTCTGAGAGCTTGTCTTAGTAACGGGAGTAGCAAGGTTGTTGATGGTTGCCAAGTAAAACGGATTCTGCATCAATCTGATATCCGTGTTGTTACCCTTTTCGTTGTTGACCAAATTCATGCCATTGTAGGCTTTCCACTTGCCGCTTACACCCTCGCAAGGATGGATGCTTCCGCTTCCGTTAGGGTCACACACAAAGCCCGGCACAGGTCGATCCGGAACAGTAATCATAAAAGTGCCGTTTCCGATTGCCGTGATATCATTAGATACACGATAGTTCTGCCCTGTCCAAGTGTTATAATTCGTGTCAAACTTAAAGCTCTGCTTTGCTCCTGTCACAAGGTTTACCAAAAACGCAATGGGCTTCCCCGCATAAGTAGGGATTGCAAGCATCGGCTGACCGTTTGAGTTAACCCCGATACAATCAGCATCACCATAATTCCAATCAAGTTCTGATTCTCCTGCTTTATCCATGCCTGTGATTTCATAAACAGATGCAGACGGAGTTGAACCGCTGATATCAATTATCGCCACGCTAAATGCATTGACACCCGAACCTTCATATCCTATCAGCACAAACTTGGTAGTTGATGCCTGCCTGAGTCTCAGATTCTGCGTGTAAGTCATAGCACTCGGCAAGGTTATGCTGATTGTTTCAAAGACATATTCGTCCGTCAGCGTGTGAATGAGGTCAATCTTCTTAGCGTTTGCAATCCTCTTATTGATGGTCAAACTTGTTCCATCAAGTACGGGATTACAGTAAACGAATTCTCCGTCAAAGCATCGCCCTTTGGTAAAATCGCTGTGGTCATAATTCGTGTTATAACTTTGCCAATCATTTGGCGATACATTCAGGCTGACATTATAGTCATCATCCTGATTACCAAGTCCGATTCTGCCACAATAGTCAGAGGTCAAGCATACTGCCTTGATATCTCCGTTGCCCTGTGATGTGGTGAAATCGTAGACCATCTGAACGGCATTACTCGACACCGCTGATTCTGTGGCATTCCAGCTACCAAGGCTCACGGGTGAGCCGTTATTGCTCGACCCGTAATATCCTCTGCCCGTCATTTTCTGACCGGGTGCCACGAAATTCGCACCGTCTGCAACCACACTATCAAGCAAGAGCAAGCCGCCACACAGCTTCTGCCAGAGTGGTATGCTTTGGAAATTATTCAGCACCGATGTCTGAAAGATTCCGAAGTTCCGAAACTTCTGCTCAATGTTGGTATCCATGAAAGCATTATCGTCCTCGAATTTCTGAACCTTGCCAGTCCTTACATCGGTCAACTCGATTATTGTTCGTCCTTTTATCTTCAAGAGTTCATCCTCCTTTATTTATTCAATGTCTATACCCCATACATAGTTAACTTCTGTGTAATCCCAAGTATGGAGAGCCGCATCATCCCAAGTAAGCTGATTAAGGAATTCCTGATTGAAAGCGTATACATCAACATAGTGTTTAATGCTTGAATCCTCATCACTGTTAAGCAATCCGAAGCTGTCCGATATGCTCGATGCTTCGGGAATCTGAGTGGCTGCCGAAACACTTGTTTCTGTGTAAGTAAGCAAATCGCTATCCTCAAGCGTTGACATGATGGTGTACTCGTCTGATACATCAATGTAACCGTTCCATGCATCTGTACTTGCAAGCCCCTGACCTCTGATAGTTCCAAGAGCATCATGTTCTGGAATCTCCACAGCTCCATTGGCTTTCATCTGTACTTGCCACAAGTAAGTAGTTCCGCCCTGAGTTTGTATCGGATAGAATAGGCTTAGTATATGGTTTCCTTCAATCCAACTCTCAATGGGATACCGACTAACTTCCTCGCCATCAAGCAAATATCTGACTTCCACCACTGATCCTGTCGGGTCCTCCGCTAATATTTCTGCATCAAAAATCGCATATCCGTCAGAGACTGTCGCAAATCTTTGCGAAAAAACTGTCTGCCAATTAGAATTCAGCGTGATATCATCGGAATTATAGAATTGATATAAGTATTCCTTATTTTCCTCAGTTTTCTTAATGATCCCGCTGATGGTCTTGTCTGTTTTGGATTTTGCTGATGCAAGAGCCGGATCCTGACCGAGTCCCTCAAGCACAATGCTTTGTCCATAGGTGTAGTCATAGGACATTACTGCTCCGAGTGGATCACCGTAGCCTTGCCCGCCCGTGAACAGTAAGATATCGCCCATCTGATAAGCAAGCGTTGGAAGTATCTCGATGCGGAATGGAGTATAGTATATGTTCTGTAAGCCATTCAGAATATTCTCACAAGCAGCATCAAATCGGTTCTGATCAAGTTTTTGCAAAAATGGATTAGTGCCGAGATTGTAGGTGAGTCCAATATCCGGATCTACATGGTAATATTTTGTCTTTTGCCGAGTGGAATCAACTGCGCTGAGTCCGGTATAGTATGTTTGATAAGACGCGAAGCTATAATCCTCTGAGCGATTAGTGGCATCGATGATATCGTCCTCAGTTCCCGAATCTTTCCACATTCTCAGCATTAAAGCTCCTGCCACTGTTACTGTGGCGAATGAGCACATCGTCTGAGCTATGCAGCTTACCACATCACGATAAGTATCGCAGTCATTATCATCGGAAATTGTAAAGATGCCGGTATGGTTCGGATATCCGTCAAAATCAACATTACCAAGCTCAACTCCGCATTCTTCGCAAATATCTTCAAGCATCGCCGGAAGTGTTCTGTTCTTGAGGGATACCGCTCCGGCTCTGATATTCTTGTCGAGCTTTGACATGGCATCATAGGCGGTTACTTCGATTCCGTCTTTCGTGTAGTCTACTTGAGCGATATAATACTTACCACCGGGGACCGATTCTTCGTCCAAAAATCCTCTGATCTCCAAAAGCTCGGTCAAGCTGATTTCGAGCCCTTTGGCATTCTGCCAGGATATTCCAAGGTTATTAACGAAAGTAATGTGTAGCTCCGCCATGTAGACGGAGCCGATTTTTATTGAATTGTTATCGGAGCACTGCTTCGAGATAGTAAGAGCCAAGAAATCCGCTTCCGTAAAGCTCTTATTTCCAACAGTTCCATGCATATGCGTTACACGGACAGGATCCCGCAATGCTTCGATATAATATGGTGATACAGGATACATTCGCTGTCCTCCTGTCTTTTAAACTTCAATGAGCGACATGGAGAAGTTCCAAAGTCCGTCAGAGCCTTGATATCGCCATGAATGGTCAATCATAGTTGAATTGCCTTCCCTTGCCCTGCATGAGTATTCCGTTCCTTTCCACTTAAGGGTTACAAGCCTCGAATAGCAATACGATTCAAGCTCTGACATAAGCTCATAAGTGATACCCTTCCAGGTCAATTCAAAGGTATATTTTCTGAGCCTAACCACATTCACAAGGTCGGTTCCGGCTTCTGATCTAAGTACATTCTCCACCGGATTCGATTTATACTTGAATGTTGAAGGAGTGTATTCAATGTTGTTTATCTTGATATAATCTGCGCCAAGCATCTATTTACCTCCCCCCGCTCTTATAGTTGTTTTTGTTTATCGCATTAACAACAATCTGCTCAATCTTACGCTGTCCGATGTATACCGGAATAACGATATCTCCGCCAGCTCCTGCAAGCTGAGTCTGATATGCATATGCTTCACTATACGCCGGAGCAAGTCCATTCCTAGCATTAGCTGCCACTGTAACTTGTGCCTGAGTCGTGGTATCATTGGAAAGTTCTGCCAGAGCCTTGTTAACTGCTCCTTCCGAATCCTCGATACCAAGAGCCATACCTTCACCAATCATCGCACCGACCTGATCACGAAAAACTCTCGAAGGTGATTTGATACCGAGCAGGGATTTCGCAGAATCGAGAGCTGATTGCGCCGCTTTTCTTGCGGCCGTAGCGATTGCGCTTGCAGATGCACTAATACCGGACACAATGCCGTTGATGATATTAGTTCCGAGTGTTCCCCAATCGATTTCGCCAAAGCTATCCGAGAAGCTCGAAATACACTGCCCTGCCGCCTGAATTAATACAGGTAAGTTGGCAATGATACCATTTACAAGCGTGGTCATAATCTGGACAGAAGCTGTAATCAGCTGAGGTAGATTTTGAATGATTCCAGACACCATAATATTGATTATCTGCACCGTAGCACTCAGGAGCAGAGGAGCGGCTTTGATAATCGAATCAGATAAATTCTGAATAATTGTTGGAGCCTGAGCAAGCAGTATCGGCGTGGCATTGGTGAGCCCTTGAATGATTGCTAATATGATTTCGACCGCCGCAATCAGAAGATCGCCAAGGTTAGCCATGAGCGTATTCGCTATCTGCAAGATAATATCTACAACATATGGAATAATGGTCGGTAGGTTGGTTGTAAGTCCATTAGCTATCATCATTATTGCGCCGAGAGCCACTTCGAGAAGCTGAGGAAGTGCACCAAACAAAGCACCCATCACATTCCCAAATGCATTCAGAGCGACAGGAACAAGCTGTTCAAGCAGTCCCGGAAGCATATCGATAATCGGAGGGATTATCTCACCAACGAATTGAACCACTCCAACAAGAGCCTGTTGAACCACCGGGAGCAAGTTATTGACTGCGGCTGTGGCTGATGTCACCAAGTTACCGATCAAACTTCCGAGGTCTGCATTGGGATTAGCTATGCCAGTAAGCAAATTATCCCAAGCGGCTTTGGTCATGTTCAAGCTTCCGCTAATGGTTCCAAGTGCTTCCGATGAAGTTGTTCCGGCTATTCCCATCGATGCTTGCATTACTGATATCGCATTGACGATATTTCCGAAGCTCATATCATTAGCATCGACCGTCACTCCGAGTTGCTTCTGTACATCGGTCAAGGCGGCTGAATCTGCTATGAGTCGCTCCATCTCGGACTTGGTGCCACCATAGCCAAGCTTTAAGTTATCAAGCATTGTATAGTTCTGCTTCGCAAATCCCTGATATGCGTTGGTAATGCTCTCCATGTTGGTACCCATTTTGTTAGCATTATCGCTCATATCAATCATTGCTCTATTAGCCACCTCTGCGGCTTTTTCCGTGTCTCCGCCAAGGCTTTGAAGGAGGGAAGCTGAGAAGCTTGTCACATTAGACATGTAGTCGTTTGCCGACATCCCTGCTGTCTGATAAGCATCTGCTGCATATTGCTTGACCTTGTCTGCAGAAGCTCCGAAGAGAGTCTCGACACCGCCGACAAGCTGTTCATACTCAGCATAATTGCTGACCGCCATCTTGGTTATTACACCGATTCCGGTTGCTACAGCAGCAGATGCAGCAAGTGCTACTTTTCCGGTGGTCTTTAATACCTTACCAAAACCACCCGAGAAGAAATCACCGGCTTTCTTTCCGGCATCATCCATCTCATTATTAAGCTCTTTCTCGATATTCCCTTTAATGCCTTTTGCGGATGGAATTATCTGCACATAAGCTTTTCCCAAATCAGCCATGTCCATTCCTCCTTAGTTTCTCCTCCCGAATTCGCTCAAACTCTTCGGGGGACATAGATTTGTATTCGTTTTCTTTCGGCTCTTTCGTAAGCTCCAACAGCACGGACTTCGGACGATTCCGCCCTTTGCTTCCGTCCTTGCTATTAAGCCATACAAGCTGAGCTATCTTGTCGTAAGTCGATGCAAGCAGCACTTGATCAAGCGTGAGCCTCTGCTTGCTTATCTTCATTTTGATTCTGCTGTCATCTCGCAAACCGACTGCCAGAATGGCAATGTAGTGTGGTGGAAATGCCCTGTAATCGTATATGTGGTATGTTTCTGCTAAGTCGCAGATTAGAGCATCCTTATCCACCCCGAACATGGCTGCGAGCATTATCAGTTTTTTATTTCTTTATTCTGGGCTTCCTTGATTTGCTCCATAATCTCAGAAATTAACGGATACATCTTTGTTGCCGAGATTATGCCGGTATCCTTATCTCTGTATTTTTCAAGCAGTTCATTCTTCTGTTTAGTTCCCAGAAGCTTCTCAAATGCGAAGGTAAGCCTTGCGGTCTTTCCTCGATCTACCGCATCAAGAGCCTCAAGAAGCTCATAATCATCGAGGTGTTCTTCCTTAATTTCGAGTTCATACCCGTCTTTAGTCGTTATCTTCATTTTTGTTTCTCCTTGTTAATGAAAAAGGCGCAACCCGTACAGAGCTGCGCCGATTATCGGTATCTACTACGAAGCCATCTCGATATACTCATAGTGAGTATTGTTTGCGCTGTCGGGTGTAGCCGAAAGTGTGATTTCATATCCGGATGCGCTATTTCCAACGTAAACGATATCACCAAGTTCCGAAAGGGTAGCCGAAGGAATAACAATTCTCTTCATCTTGCCATCACGAACGACCATATCGAATACCCATGCAAACTCCTCGGGCTGATCACTGTTTGCGCTTATGGAAATGATATTGTTCTGGGAATCAACCGTGACATTATCATTTCCATATACCACCTTAAGCACTTCAGGATTGAGAATTTCAAGTAAAGTAAATTTGAACTTATCCGGCTTGCCAGTCTGAACGGTAAGAACGGTAGTCCCACCCCAGTCCTTAATATCCTCACTCTCAGGGCTGTTGCTGTTGGTAAGTCCATCTTCAGACACATATCCAAGCTCAGTGAATCCGGTCAAAGTGCTTGTGGGGTCTGTTGGCAGAGTTGCCGTTGTAGGACCGACAAAAACGGCTCCTGAAACTTTAGGTTTTCCGGCTGTAACATACTTTGTATTCATGCCTTGTATCTCCTTTTTTTAATAATAATAAAACTCCCATGTGGTTTGATAAGAGTAGATGCCATTATCGAGGTCATTAAATATCATTTCTGAAATCAAATTATGATCGCTGACCGAGGCATCATCAAAGCCGAGCATATCAGCAATCATTAACTCGTTAAGGCTTGATGCATTATAGGTCGAGTCGGAATACACCTGTATATCAACTGTTGCTCTGCGTATATGGTTCGTCATATCGCCACCGACTTTCGCTATAAGCGCATATTCTCTTGGAGGTGTGTCCGGCTTTTCTGCGAAAACATCCCAATGCTTTTCAGTTAAATATTTGATAATGATTTCTTCTATCATAACAACCTCGTGAGTGTGTGGTTCTTCCAATTATCTCTTTTTGCTTCTTCTGTCTCCGGATAGATATAGACCGCATCTCTTCGTTTGAAGTGATGTAAGTCTGATTTATACCCGGCGGGGAGTCCTGCGGTCTTAGAAGCGGCTTCTGCCGTTAATACGGCATCCATCGCACTACTTTTCATAAGCTCACTGACTCCATCCCTATCGAGTTCGAACTTTATCTTGCTTTTAGACATAAGCCTCAACCCTTACCTTTTTATTCCACTTTAACGGGATATTTGCACCGATTCCCTGAGTCGGGAATCCTATTGTTCGGAATCTCTGACCAAAAAACTCGACTTCGGTGTCAACCCAGTTGTTAGCATCGCCCTTCGGAATTGCGAGGACATAGCTCACTATCTTTCCGGATATAATCCGCTCGGATTCGATTTCGTCCGTTGTCGGCTGTCCAACAAGGACATTATCGATATCAATCCATTGCTCCGAGTATATCGGTCTATTGAACGGGTCTACATCCGTCTGAGTTTTTACGAGTAATTTGATCGTCATTCCTTTTATCATGATTAAACCTCTAATTGAGGGACAAGAGCTTCGGTCGGACTGTAGCTTCCGATTTTGTCTCCTGTTCCTAATAATTTCTTTTCGAGTTTAGCGATATACAACTCACCGACTGAGCCGCCGCTTGATATGGTCCAGCTCTGAGAATAGCTCAACGCTGACATAGAGCCCTGTGTAGCTCCGACTGGCACTCCAATGTCATCATCGCCATCGCCCATTGCTCTTACTACCATTCGGCACGATACAACCTTCTTCGCATCGGCTGATGCATTGATATTGTATGAGTCGATTATCACTGCGGCATCATCGAGGAGAGTGGAGCAGACTGCTTGCTCATCCTCGGACATTTCTCTCGTCATTCGAGCTTGTACATCTGCCACCGTAGCATATGCCATATTATTTTCCTCGCTTTACTGATTTAATAGGTTTCTTGACTTCCCTCTCCTCTTCCTTGGGAACGGGTGAAGCAGCGGCGAGCTTATGCCCTGCCGCCTTATACTCTTCTACCCGACTTTCCGTGACCCACATACGAGTTCCGGTAGTCTTATTGATAAACTCAACCATTATGAAGGTATAGCACCAGTCAGAAGGTTGAAGCACGAGGTATCTGCACGGAAGCCAACCTCAATCTCAGCCCTAACTGCTACCATGTTCTGCTGCCACAGGTTGATTGTAGTGTCGCCACTTGTGAGCGTAGCCGTGTCTGTGAAGCTGATTTCAACACCTGCAACAGTTCCATACATAGCCTGTGACCAATCACCTGCAATACCTACGATTGCGGGAGTTGATGTAGAAGCATCACCAGCTTTGTAGATGTTCTTATTGAAGTATGTATCAACTCCAAGAACCTTATCAACCACACCCTCTTTTGCAGATGCAAGGAAGAGCGGTCTGTTAGTGGTATCAACTGCGGAAAGAAGGATTGACTTAGCCTGAGCCGAAAGTGCAAGCCCGTTCATAATTCCGCCGTGAGCTGCGATATCTCCGTCAGCAGCTACAAGTCCAAGATATGTGCCGTTGTTAGCGTTAAGAATGCTCTGGGCTGTGCAGTTTGTGAAAGTATCGAAGTTATTGCCGGGAGCCTGTGTAGCTCCAACAACTGTGCTATCGAATACTGCTGCAAGAGACTTGGGAAGTCTTGCTACAAGCGCATCGTAAAGAGCCTGAGCGTCTCTTACGAACTCTTTTGAGAATGTCTCGATTACTGCAATCTTGTAAGCGGTCATGAGCTTTGTTGCGGGTGTTCCGTTTGATACGGGCTTAGCGGCTGTCTCAGCTACCCAAGCAGCCGTAGGATCACCAGTTATTACGGGAATTGTTACTCCTCTTCCGGGGAGACTGATCGGACGAGCAAGTCTCATTATTGCTGATTCGTCCTGAGTTTTCTGAATGACTTCCTGCGAAAGGTCAGAAGGAAGTGCTATAGAATTAGTAGTTCTGTTAATATCTGCCATTTTCTTTCTCCTTTTTTTAATGAATGTTTGCGTTCTGAGCAAACCAATCAGCAAATCGCTGGCTGTTTGATTGCCCTGTTGCGTTCTGCATTTCTCCGCCATCCTTTACCGTTGGATATGTCGGGGTGGCGAATGCTTTGATTGCTTCAGCCTGAGCTTTGCAATCCTCTTCAGTGGTTCCAGTGAGTAAGTTCATCGGGATTCCGGTGTCCTTCGAGACTTGCTCTCTGATGTTTCGAATTGCTTCGGCTGACTTAAGCTCTTCAAGTTCTTTCTTGTAGCTTTCAGCCTGTTCCATCGCCTTTTGCAATTCCGATTTGTTTGCTTCTTCCATCTCATCAAGTCGAGCAGCTTTCTCTTTTAAGGATTCATAGTCAGCGTATTTGCTTCGTTCCCTTGAAAGTCTGTCCCCGACTATTTTGTCGAGTTCTGCTTGAGTAAAAGTCTTAGTCTCTTCTCCAGCATTCTCCTGAGTGGTCGTTGCTTCCTGATTCACAGTTTCCATACTTATCCTCCTTTGAGTTAAAACCTCGTTTTGATGGCACGAGTTGCCAATTTTGAGCATTAAAAAAGCAGGGCATTGATTTGCTCTGCTATTGATTCACATTATATTCTTCCGATTTCGATGATTCCCTTTCCTTGCGCTTAGCGTAAGCTATTCGCTTCTGTTCGTTTATCTTTTCGGAATTTTCTTTGTAAAATGCTCTCCGCATTGCATTGATTTTATCCTGAGAGTCATACCCCGGAGCATCTCGATACATTTCATAGTATTTCTCGGGGTCATAACCTTCGACCGAAGTGTATGGGTCGAACCTAACCGCATATGTGCAGTCGCAATTCGCATGAATGTGTTCTGCGTGTCCACGGAGTAGCATCGCCTCCGAAGCATCTTCCCAGCCTCTCGATGCAAGTGTTAAACAGAATGCACAAGTGTCTCCATGCGGTATCCATGCAACCTGTGCTCCTGACTGAATAGCATTCCGAAGCATTGTATCGGCTGAGCTAAGTTTAACGATTCTCGAGGCTCCATCAGCTATTATTTCAGGTTTCCCATACTTCCTTGTTCCGTATACCATCTTGTATACTTCTCGAACATCGTCATTCACGAATAATTCAACACCGCCATATTTATCTACTCTTCCAAGGCTTTGTAGCGATGATGTCTGCATGTATTCAAAAAGCTCCGCTGACAGCTCTGCGGCAGCCTCTCCATTCTTCACGAGCTTCAAGTAAAGCTTATCAACAAAAGCATCCCACTGTGCATCAGTCAAAGTGCTGATATCAACTCCTCCAAGTTGAGCGATAACCCAATCATAGGCATCATCGGAAAGAAGTCTGAGCCTTTTGATATACTCTTCCCATGCTTCTTCGCTGATTCGCCTTGAAGCTTCTTTGACTTGCTTAGCTTTCCGCTTCTTCGCCATTCTCAATCACCTCTTGCATGGTAATATATCCCCTCGTCCTCTGTTCCTGAGCCTTAATCCTTCGAATGTCAGCTTGGTCAAATCCAATCATTTCGAGGAATGTGTCCGTCATTGCGAAGCTTGGACGGCTTGCAGCAATTTTGATCGCCGCATCAGTAGTGGCGGCTACAGAAGGCATTGCGGGATTCTTAAAGTGAGCCACGATATCACTTTGATCATCGCTCAAGCCTTCAAGCGTAGTATTGTTCTTAATGGCAAGTGCCATCTGAGCGATTGTTCTGAGCGAATCACCATTCCCAGTATTAAGCTGTTCAGCCATTCCGATGAGCGTCTGCGTCTGAGCTATAATTGCATCAGAGCTTGTCGGATTCGCATCGTTTATCACTCCGGTATCTGTCACAGACAAACCGGAAGCTGCTGAGAACTGTGTAGCCAGTATTCTAACCATCTCAACATGAGGAGAGATGTTCCCTTGCATGAGCTGTCCGAAGGTCGGTTTTTCACCTGTCTCGGGATTCGTAGTCGATGCTAATATACTTCCAACATACTGTTTGAATTTCTGATTGATGAGCGCATCATACTGATCATCCGAAACTCCAAGCAAGTATTTCTGTGGAGAAGTAGCAAACTCAAGACCGATAGTGGCATTTGCGATAGTTCGCACATAACCTTGAATCAATCTTCTGATTGGTTCCTTAATTCTTGACCGACCGAACGGCTTTGAGCTTGTCGCATTCCAAGTTAGAGGTTCAATGAGTGGCCTACCCATCCGATGAGGATAGCCGACTGCACTCCAGAGGTTTTCATTTCGTTTAAGGACCCAAATCGCATCATCGGTGTAATAATTGATAATGGACGGGGACCATTCAAACACATTGGTATTAGTTGGAGCCGTGTCAATTATTGCGAAGCCGCAATCAATCCGACCCTTTTCACCGCTCCAAACAGCAGCGGCGGTCTGAGGAGAATGGAAGCGAATCTTAACACCAATAGAGGGGTCTGCTGAAAGTGTGGCAAAAGTGCAGCCATATTTCAGCTCGTCCCTTGTAGCTTTCATATACTCAGCTATAAGGTTATTATCCTCGACAATTTGATCAAGCTCCTCGATATCTGTTCCGTTTTCTGAAACAAATCCATCAAACATTGATCGAGCTGCGAGAACATCGACTGTCTTGGATCCCCAAGAGCATCCGATTTCAAGTCCAGCCATCCCAATCGGCAAAGCAATGCCGAGGTTAACTTCCGAGAGTGATATCTTGCCCTCGTAGTACTTATCCTTTTCAGCATTCTTTGAAGCGTGCTTCTGATAAGTATCAAGTAGCTTTTGGAATTTTATCTTTTCGTTTTTCGGCAAGCCTCGAATTGCTTGCGCATTGATGTTTAACTGCATCTTTTAAACTCCTTAACCAATCCGCATCTTCTTGGTCGGATCTCTTTTGCTTGTCTTAACTCCCCAAAGAGCCAGCGCACAGGCTTCAATCGGGGGAGCATTCTCGCCACCGAAGCCCCAACCGCCTTGCATTGGTCTTTTGATCGAGTTCACCGCACTATCGTTTAAGGTTCTCTGCTTTTCGTACCAAGTAACTTGCTCTTCATTGACGGCATTCGATAACATACTGACTGCCGCTATCATTTCTCTGGTGCTATTCCTGATCACGGAGTGCTTCATTCTCCAAGTGTCCGAAATCTTTTCGACAAGAACATCAACTCCGTTCTTCCCGTCTATAACTACACATGAGGCTTTCTTATATCTCGCATTCAGCCAATCAGCAAGCCACTGTAATCCCATGCCGGTCGGCTTTGCATCGATCAGGGATATTCTGACCTTGCCATCCGGACCGATTATCGCTCCGGCAAGATATACCATCGTTCCATCGATTGAAAACTTGATACCATATGCAGTCTTGCCTTCAGGAATTGTCTCGGAGGACTTGCAAGCTTCCCAATGAGCGGCATCGAGTGCGTAGTCTTTTTGTTCTTTCACCACCGGAGTCCACCAACCAAGCCTTTCACGAGCAAATGTATCTTCCGGCATCTGCTCCATTTCGCTTTCGATGGTACTGAGCAGTATTCTTCGACCAAGAGCCGGATTGGTTTCTGCCCATCGTCTCCGATCCGCAACATCGCCGATATCCTTGACAGAAAACTCAAACCATGAGGTTGTTTTTGTCTTTTTTGCGAGAGCCTTATCCCTAATTTCTCTGAATACAATCCCCTGCGATACTTCTTCAGGCGGAGTTCCTGCATATATGGTCTGAGGATTTAAGCTTGCTGATATTGCCGGAATGAAAGAAGCTTGCGCGGATTCTTCCAACTCCTGAGCCTCGTCAAAAATCAGCAAGTCTCCATGCTGACCTCGTCCACCGTTTCGAGTTCTGGCAAGGAATTTTATCTTTGCACCAGTCTTGAGGATAATTTGCTCTCGACCAAGTGCCGTCTTTATGTCTTTTACATATTTCCGTAAATTTGATGAATCAAAAAACGAAGCCATTTCCTCAAATGTCTCCGTTGCTGTTTTTTGGAGGTGAGCTGTGTATATTACCACCTCGTTATATAAGATCATGCCCGCCTCAGCCCTACCCTGAATCAGTCCGGTCTTTCCGTTCTGTCTTGGCACAGATCCGCCGCAGGTTTTGCAAGCCCATTTCCCGGACGGAGTGACTGCCATCCAATCATCGAGGATATCACTCTGCCATGGATCCAAAATAGTGCCTCCGAGTTGAAGGATTCGGCTTGCATCAAATCCATCTGATTGATTATACTTTGGAGCGATCCTTGCGGACGGCTCCTGACTTCCCTGCAAGTTCTCGCTTGCCAAGGATTTCCGCGATCTCGTCCCCATTTCCTCCATCTCCTTCTATTTGCTCGATCTCCGCGAGGGTTTCCCGATATTGCTTGCACAGAGAAGCCATATCTCTCGCACCGGGTCCCGCATCTATTTCACTCGCCAAGATAATAAGTAGCTCTTTGAGTTGGTCAATTCTTGGCTTGTTCGTATTGTCTGAAAGCATTCAAACCTCCTTGGTCAACACGCAATGTGTGTAAATCGGCGCTGGACAGCTGATGATGTATAGCCAGCCAGGGCACCGGGGCAGAACCCCACCCTACCAAGAGCCGTCAGATTCGGTCTGGTCGTATCCCCGGATTTTAAGAGCGGGCACCTTTCCAAGTTTAAAGTTCAATTTATCTGATTTCTTTTGATTGCAAAAGTAATGAGCTGCTTGCAAGTTGTTCCAATCCTCAGCAGCTTCCCGAGCTGAGTTGTATCCGAACTGTTCCCACTTGCTTACTGGATGAATCTCATCGATCACGAACGATAATGGATGCTCAGCGTTTGAGGGTTCGTCATAGTGGATAGGTCCAAGCTGTCCCCGGCAGATTCCACAGGGGGCATTCATTGATTTAAATCTTGCACGATGCTTTCGCCTGAGATTTCCATTAGCATACCGGGGGTTATATTTTTTAGTGGTCATTTTGAAGATACCCCCTCTCATACTTTTCCTCCACGCGAAAAGCTCAGAGCGAGGGTTACTACTCTGAGCCTTTTCGGGGGTTTTCTTATGGGTCAACGGGTTACAGGTTACTGAATGACTTATCAATGACTATAATAGGAGGTAGTCTATGATTTCTCTGTCCATCTTCCGACATTAGCATAATAACACAGAAACCTTTGCCGTGAGTCCCCTATTTCCACTTCTTTTGCTTTTCACGATAGAGCAGGAAGTAGAACTTCCGCCTCTTCTCATAGTATTGATTTCGACCACACGGCATCCGGAGTTGATACCGCAAGTAGTCATAGCCAACCTCATCCGAAGTGAATCCCTTGATAAGCCACGGATAAAGCTCCGGGTCAACCTCTCTGCATACTCTCTCGATCAGATCAACCTTGCTGCTTATCCTTGCCCGTCTGATTGCTAAGTCCTCAAGTCCTCCGGCTTTCGCATCACCGTGTGGTTGGGAGTCGTAGGAGATACCCTTTGAACCGTCGCCGATAACTTCGAGTTCGTCCAGAAATTCCTGATATTGATAAGCGAAGTACAGCGACTCAAGGAACGCCGCCTTGCTGAGATAGTACCCGTTCCCCTTGCTGAGCTGATATCCCATTGAATGGCGATTGCTATACATTCCCATCTTTATCACCTCCGATCATCATGTGGTTCGTTATCTTTCGGGAGTCAAGCTCATAGCTCAGAGCATCAATGTTGGCCTTAAGGCTTGCCTTGACTTTCCGTTCAACTTCTCTAAACTGTCCATCTGATAAGAGTCCGCTGATACACTTCGGCTTGCCGTTGATTACTGTATAGAGCATCAGCTCGTCTTTGCAGATACCACCGAGAGCATCACGGCTGTCGTTCAGCGTGGTGAATATTTCGACTATTTCCTTTGCTTCCTCCTTGGTCAAGTCTCTTCCTCCTTCCTCAGCTTCTTGTTTAGTTCTCTTATTTTCTTTGTAAATTCTTCGATTGCATCAATCCGCCCTTTTGCGTATCCATCTTTGTACCCCTCATCGTAACCATAAGAATGGAAGATGTGGTTGTTCTCCAGATCGCGGATGTATTCCTCACTCGGCATCACTTTTGCCTCCTCTAATACTTATTCCTTCCCCTTCCCACTTATCAACAATTTCTATCAACCGCCTGCCTGCTTCAACCACACCATCTGCATGGATTTCGCAAGTGCCGTAATGCCTGATAATGCACAACGCCTCTTTGATATCTTTGATGTCCTGCTCAATTTTCGTCATTCCTCTACCTCGCTTTCTGCCTTGTACTTGTCGATAATCTGCAACACATCAATTTTGCTAACATATTGATTGTAACTAACTCCCATTGTATCGGCTATCTGCTCTATCTCGGCTCTTATTTCGTCAAGCACCTTCGTATCCGTGTCCTCTTCCGCTTGATTAAAGCTTGCTTTATACTTGCTTAAAGCTTGATTAAAATCCGACTTCCCGTCATTAATGTCGGGAACATACGGTTCGGGTAACGGCATCCATGCGACAGGCTCATCGTCCCTCTCAACCTCAAAATCTTCTGTGTACCAATGCGTGTCTTCAAGCCATGCTATATATGGACTCGGTCTGTCGAACAAATATACAAAAACCTCAGTACCATCTTGTGGCAACCTCTCACTAACAGGGATCCATTCCGGCTGTTGCTCAAGTGCTTCGATTGCCATTTCTAAAGCATCAACCTGTTCTCCTATGGTCGGGATTGTATCTAATACTTTTAATGTTTCATCAAGTGTCATTCTTTTACCTCCTGCATCAACTCCACCTATCATCAAGCTTCTTTCGTACCTCGTTCAATTCCCTACGAAGTCGAATAATATCAGCTTGCAATACTGTATGTTTATCGTCACATGGACCAGATTCTCTATATTTCTCTGCATCTTTTACAAGCCTATCCATAAGGTCTTTACAAAATCGAATATCTTTAACAATCTCATCTTTCGTATCAATCGTCATTCTTCTACCTCCACTTTCCTAACATGGCTTACTCGGAACGAAATATTTCCAATGTAAAAGAAGTTTGGATGCCGATAATCATGTTTTGCCGAAAACTCATCAGCATATCCAAGAGTTCCATATATCCCTTTTTCTTCACCTTTGAAATATACAAAAACCTTTTTACCAACTAAATTTATTAAATCTGCCTTAGTCATTCTTTCGCCTCCATCTTTGCTCCGCAATTCGGGCAATAATTATATTCAGAAAAATAATACATATAAGGCGTGGTGTGATATTTATCGCAAACGCTACATCTTGAACTTTGCCACTCTTCTATTGCTATGTCGCTATTGACTTCCTTTTCTAACCATCGCCCCATCTTTGACTGTTGCTCAATCTTCTTGATTTCATGGAGCGCCATCCTTAGACCTGCTACTCTGCCCTGTTCCTCGCGGTCAAAATCATCGTCGGCTTCGTTTATCCAGGTTTGAATAGTGTTAATAACTTCTTCTGTTGTCATTCTTCCACTTCCTGCATCTTTGCGCCACAGTTCGGGCAATAATCGCTACAATAGTAAGTACTCGCCATTGCCCAATACGGCGCATGTGTTCCGCATCTACTACATTTCCCATCAATCCACTCCCCCGTCTTCTGCTGTGGTGTGATGGGTGGCAATGCTTCGATTGTATCAATGCTCTCTTGCATGGCATCATTAGCATCTGAATACTTATTCCACATTTCTTTTAATACATCAAGCACTGTCTGCCTGCTGATACAATCTTCACAAGGCTCTTGCTCAAGTGCTTCGATTGCCATAACAAGTGCTTCTCTATAGTCCTTAACATCTGGATAGTATTTATCAATTAAATCAATTCTGTTTTGTAAAAAGTTGATTGCTTCTTCATTCGTCATTCGTTATCGCTCCTTTCTGCCCACACCAACTCAGCTCCACAGCAGTCTGACCGCCATAACCATTTCTTAAATTCCCTGCCACATATCGGGCAAATCATCTTTTCTTGCTCCTGCTTGCGATTGAGGTTTGTGGACATTTCTAAATCGCGGATATATTCCTCACTGTACATCGGCATCATCCTCCATTTCGCAAACATAAAAAGGACAATTATATCTAACCAAATCCCCTAACTTCGGAGTATACTGGCATAGCATATTGTGTTTACAATCATTGCAACTCCCAGATTTCTGGATTTCCCTTAATGCTCTAAGACAATCCAGGATATAAGCAATTTGAGATATCGTATCATCTAATTTACCCATTCGCTCACCTCCGTCTTTCCACTACTAATCCATTCTCAAACTCATCAGCCACCTCGATTGCTTCGGATTCATCTTCATAGCTTCCCCAGAACCACAGCTCGCCATTGCTGAGCCTTGCTACTATGTACTGTTCCGCATCATCGGGGCAATTCATCAACTTAACTATTCCATTCATCTGTTCGCCTCCTAAACCACATCATCAAATTTATCGCCATTCACTAAAATAACAATGTTGGTGTGTTTATAATTGTATGCTGTTTCCTTACATTTCGAGCACCCATTCTTTTTAAAAGTAGGTTCCGCAATTATGCTTTTTATTATCAAATCTGCATATTTTATCGGAAAATCCTCTGCTAAACCTTCCCATTTGAAGGAAGTTTCTTTGCATCTGTACAAATAATCACAACCTTCGCAACTATATTCAAAATCATTATCGGGACAATCATATGGATCCTTATCTAAGCGGCAACGATAACCATATCCCTCATCCGTAAGTAGTCTTATGTAATTTCTTTTGCTAACAATCTTTAAAAGCTCTTTAATTTTCATATCTTTCCTCCATAAAATCAAATATCGTCATTTGTCCATTATCCTTAAGCAAACACTCTGGATGCTTCTCGATATATTCCTCTGTCGGCTTGTCACTGAGTCGAAAATCATTAAAATTGTAATCCTCAAGGTTGTATCTCGGAAACTCCTCACTCTTGACCAAGTAGACAGGCTCAGAGCTGTCGTAGTTTATCAGATGGCACTTGAGCGGATGCCGATTGTCAATCACCCAAGCGGATTCGAAATTATTCATCCATTCTCCTCCTTTTTTATGCCGTCATCAAAACGAAAAAGAAAATCGCTATCAACAATAAGATACATAGAATGATTATCTCAGTTTGTGTCATACGGTCGCTTCCTTTCCTTGCACTTCTTCACCATCGCAATGTTCTTCACCTTTTCGGGATGTTCCCTGAGCTTCTTCACGGCATCACTCCACTTGGTATTGAGGAGCTTCGCCTTTTCCTTTTCTGCACCTGATGAGTCCCAAGTGGTGGAGGCTGTCGGTTCCTCATATGTCCCAGCCTTAACCTTGAGCTTCCTGATGTACTCCGCTGCTTCTACGCCTTCAAGCACTTTGAGAGCATTCTTCTGTTGTACCTTATTGCTTGGTTTTGCATACTTATTAAAATTCCCAAATTCAATCGGTGCTCTGTCATGTTTCTCCCAGAGTCCAGCCATATATTTGCCGTAGCTAATACCCATTCTCTTGGCTGCCTTGTTAGCTCTAACAATTCTGTCGTAAGTTCTGCCTTTGTCTGCATTTTTCTTAACTTCCATATCCAGAAACACGCTTTTTGCAAAATTGCTGTATGCTGTGTCTGTGTCTTTTCTCATTGGTTGCCTCCCTTCAACAGTATGTTCTTCCATTCAAGTACACCCTGCACAAGTCCCTCTGCCATTGCTATGTCATTTTTATCCGTCAGCCGAACGGTCCAGCGGTTTAGGAAGGCATCACATTTCCGAAGTACTTCCCTCATATCCATCGATACATACAACTCCTCCATCAATTTGTAATACTCCCCCATCATCCGGAACAAATCCGGCTTTTCATTCTTGAAATTCATAATTCCTCCTATCAATGGAATGGAAGTTCCTCATCGGGTGGCTCGAGCCACTGGCCGATAAATCCATCACTATCCCATCCGTACACAATCCTCTCATCCATGTCATTCTTCAATCGCCTTGTTGACTTCTCAAAATAGAGCGGAATAAATTCGTCCTGCATTCCCGTTTCTCTTTCTTTAACAACCTCGATCACATTGGTTACAAGGCTATTGAATTTCTGCTCACATTTTCCCTTGCCAAATAAGTAGTTATAACCCTTCTGAAAATCGTTATTTTTCCGATGAACAATAAACGCATTATCAACCAAGTTCCCTAAGCTTCCGGAGCCGCCAACATCATCAAGCCTTAAAAATCCCATTGCCTTTCTTGGATGTGCCACAAATATGATGTGGCAATTGCAAAGCATTGAGAGGTTTTTAAGAGTTTCAACGAAAAGCTTCTGATGATCCCACTTATCAGCTTTCCGGTCGTTGGTGATATCACTCAGATCAAGAATGCTCATGTTGTCGATGATCACGAGGTCCGACTTATAATTCTTGATTACCTTTTGCAGCACCTCAGCTATCTGCTTAAAGTTCGAACCATAACTGTTATTGTAAAGATAGAACTTACCATCAAGCCACTCTGCTATCTTCGGCTTCATTTCGTTTTTGCAGTACCAAAAATCATCATATTTCTTTGACCGTTCAACGAAGTCCTTTCCTGCTGCTTGCTGGAAGAGCCAATTCATAAAACGATCATTCTTAAGCTCACCGGAATAGATTAGTGTGCTGAATCCCTTATCGATTGCACCAAGAGCCACCTGATTAAGCCATGTTGATTTTGCAGCTCCTCTCATTCCGCTCACGAGAGTGATTTCGCCTTTTGCCAAGCCTCCAACTCGCTTATCAAATACTTTGAGCCCTGTCGGAATACAGATGCGCTCTTCTTTCGGCTGATTAAGAATTTGCTTCGCACTCAGGAACATATCAGCAGGATTGTCCGGAGTCTCTTTCGCTTTGTATTCGATATCCGTCCTTTGTCGATTAAAATCCTTATACCGCTTATACTCATTCTCAATCCTCCGCTCATCCTCTTCATTCTTCTGATCATAAGCATCGGGTTCATACATCAGCCGAAGTTCTCGCCAATCATGCCCGCTGCACGAATTATGAAAGCATTTGAAAACTATTGCTCCATTTGGCTGTTTGATTATGGTTGCATCCGGAGCTTTATGGCTCGAATCAAAGGGACATTCTTCAAGAACATACTTAGTGGTATCTTTCCAGCTATTGACCTTCGCCACCCTTATGCCATGAACCTCAATCCAATCCTCAATATCGAATGAGCTTCTGCTTGCCTTATGTACTGGCTGAGCTTCTTGATATTCCGCTGCTAACTGCTCAAGTTGTTCCTTTCGAACCTGATCCACCTTATCTGGCTTCGTTATAATCCTTGCCATTCGATGAGGTCGCTCTTTCGTACTGCTTCCTTTTTGGGCTGTAGTTCCATAAAGCTTCGAAATCCTCGCCGGGTTAAATACCTTCTTATCTATCTCGACATACGGATCACTAAATATCAGATCAAGAGCCTTAAGACATCGCTCGAGCATCTGAGCATTTTCAGGAGTATTCTTTAAGGCGATTCCATACATCAGATGGATACCATTCCCCGAAAGTGCCATGATGGGAGCTGGCCACTGCCTCTGTCTTAAGTATTCGATAACTCTTCTCGCCACATCGTAAGCCCTGCAGAGCTCTTCCTTTGTTGAGCTTATACCGGTCTTTCGAATTGGATCTAAATCGATAAGCAGCCATTGATAGCTGTCGATATCGGTATCGCTTGTTGTGGTTACATTCAAGCGAAAGCAATCCTTCTGTTCTCGGCAGTAACAATCTTCATTGATGTAATTCAATGAATAAAAAATATTCGTGCCATTCAAATCAACGGTATCCAGTTGTTTGAGCATTACATCGATGCTTTTGAAGTATCCACTAATTATCTTCTTTCCTTTGAGGATTCTAATCTCGAATAGCTGACCATCTAATTTGAGGATACTGAGAGCTTCTTTGATTTTTTGTTTGTCGATTACATCATTCCTCAATTATGAATCCCCTCCCATCAAGAACAACATCCGGCGAAGCCGATTCTTTTAATTCTTTATCTTCTGTACTATTCTTAATACTTCTATTCTTCTTAAGTTGTACTCCGTCACTGTCTCTGTCGGTGTCTCTCTCTATGTCTCCATCACTGTCTCTGTCACTGTCTCTGTCGGTGTATCCCTTATCCTGATAATCGCTATATTTTACAACGGTTAGAAGTGTATACCTTTTGTATGGTTTTTTGACTTCAATCATTCCCATTTCTGCGAATTGTTGTAGTATCCTTGCGACCGTATTTGTTGAGCATCCCCATGCCTCTTGAAGCTTTCTGTTGCTGGTAACAAGCTGTCCTCTCTGGATCTGAACGAGCCTACCATTAGCAAACCATTCCTTATCTTCATAATTGGCTGACACAAGGATATGAATCCATGCTTTGAGCCGGATCGGATCTGACCAAACAGCACTATCAATTATTTTCTTATGGATTTTAATCCATCCCTTCTGCTCACTCATCCGCCTCACCTCCTAAAAGCCTTACTATCTCCGCTCCGGTCTGATTTTTATCGCAGAACCTAAACTCGACCCCGTACCGCTGCATCATGGTCTGCATGGATTTGAATATCTGCTCTCCACTTATACCTCCGCCCTTTTCGGGAATCTTCACAGGCTTACCATCTCGCATAATCCACTTGGTCGGCTTGTTCCTCGGATTCTGCCAAAAGTAAACATCCTCGATGGAGTTAATACCCTCGCCATTCTCGATGAGAACAATCAATCGAATGCCATGTTCCTTTGCTCTGACAAGCTCCGCCCTGAATCTTTCATGTTGCTGGCAAATATTTCCGGCAAGCTCAAGCAGGTCCTTCTTTCGGTCAATTACGAGCCGAGGATTATCAAGGTTCATGTAATCCCCGACATAGAGCTTTGATATGAAGTAATCCACTCCGAGAGCTTGGAGCTGTCCTTGTATTCGGACAAGCTCCTTCTTATGCTCCCGACTGTCAATCTGAATAGTCATAGCTCGCCTCCTTAGAAGGGAAGCTCTTCCTGTGCTCCGTCCGGAATATCCATAAAGCCATCGCTCGAAGTGTTTGAAGTGGTGGAAGTGCTACCGCTTAAAAGCTTAGGATCAGGAACGGAAGCAGAATCCGCCTTATCATCAGAGCAGAACCAACGAAGCTCATGGCGCATTGATACCTTGCCATTGTATTCGTTCTCGACTTCCCCGAAGATTCCCCCAATCCTCTTATCCTTAAACTGTGCAGCAAACTTATCTCCCCAAACGGATTCGCAATTGTTGGAATGCTCAAAACTGGTCATGAACCTCTTGAAGTTCCTTGAACAATTGCCATCGTTGTCCTCGATTAAGATATAAGCAGTTCCATTTCTGGGCCACTTCTTATCGGGTCTGATGTCGTTTCTGAACTCGTTGGCGAAAAACTCCGGCTGAGAATCAGCCTTTGATGTATCAAAGAAAACCTTGAGCATCGGCTTTCCTGTTTTGCTCTGCGTCTCTTCGACTTTCTTAATGATAAGATGATGTCCACCGAGTGATATCGGTATGTAATCTCCTCCGATCTTGGTCTGTTCGTAGTTGTTAGGCATTTTCATAGTGTTAATCCTCCTTTGTTCCTTCTTTAATATTCTTTTAACGCTTTAAGAACCGCAGCCATATCATTCGGAATCTCCTCCGCCTCAAAAGCATCGAGGGGTGTTTTGGCTGTCGAGTTGTGTGCTTTTGTATGAAAAACATATTCTCCATCCTTCGCTTCTGCGTATAATACCGTTGTCAGCTTTGACTCAATACAGAGCTTATCGAGCTTCTTTCCGGATGTCTTAATCCTCGTGAAAGTGTAGCCATCATCCTCTTTCTGAGTCTGCGAATGGCAAACAAAAATCACGGTCAAATCATCACGAAGCGTCAAGGCCTGATCCAGCAGGTTCCATATGCACTGAGCAAGATCAACCCACTTATCATAGTTCTTTTCTTTCATTCTCCGGACCTCATCGGCTACCATCAGACCATTGAGAGTATCGATAACAACAACCTCGATGTTCTTAAATTTCTCTTCGGTATTGATGCGGTCAAGAAGTATCTGTACCATGTTCACAAGGTCGGTCTGCCAAAAGTTAGCTTTATCCGCTGCATACTGATTTCTCCAACCTTTCCATGAAAGCCCTTTTTTGTCGCAGTCGATATAAAATGTCTTTTTAGGATCCAGCGTTCTCATGGATGTAGTTTTTCCGCTTCCGCTTTCTCCCATTATTCCGATGACTCTTGCCATCTAATCACCTCCTATCATTTAATACTCAAATATTCGCTTCTCTCCCCTAGATGTGCCCAACTGAACTCCGCTTCGGAATTTGCCGACAGATGCGCACGAATTGCAGGAATGTCTGCTTCGATGGAAATCTTCTGGAATCGGTCGGGAAGCTTCTCAGGCGGACAATCCAGAATAACGGGAACATTGCCACCTGCTTTGCGGATTCCGAAGCTGTTATATGTCGTTTTGAATTTAGTCTTGTTCATCGCCCTCATTGCTTCCATCAAGCTATCAACAAGCTTTTGACGGTTCCGAACGATGGATTCTCTTCTTGCCTTGAGTCTCTGCTCCTCTTTCTTGAGCATTTCTTCATCCGCATCGAGCTTGCGTTTGATGTATGCGATGGAATCCGCCTTTGCTTCGATATCACCTTCCAGAAGCTCAAGCGTGTCGCTTATAACCGCCTTGACAGTTTCATCATCAGATTCCTCTTCAAGCATTTCGAGCAGATACTTATACTCTTGGGTTAACTCAAACATTGATTCACTCATATGATTACCTCCTTTGCATATTATTCAGGTATAAGTTCTTGACCCATTAACGCGTTTATTGCATCAATGTATCCTAAGAAATAATCCATTGTTATTTCATTGAATGATGGCGAACCGCTTCCGTCAAAATTGTTATAAAGTCCTTTTCCAATTCCTCCAGTACAACAAAGAAATGTTTCGCAATCACCCTCTTTATTCACTCGCTGAACACCTATGCCATTATTCCAACCAAGCTGAGGATATATCTGCCCTCTTTCAAAGCCTTCGCCACTTGTTACGCATTGCACAAAATTGCAATGAATATTACCAAGACGAAGAACATAATCGAAAAAATTCGAACCTCCTAATCTTTCGTTACTAATAGTCATTATTTCACCCTCCTAATTATCGCTTGCATCTCATCCGGATCCTGCTTCGGAGTCAGAAGTCTCTTTAACTCTTCTCTGCGAGCTATGGTCAGACACGCTACATTCAGACCGCTCAGCAGTATCATGGCGGTGATGTCAGCCCCGAACCATACAATCCACACATAAACTCCCATTGTGTTCAATAAGAACATGGCATCCATCCACCATTCATAGCGTTTACCTATCGTTTTCCAAGTCATTCAACTACCTCCATTCCATGCGCTTTTGCATATGCCAACTCTTCTCTGCATCCCTGACTCGCCCTCCATCCTTTCAGCAGATAGATGGTGTCGCAGGAAGCCATGAGCGCATAGCATATTGTCATTATTTCTTCTCTGCGCATCTGAGAGAATGGAGTGTGGCTGATTACCTCAGCTGGATTCATCACGAATCCGAATCCCTGACTCCACAGCTCCCGTTGCGCCCGTTTGAATCTCTCCTTGTAGTCCACTACTCCGGTAATCGGTCCGGAAAGATATACCTTACTGTCCTTATCCATCATTTGCCCTTTCCTTCAAAAACTCCTCAAAAGCATCCACATCGACGAAGGTGGTTCTTCCGGGTTTAACCATGCGGTCGTTCCACTTGCCGGCTCGCTTCATCTCCTTTATCAGCTCCTGCACATGACGGGTTTTCTGATTCCAGAGCCGAGCTAACTCCTGAGGGGTTAAATAGTTCTTGTACATAGATCCTCCATTTTTTAAACTTTTCAAACTTGCTGAGTAAAAAAATAAAGGCCGTAATCGTTGGCGGAAATATCAAGAACGTTACTCCAGTGAAGTATCTCATCCCGGCTGATGTCGGTTTTGCAATTCAGCTTATTAGATACAGACTGAATTGAGCTGCCGACAGCCTCCGAAAATGCTGATATTGTCCCGAATTTCTCAACGATACGGCCTCTGAGCTTGCTATAATCGTACATATTCAACCTCCTTTCTTAAGTTTCCATAAGTTTCTTGACATTTTTAATTTTAAACTTTTCAAACTAATTTGTCAATAATGAAATTAAACTTTTTAAACAAAACATTGAAAAGTAACTTTTGACAATGTATAATAGTAGCACGAAGGGAGGCGATTAAATGAAATACCCGGAAACTGCTATGAGATTAAGAAAAGCAATGGAAGCTAAGAACTTAACACCACAGGAACTTTCCAACAAGTCCGGAGTGAGTAAAGGCTCAATCAGTTTATATCTAAGCGGTCAGAATGAGCCACGGACCCGAAATGCAGGAAAGATGGCGGAAGTGCTTGAAGTGGAAACGATGTGGCTGATGGGATTTGATGAATCCATTATCAATGCATCAAAAACAGCTCAAAGACTTGCTTTGTATCAAAAAGAATTGATGAACAGAGTCGATAATATGGATGATGAGCAGCGGAAATCCTTAATGGATTTTGCTCAGTACTTGAATAACAAGAAAGGAGGTGACAACTAATGTGGACACAGGAATCAAGAGGCAAGCTTCGACTCTATGAAAGATACACGGACCCTGATGGGAACGACCACAAGATAAGTGTTCCGCTTGCCAGCAATTCAGCTCGTGACTACAAGGAAGCTGTCTCAAAACTTATGCTCAAAATTGCAGATCAGGAAAAAGGAAGCGACCAGATCAGGCTACACAGTATCATTGTTAAGTATCTTGATCGCCCCGATCTAAAGAATTCAACCAAGAATAGTTATCAATCTCTATTCGGAAAGATTGAGGATATCTTCGGGAATCCGTACCTCTCCGCCATGAATAACGCGACAGTCAAGCGGAAGCTCTCAGAATCCGATCTCAGTATTCCCCGAAAGAACCAGGCAATCAAAATGATTAAATCTTTGCAACGGTACGCAGTCGAATATGGCTACACTTCCGAAGTGGTCAGCATTCGACCTTTCAAAGGTTTGCAGAATCGGGACAACATTGAAGATAAGTATCTTAACACAGAAGAGCTTCAAAATGTCCTAAGTCAGCTCGTGGCGATGGATTACTACCTTGCTAAATTTCTTGCGCTTACCGGATGCCGATTCGGGGAAGCTGCTGCTCTCACCTTGCCGGATTATGATGGTAAATACATTAACATCAGCAAAACCATGTGGCGCGGAAGCATTCAGACCGCCAAAACCGAAACATCAGAGCGACAAATATATGTTCAGACGGAGCTTCGGAAGCTTCTCGCTGAGTATTTGCCATTCAGGAATACGCTACTGATGGCAAGGGGAGTTAGAACGGAATTGCTATTTTTCAGCGCGTCAGGAACACCGCTCAACAACAGCCTATTCAACCACCATTTGCAAAGCATTGAAAGTAACAAGCCGCTCCATGCTCATATCTTCCGGCATACTCACGCAAGCCTACTTGCAGAAGCTGGCTATTCGTTGGAAGCCGTAAGCCGTCGGCTTGGACACTCCGACTCTGACATCACCAAGAAAATATATCTCCATGTCACGGAGAAAATGAAAGAACGGGAAGAAGCGCAGCTTGACAGAATCCGCCTCATTGATTAGGCTTTTGCCACGCGTTTGCCACGCACTCCCCGATAGATGGCTTATTTATCAGTTTTTTTGTAAAACATCCCGTTTTTCTTGAATAGATGCAGTTTAAAACAGCCTTGCTCAGTTTTCCGCATATTTAAGCCATTTGTAACGGTTTCGCACTTGTTCCCGAAACGGCAAAAATACCCTCAAAATGGATATCTTTGCCACGCATTTGCCACGCAAAACAATAAAAAGCCCCGGATTTCTCCGGGGTTCTTCTCGTTATTTATGGTTCTTTTCATATATCTTTCTGATATATTTCTTTCCGTCAACTTCTATGTAATCATGCTTCTCTTCTTCGGTCAGAGTGTCCCAGTATTCCTTTGCTTCCTCAGCCTTTCGCATCTCTGCTCCGCTGATGGTGTAGCAATCCATCTCAACTCCGTCCGGATCCTTTTCTCTGCAAGCCTGTCTGAGTAGATTCTCCTGCATCCTACAATCCTCAAGGCTTCCGGTGAAGTGAACCTCTTCCGTTCCTCTCGTGCTCAGGATGACCACATACTCGATATCTTTCCTGATCAAATCCTTGATATAGGTCTGCTTGCCATCAACTTCTCCAAGCTTAGCGATGATATCGGCATCGGTTTCCTTGTTAAGCTTGAGATACAATCCTTTGGTATGTTCCTTATCGTATTTTGCCTGTGCTGCGTACTTCATAATGCTACCTCCTTCTTTCTGCCGGGATAAGCTCCCGGCTGGCTTGTTGTTTATAATGTTTCTGCAAGTGCTATAACTTCATCATTGTTCATTACTTTGTATTCGCCGTTTATTTCTACTTCATACTTGTATGAGTATCCTAAGTAAGCCATTCCTTCAATGTCCATCCCCTCTGTGTTCATTATCTTTCTGAAAGCCTGTTCTATTGTCATTTTGTTTTCCTCCTTGCTTTGTGCTGTTCTCTGTTTCTGATATTATAATACCATAGGTATATACCTATGTCAAGCACTTTTTTAACTTTTTTCAGAAAAATGCAAAAAAATAACAGCTCCAACCACCTCACGCATCGAGGTGATCAGAGCTGCTGAGCAAGGAGAACCTTCTTGATCAGGATCCCGATGCTGAATCTATGAAAGAAATTCTGCCTTGCAGAATCCTGATCCGAATTTTGTTGAGCAGTAAAGCCAGACATCACCGGCTGAGTCGTAGTCGTAGTAGCCGTAGCAGTTCACCATTGAGCCATACGGTAACACACCCTTGCTGATGGTTTTCGTGCCGATGCCTGAGCGCACATTAAGACCACTCTTTGCTGTCACCTTATAACCCCGACTATACTTAGTTGCATCAAAATAATGCGCCACCGTGCTCCCCTCGTGTGGTGTGGGTGTAGGGCTTGGAGGTGTCGGAGGTGTAGGAGTGGGAGTTGGTGTGGGTGTCGGCTGAGGCTGTGCGCTGTACCCATTCAAGCCGAGTCTTTTAATTGTTGTCGGGTAATCCACATAGCAATAATCCTGATCACACACAACACCTGCGACTATGTTTGTGCGGATGAGGTTGGTACTTCCGCCAAACTGCCACATATCAACGGAGCTGTATACAAGGGATGGCTTTTTCTTGGTCCAGTAAGCCAACCATGCGGCATATCTCGCTATCTTGGGATTGCCATCAAAGGTGTACTTCCCTGCATATACTCCTGTGTAGTACCCCGCGCTTTCGACCCTGCTACAAAATGCACAGATAACATCGGAGAGGTTGCCTTTTTGCTTGTCAATCATATCGCCCTCAACATCATAGTATACGGGGTATTCAAATTGTTTACCTTTCAAGATGCTCAGAAATTTATCTGCCTCTTTTTTGGCTGTTGCTACATCAAAAGCACGTCCGAAAAAGTAAGCACCGACACCGATGCCATTCGCCTTTGCATCCTTGTAGTACTGCTCAAATTTACTGTCCTTGTAAAGTCCATCATCGCCGCCGCCAGCTTTAATGATGGCAAACTGTACGCCCTCGGCTTTTGCCTTTGCGAAGTTAAAGCTTCCTTGCCAACGGGATACATCGATACCAAATACGGGTTTACTCATCAGGTGTCTCCTCCTTCTCAAAAGTTTTCTGCATATCTGTCAGTTCGTCCTTCCTCTGCTCCCTGATGTTATATAGGCTTGTAGATATGCCTAAAATAGCCCCGAGAAAGGCTGTCACAGCCGTCAAAGTTGCTCCAATGGGTTCTACATAGGGGAAGCCCCAAATCGATCCTACAGAGAGCCACAGAGTGGTCAGAGCGGGTAGTACAATCATCGTAATGTACTTGAGCACATTATAAACTTTTGAATTCATTAACATTTCACTTCTTCCTCCTTTTCTAAATCCAATTCATAAAATTGCTTTCTCACATCGTCCATCACTCCGTTAGCTCCGAGAGTGTGGTATTGCGTATAGATATTCTCAAAGTTTTCGGTGCTGTGGCTTGTGCGATATCCTAAATCTTTGTACTTGTAGTAGATATGATAGAGCCTATCTCTTAGCAACGCCTGAGTACCTTTTTCATTTGCTTTGATGCGGTTGTTAAGCTTCAGCAGGAGCTTGATGATTGCCACCAAGGCTCCTCCGCCAAAGCAGAAGCTTAGAATCGGTAATAAGTTCATGATTGTCTGCATCTCATCACCTCTTAACTCGGGAATGCGCCCGTGAATGCGCCCCAATCAACTCCATCGCCTTTGATGTAGGTGTTGAAGGTGTCAATCAATATGCTATTGCTTGCATAATTAGCACTCTGAGCCATACCGCCGATGCAGATTGATGCCGCATCATGATAAGGAGCCGCCGCAAGTGTATCGTTATAGACTGTTGTGAAATTCGACATATCTGTTGATATTTCAATTTTGAGATTCAAAGTCGATTTTGTAAACTTTGCCCGAACAAAATACCATGTATCAGTTTGGAAAGTGTAGTTCAGAGCCGTGTCAACGGCTGACGAACTTCCATTCTCGCTGAGAGTAATGTAAGCGGTTGACCCATTCCAAAAATATACATTTGGAGCAAAATTCATGGAACCTGATACGCCGCACCCGAATATTGTTGCATTTCCTCCGCTTGGAAAATACAAAACTTTGAAAGCCACACCGATTTCAAAGTCCTTAGACCAATCCACATCAAGCCAATTACCCGAAGCGTCAAGCGGTCGGGAGTGATAACTTGCCATGTTTGCGAATCCTTGCAAGATACGCCCATCAGAAATCTTGAGAGCTGAGTTAGAGCCAATAGAATAATCCACCTTGCGAGTATCAATCGCACCCTCATCAACAAAATACTCCCCCTCAATCACCTCCCCACAATCCGCATAAACATTGTTAGTGCCTTGTAGCATACGGATTGATAAGGGTGAGAGGTCGATGGTGGTTGGTGTTGCTAACTTGTAAACAACCTCTGCCCCTGTGGTTGGCGTTGTTCCGCTTGCATATACATCACGGTCACTAATCCAAGTACTCGGTAAAGTCTCTCCGTTATAGCTTGCTATGTAGCCATCTGTCACGCTCAGACTTCCATCAACCACATTCCACTCACCACCGTAGACAGTCTGAGGGAGGGTGATGGAGGTGGTTTGATTTATATAAGGCTCATAATCTGTCGCTAACGTTCCGACTTCTATTTGCGGTTCTGTAAATGTTATATCTGCCGTGGTTCGATTTGTTGTTGCTGTGAAGAAGAAATACTTTCTTGTTCCTGTTTTTATAAGCGATTTTGTTATTGTCTGATTAGTTTCTGAATTATTTTCAGATGTTAAAACAGTATAATTATCATCTAAGAATCCATAAGTTACTCTTGCACCTGTTCCACTATATTGAATTTTGAAAAAACATTCAGATTCAGTCAATTCAAACAAGTAACCAAATTCATACCACCCAGAAGCAGTTTTTGAGAATGTTCCATCGCCATTGTCTGTCATATCATCTATATCTGTAAGTGTAAACTGTGTGCCAGCAGGTGGATTATACTGAATTTCTGCCTTTACTTTTAACGGATTAAGTAAGTTCTTCCCCACATCACTCACCTTCGCCTCATCCCAACCGCTAATAGGGCATATATTGGAGTAGGGTTCGAAGGTTGCATCAGATACCGAGGCAAGA
>Ga0310691_10001739_pt1 | contig 31878 bp, 51 predicted proteins | sample 176DNAGHGlowgp2_FD_203887 | JGI IMG/M metagenome (GOLD analysis project Ga0310691, IMG submission 203887) | Sheep rumen microbial communities from Palmerston North, Manawatu-Wanganui, New Zealand - 1766 DNA GHGlow gp2 (v2) (version 2) | ecosystem: Host-associated > Mammals > Digestive system >... | reverse complement strand
CCGAAAGGAGGTGTAAAATGCAATACATAATAATGCTCGCAATTGTCCTCGGGCTCGCGCTCGTAGACTTCATATTCGGATTTCTCAAGGGTTACGTCAAGCACAATATCAACTCACAGAAAATGCGACAGGGCGGGGTAAACAAGCTCTGCGAAGTGATTATCATGCTGACCGCCTGCGGGCTCGAGATAGCGATTCGTCAGCTCGGACGCTACTACGCGAGCGGCTCGCTCGAGACTTTCACCAGGATCATGGGAGTATTAGCGGCTCTCGCGGTCTGCGGATACATCACGGTTATGGAAATTGTCTCGATACTCGAAAACTACGCCGAGATAAACAAAAATGCAAAATGGGTAAAACGAGTATTGAGATTTTTAAAAGTCGTTGAAAACGAAAAGGAGGAAAAGAAATGAAAAAAGGAATAGACGTCTCCCGCTACCAGGGAGTCATTGATTGGAAAAAGGTACAGGAGGACGGTATCGAGTTCGCTATCATCAAGGCAGGCGGTTCAGACGACGGCTTCTACACTGACTCCAAGTATGAGCTCAACTACAAGAACGCGAAGGCGGTCGGTATGCCTATCGGAGCGTACTATATCGTCGGACCGCTCTGCATTTCCCGCGAGGACGGTATCGCTGACGCTAAGCGCTTCCTTGCTATGCTCGAGGGTAAGACCTTCGAGTATCCCGTATACATCGACCTCGAAACTACAAGTCCCGCGACCAAGACAGGTACGACCGATGCAGTTATCGGATTCTGTCAGACAATGGAAGAGGCAGGCTACTACTGCGGCATATATGCATCGGATATCTCGGGCTTTGCGGACAGGCTTGATATATCCCGCCTCACAGCCTACGACAAGTGGGTCGCAAACTATATCAGTAAGCCGACTTACGTGAAGAACTACGGTATATGGCAGAAGTCCGACAAGGGCAGAGTCGCAGGGATAACCGAGAAAGTCGACCTTGACGAGTGCTATATGGATTATCCTTCGATAATCAAAGGCAAGGGACTCAACGGCTTTCCTAAGCCTGCCACCGAGCCTGAGCCCGCGAAGCCGTCGGAACCTGCGGTTCCTACGAAGCAGACAAAGCAGGTTTCGCTCACTATCGACGATCATACCTACAGCGGATTGCTTACGGAGGAGTAAAAAAATAACTGAGCAAACTTGACATTTTGGGTGACGGCGTTTATAATGATGAAGGAAAAAGCTGCCCCGCAACTTAGTGGTGCGGGACAGCTTTTATCATTTGCAATGGTTATAGTCGAGGACGTATGAAAGCATAGTTCCAATAAGGAGTGCTATGTATACATCATCGTCGTTGTAAAATGTCGCATAGTAGTCTACCATGTGATCCGTTGCTTCAGACATACCTAAAGCAGATACAACGAAAACAGTTATGAGAATAGTATTCTTCATTTTTATTTCTCCTTTCGAGTATTAAGAAGTAAATTGCTTTTGGCATTTACTTCTTTCTATCACATAAAGTGATAATGATATGTAAGGGCAAAATGAAAAAGTGAATATAATCTTTAACTTAAGAAGAAAGGTGAACCTCGACTTTTACTTCTGTCTTTTGGAAACTGTGTTATTATATAAGGGCATTCCAATAGAAAAAACTCCCCCGCAGATTCATTCTGCGGGGGAGTTTTTTCTCTCTATTTATTTGCTATATCATTAATGCGCGTATTCCTCAGCGCATCACTGATATATATGAGAGACAAAAATAATCAAATCAGCGAAATATCGAGGGAGAACGGCACTTGATGCCATTTGTCGCGGATGTCTGTTTCGCGATAGTAGATGATATCCTTGATGACTGTTCGGAGCAGACGATTCTTTTCCTCTGCGGTTGCTGCCTCGTTTTCAAGTATTGCGACCGCCTCGCGGAGAGCAATGAGCCGCTGTTTATAGTCGATTTCCGATACTTCGGTTGACTTTGCTTCTGTGATTGCCTCCTGTAGTTCCTGTCGTCTCTGAGCGATTACGGCGTTGCGCTTGACGAATACCTCGCTGTTATATACGCCCTGCTCGAGGAATTCGTACAGTCGCTCTTGCTGAGTTTCGAGTGAGTTGAGCTCTTTCTGCAAAGCTGCGGTAACGGCTTTCTGAGCGTTCGTTGAAGTGTCGGACTTGCCCTTGAGCTCGTCCTGCAAGTCAACGATATAGCTTTTCAGCGCCCTGACGACCTCCTCCTCGACCTCCGCATACGTCGCCGAGCGATTCCCGCAGCGCATCTGATAAGCACAGTGCAGGCGCGGAGCACTTCTTCTCTGCGGCTGATATATCATAGGTCGGCCGCAGGAGCAGTGCATAATTCCCGCGAATGGGTTGCACAGCCCGGAAGCAGCTTTTACCTTCGGCAGACTGCCGAAGCGGGCGAGTGAGGCGTTGTATACTTCCTCAGAGATGATGCCCTCATGTTTTCCGTCTACGAGAATCCAGTCCTCTTTCTTGGATTTCGGGCGCGAGGAAACGAGCTCGCCGTCTTCGTATTTCTTGATTGTCTTGCGCCAGTTCCAGCGTATTTTTCCGATGTATACAGGATTTCGGAGCATATCTCTGATGCTTGCACTGCTCCATAGCTCCGACTTTCTCGGTTTGATGTGCAGGGCGTTCAGACGGTTCGCGATAGTTGTTGTGCCGAGTCCGTTCACGGTCCAGAGCTCGTATATCAGCCGCACGGTGTCGGCTTCATCATTAGGGATGAGAGTATACGACTTTCCGTCCTTGACCTTATCGTAGCCGTAGGGCGAGACTGAGCCGATAAAATTGCCCTCGTTCACGGAGGCGATACGCCCTCGGAGCATTATCTCCTTGACGTACTCGAGGTAGTCATTTCCGCGCATGAGTTCCATTTCAAAGAACTTGCGGTCGAATTTATCTGCAAGGTCGTAGGTTTTCTGCGGAGTAATAACAATGGTCTCGGTGTATCGGAACGCGCGGATAATGGTGCCACAGTCGGAGAGATCACCGCGGCTGAGACGCTGCGGATCAACAACAAGAACCCCCGTTATCTCATCGGACTGTATCCGTTCGAGGAGCTTTTTCATCTCGGGGCGGTCTTGGATAGTCTCGCCCGAGACTACCTCGCGGTATATCAGTTCCTCGGGGATGGCTCCGCTGAGCTTGGCAGCGGCGTAGTCTTGGAGAATGCGGTAGTGTCTGCCGAGAACTTCCTCGACGGTCTCATGCTCGCCGTCTGCCCTCGATTTTCGCAGATACATCAAATATTTCTCAGACATAGCTTCACCTTCCTATAAGTATCCCCTGCATGGAGCAGGGGATATTTTATTCATTGACAAACAAATCATCAATATCAATTTCTTTGATATCAGCCACAATGCACTTGAATAGCTCACCAGCCGCAAAGCTATCATACAGTGCGTCGTGAGCATTGCACATATAAATGTTGTTGATTTCGCAGATGTCCGCGAGCTTGTAGCTGTATTCATCCTTGTATGTCTTACGGCTGAGTTCCAAGGTATCGTATACGGTTTTATCCTGTACTGAGTCCAAACCATTGACATATAAGTGCTTAATATCAAAAGGAGCATTGTGAGTAACGAGCGGAAGCTCCTCGATAAAGGTATTGAAGCAATTGATAATTTGATAAAATCTTGGTGCATCTGCTACCATCTCATCTGTGATACCGTTGATATCGGTAGCTTCCTGCGGAATGGATTTCCTCGGCTTCAGGTATGCATCAAACGCTTCAACAGCTTGGAAGTTCTTATACTTGATAGCGGAGAGCTGAATGATGTCATTTCCTCCCGTTTTCAATCCAGTAGTTTCAACATCGACCGCAACAAAGTCTTTGACTTTCTTTACCGGAGTAGTCTTAGTTATATTCTTGTACTCTTTATCAACAATGTCAATTTCCTGATTCCTGGTATGCTTTTCATCTGACAGAGTGATTTCAAACAGCGGGATAGAATCAACAGTTGCCTTAAATTCAGCTTGTTTATTTGCAAGAAATTCTTTGTATCGTTTCCGACGTTCTTCTTCTTGTTGTGCTTTTTCTTCAGCAATCTGTTTCTGTCTTTCTGCTTTTTTCCGCTTCTTCGCTCTTTCGAGGTAGCAGTACAAAATGTAGATTATCGTAAACGCAATAAGGATAATTACCGTTAGTACAGCAACAATCAGTATAAAAGGATCCATATATAAACCACCTCACTTTATGGCTTGAATGTACGTTTAACTTCAAGAACTGGACCAACAATAGCTATTTCATTCATTCGCTCGCGCTCAAATACACGGGGCGGATAGTACGGATTGACCGAGGTCAGCGTAATTCTATCGCTGTCGATACGGACACGCTTGACTACTCCGTCCTCGCCGTCGATACGGACAACGGCAAAGCACTCACGGTCAAGAGTTTCCTGCTCGCGGACGAGCACACGGTCACCGTCGTGAAGCTCTGGCTCCATAGAATCACCCTTTACGGTAAGCCAAAAATACTCGTAGCCCTCCGTCAGTATATCGCAGTCGGTCAGGATGTATCCCTCAATATTATCCTCAGCGTGGCAGTTCAGCCCCGCTGCACATCTGCCGATAAGCGGCACAGGTTTGGTGTTGGCGGTAATGTCGGCTGGTGTGGAGGAAGTGCGAGTTTCGGATTTATCCTCCAATTCAAGGAAAACCGCAGGCGCAACTTTGAGAGCACTTGCATACTTTGCGATACGGTCTTTGCGCATATTCTTTATATTTCCACTTTCGTATCGGCTTATAGTCGCTTCTGACACACCAACCATTTTTGCCACTTCGAGCATAGTCAATCCTAATTCAATTCGACGTTTTTTTAAGTCAAACATTTCAACACCTCCTTCTGTAGTGTACATTTATTATAGCACTCGATTTGCAAAAATGCAAGTATAATTTGTGAATTTTCAAAAAAACTTGCAAAAACGTATTGACAAACAGAAAAATATGTGATATAGTAGACTTACGGAAACGCAAGGAGGTGGGATAGTGAATCAAACGGAATTCAAAATAGCTCAGATAAGGAAAGGCGTATCTAAAGAAGAAATGGCAAAAGCACTTGGCATAAATATCGCCACCCTTTACCGAAAAATCAATGGCGAAACGGATTTTACCTTGTCTGAGCTAAAGAAGCTAAAAGCAGTGCTTGAGCTTTCTAACGATGATGTTGACCGTATTTTTTTTAGCTGTGAACTTACGGAAACGCAAGAAGCCAAAACCCCGAATAAGAAAGGAGCATGAACACAATGGAGAAAGAGCAAATACTGACCGTCAAGATAGGCTGTGATAATTCCGAGCTTATGGCGGCACTTGAAGAAGTCGAGAAAAAAGTTGACCTGATAACAGCCAAGTTTGAGAAGCTCGGGCAGTTAACAGGTCGGATAGAAATCGACAGAGCTGTCGGCACAAACAGCTCTGTGCTCTGAAATCAGTTATCGCCAGTTGCGGTGGCGACAACTAATTCCTTTATCTCAGCACGAGTTGGAATTCGGCTGGACACCTCATCCAACTCTGCTTCGAGCTCCCACAAAGGAGAGTCAAAAAAGAAAAAGAAGAAAATAATCACCCCCTCTCTGAGCGGGGTAGGAAACAAACGGCAATGTGCCTTACCGAAAGCTCCACCTACATTATATCACATAGCGGAGCAACTGTACAACCCATAAGAACATACACATAGAAAGAGGTGATAGTATGAAAGACGAGCAGATCAGAGATTTAGTCGAGACCGAGACCGAGACCGAGCGCACGGTGTCGTACAGGACAGACAAAGCGTTCGTGACGGTACATATCCCGAAGCATACTCCCGAACAGCAGGCTGAATACGAAAAAAACGTCAAGGCAGCACTGCGCCGTTTCTATCATCATATCACTTCGCGCGGCTATGACTGGGACAAACTCGTCTCAGAGGCAATGGAGGGAACACAATGAAACTATTCTGCCTCACGCTACGCTCCAAGTGGGGCGAGCCGTTTAACGTCACGCTCCCCGGGAACAGCATCGAGGAGGTGCTGCTGCACATCGTGCTCGACACCGAATGGCAGCTCGGGAACTACTCGGTATTGGAGGTGTCAGCATGACCGATGTACAGAAAAAGAAGGACAGCTTCGTTCGTCACGAGCTTCTCAGTCTTCTGCAAGCTATCGACCGCGATATTCTCCGGACTGAGTATCAGGTCATTGAAGGTGATGAATACGTTGAGGTCTGCTGGCTTTATCAGGAGTCGGAACAAGTCCGTACTATCAAAGTTGATGTCACCGCCGACAGCCTCAGAGCGCTCGCGTCTGATGTCCTGCGGTGCATAGGATAAGGGGAAGATAAAATGCTGACAAAAAGATTACCAGACGGCACTTGGACCTGCGAGGGCGTGGACTTGCGAGAAGTAGAGCCTGCCGTATACGGAGCGCTCTGCAAGCTCCGCGACTATGAGCGGACAGGCTTGAATCCGAGTGATTTCAGGTCGAGTTCGTACAATAACAAGTATATGTACAAGGTCATGTATGAGAACAGTCATGGGAAACAGCTGTATATACTCTGCGAGACAGATGAAGAAGCTAAAGAAATGGAGCAGAACCTCGAAGCACTCGGATATAAGGAAATTGTTCGGAGCCGCTTCAGTTGGCAGGTAATAATCGAGGCAAGAGAGTAGAAATGGTACGGCTGAGGATAAGAGACGTTGCGTTTGAGTGCGACGAGACCAAAGGCGTTGCGAGGGTGACTACTCCTACGGAGCGGGTAGACTTCCCGAACGCTATTGAGGCGTGGAACGCATTCAAGGCGCGGGCGTTCGGACCGTTGGAGCAGGAGCTCCGCGACGCCCTTGAGCGCTACGGCTTCAACAGGTGGACAGGAGAGAAAGAGGAAGGAAAAAATGGGAAAGAAACTATCGTGGGAGGATGCTGAAAAGCTCGGCAAGCTCAACAACAACAGCGACGAAATAATTATGGAACAGCCTAACAAATACGGCTACCGAGTGAATATAAATCATCCTTTAGTGCGCCCGCATTTCGAGCGATACAAGCAAAAGATCGGTGCAATTGTTTTATCAGACAAAGAGAGACTTGTCTTCGAGATGTATATCATAAACGCTCTTAAAAGAAAGGGTGTGCAGTTATGATGACCGTGCTGATAATTCTCTCGATACCTTTCTTGATGGTGGCAATGGCGACGGTTATTTCGATACCGCTGACACTCATCGACTACATCGCCGACCTGATTCAAAAAGTCGCCGAGTGCATTCGACTGCACAAATCTCTCAAAGCAGAGCGCGAGCACATCGTCTCTGACATAGAGGTATGGACTATTATTGCAAAGGACTACGACAGCAACACACAAGCAGAGGACAAGGGCTACGCGATAGCCCGCCTCGTGAATCTGCATCATCAGCTCGAGGAGCTGGATAAAAGGAGGAACATTCCGTGGATAAGAAAACTTACTTTGACACAAGCAAAATCAAGGGCAAAGCGCAGTCAGTGATTGCGGGTGAGACCGCAAAGGCGCTTATGCACTTTTGCGAGCAGGAGCCTGAGTTCGAGCAGGCTATCGAGCAGAGCGGCAAGAGCTTCAGCGACTGCCTCAACAGCATAACCAAGGACGTATCGGCGAGCAAGCCGGGTATTTCCGACTTCGAGATGTACAGCCGCGCCGTGAAGTTCTACTTCTCGATAGCGACTATCGAGTTCATCATGAATATCAACCTCAGTGGCAATAACGGCGCTGCGTCCGTCGCGTCTGCCGAGCACAAGAGCGACGTTCTGAGCGTATCTCTGGACGAGCTCCTCGACTTCTGAGGTGGCGGCTATGATAAAAGACAAGAAAACACGCGACAAGCTCCTGAAGAGCTTCCCGAAGGTCTCTGACAAGGAGCTCACGGAGCTCTCGAAGAAGTATATGCCGCAGTATGTGGTGTACAAGCAGATCAAGCACGGAATATACGAATGCTATTGTACGCGCTGCGGAAAGCACTATATCAATGATACTGTATCCGGCAGGGAATATGTACCGCTCATACGTCACGGGGAAATGGGAAACTGCCTCGCCTGCGGCGGCGTTGCTACATTCCTTGCACGCGGTAAGGGCAGGCGGCGGATATGGGACAGTCAAAACTTCGCTGTCTTCAAGTCAAAGGGCGGAAAGGTATACATACAGACATATCAGATATGTGCAGGCTTCACGGAGCACGGCAAAACAGATTTCGGCTTCAACACCGGAGATATTTACGGACGTGATATATATCCTCGTCACAGGTATGTTTTAACGCCTGATGGGGCTCAGAAATGGGCTCACTGGTGGCATTACAACTATAAAGCAAATAATTATACGGAAGCCTGGGAAGAAACGACCTCTGAGAGCGGACCTGATTTTTCGTTCGGCTTCGAGCACGACAGCAGCTATGTCGGTATCGGTACAGACTGTATATCCGAGACCTTTCTGCGCTATGCACTTGAAGCAGCACAGAAGTCGCGTTACTGGCACTACATCAAGCACCACGGTATCAAGTATCTATGCGAATGCTGCAAGCGACCGAATATCGAATATCTTATGAAAACAGGCTTCGGTTACGTTGCTGAGGCGAAAGTCGTAGGCTATATGCATGGTATTCGCGTCAACTGGCGCTCGAACGGCGTCAAGAAAATGCTCAGACTCAACAAGGTGGAAATGGACGAGCTGGCAAATCTTGACTGTGCCACTCTTAGCGCATACTACCGCCTGCGCAAGCTCGACCCTGCAATGGACTCGGAGGAGCGTGTCACATATGCATTAAAAATACGTGAGATCGACACGCTCGAGCTCATTATCCGCGAGACAGGTCTATCCCTGCGAAAAGTGCTCAACTACCGTGACAAATGGAAAATGCCCTTCCGCGACTGGAAGGACTACATCGACCAGTGCAAGAAGCTCGAATACGACCTCACGGATGACAGCATTTCCCGCCCGCAGGATTTCTTCGCCGCCCACGAACGCCTCTCCCGGATCGTCTCGGAGATGATTAACGCAGAGAAGAACCGAATGCTCGAAGAGACGAACCGTCAGCGTAAGGAAATGCAGTACGTTGACGAAGAGCTCGGCTTGATGATAGTTCTCCCGCGGAGCATCTATGATATCGTCCGCGAGGGTAGGGAGCAGAATCACTGCGTCGGCGGATATGCCGACCGTCACGCCGAGGGCAAGCTCCATATACTCTTCCTGCGGAAGATAGCCGAGCCGACCGTCCCGTACTACACTATGGAGGTCAGCACCAACGGCGCTATAGTGCAGTGCCGCGGATACGCGAACAACCAAGTGCATAGGGGTGGCAAGCCCAAAACCGACGATGTCATTGAGTTTGAGAAGAGGTATCAGAAATACCTCACCAAGCTATTTAAAAAGCATAAACAGAAGCAGAAAATAAAGGCAGCATAAGGAGGAAACTATGGAAAAGAATACAGAAATAATGTTGAAGCCCGAACAGGAAGCCGTCCTCATAACCGAGAGGATAAAGGACTACGGAAAGGCGGCGGTCAATGCCGTGTGCAATATCGGCAGGGAGCTCCGCCGAATGAAGATAGAGGGATTGTTCGTCCACCTCGGCTATGAGACGTTTGAGGACTACGCCGAGAAGGAGTTCAATCTCAAGCGCCGTCAAGCATATCTCTACATATCCGTCTACGAGAAGCTCGGAGAGGACTTTGTGCAGTCGAACGCACAGCTCGGCATAACGAAGCTCGCTCTCCTCGCGCAGATGAACGCCGAGGACCGCGCCGAGCTTATGGACGCGGAGGACATTGACCTCAACGGAATGACGGCAAAGGAGGTCGAGGAGCTCGCCTCCAAGTACAAGGAGCAGGGCAAGCAGCTCTCTATGCTTCAGGAGGAGAACGAGGAGTTGAAAAAGGCTCGCGATGACGATGTCATTGTCGCGCAGAATAACGAGCTCGAGCAGCAGGTAGCAGAGCTCCGCGAGAGGCTCAAGAACTCCGTCGAAGAAAAGAATGAGCTTATGGATAAGATAGAGGAGCTCGAAAACGCGCCGAAGGAGGTACATGTCGCCGAGCCTGTTACGAAAGAGGTCATCAAGGAAGTCCCTGACAAGAAGGCTATCGAGAAGAAGGACAAGGAAATAAAGAAACTCAAGGACAAGCTGTCGGAACTGGAAGCAAGCGTCGAGACCAAGGAAAAGGAACGGGCGCAGCAGCAGGAGGAATACGAGGCACGCATCGAGGAGATGAAGAAAGCCTCCGAGAAGCAGCCCGAGAATGCCGACAAGTCTTCCTTCAAGTCGATGTTTGCGTCAGCGTATAAGGAAATGACAGGGCTGATAGAGTTCGTCAAGTCTGCCGAGCCCGAGGACAAGCCTGTATTTACTGCCAAGGTCGAGCAGCTCCTCGCGGCGGTGGAAAAAGCACTGAAGGAGGTAACAGCAGAATGAATGATACGGATATGCTATATATGGCTGCTCAGGAGAAGGAACTCGAGAAAGTCAAAGCTGAAAATATGAAGATGAAAAAGCTCATCGGAGAGATACGAAGCTACTACGGAGAAATATCCCCGAGCTGGAGCGACCTCTTCGAGGAACAGGCAAAGGCGTTGATAGAAGGAGGCAAGCCGTGAATCACGAGCTGAAGATACTTCCTGAATACTTCGAGGCAGTTGCCTCGGGAGAAAAGAAATTTGAGGTCCGCTTTGATGACCGCGGCTATCAGGTTGGCGACGAGCTTATTCTTCGCGAAATCAATCGCGATTACGAGGAAAGTTACACAGGACGCCGAATCAGAGTCAATGTAACATATGTTTACCGCGGCGAATACTGCAAGCGCGGCTATTGCATTATGAGCATCGAGCCGTGCCCTATGCGGGTCAATTACGAGGGCGACGGTTACGACGATGACGGCAACCTCATCTATGACACCGCGTACTGTCCGAACTGCGGACAGAAGTACGAAGTTGACTATGATTATCACGATGATTACTGCCGTAACTGTGGACAGGCTCTTGATTGGAGTTTTGAGGAGGTCGATGAAGAATGAAAGTGATACGTTGCAAGGATTGCATTCTTGACGGTTGCCCAGAGTGCCCGCTTTCTTACATAGAGAATCAAAAAATGTGCTTTTATGAGCACTCACCGATGTTCTACTGCGCAAAGGGCAGGACAACCGAGTATTATACACCTACACACGGAGACGTTGTCCGCAATATGACCGACAGACAGCTCGCTGAAATGCAGAACCGCCACGAACACACTGGATATGCACACGGCAAAGGCGGCGGAGTTATGAAATTTGGGAAAGCAAATATTGACTTCCTCACAGGTTGGTATGGTGCTCCTGACGGCGAGGATTACGAACCCGAGGAGGCAGATGATGAAGGACGATGATACAAATGACTAAGTATATAAGCAGAGAAGCTGCTGTAGATGCTGGCTATCTGTCCGATTGGTATATATCCAGTGTGGGCGATGAACCTCCTGTATGGACAGATGCACATATTGATGAACTGCTGAATGACTTTATAGTTATCCCAAAAGATACGAAAGCCTCCGACGTAAGACCTGTAATCCATGCATATTGGATTCGCGGTAAAGAATACGGCTTTAGGACAAACAATTCGATGTGGTATTGTTCTAACTGTGGCGGTAGTATTCGCTATGATACCACCTTGAGGACATACCAGAAACACAAGAAGCCTGTCGAGGAGGTCAACCCCTTCTGCCGAAAATGCGGTGCTATAATGGACAGGAGTGTTATATTCGCGAGATAGGAGGGCTGAAAATGACTGATGTAATATGCAGTTGTGATTACTGCGCACATATACTGCCAAACGGCATATGCGGCTTAGAGAGTATTGACATCGACGGAGCTGCCGAGTGTGTGAGTTATGAAGAAGCAGAACAGGAGAGCGACGATGAAAACCATCCATGATATATATCTATTGATTTGGTATTCCTGCGGTGAAATTAAATGTGGTAAAGTAACAGAAAATCCGTGCTGTGATGCACATCTACTGGCGGTAGAAATGGTCTTGCGGGGTGAATACTGAGATGGTTAGGAAATACAGAGTTGAAGTCGTTGGAACGGTATACGTCGAATCCGAGAGCCTCGAAGAGGCAGAAGCTCTCGTAATAGCCAACCCCGAGCTGATACTCACCGACGACGACCTCGAAGTCGAGGCATTTGAGGAGGTGTGAAAATGAAAATTGAAACCGCTATCAAGTATCTTTACAAGCAGTATGAGAAGGCAAAGGCTATGGAGTATATCAAGAATCCGCTTGCGTGGGCTTTATATCAGACGTGGCGATATGCTAATAAGGAGGAGTGACATTGAAAACAGCAATAGATTTTTATGACGAGGTAGGAATACCTTGCTATTATTGCAAATATGCATTTTCTCCTGCGTGTACGGATTGCATTGATTTGACGTTATGTTATATGTGCGATATCGCTGAAAATATGATACTGAGAGGAGAATACTAAATGAACAACCTTACGATATTCTTCGGCGGAGCGTTCGCAGGCGCGGGCGTGACATTCCTCGCTATGTGCTTTGCTATATGCATAAGCCGAGCCGAGAGGCAGACTGCCGAGACGGAAGATAACAAGGGAGCGGCTGACGAATAAGCCGCTCTTATATACTATTTAAAAAGGGAACGCCTGCGACGGCGTTTTAGTCCTTGTAATGGATATTATCTTAACGACCATAGGGGAGAAAGAAAATGAGATGCTGCTATCGAGAGAAAATATACGAGTGCGGAGACTACCTCGAGGTGAATATCTATCCTGTATACCGGAAGGCATACTCACGGAGAAAGAAGTCGAGACCAACAAGAGAGACTCAGAAGAAGCTGAATGAGATATATGCCGAGAATAAATTCATCAGGCTATGCAATGCGAACTTCACAAAGCACGACCTGAAAGTCGAGCTCACATACAAGCCCGAATACAATCCTGCTGACGAGGAAGAAGCGGCACGTCAGCTCAGGAACTTCCTGCGGAGACTGAAAAACTACCGAAGCAGGAGAGGACTGCCCGAGCTGAAGTATGTCGCAGTCACGGAGCGCGGCAGCCGAAAGGGGCGATTTCATCATCACCTGATAATCAACGGGGGCATTTCCCTCGGAGACCTCGTCTCGCTTTGGGGCAGGGGAAGAGTCGGTACCGATATTCTCCAGTTCAACGAGAACGGCATCGCCGACCTCGCCCGCTACATGATAAAGCAGTCGACAGCATCGAGCAAGAGGTGGAACGGCTCGAAGAACCTCATCCACCCGAGGGCAAAGACGAGGGACGGCAGGTTATCGAAGCGCCGGGTCTCCGAGCTCGCAAGGGACCCCGAGGATTCGCGCGAGTTCGAGAAGCTCTACGAGGGATACTTATTCTCGGAGGCTAAGACAGTCTACAACGATATGAATGGCGGCGTATACATCTACGCCCGCTACTACAAGAAGGAGGCGGAGTTTTGGCACAATACACATCGAACGAAGAGAATGAACAGATAATCCTCTTCCGCTGGGCTGAGTTCGCGAAGAACCAGCACCCCGAGCTCGAGCTCATGTATCACATCCCGAACGAGGGAAAGCGGAGCAGGCTCACGGGAGCGCGGCTCAAAGAAGCAGGCTTGAAGTCGGGAGTACCCGACGTATGTCTGCCCGTCGCCCGCGGCGGATACATAGGCTTGTACATCGAAAACAAGTACGGAAAGAATAAACCGACCGAGAATCAGAAGCGGTGGCTCAGAGCTCTGAGAGCGGCGGGACACCTCGTCGCAGTATGCTACGGCTGGGAGCAGGCAAAGGAACTGATAGAGTCATACCTTGCCTTGCCGCCGACGATAATCGAACCGAAAGGAGATAGTAATGAAGATCAGTGCGATATGGGCTTTGCTGAAAAAGCGTAAAACGATATTGATTCAGAAGGGGATAGATACTCTATGGGTCGGAGATGGAGTTGCCGCATATCCGATATACACGATACCTACCCTTGACAAAAACATCATGCAGACACTGCTCGACGTAGGCGATGACGCTTGGAGCAGCTTCACCGTCAGCGAGCAGGATTTTGTCTCTTTTGACACCAAGGATAACGTCCTCGGCGAGAGGGAGCTGCGCGCGACAGGTCTGATGATTAATTGGCGCGGAGTAGCACTCATGCCTTTGACTGACGGGAATGAGCTGTACTACATTCAGACTCGGTACCTGAAACCGTTTAACGACTTCGAGCCTCTTTTCTGCTTTCGCCGAACAGGCTCGCTCGGCGGCGGTTACATTGCCGTGAAAGAGGGTATGCTCCTTCGCGGCGTGATGATGCCGTATGAGTTTATACGTGCTGATGAGGTCAAGTATCTTGAAGCACTGCACGATACTTACTGGCTGACGAAGTATATGATAGACGAGCACAACAAGGTCGCGGAGGTAGCCGATGAGCTCCGCAACCTCAGTTTCGAGGACGACGAGGAGGACACCGACGATGAGAGCTGAAGAGTACCTCTCGCAGGTGAAGGACATAGACCTGCGTATCCGCTCCCTTCAAGGGGAGCTTCGGGACTGTGACAACGAAGCTGATGAGGAGTATGCACAGGAGCTTCGGAGCAAGGTCTACGCTGACATTGAGCAGTACAAGAAGCTGAGGATACGCATTCGCGAGGAGATACAGTCGCTCGCGGATAATCAGTACAGTACCCTCCTGTCGGAGTATTATATTCGCGGCAGGAGCTGGGAACAGGTCACGGATGCTATCGGCAAGAAGGATATCAAGAACGTCAGGGATAACATCCACAGCAAGGCTCTCGAAGCCTTTGAAAAGGCTTATCCAAAATATTTTTTTGAAAACGCCCTTTAATGCCCTGTAATCCCCTTGTATCCTTGTTTTATATGTGATACAGTAAAATCGGAAGCAGGCGGATACAGCGGTTCGTGCATAGCCGCTACCGCTTCGTTTCCTCTCTAACAGCAGCTTTGATTTACGACCGATAATTGTATCGGTCACCTCTGTTCCGATAACTCAGTGGCAAGAGTGATACGCGTGTGGCGTATAGATGCGCAGGTTCGATTCCTGCTCGGAGCACCAGTGCAGTTGCCTGCACACACGGAATGCCCTTTCGGGAGCCGGTAGCATTACAGGTTCCCGCAAAATCCCCCCATACAGCAATGATAACAAAGATTTGTCCGCGATGCCGCGCGAAGGTCCCGACAGGGCAGATGTGCGGCTGCGTAAAGCGGGACAGGACAAACCCGCTCGGCGAGTACAGCGCCGAAATCAAGAAATTTTATCTCTCAGATGACTGGAATCGAGCGAGAAACAAGTGCATTTTTAACTGTTTCGGGCTTGATTTTATAAGCGTTTTTGTGGAGAAAAAAATCGAATATGGATTTACGGTACATCACATTGTACCGTTGACAAAAGACTACTCAAAGCGATTGATGCAAAGTAATCTGATATATCTCACCGAAAGCCACCATAGGAGCATTCATCGGCTATATGATGCGGAATATCAGGAGACTGTCGAAGCGTTGAAAACTTTATCGGAATATGCCCGGGAGGTGCTCGGTACCTCGGGGGGTATGCCGAAATGTTTCGACAATCTGAAAATGAACCGCTGCGGTAGTTTTCTTTTTGAAAAATTGTAAATAAAACTTTTTTCTGAAAGGGTGAGGCATATGGGAAGAGCACGCCTCCCACTGTCCGAGCAGAAAGGCGACCTCACCAAGGAGCGGAAGGCAAAGCTCGAGGCAGAGCAGGAACTCGTCCGAACATCGAAGAAGTACATACTCAAAGCGCCGTCGTGGCTCAGCGACAGGGCAAAGAAGGAATACCGCAGGCTCATCAAGAGCTTGGCGGATATGGATATGCTCGGCGACCTCGATGCGAACAACCTCGCGGGCTACTGCAATGCGTGGGACAAGTATCTACAGGCTGAGGAGGAGATAAAGGCGAGAGGTCTGTTCATTGAGACAAAGAAGCCCGGCGCTCCTTTTCAGACGAACCCCGCGGTATATGTACAGATAAAGCACGCGAAAGAAATGCGGGAGTTCGGGCGCCAGTGCGGACTTTCGATAGACAGCCGCCTGAAATTTGCGGCGGCAAAGCTCCCCGAGCTCGAGGCACAAATCGAGGAAGAGTTCGGTGATATCTGATGACAATCAGACAGGAGCTTACGAGATATGCTGCCGACTGTGCGAGCGGCGCTCGGATAAGCTGCCGAAAGCACAAGTGGGCGTGTCAGCGTTTTCTCTCGGATATGGATAGGTTCGAGAACGAGCCTGATTATCCGTACTACTGGGACGAGGACGAAGCGAAGGCGATAGTCAAGTGGTTTTCATACCTGCGGCACTCGAAGGGAGTGCTTGCAGGCAAGCCTATAGAATTACTCACGGCGCAGAAGTTCACTCTATGTCAGCTCTATGGCTGGCGGCGCAAGTCAGACGGACTTCGGCGCTTCACCAAATACTTCAAGGAAGTAGCGCGAAAGAACGCCAAGTCACAGGAGCTTGGCGGCGTTTCCCTGTATGAGATATCGAGGGGGAGCACGAAGAACGCCGAGCACTATGAGGGATATTGCGCGGGAACCAAGCGCGACCAGTCGAAGATTATACCGAACGAGTGCAAGCTGATGTTGAAGCGTTCACCGCTCGCGAGGAAATTCAACACAACTGCGGGAAAAGTTACTCACCGAAAAACAGGCTCTTTCCTTGTGGCTCTCTCAAAACAGGACGGACAGAACGGCGACGGTACCAATCCCGCCCTCCTTATTCTCGACGAGTATCATCAGCACCAGACGACCGAGTTCTACGACCTCGCGCTCGGTTCTAACACCAAGGAGCCGCTCCTGCTGATAATCACGACGGCGGGAAAGGACCTTAACTGCCCCTGCTATCAGCAGGAGTATATGTATTGCTCCGACGTGCTCGACCCCGACAAGCCCGATATAGTCAATGACGAATACCTCATCGACATCTATGAGGCAGACCCCGATATCACGCTCTCTGATGAGACATACAGTCAGCTCGTAGAAATGGCGAATCCGGTCCGAGCATCGTATGCCGCGGGACGCAAGCTGATACGCAATGACTATGTCATCGCGAAAGAGATACCCGAGAAGATGATATCGTTCATGACGAAGATTCTGAATGTTTGGGTACAGGCGCGGCATAACGGCTATATGAACATGGCGAAGTGGAACCGCTGTCGCGTTGATGAGCTTCCTGTCAGTCTTCGGGGACTGCCCGTATACGTCGGCTTTGATATGTCGGCGAAGATAGACCTCACATCGGTGAGCTTCGTCATTCCGTTCAAGGACAAGGACGGCGTTGTCAAGTACATCATATTCTCGCACAGCTTCATTCCGAACCGCGAGAAGCTCCTCGAGCGCTGCCGCATAGATAAGATGCCCTACGACGCATGGGAGCGCAACGGCTGGCTGACGGTCACGGATACCGAGATAGTCGACCAGAACGCCGTTATGAATTATGTCAAGGGCTTCGTCAGCTCGCAGGGGCTTGTGATGCAGTCGCTGTGCTTCGACCCGCAGAACGCAGGAAAGCTCATGCTCGAGCTCTCGGAAAAGGGATACGACGTTGTTGAGGTCTACCAGTCGCACAAGTCCCTCAATGAGAGCACGGCGGGATTCCGCGAGCAGGTCTACAGTATGAACGTCATATTTATCAATAATCCGCTGCTGAACTATGCGATAGGAAATGCAGTTGTCCGCACGAGCAACGGACTCATCAAGATAGACAAAGACGCGACGAAGCGCAGGGTCGACCCTGTCGACGCTACACTATGCGCATTCAAACTCGCACTATATCATGTTTTCGACGCGCCTTCGGCAGATGTTGACAAGTGGCTCGAAAACGAAAGCTGGTGATTATATGGCGCTGTTTTGGCGCAGAAAAAAGATAAAGAATGAAGCGGAGCAGGCAGTAACAGAACCGACACCGACGGAGCAGGCTGCCGCTGAACTGCCTCCTGCGGAACAGCCCGCGGGAGTGGTAACTATCCAGCAGCTCAACGAGTTTTTCAATCAACAGGGCTTTTCAAGCGCTCTGGCGAAAAATAATCTCAACGCTGCGACGTACTACGCTTGTATGCTTATAAGATGCAACGCACTTGCGAAGGTACCCTTCAAGGTCTATGAACACGACGGCGACGGAGCCAAGGAAGCTAAGCATCACCTGAACAAGCTTTTGAAGCTCCGACCGAACAGGTTCATGACCGCTCACGACTTCCTCTGGGCGTCAGAATTCCAGCGTCTCAGCACAGGAAATACATTTTGGGTATATAGCTTCCGCCGCGGTAAGATCGAGGAAATATACGTCCTCGATAGCAACTATGTCGAGATTATCGTTGATAATGCAGGCATACTCAGCTCACCGAACTCGGTGTACTACCTGTACACTGACCCAAGAAGCTCACGTCAGGTAATATACACATCCGATAGGATCGTGCATCACAAGTATTTTTCTACCGATGGCATCAAGGGCAACTCGATACAGAAATATCTCATCGACATTCTATGCCAAGAAAAATATGCTCAGCAGGTCGTGAACGAAAAGTACAGTCACGGCTTACAGGACCCAATCATAGTTACCTTCACGGGAGACCTTGACAAAACCCGCGCAGCTCAGATCAAGAAAAAGTTTGCGAACCTTGGAGGCTCTCAGAACGCCGGCGCCGTTATACCGATACCGACAGACTTCGGAGTTCAACAGCTGGAGACCAAGCTTGTGAACTCTCAGTTCTTTGAGCTAAACGGTCTCACTACTCGACATATTGCTAACGCCTTCGGTGTCAAGAGCTTCCAGCTCAACGACATGGAGAAGAGCACCTACAGCAATATTGAGCAGCAGAACAGGGCGTTCTATAGTGATACTATGCAGAATGTTCTCACTACTTACGAGCAGGAAGCGACGTACAAGCTCCTCAGCTCTGAAGAGCAGGAGACACTTTTTATTCAGGCAAATGCTGACGTATACCTCAGAGCCGACATCGAGGCTCGCTACAAGGCGTACAGCACTGGCATCACTGGCGGCTTCTTGCAGATCGCAGAGGCCCGAAAGCGCGAAAATCTGCCGTTTATACCGGGCACCGATAGGCTTATCTTCGGCAACGGTGCGGCAATACCGCTTGATATGCTCGGGGCACAGTATGCAGGAGGAGGTGAGAAAAAGTGAAAAAGTACAAATTTACGAGCAAAGACCATAAAACAGGCGCGGTCAAGGAATGCGGCTATATGACACTGGACAGCATATCAGATAATGAAAGCGGCGAACCCGTCGCGGAGCTCCGCTTCTATGGAGATATCTGCTCAGAAAGCTGGATGAGTCGTCAGTTCGAGGAGGACAAGGCGCCGCAGGACGTCGTTGACTTCCTTTCCGAGCTCACAGCCGACGGTAGCAACCGCCCGCTTCATGTCTATGTCAACAGCGGCGGAGGCGATGTGTTCGGCGGACTTGCGATATACAGTATCCTCAGTCGATACCAGGGCAGGAAAGTCGCTCATATCGACGGTATCGCGGCAAGTATAGCGGGTATAATCCCGTTTGCGTGTGATAAGGTCGTCGCTCCGAAGTATGCGCAGATAATGCTTCACAAGCCGTGGACGTTATGCATCGGTAATGCTGACGATATGAAAAAGACTATTGAGGCGCTCAATGCCGCCGAGCAGTCTATCGTCAGCATCTACGCGAGCCACGCCGCGAATGGTACGAACGAGGACAAGATACGCAGCCTCATCGACCGCGAAACGTGGCTCACCTGCGAAAAAGCGGCGGAATACTTCGACATCGAGCTCGTCGACGCCGAACCTGTCGCCGCCTGTGTATCGGACAGCTACAAGCTGTATAAGCACACTCCCGAGGCTCTGATTAAGGAGCAGAAACAGCCGAGTGCGGTTGAATGCACGAATTCTGAAGCCGAGGAGCAGGCTGTAAATGAACTACGTAAAAAGAAGCTGCAAAGGTCGCTTGACCTTCTGAAGCTCTTTAATAAAACATGAAAGAAGGAAAATTATGTCAAAAATCGAAGAAATGCAGGCAAAGCTTGCAGTGCTCATCAATCTGGCACAGGATTATGTCGACAAGGACGATGACGAGAAAGCGGAGCAGACCCTCAAGGAAGCCGAAGCCCTTGCCGATAAGATCGAGAAGCAGAAGAAGCTCGACAAACTCTCGACTGGTCTGAAGAATCCCGAGAAGTCCGACAATGCCTCACCCGAGGATTCTCACAGCAAGGACAAGGAAAACGCTTCGTTTATCCGTGCAGCCCTCAAGAAGATCAGCGGCACTAATCTCACGGAGGCAGAGGACGCGCTTCTTCTTCCTACCGCACTGCTTCCCAGCGGCGAACACGGAGAAGGTTATATCCTGCCGAAGGATATTCAGACCAGAATTCACGAGAAGCTCCGTCAGTATAAGAGCATGAGAGAGGTTTGCGGAAGCATCAAGACGACCGCTCTCACAGGAAGCTATCCGTCAGAGAATATAGACTCTTTGGGCGGACTTGTAAACTTCACAGACGGAACAGACGGCGAAGATATTACAGATTTCAGCTTTGGACCTGTAAGCTGGACTTTGAAAGAGTACGGCGCATTTATCAAGATGTCGAATACGCTTCTCGCTCTTAGCGATAACGATCTCATAGCCTATATCGTTCGTATTTTCTCAAAAAAGGCGGTTATCACAGAGAATGCGCTTGCAAAGGCTACTCTCGAATATGGCAAGACTGCAAAGAATCTTACAGGTTGGGCGGAGCTCAAATCCTCAATCAACAAAGACCTCGACCCTGCTGCGCTGCATGGCACGGTCATCGTAACGAATCAGGACGGCTTCGACGTGCTCGACAAGGCACTTGACCTCACCGGAAGGGCAGTTCTCCAGCCCGACCCGACGCAGCCCACAAGGAAGCTGTTCATTGGCTACCCCGTCAAGGTATACTCGAACGCGCAGTTACCGTCAGATACGACCAACAATGTCGCACCTATTTACTACGGAGACATAGAGGAGGGTATCAAGTTCGTTGACCTCGATGATGGAAAGGGTAATAAGGTATATGCATTTGCCTCTTCACAGCATGCAGGCTTCTACAGTAATACCACGGTCTGCCGCCTTATCGAGTGGGTAGATGTGGTGCAGGCTGATGCCTCCGACAAGTGCTACTGCTTCGGCAAGCTGAGCCTGGGGGAATAACGAGCGAGAGTTCCGACAGTGAGCAGGAGCCTGAAGAGGAAACCGAGACAGCATTATCCGCCGCTGATACCAACAGCGACGGAGAGCTCTCTCAGGAAGAACTCGAGGCGCTCACCGTAGACCAGCTTAGAACTCTCGCTGAGGAGCTGGGAATCACACTGACAGCAACGAAGAAGGCTGATATCATCGCCGAGATTCTCGCCGCACAGGCAGCGCCTTCCAATGAGGAACAGCCGAGCGGCACATAATTAATCGTCAGAGAGGAGGACCTTATGGATATAGAATTAGTAAAGCTGTTCTTGAAGGTCGACTTTAACGACGATGATGGCATCATTAGACTGATGATGTCGGCGGCAGAGGAGTACATCAAAGCCGCAGTAGGCGCCTGCAACCACGAGGACACCCGCGTTCAGCTTCTCGCTCTTGCCATTATCACCGAGCTGTACGAAAAGCGCAGTTTCACGGTCGACAAGGCGGGAGTGAAAGCGCAGTATACGATGAGGTCAATTATAGCGCAGTTGCAGGCGGAGCAGGAGGCGAGCGAAGATGAAGCTTGATACAGATGTCGGACGCCTTGACAAGCGGATAACTATTCAGAAACGAAGCGAGCCCGACGGCTTCGATGCAGTCGGCAACCAGCTCGAGGAGTGGAGCGATTTCCACTCCTGCTGGGCTTCGGTCGCGAATGTATCGGATGATGAAGCCTCCGTCGCCCGCGAGCCGAGCGATAAGAACGTTAAGAGCTTCAAGGTGCGCTATTGTTCAAAGCTCGCGGATCTATCAACAGACGGATTCCGAATCTGCTACAGGGGCTCGCTCTATGACATCAAGCACATCGACAACATCGCCGAGGCTGATTCGCTGCTGCTGATAAAGGCAAGAAGGGAGGAAGCTCATGAATGATGTGATTACTCCCGACGAGTTTGTGGAAGCACTTGCAGAAGCGACAAGGACAATGACCGAGGAAGTTGTAGAAGAACTCGAGAACGGGCTTGAGAGGATAGGAAATGAGACCGTTGAGGAGTTAAAGCGCACTTCTCCCGTTTATAAAGGAAAGAGCAAGAAGCTCAAGAAGGGCGATTACCGCAAAAAATGGAAATGCCTTGTTGAAAAAGAGCGCGGCGTCAAGCGGGTGACAATCTACAATCAGAAAGGTGGATTGACGCATCTGCTCGAGCACGGGCATCTCGTCAAGAACGGCACGGGCAGGGTGGTCGGTAATGCTTCCCCAATACCGCATATCGCAGTTGCGGAAAAGCACGCCGAGGAAAAGATTGACAAGCTATTGGAGGAGTTATAAATGGAGCTATCTGAGATACGCGACAAGCTTCTGACGCTTGGAATCCCTGTTGCATATCTGCATTTCAAAACAGAGCAGACACCACCGTATGCAGTATACTTTGAGTCTAACACCGAGATTCGCGGTGCTGACGCATACAACCTCTACCGTGATGTTGAGATCACGGTAGAGCTGTATTCACCGAAAAAGAACCCGCAATTGGAACGTCGCCTCGAAAATCTCTTCCGTGACGTTGAGATAGACAAGGCAGGAGATACCGTATTAGAGGGAGAGAACCTGATAATGACAGTATTCACGTTCAACACGATACAATCAATAGAGGAGGAAGATGAAAATGGCTGATACAATGAAACCCGAGATAGAGAGAATCCCGCTCGGCTCCTGTGACGTATATGTCACAGAGTGGACAGGCTCGGCGGTATCTGATATCCCCGAGGACTCGGCTATCGAGGTTGACGGAAACCTTATCGGCAGAACGAAGGACGGAGCTGAGCTCGAGTACCAGCAGACGTACTATTCCGCCAAGTCTGACGACGGCAAGGCGTCCCGCACCGAGATGACTGACGACAGCGCATATATGAGCTGGGGACTTATCACATGGAATGGTGCAGGTATCACAAAGCTGATATCGACGGCATCGTGTACCACATCAGGTACAGGTGCTAACATAAAGCGCCGCACCCTTATCGGCGGTGCAGCAAACGACAACGGCAAGACCTATCTTTTCCGTGCCGTCCACAAGGACAAGGTCAAGGGTGACGTCCGCTACACCATGATAGGCAAGAATATCAGCGGATTCGCTGCCGCCTACAAGCCGGGGCAGGCTACGACGATAACTCCGAGAGTACAGGCGTCGCCGTTCAGCGACGGATGCCTGCTTGTAATGGACGAGGACAAGATAGATACAGGAGCATGATATGAAGTATCGAGTAACGGCTTTTTTTACCGACCTTCAGGACGGGAATCACCCGTATGACGTCGGAGATACTTATCCCCGCAAAGGCTTGAAGCCCACAGCAGAGCGTATAGAGGAGCTCTCTACGGATAAGAATCTCCGCGGAGTTCCGCTCATAGAGGCGGCAGAACAATCAAAAACAGCCCCGGACGAAGCCGAGGCATAGCATAAGGCGGGCTTCGGCTCGCCTTGCTTATAGGAGGAAATATGCACCTTTTCAAGTACAAGCTCACGGGAGAAAAGAATGTACTGCTGATACTCGGAGAGCCGACAGTGAGAGACTGCGAGGGAATACTCAACCCCGCAACGACGTCCGAGCTCATCGACACGGCGGCGGAGTATCTGTCGAAAAACACTGATGGCATAGATATCAGGGAAAGAATCACAGTCTCGGATATGCTGTTCCTGCGCATTGCGCTTGCGAAATGGCTTGCCGAACTAAAGCAGGACGAAGCATACAGAGCACCGCATATCTTGCCCGATGATGATGATACTCCGCTTCCATATGCGTGCAGAACTACGCATATCAAAGCTGTCGCTGAGTATGCACGAATGAGCTTCCCCGAGGTGTTCGCTCTCCCGATAACGGAGTTCTGGAAGCTCTTCCGCGACGCTGTTATATGGAATTACAGTAGGACGAAGGAAGGCATCGACAAGCTTGAGCACGCGAAAAATATGTCGCAGACCGAGCCCGACCGCGGACGTATGTGCGATGACACGGTAATAGCAAGGAGGAGCAGAGGTGACAAATAAAAAGATAAAGGGTATTACGATACAGTATGAAGGCGATACCACAAAGCTCGAAACTGCGTTAGGCAATATAGACAAGGCGGGCAGAAAAACTCGACAGGAGATGACGGAGGTCAACCGTGCGCTGAAGGAAGCCCCTGAGTCCGCTGTACTCTGGCAGCAGAAGCAGGAGCTCCTCAACAAAGCCCTCGCAAACTCAAAGGAAAAACTCGACCTCCTCGAAAAATCCCAGGAGCAGGTCACAAAACAGTTTAAGGAGGGGCAGATAGGCGAGGAGCAGTACCGCGCCTATCAGAGAGAGCTCGAGAGCGCCCGCGCCAGTACGGAGAAGCTCGGCGAGCAGGTAACTGATACCGACAAGCACATCAAGGAGCTCGGTGAAGCCTCTGAGGATACCTCGAAAGATGTTGAGCAGATGGGAACTGCGGCGGAGACCTCCTCCGAGGGCTTCACCGTCCTCAAAGGTGCGGTCGCCCACCTCGCAGCGGAGGGCTTTGAGAAGTTAATGACATCCGCTAAAGAGGCATGGGAGGAGATAGACGAGGGCTATGATACTATCGTCACCAAGACGGGAGCAACAGGCGAGAAGCTCGAGAATCTGAAAGCCGTCGCCGACAATGTATATAAAGCCCTCCCTGTCGAGATGAACATCGTCGGCGAAGCCGCAGGCGAGATAAATACAAGATTCGGTGCTCAAAATGACGAGCTGGAAGCGCTGACTGAGCATTTCGTAGAATATGCCAAGATAAACAATACGTCTGTTACACCCAGCGTGAAAAACGTCGCTGGAATAATGAAAGCGTTCGGAGAGGATACAAAGAATGCAGGCGATGTTCTCGGCGTTTTTACATCTGTATCGCAGAGGACAGGCAAGGAAGTCAGCTCGCTCGAGTCCGAGCTCTACAGTAATTCGGCGACCTTCAAGGAAATGAACCTTGATATCCGCCAGTCTGCGGAGCTCCTCGGACAGTTCGAGGCAAACGGTGTTGATACAAGCACGGCGCTCGCAGGACTGAAGAAAGCACAGCAGAACGCGACAGCCGAGGGCAAGACGATGACCGAGGCTCTCAGCGACACGATTAAGCGTATCAAGGAAGCCGAAACCGAGACCGAAGCTCTGCAAATAGCGACTGACCTCTTCGGAAAAAAGGGCGCAGCGGCAATGACTCAGGCGATACGCGAGGAGCGCTTCTCCGTCGACGACCTTATTCAGGGCTATGAGGGCATGGGCGACGTCGTCAAGAACACCTACGAGGCGACGCTTGATGCTCCTGATAAGGTCAAGGTCATGCTAAATAACATCAAGCTTGAGCTTGCGACTCTTGCGGAAAACTACCTTCCGAAGGTCGAGGAATACCTTGACAAGGGAATAGAAGCCCTTCCGAAAATCGAGAAATCAGCAAAGGTACTTCTCCCTCTCGCTGAGGAAATCGGAATTGCAGTTGCTTCTTGGAAAATCGCGACGACTGCAAAAAGCGGTGTCGAAGCACTAAAAGCTCTCACTGCCGCAGGCAAGGCAACTGAGTTGCAGATGAAAGCGGTACAGTTTGCTGAGAGTGCAGGATTGGCTGTTGCAGTCACAATAATAGCCGAGGTTGCAAGAACCATATATAAAGCGAGTAAAGAGTACGTCTCTGTTGCCGAGCGTATCAATCAGGATATCTCTGACAGCTTTAGCGCGACGAACGACAAGATAAAGGACATTGGAAAGAGCCTCGACGACGTGCAGGATACGTTCTCGAAATCTGCGAATAATGCCGACTATGAAGCCGAGAAGGTGAAGTCGCTATGGGAGGAGCTCGAGAAGCTCGCCGACGCAAGCGGAAATGTCAAAGATAAGGACAAGCTCCGCGCCGATTATATCCTCGGCGAGCTCAACGAAGCGCTCGGCACCGAGTACAAGCGGACAGGCGACCAGATAGAGGGATATCAGACTCTTGCGAAGGAAATTGACAACGTCATTGAAAAGAAGAAAGCGGAAGCCTATTTTAATTCATATCAAGGTAGTCTCTCGACAATGGTACAGAACGAGAACGATATCCGTGAAAGTTATCTTGAAGCCTATGCAAAGGAGCAGGACGCCTTAAAGAGCTACCGCGATAACTATAAAAAGTGGACAGGCAGGGAGCTCACCACGTCCGATGACGAGATACGGGAACAGCTTCAGAAGACGGTGACCGATTATGAAGCCCTGCCGACAAGGACTGTCAAGAATGTGGCTCAGAATGATATGTACCGCGCCGCTGTACAGCTCCTCGGCACCGACGAGCAGGAGGGACTGATTTCTCAGAGGTCCGCACTTGAAGAACAATACAAAGAAGTCAAGGAATACTTTGATAAATATGAAAGTGCAGAAAACGCCTTTGCTGATGGTGAGTACGACCGTGTAATCAAGATACTTGCCGCTCAGAAGGACGCCGACAAGGAGAAGCTCGCCAGTGCCCGCGAATGGAACAAGGAAGCTCAGAAGGCATATGAAGACAGTATCACTAAGGTCAGCGCTGCGTTCGAGCTCGCAAGCAATTCAAACGCGACGCTCTTGCAGAAAGATGCTGACGAGCTTATCAACACACTTACAGAATCAGCAACTCTTGGAATGAGAGCGGGAGCGCAGAAGTCAGAGGTATTGTCCAAAACATTCCGCGACCAAGTACAGAAAATCCTTGACAAAGGATTCGATATATCGAAGCTGACTGCATGGGCGAGCGAATCGGGAGTAGATGTCGGCGATGTCTTCGGTGAAGACTATACAAAGGTCGTACAAGCTCAGCTTGATGCGGGCTATGATATCAATGATCTTCTCATATGGGGTATGAATAGCGGTATAGACGTTGGAACACTCTTTACCGAGGAATTCACTTCTAAGTATCAGGCACAGCTTAATTCAGGATTCGATGTATCACTTCTGCTTGAGTGGGCGGCGGAGAACGGATATAGTGTCGGAGAAGTGTTCGGTAGCAACTTCAAATCCGTCATGACCCGATACATCTATGCTACAAACGACCTCATCAATGAAAACAGCATCAACAGCGAGAGCGACGCTCGATATCTGCGTGAGAAAGGTGTAGTGAGCTGGTCTCACAACGCAACTGGAAACTTCCTGAACATCGGACACGAGGGCATCGTCGCCGAAGCTGGACCCGAGCTGATACAGGTCATGAACGGCGGCGTAAAGGTCACACCGCTGACGAGGAACGCGAGGAATACGCCTGTCTCGGAGCAGGCGGGGAGTCAGAGGATTATATACGAGAATATCAACATCTATGCGACCGTGAGCAATGACTACGACGTGCGGCTCCTCGGTGAACGTCTCGCTGCGGAGAAGAAGAGCGTCGAAGAATCGAAAGGACTATGATATGAGCAAGTTCATTTTCAACGGAAAAAGCAGCGACGAGGTCGGGCTCATGATAACGCAGCCGCTTATCCGCCCGTCGTGGGCTCGGGAGATAAACGAGATATCGGCTCCGGGGCGGACGAGCAAGATAATGCAGTTCTCCAAGACCTATGCGAACGCGAGCCTGTCGGTGCATACCGTCATCAGGGACACCTCGCTCGAGAACGTGCGGAAGATATACGCCGCGCTGAACGGCTATGGTCAGCTTCAGCTCAGTTCGTCAGCAGAGGAGTTCGTCTACGCCTACGCCGAGCCGCTCGTCCCCGAAGCGGTCGCAATGCATACAGCGGAGCTCCTCATCAACTTCCGCTGTATGCCATTCGCATATGCGGTCGAGCCGACCGATGTGCAGTTGACCGCACAACTAACGCTCGTCCCGAACGTGGGGACGGTGTTCTCCGCTCCTGAGATATCATTTATGGCAACAGGAGAGACAGTCACAATAACGGTCAACGGCGAAGAATTCATCGTCGCCCTCACAAGCGCGGAACAGAACAAGGAAATAATCATCGACTGCGAGGCAGAGGTCACGTACTACGTCGAGAACGGGCAGAAGGTATCTATCAACGCGCAGACGAAGAACGATTATCCTCTGCTGCATACAGGCAATAATTACGCATCAATATCGAGCAACGCATCATGGGCGTATATCAATGTTAGAGAGAGGTGGTACTAATGGCATACACAGGCGATGGCTCACAGGCTAACCCCTATGTTATCGACAACTCAGACGGACGAGCGTGGCGAGATTTCGAGTCATTGAACAGCAATTACAATGAAAAATATATCACCTTCGCGGATATACACGTTGACGGCAACGGCGATTTTGACATTGAAGGAACGGGAACAAGTGCCGACCCATACATTGTCAGCACGTACCGAGAAATGCTCAATTGCACAGGCGCGTCTAATATACACCAGTGCAAAATAATAGCGAAGGACGATACAACGCGAGAAATGACATATCGCTATGATTATGAAGACCCAGAAACGCACGCTGTTACCTCAAAATATTGTCGTTACAATCCAGCACCAACAACCATAGACTGGAACGATATTTCTGAGGGCTCTCGCGGAAGTATGTATACGCCGAATCATTGTGATTTTAATGGTTGGACTCTTTTGAACTTCAGAATAACGTCGGGCAGTGGGCAATGGGGCGGTTTTTTTACGTGCGGTTGGGAAAGCAATGACAAAGCAAGCATCTATAATGGGTTTTTCCTGAACATACGAATCGACTATTCAAGCACGGGTTACTATTCTTTGTTCAACATCAATATGCACGACAACATAATGCACTTTGATGTTACTTCTGCAACATCCTCGAGTAGTATTGGTTTCTGCTATTCTCCTTCATACGGACACGGTTTCTCCCGCAATTCTTTAGTCTTAAAAATTTACGGCAATCGTGGATTTTCGGGATATAATATAGGTGAAAATTATGAAATCGTCGATTCAGTAATTGATTTAGATGCCGAATTTCAAGTATATGGAATACCCACATCAGACAATTCCAATGGCTCTATTAGCTTAATAAGGTCGACGCTAAAAGGCAAATACAAATTTGTCACAGCAGGAACAAAATCATTTATACGAAGCTGTACGGATAGCATTTACGATGTTGAGACCATACCCGAACGCGCCGCGGTTGTGCCGCAAGTAGGTGCAACTCGCTGTATATATAATAACGATAAGGTAGCTTGGACTCAGGAATACTGGGCGGAGCATGGTTGGATGGGAGTTTCGTCAGAACATCTTCTCAGCCCTTCGTGGTTGCAAGGACACACCGACCTCCCGATAGGAGTTGATACGTAATGGCTGATTATGTATTTCACGCTCACGAAGGCGAATATCCCACTAACGACAGTGCAATGCCGATAGTACAGACGGACTTCACACGTCCTTTCCCTTCAAATCTGTGGCGTATAGACCAATCTAATGGCGGTTATCCCTACACCGACTTACAGCTCGGGATACTGCATTTTCACGCCAATCTTTATCCCGAGCGCCGCGAGAACGTGATACGCGTATTTGATAAAATGGAGCCGCAGAACGGGTTTACGGGCAACGGACTTGCAATACTGCACCCGACGAGCTGCATATCGCTCCACAATGACGACCGCTGGGATATCAAGCTCAAGCACCCAATAGACGAGTGGGGAAAGTGGAAGAGTCTGCTCGTCGTGAATATTCTCAAGGTCGGCGGTCAGCTCTTCCGAATCAAGCGGCAGAAGCCGTACATTGACAGCAGCGGAGCCTACATCGAAGTCGAGGCGAAGCACATTACCACCGACCTCGCGGACGAATGCTGCAAGGACTCGGAGTTCGAGGGCGGCACAGCGAATGATTTTGTTGCATGGGCGAAAAGAAATGTCATGCATTGGGAGGACGAGCGCTATGCAGACCCGTATCAGTTCAACATCTCCGCCGCTTACGAGGGCACGCTACAGTCCGAGACCTACCCGCCCGCTACACTGCTTGGGCTTCTTGTGGGACTCGATAACAGCCTCCTTGCGCGGACGGGCGGCGAGCTCTACCGTGATAATTTTGATATCTCAATAAGTCCGCGAATGCAAGGTGCGAGGGATAATGCATTCTATATCCGCTACAGCCTCGATATGGTCGAGATATCGCAGGAGATAGACTACTCCGACTTCTGCACGCTGCTCTACTGCTACGACAACTGGGGCAACGTGTGGGCGGTGTCATATGCGGGGACCATTCAGTGGGCGATCCATCATCAGATAACGAAGATAGTCAAGTTCAACTATGCCGAGTATGACCCGGAACGTTTCAGCGCCGACTGTGATGCAATGAAGGCGGCGTCGTTCAAGCCGAAGGTCACGTACAAAATGAAAATGGCGGCGCTGAGGAACGACCCGAAGTATGCGGAGTTTCTCAACCTCCAGAACTATCGGTATGGCGACAGTGGAACGATATACTGCCCCGAGCTGGACATCGAGACGGTGCAGAAAATCACTGAAGTTGAGAAGGACGAGCTCACCGGCGAGATAGTGAGCATAACCCTTGGCAATCTTCAGAGCAGTATCGCGCGTCCGACGTATATGGGAAGTACGATATCGAGTGGCTATTCGGTCGATGACAAGAATGCGGCAGCGATGCAGAGGCTCCTTGTCGGAAATAATATAGCTTCGTTGCAGAAGTTCCCTATCAATAGGCTTCGCATCTATAGGATAAAAACATTGCAAGGAGGAAACTGAAAAGTGAAAATTTGATGAAACTTTTTCAATAATCAACGGTTTTTCATTGCAAAATGGCTATTTTCCGCCCCTTTATAGAGGGAATACTATACCCTCTTGAAATTTGTCTGCGGAAAGACACTCGGGAGGAGAGAAAACATTGCTATATGTTAAGGAAAAACGATATCTGAGACACGAGAACGGCCAGGAAGTCGTCCTCGCTGAATTGTCTGCGGATACGCCTGACGAGCTCCCCGAGGCTGACGCTTCGGGCGTTGTGATATGCGGCGGAGATATACTCCATCAAGGCAGTATCGCATGGGTCATCGGCACAGGTCATATCTACGGATTAAGCAGCACAGGCGAGTGGGTCGATCAGACCTTTTTCGCCGTCAATATCGCGCTCATGCAGCAGCTGTCTATCGGTAAACTGCAATGGTTCGCGATAAAAACACTTGAAGGAGGGATTAGATGAGCGTAACGTATACGACTCATTATGAATTCGGAAAGCAGGAGGATTATTCCGACTTGTTCTCGATGAAGGTCATCACAGACAACTGGGACAGTCTTGATACTATCCTCTACGCTTTTGCCACAGGCAAACAAGACAAAATCGACTCCACCCACAAGCTCGACCCTGCGCTTGTCAGCTTCTCAACGGAGCAGCAGGCAACTCTTGACTCGGGGGTGACAACTGAGGACGTCGAGCAAATAGAAACGAACAAAACTAATATTTTGTCTATATTGGACGTAAAACGCGCCTATAGAGTAGCAATATCAAGTACACCTGTCAACGGTATATATTTTGGCGTCTACAATTTTAACATAACATATAATAGCACACCCGACGTATCGCTTGCTGTTGGAGACCAAGGTCAAGGAGGAGTAACCATCGACCCGTCAAAATTCTCAAGCAATGTATATACATGGGGATTCCGTGTATATACAACGGAATCAGCCTATGCAGGATTAATTGTTACTGTCACGCTATCATAGCTAAATAAAAAAGGTAATTCGCCCGAAAGGAGGTGTAAAATGCAATACATAATAATGCTCGCAATTGTCCTCGGGCTCGCGCTCGTAGACTTCATATTCGGATTTCTCAAGGGTTACGTCAAGCACAATATCAACTCACAGAAAATGCG
>Ga0310691_10001734_pt1 | contig 31972 bp, 26 predicted proteins | sample 176DNAGHGlowgp2_FD_203887 | JGI IMG/M metagenome (GOLD analysis project Ga0310691, IMG submission 203887) | Sheep rumen microbial communities from Palmerston North, Manawatu-Wanganui, New Zealand - 1766 DNA GHGlow gp2 (v2) (version 2) | ecosystem: Host-associated > Mammals > Digestive system >... | reverse complement strand
CGCTATCGTGCCTTCAGCCCCGATGGTAATCAAGGACGACCCCACACTGATGTTCACCAATGCGGGTATGAACCAGTGGAAGGATATTATATTAGGTACGCGCGACCCTGAGCCTCGCCGCCGTGCCGACACCCAGAAATGCCTCCGCGTCTCGGGTAAGCACAACGACTTGGAGGAGGTGGGTCACGATACCTATCACCACACCATGTTTGAGATGCTCGGCAACTGGTCGTTCGGCGACTACTTCAAGGAGGGTGCCATCGATATGGCATGGGAATACCTCGTCGATGTGCTGAAGCTGAATCCGGAGGATCTCTACGTGACGGTGTTCGAGGGTTCGCCCGAGGAGAACATTCCCCGCGACGACGAGGCTGCCCGCTACTGGGCCAAGCACGTGCCCGAGGATCATATCATCAACGGCAACAAGCACGACAACTTCTGGGAGATGGGCGATACAGGTCCCTGTGGTCCTTGCTCAGAGATTCATGTCGATTCGCGTACTCCCGAGCAGCGCAAGGTCAGCGGAAAGAGTGGTCGCGAGCTCGTGAACCAGGACGACCCGCAGGTAATCGAGATTTGGAATCTCGTGTTCATGCAGTTCAACCGCAAGGCCGATGGTTCGCTGGAGAAGCTCTCGATGAACGTCATCGACACTGGTATGGGCTTCGAGCGCCTTGTGCGCATGCTGCAGGGCAAGCATTCCAACTATGATACCGACATCTTCCAGCCCATCATCAAGGCTGAGGAGCAGATTACGGGCCTGAAATATACGACCTTCGAGGAGGGCGAGGTCAGCAAGGAGCAGGACGACATCAATGTCGCCATGCGCGTCTGTGCAGACCATCTGCGTGCTGTCAGCTTCTCCATCGCCGACGGTCAGCTGCCGTCGAATGCAAAGGCTGGCTACGTCATCCGCCGTATCCTGCGCCGTGCCGTGCGCTATGCCTATACGTTCCTCGGACAGAAGGAGTCGTTCCTCTATAAACTCGTGCCGACGCTCGTTGCCGAGATGGGCGATGCCTTCCCGGAGCTGAAGGCTCAGCAGCAGCTGATATCCAAGGTGATGAAGGAGGAAGAAGACAGCTTCCTGCGCACCCTCGACAAGGGTATCGGCATGCTCAGCGACGCAATGGACAAGCTGAAGGCAGAGCATAAGACGGAACTCGACGGCGTGCAGGCCTTCCGTCTCTTCGACACATACGGCTTCCCGCTCGACCTGACGGAGCTGATCTGCCGCGAGCAGGGCTTCACGGTGGATGAGAAGCAGTTCGACGTGGAGATGCAGAAGCAGAAGGAACGCGCGCGCAATGCCGCAGCTGTGGAGAACAGCGACTGGGTGGAACTCGCCCAGGGCGAGCAGCAGTTCGTGGGCTACGACTATACGGAGTATGAATGTCATATCCTGCGCTACCGCAAAGTGACGCAGAAGAAGAACGAGTTCTATGAGCTCGTGCTCGACTATACGCCGTTCTATGGCGAGATGGGTGGTCAGGTCGGTGACTGCGGTGTGCTGGTCAACGAGGCCGAGACCATTAACATCATCGACACCAAGCGTGAGAACAACCAAAGCATCCATATCGTGAAGCAGTTGCCGAAGGATCCCTCGGCTCAGTTCATGGCTTGTGTGGATACCGACAAACGTGATGCCTCTGCTGCCAACCATACGGCTACCCACCTGCTCGATTATGCCTTGAAGCAGGTGCTTGGCGACCATGTGGAGCAGAAAGGATCGCTGGTATCTCCTGATACCTTGCGCTTCGATTTCTCCCACTTCCAGAAGGTTACCGATGAGGAGATTCGTGAGGTTGAACGCATGGTGAACGACATGATCCGTCAGAATATCCCCCTCGACGAGCATCGTGACATGCCTTTCGATGAGGCCAAGAAACTCGGTGCCATCGCTCTCTTCGGCGAGAAGTATGGTGACAAGGTGCGTGTGGTTCGCTTCGGACCCTCGTGCGAGTTCTGTGGTGGTATCCACGCGAAGGCTACGGGTAATATCGGATTCTTCAAGATTCTGGCTGAGAGCAGTGTTGCTGCTGGTATCCGCCGTATCGAGGCCACCACGGGTCGTGACTGCGAGGAGCGTCTCTATCAGATGGAGGACATCCTGAAGAACATCAAGTCGTTCTTTAATAATGCCAAGGACCTGCAGGGCGTCATCCAGAAGTACATCGAGGAGCACGACCACATGAAGAAGGAGATTGAGGGCTTCCAGGCCCAGGCCGTCGAGCGCGCTGCCCAACGGCTAGTGGAGAAAGCCCGCATGGTAAATGGCGTGACCGTCGTCACCGACATCCTGCCTATGGCTCCGGCTGCCGCCAAGGACCTCGCCTTCAAGGTGCGTGCTGCAGTAGAAGGCTCGCTGCTGTGTGTCATCGGCTCTCACGACAACGAGAAGCCCCAGCTCTCTATCATGATGAGTGACGATATGGTGAGCGATCATGGGTTGAATGCAGGCCAGATGGTTCGCGAGGCCGCCAAGCTCATCCAGGGTGGTGGTGGCGGACAGCCTCATTTCGCACAGGCTGGCGGCAAGAATGTCGATGGTCTGAGTGCTGCTGTCGATAAGGTGATTGAGCTTGCGAAGCTCTGAGAAACAGAAGCGTAAAATTAGGAAAAGGAGGTAATATGGCACTGAATCTGAACAAGAACCTGAAACTCTACTACTCCATCAAGGAAGTAGGTGAGATGTTTGGTCTGAACGAGAGTACGCTCCGCTATTGGGAGCAGGAGTTTCCGTTCCTGAAGCCCAAGACGTCAGGGCCTGCGAAGATCCGTCAGTATCAGGAAAAGGATATTGAGCAGATCCGTCTGATTCACAATCTGGTGAAGGTTCGCGGCTTTAAGCTTGCCGCAGCCCGTAAGATCCTGACACAGAACAAGACAGGTGCAGATAAGAAGGCCGACGTGTTGGAGTCGCTTATCGGCATCCGAGCTGATCTGCAGGCCTTGAAGAAACAATTGGACACGCTGCAATAAAAGCAGAAGCCTTCCGAATCATCGGAAGGCTTCTGCTTTTATGTACTCATGTTCTATGGTAGCCAGGATATATCGTGGAAAACTGCTGTCGGGGTAATCTGGCTGGCTTCCTTCTTGGTCAGTTGCCTGCTCCAGCTGACACGCGTCTTCGCATTTGCACCCTCTCCGCGGTTGTTGTATTCCATATAGCGGGCTGTCTGCTCACGATGTTGTTCCCAGTTGTGCCAACCCTCAGGACGTATATGGCCTCCCAGTTCGCAGTTCATGAAGAGTGTATAGCCATAGTCTCTCCAAGGACGTCCCAGATACACCTTGTCAGCACCTGCTGATGCTGTCAGGCGACAGTTGTTGAAGATATAGCCGTAAGGCTGTTCCTGCGGCGTGGAGGCTGCCGTCACATAACTGTTGACGAGGCTTTCGATCGTACAGTTTTCAAACCATGCTGTCGAAGGACCGAAGATGAAGTCGGTGGTACCGCAGATATAGCAGTCCTTGAAGAACACTCTTGTGCCAGGCATGCCGGTATATACGGTGTCCTGATGTCCTATGAAGCGGCAGTTGATGAACACCAGGCGGTCGCCCTCTGTATGCAGGGCTACGGCTTGTCCAAGCCGTGCTGCGTTGTTTTCAACGGTCAGGTTCTTCAGCGTGATGTTATTGCCCTCGATTTTCAAGGTGTAGGTACGGAAAGTGCCCATCGCCTGTGTCCGTGGGGCGGCAGTACCCAGTACGATCTTCACGTTGGCGTGGTCGTCGTAGGTGATGATGGTCTTCTCTGTGCTTTCGCCGCAAATCTCAATGTTCTGCAGCCATTGCGGGATGATAAGCTTCTCCTTGTAGGTGCCATTCTTCACGTAGATCACCTTGTGATAGTCCATAAAGGCACGGCACACCTCAATGGCTTCGTCGATAGTCCGGAATTCGCCTGTACCGTCACGGGCAACGACGATGGTGTCGGGATTGTCATACTTGCTGGCAGCATTCATACCCAGCGATGTCAGAATGATGGAAATTAGTAGCAGTAGTCGTTTCATATCGTTTACATGATTTGTGAGATTTCCTTTAGGTCTGGAATGCCTTTGAGATTGTTTATGATGGATTGCACATTGTCACGGTCGTGTACCTTCAGTTCAATGCTGCCATCGAAAATGCCATCCTCGCAGGTGATAGTAACCTTGTGGATATTCACACTCATCTGCGAGGAGATGACCTGCGTGATCTCGTTGAGCATGCCTACGCGGTCGATGCCGCTGATACGGATGGTGGCATCGAAATAGAGTATCTTGTGCATATCCCATTTGATGTCGAGGATACGGTTGCCGAAGCTGGACTTCAGCTTGGCTGCCACAGGACAGGTACGCTTATGGATCTCGATTTCGTTCTTGTTGTTGATATAGCCCAGTGCGTCATCACCGGGGATGGGATGGCAACAGCGGGGGAACTTGTATTGGCTGATGTTCTCCTCTGAGAGGTAAACGGGTTTCTTGCGGTTGAACTTCTCCGGTACGATGAAGAGTTCCTGCTTGGGAGTCTCTTCTTTTTTCTTCTTTCCGACAAATGGCACGTATTTCCGCCAACCGCCATTGGCGTCATTGTCAGTATTCTTGCCATTCAGCCGGTCAAGGTCTTTTTCGCCGAGCAGTACTATCTTCTCGCCCAAAGCCAGGAAGAACTCGTTGCGCTTGCTGTAGTCGTGTAGCTCTGCCAGCTGGTCTGCCAGGGCAAGGCTCGGCTCAAACTTGTTCTTCACCAGGAAGGTGTTGAGGATATCTTCGCCCTGTCGCTGTACCTCTCTGTTGTCACGCCTGAGTATGGCCTGAATCTTTGCCTTGGCCTTGGCGGTGGAGACGAAATTGATCCATGTGGGACTGACGTGCTGCGACTTGGATGTCAGGATTTCCACCTGGTCGCCGCTCTGCAGCTTATGGCTCAGCGGCACCAGCTTGTGGTTGACCTTGGCACCGATGCAGTGGCTGCCGAGGAATGTGTGTATGGAGAATGCGAAGTCCAAGGCTGTGCATCCTGCAGGCAGCGTACGTATCTCACCTTTCGGGGTAAATACAAATATCTCACTGGCGAAAAGGTTCAGTTTGATGGTGTCGAGGAAGTCCATGGCGTCAGGCTGCGGGTCGTCAAGGATTTCCTTGATAGTGCCCAGCCATTCATTCAGCTCTGATTCGTTTTCGTCCTCCGTATATTCAGTGTCGATACCGTCCTTGTATTTCCAATGGGCTGCGAATCCCTGTTCTGCAATCTCGTCCATGCGGTCGGAGCGGATCTGTACTTCTATCCATCGGCCCTGCTTTGACATCAGTGTGACGTGGAGTGCCTGATAGCCGTTGGCTTTCGGATGGCTCAGCCAGTCACGCAGACGGTCAGGGTGTGATTTGTAGATCTTGGAGATGGCTACGTAGATATTAAAGCATTCATTGACCTCTTCCTCCCTGACGCGTGGTGTGAAGATAATACGCACGGCGAGGATATCGTATATTTCCTCGAAAGTCACATGCTTATTCTGCATCTTGTTCCAGATGGAGTAGGGACTTTTCACACGCTCCTTGATCTCGTACTGGATGCCCATCTGTTTCAAGGCTGCCTCGATGGGGGATGTGAATTGTGAGAAAAGCTCATCGCGAGAGGCACGCGTGGATTTGAGCTTTGCCTCGATGGCCGCAAATTCATCAGGGTGCTCAAAGCGGAAACTCAGGTTCTCCAGCTCAGACTTGATCTTGTTCAGTCCCAGTCGATTGGCCAGTGGCGCATAGATATAGAGCGTTTCTCCGGCAATCTTGTATTGCTTGTTGGCTGGCTGCGAATCCAGCGTGCGCATGTTGTGCAGACGGTCGCAGATCTTGATGAGGATGACGCGGATATCCTCACTCATGGTGAGTAGCAGCTTCTTGAAATTCTCTGCTTGTGCTGATGCCTGTTCACCGAAAATGCCACCACTGATCTTTGTTAGTCCATCGACGATCTGTGCTATCTTCGGACCAAAGATGTTGGAGATGTCTTCTACTGTATAGTCGGTGTCTTCAACGACGTCGTGAAGCAGGGCAGAGCAGATACTGGTAGAGCCCAGTCCTATCTCCGAGCATGCGATCTGCGCCACGGCGATAGGATGCATGATGTAGGGCTCGCCCGACAATCTGCGTACGCCCTTATGTGCTTGTCTTGCAAAGTTGAAGGCTTTCGTGATGAGATCCACTTTTTTCCTATGGCGCGAGGCCAGATAGTCATTCAGCAGTTTCTGAAAGGCGTCGTTGATCAGTTGGTCATCATTTTCTTCACTGTGCAATTGCTCTACGTCCATAGTTCCCAGTGTTTAATTTTTGTTATTTGACTCTGAGTTTCTTTCCTGCACGGATATTGCTACCCTTGATGCCGTTCAGCTTCCTGAGCTTGGCCACGGTTGTACCGTTGCGCTTGGCAATCTCTGAGAGGGTCTCTCCCCTCCTGATAGTTACCGAGCTTCCGCCGCCGGCTCTGCTTCTGCGGCTCTTGCCCCGTACGCTGTGGCGCCTGTTATAGCGACCGCGATTGGAACTGTATGCACCACGTTTGCCTCGTGAGTAGGTAGGAATGTCATCGTCCACATCGACGACCGTGCGCTTGGTCAGCAGTTCCGAGACGCGGTAGTTGAAGATGGAGTCTTGGTTGTCGATGAACTTCCCGGTATCACTGATTGGCATCCGGATGGCGTATGGCTTGGTGTTGCCTGGCACAACATCACGACGGAATTCCGGGTTCAAGGAGCGCAACAGGTCAATGTCGGTGCCAATAACGCCGGCAATCTGTTCCAGATGCACCTGTTTGTTCACTACTACAGTGTCACTCTGGGCTGGCAGATTCGTTGTCATCGGACAGATGTTGTGCTCGCAGTAGTATGTCATGATGTAGTTGGCGGCAATGAATGCCGGTACGTATCCGCGGGTCTCGGCCGGCAGATAGGGATAGATCTTCCAGTAGTCCTTCTCACCGTTGGCACGGTGGATGGCTTTCTTGATGGTCTCTGGGCCACAGTTGTAGGCGGCAATCACAAGGTTCCAGTCGCCGAAGATACGGTAGAGGTCTCTCAGCAGTCGTGCGGCGGCATACGATGATTTCACGGGGTCGCGTCGCTCATCGACGAGTGAGTTGATTTCCAGTCCGTATTGCTTGCCTGTACTGAGCATGAACTGCCAGAGTCCGGTAGCACCGACACGAGATACGGCTTTCGGGTTGAGCGCAGACTCGATGATAGGCAGGTATTTCAGTTCAAGTGGCAACTGGTAGGCATCAAGTGCTTCCTCGAAAAGTGGCATATAGAAGTTGGCGGCTCCCAACATGTAGCTGACAGAATAGCGGAGCCGTCCGCTATAACGGTCGATGAAGCGCTGTACAATATCGTTATAAGCCAGCTCCATTACCGAAGGAATACGGCTCAGTCGTTCGATATAGACTTCCTTGGCAAAGGTGGGATTCTCGTTTTTCATCTCACAGTCGCCAGGCTTGCCGAGGTAGGTCTTGGACATATAGAGGTTCAGCAGACTGTCAAGGTCATAGGTCATGGCCTCTGGAAACTCGATGAGCTCCTCGTTGCCCTCCTTGTCTCTGACAGCGATCTCATCCTCATCGATTTCTTCAATTTCTTCCGTTTGTTCCTCATCATCGCTCTCGGCGTCAATGTTGCCGTTGTTCACCTGGGCCTGTAGGGTACTCGTCCAGATGAAGCACAACATGGCGAGGAAAAGCATTCTCTTTTTTTTCATTCTTTTTATTTGTTCTGTTTTGTTATTCAAAAGTTTAAGCTGCATTGTAGTCCGACTGACGAGTTGTCAATTGGATTAGCCGACGAACGGTTGTTCAGAATGGTCGGTTCCACTTTGAGGCTCAAGTCCTTCGAGATGTCGAATACCGACAGCTCGGCATCGACATAGGCGTCGATCACGGAGAGGGCATATACCCCCAGCATGATAAAGAAACTCAGGTCGCGCCAGCGTCTGTACTGGTCCTTACGCTTCTTGAAGATTTCCCTGTACCGATCGGCGTTTTGTGTGGTGATGGTAACACCGGTATGGAGAAACTGGTTGTAGCTCGTTGTACCGGGGTCGGCGTCCACCAAGTCCAGATAGGCTTGTGAATAGTCGCGATACATCGAGTTGTTCCATGTCATGGCGTAGATGCAGCCCATGAATCCGCCATATACGAGCGGAAGCTTCCAGTATTTGCGGTTGTAGATCTGTCCGCCGCCAGGGATGACCAATGCCAGCCAGAGGGCTCGTTTGGGGTTAGGACGCCAGGTGCTCCAGTCGCGTTTCGGCGCTTTTTTGCTGACAGCGGTGGAGGTGGAATCCACGACGATTGACGGCACAGCCGTCTCTATGGCATTCAGGATGCTGTCGGTGGCGGCGTGGATGATGCTGTCATTGACCAGTTCCTGTGCGGTACTGTATTGTGGCGCTGCCAACAGCAAGATGAATAGCACTGCCCGAATAGGTCTATGTAGAATTCTTCTCAACACTTTTCTGTCTTCAGCCTTTTATCTTGTCGATGATGTTCATTATATGCTCCAACTCGCCTTCGTTGTCGAAGCTGAATGAAATTTTACCTTTGCCCTGAGGCGAACAGGTCATTTGGACTTTCACATTGAAAAGCTCTGCCAGACGGTCCTTCAATATTGTATATTCTATCGGCAACTGACCTGTGGCTGTAGCCTTCTTTGCAGCTTGGAGCGGCTGTCCTTCTTTCATCAGCTGCACCATCTCCTCAACCTTCCTTACGGAATAGCCGTTTCGCTGTATCTCCTTAAAAAGCTTCAGCTGGGCTGAAGGACTGTTCAGCGAAAGTAACGTACGGGCATGGCCCATATCCATTTCCTTGTTCTTGAGGGCCATTTGTATCTGTGCAGGCAGTTTGAGGAGGCGCATGTAGTTCGTAACCGATGTGCGGCTTTTCCCTACGCGTGAGGAGATACGCTCTTGCGTCATTCCTGTCGTCTCTGCCAGATGCTGGTAGGCTAAGGCAATCTCTATGGCGTTCAGGTCTTCTCGTTGGATGTTCTCCACAAGTGCCATTTCCATCACATTGTCGTCTTCAACAGTCCTTATATAGGCTGGTACACTTTTCAGACCAGCCATCTGCGAGGCACGCCAACGTCTCTCTCCGGCAATGATCTGATATCTGCCGTTATTGGTCTGGCGGAGTGTAATCGGGGTGACAAGACCTATCTCGCGGATGCTGGCAGCCAATTCCTCCAGTGCCCCCTCGTCAAAATCTCTTCTTGGCTGGTTGGGATTGGGGTCTATGGCACTGATGGCAATCTCATTCAGGTTTGAGGACCCCTTTGTCTCAATTTCGCTTGTGTCAATCAGTGCGTCCAGTCCCCGTCCTATGCCGGTACCGATATTGTCTAGGCCACGTCCAAGGACGTTGCGGTCATATTTCTTTCTAACAGCCATGGTTTATTTGTTTTTGGATATGATTTCTTTCGCCAGTGCCAGATGGTTCTTGCTACCGGTAGAGTCGGCATCATAAAGTATGACAGGCAGACCGTGGCTCGGACTTTCTGAAAGTTTGACGTTACGCTGGATGACTGTTTTGAAGACCAGTTCCTGGAAATGGCGCTTTACTTCATCGTAAATCTGGTTGGCCAGACGCAGACGGGAGTCGTACATAGTCAACAAGAAACCTTCAATCTCCAATTTCGGATTCAGTTTGTTCTTGATGATCTTAATCGTATTCAGCAGTTTGCTGATGCCCTCCAGTGCAAAATACTCACACTGCACGGGGATAATCACAGAGTTTGCTGCGGTGAGCGCATTGACAGTAATAAGCCCCAGCGAAGGAGAGCAGTCGATGAGGATGTAGTCGTACTCGTTGCGGATAGGTTCCAATAGATTCCGTATGATCTTCTCCCTGTCTTCGAGGTTGAGCATTTCTATCTCCGCTCCTACCAGGTCAATATGACTTGGGATGATATCGAGTCCCTCAATGTCTGTAGTATAGATGGCCTCGTGTATGTCTGTCTGGTTGATGATGCACTCGTAAAGCGAACATTCCACTTCTGTGATGTCCACACCAAGGCCGCTTGAGGCGTTGGCTTGTGGGTCTGCATCTATAACTAACACCGTTTTTTCCAACGTGGCAAGCGATGCTGCCAGATTGATGGTCGTCGTGGTCTTTCCGACACCGCCTTTTTGGTTTGCTAATGCTATAATCTTACCCATATCTGTCTTCTTATACCTTAATCTATTAGGAAATTTGCCCGCAAAGTTACATATTTCTGTCGAGAAATCCGTTTATTTAAACCTTTTTTCGTACTTTTGCAGTCAAAACGGTGAAATTTTATGGAAAATAAACGACCGCTACTGCTGATTTCCAATGACGACGGCTATCAGGCACCGGGTATTCATGCCTTGGTGGAGATGCTTTCTGACTATGGTGACATCATCGTCTGTGCACCGGAGTCGGCCCGCAGTGGCTTTTCGTGCGCTTTTTCTGCTACGGAGCCTTTGCGGCTGCAGTGCCGGGAACGGCGTGACGGACTTGAAATATGGTCGTGCAACGGTACGCCTGTAGATTGTGTGAAGATAGCCTTGGATGAACTGGTGCCTCGTCGGCCAGAAATGGTTATAGGTGGTATAAACCATGGCGACAATGCCTCTGTGAACGTGCATTACAGTGGTACGATGGGAATCGCGCTCGAGGGTTGCATGAAGTATATATCCTCGGTTGCTTTCTCACTGTGCGACACGCGTCCTGAGGCAGACTTTTCGCCGCTGCGTCCGCTTGTGCGCCAGATAACAGCGCATATACTGTCTGAGCCGCTTCCCCTTGGGGTATGCCTGAATGTCAATTTCCCCTTGGTAGCAGCGTACAATGGGGTGCGTGTCTGCCGTATGGCTCGGGGAACATGGGGGAGTGAGGTCGTCAAATGCCATCATCCCCGTGGCTATGACTATTGGTGGATGGTGGGGGCCTACAGCGATGATGAGCCTGAGGCGGAGGATACTGACCGATGGGCGCTCAACCATGGCTATGTTGCCATTACGCCTACGCAGACAGACGTTACCGCCTATCAGGTCATAGGACTATTAAAGGATTGGAATCTGCATTGTGAAACGGTGAAATAGTCAATCTCATGAAATACTACTTGATTGTTGGTGAGGCTTCTGGTGACCTGCATGCATCTTGCTTGATGCGTGCGTTGAAAGAAGTTGACGATTCAGCGGATTTCCGTTTCTTCGGAGGTGATCTGATGACTGCTGTCGGTGGTACGCGTGTCCGCCATTATCGGGAACTGGCGTATATGGGCTTCGTCCCTGTGCTTCTTCATCTGCCTGTTATTCTCCGGAATATGCGTATGTGCAAGCGGGATATCGTTGACTGGCAGCCAGATTGTGTTATCCTTGTCGATTATCCAGGTTTTAATCTCAACATCGCGAAGTATGTAAAATCAAGGACAAAAATACCTGTCTATTATTATATTTCACCGAAGATATGGGCTTGGAAGGAGTATCGCATCAAGAACATCAAGCGCGATGTCGATGAACTTTTCTCGATCCTTCCGTTTGAAGTGCCTTTCTTTGAACAGAAGCATCATTATCCGATTCATTATGTAGGCAATCCGACGGCTGATGAGGTGCGCGGCTTCCTGGCGGCTCACAAACATGAGCCGGAATGTCATTCTGATAAGCCTGTTATCGCATTGCTGGCTGGTAGTCGCAAACAGGAAATCAAGGATAATCTTCCTGCGATGCTGGAAGCCGTGAAACCTTATGGCGGTCAGTATCGGGTCGTCATTGCCGGAGCTCCTTCTATTGAACAGGACTATTATCGGCAGTTCATGGCTGGGTACAGTGTGGAGATAGTCTTCGGCCAGACTTACCAGTTGCTCTCGCATGCCCATGCAGCACTCGTGACGAGTGGGACTGCAACACTTGAAACGGCGCTGTTTGGTGTGCCTCAGGTCGTCTGCTACCGGCTGCCGCTGCCAAAGATCTCCGCCTTCGTCCGCAAGCATCTGCTGAATGTGAGATATATTTCCCTTGTCAACCTCATTGCCGACCGTCAGATTGTGACAGAGTTGTTGGCTGATACCTTTACCGTCGAGAACATCCGTCATGAGTTGGAGTTAATCCTTGAGGGAGAGGCACGCGAAGTGATGCTACATGGCTATGCCGACGTCTGGCGTCTGCTTGGCGAGGAGAAGGCACCTGACAATGCTGCACGAATGATATACACCTTATTAAATAATCAAACCAAATGAACAAGATCCTATCCCTGCTGGGCTTTGATCCAGCCAAACATTCTGTGAGAGTAGAGTTGATGGCCGGTCTGACCACCTTTCTTACCATGTCTTACATCCTTGCTGTCAACCCGCTGATCCTCGGTGATGCAGGCATGGACAAGGGGGCGGTGTTCTCCGCCACCGTCATTGCCGCCGCCATCGCTACCTTGGTGATGGCTTTCTATGCGAAAATGCCTTTTGTACTGGCTTCCGGTATGGGTATTAATGCGTTTTTCGCCTACACCCTTGTCATCGTGATGGGCTACAGCTGGCAGCAGGCACTTGCTGCGGTTTTGATTGAGGGCGTCGCTTTTATTTTCCTTACTCTTTTTAAGGTGCGTGAGGCTATCGTCAATGCCATCCCCCTTAATCTGCGCTATTCTATCTCCGTGGGCATCGGACTCTTCATCGCCTTTATTGGTCTGAAGAACGGCGGACTGGTGGTGTCCAGTGAGGCGACGATGACTGCACTGGGCGCCTGGACACCTACTACGCTCATCGCTGCAGGAGGCATTCTGTTGGGTGCCATCTTGCTGGCCCTCAATGTCAAAGGAGCCCTCTTTTATACGATTATGATTATGACGGTCATCGGCATCCCCTTTGGCGTCACGCAGATTCCTGAAGGGTTCACGCTGCTCAGCATGCCTCATTCGCTCGAGCCCATAGCCTTCCACATCGACTTCTCGCGTTTCCTCAATCTCGACGTAGAGTACTATATCGTTGTGTTCACCCTGCTCTTTATGGACCTCTTCGACACCATCGGTACCCTTATCGGAGCGGCTACTGGTGCAGGGATGGCTGATAAGCAGACGGGACGTATCCATAATCTCAACAAGGCCTTGATGGCTGATGCCATAGGTACGACGGTAGGTGCACTCTGCGGTACTTCCACCGTTACCACCTATGTCGAGAGCACCACGGGTATCTTGGAAGGTGGGCGCACGGGACTCACCTCGTTCACCGCGGCAGCACTTTTCCTGGCAGCGCTTTTCTTCTCGCCAGTATTCCTCATGATTCCTGCTGCAGCCACCACCAGTGCCCTGTTCCTGGTGGGTGTGATGATGCTGCGCTCCATCGTACATATCGATTTTGTCGATTTCACGGAGTCGATGCCTTGTTTCGTCACGATGCTGATGATGCCCTTTACGGCGAGCATCTCTGAGGGTATCGTACTCGGCATGCTCTCTTTTGTGGCAGCCAAGGTCTGCACTGGCAGGTACAAGGAGCTATCTGCCGTCATGTATATCCTTTCGGCTTTCTTTGTACTGAAGTACGTAGCGCCACTTTTGTGATGATTGTTGAATGAATAATGATAAACTTATGAAGAAATTAATGACATTAGCACTGATGGCAGTAGCCGCTGTCACGCTGCAGGCACAGAACATCCAGTTGCACTATGACTTCGGACGTAACATCTATCCGGATGAAGAAGACGGACGTCAGAAGGTGACCGTCACCCTCGAACAGTTCAAGGCTGACAAGTGGGGCTCTTGGTACTATTTTGTTGATCTCGACATGAGCCGTAAGTTCTTCCGCAGTGCCTATACGGAGATATCACGTGAGTTTAGCATCGGAAAGCAGGGCTTTGCTGCCCATGTGGAGTATGACGGTGGTCTGGGCCGTGACCAGATCGGCAGCTTCCAGCATGCCGCCCTTCTCGGCGGCTCCTATAATGGCCACAACGCCGACTTCTCGAAGACTTGGTCTGTACAACTGCTCTATAAGCGTTTCTTTAAGAGCTATGACTACACCTCAGCCTACCATAGCTTCCAGCTGACAGGCGTCTGGGGACTGAACTTCGCCAATAAGAAGTGCACCTTCTCTGGCTTTATCGATTTCTGGCGGGGAGAGAACTGGCGCGCCGGCCGCGAGGGTCATGGTATGCTTGTCATCCTCACAGAACCTCAGTTCTGGTATAATGTGACACCGCACCTCAGCCTCGGCTCGGAGATTGAGATCAGCAACAACTTCATCTATCACACATACAACGATAAGTCGTTCTTCATCAATCCGACGATTGCTGCGAAGTGGAACTTCTGACTTGTCTTATTGTGCGGCCTGTTCTACTGTGATGAATTTGGTAAAACCTGTCATGGCAAGCACCTTGTAGATCTCTGGCTGCACGTTGGTCATCTTGATCTGACCTTGCAGTTGCTTGACGGCACGCATTATTTTCTGGATGACACGAAGCCCCGAGCTGGCCATATAGGTCAGCTCGCTGCAGTCTATCTCCAGGTTTACCCCGTTCCCTTTCAGCACGGGTTGGATGTCCTGTTCAAATTGCTGTGCATTAAACGTGTCAATGCGTTTGTCGGTCTTGACGATTGTCTTACCTTCTTTCTTTACAATTGTTGTCATATCGTGTCGTTGTTATTTCTGGTGATTGGACTGTATGTGAAGTCCATTGTCGATGACCATCTGCCGCATGTTCTTCAGCAGGTCGCTGGCAAAGATGAAGTCGGTGAGCCGTTGGTTGTCTGATCCCATGATCTGACTGCTTTCCCCTTGCCATTCCTTATGGCCTTCATAGATGAAGATGATATTCTCACCGATGCCCATGACGGAGTTCATGTCGTGGGTGTTGATGATGGTGGTGATGTTGAATTCCTTGGTGATGCTCTGTAGCAGCTCGTCAATGACGAGTGATGTTTTCGGGTCCAGTCCCGAGTTTGGCTCGTCGCAGAAGAGGTACTTGGGATTAAGCGCGATGGCCCTGGCTATGGCTACGCGCTTCTGCATGCCGCCTGATATCTCACCGGGGAACTTCTCTTCCGCACCCTTCAGATTCACACGCTCCAGACATTCCTGTGCACGTCTGGTACGCTCTCGGAGGGTCATCGACGAGAACATATCCAGCGGGAACATCACGTTCTCAAGCACGGTCATGGAGTCGAAGAGGGCCGCACTCTGGAAGATCATGCCCATCTCGCGGCGCATCATCACTTTCTCGTGCTTGGTCATCTTGACAAAGTCCCGGTCGTCGTAAAGCACTTCTCCACTGGTGGGATCCAGCAACCCTACGAGGTTCTTCATCAACACGGTTTTGCCCGAGCCGCTCTGGCCTATGATAAGATTTGTCTTACCGTCCTCGAAGATCGTGTTGATGTCCATCAGCACATCCTTGTCCTCGAAACTCTTATAGAGATGCCTTACTTCTATCATGACAGGAGCTGGGTTAGGAAGACGTCACTGAATAGGATCAGCGCACTGGAGGAAACGACGGCATCGGTGCTGGCCTTGCCGACGTTGACAGAGCCGCCTTCTACGGTATAGCCGAAAAAGGCAGGTACGCTGGAGATGATAAAGGCGAAGAAGAGACTCTTGATGATCGACATCCACATGAACCATGACTTGAAACTGTGTTGCAGTCCAAGTGTGAGGTCGTCTGGCGGCATGATATGGCCGATGAAGGCTGTCGCGTAGGCACCGACGATACCCATGGCCGAGGAGAAGATGACCAGGAACGGCATGATGGTGATGAGGCCCATGATCTTTGGCAGGATGAGATAGCAGGCCGAGTTGACACCCATGATCTCCAAGGCGTCGATCTGCTGGGTGACGCGCATCGTGCCGATTTCAGAGGCGATGTTCGAACCGACCTTTCCCGCCAGGATAAGACACATGATGGAACTGGAGAACTCCAGCAGCATGATCTCTCGCGTCGTGTAGCCGCTGACCCAGCGGGGCATCCATGGACTCTGGATGTTGAGTTTCATCTGGATACAGATCACGGCACCGATGAAAAAGGAGATGAGCAGGACAATGCCGATCGAATCAACACCGAGCTGGGCCATTTCCTTGACGTATTGCTTGAAGAACATACGCATCCGTTCAGGGCGTGAAAAGGTACGGCCCATCAACAGAAGGTATCGACCGAAGGTGGTCAACCATTTTGTTATCAACATCTACTAATCCGCATTTCGGCTACAAAGGTAGTCATTTTTTTCCGACGGTTTATATAGATTATACAGATTTTTTGATTAATTAGGATTAAAAACCATAAAATCCGTGTTGTCTGTAGGCATTTTTTTGTAACTTTGCAGCCGATTATGGAACAAGAAAGTATCGTATTGCGTACGGAAGGCCTCGTGAAGCGTTATGGTAAGCGCACCGTAGTCAACGACGTGAGCTTTAATGTGAAGCAGGGTGAGATCGTAGGACTGCTGGGCCCTAATGGTGCCGGCAAGACCACCTCTTTCTATATGACAACAGGCTTGATCGTGCCTAATGGCGGGCACATCTATCTGGGTGACGAGGAGGTGACGTCCTTCCCCGTCTATAAGCGTGCGCGTGCTGGTATAGGCTATCTGGCACAGGAGGCCTCCGTGTTCCGCAAGATGAGCGTGGAGGATAATATCCTGTCGGTGCTTGAGATGACGGGTAAGCCGCGTGACTACCAGTTGGAAAAGCTGGAGGAACTGATCAAGGAGTTCCGTCTGGGAAAGGTGCGCAAGAACAAGGGCGACCAGCTGTCGGGCGGTGAGCGCCGTCGTACGGAGATTGCCCGCTGCCTGGCCATCGAGCCGAAGTTCATCATGCTGGATGAACCGTTTGCCGGTGTCGATCCCATTGCCGTCGAGGATATCCAGCAGATTGTCTGGCATCTGAAGTACCGTAACATCGGCATCCTGATAACAGACCATAATGTGGATGAGACGCTGACGATTACCGACCGTGCCTATCTGCTCTTCGAGGGACGTATCCTTTTTCAGGGGAGCCCTGAAGAACTGGCGGAGAACAAGGTCGTAAGAGAGAAGTATCTGACCACCTCGTTCGTGCTGCGCAAGAAGGATTTCCAGTTGATGGATGAGGAACGGCGGGCGCGGGAGAAGGCAGAAGATTCGGAATAAAAGTTGTTAATTATTCCAAATTGTTAGGCTCTTTCGATTTTTATGCGTATTTTTGCACCCCAAAATTTGATTGTATATAATTAATAAGGTATAAAAGACAATGAAAATTACATTTGATTGCCCTGATAAGATCAATGGTCTGCTGACAATGACCGTTGAGGCAAGCGACTATCAGGAACAGGTTGAGAAGACACTGAAGAACTATCGTAAAAAGGCTCAGGTTCCCGGTTTCCGTCCGGGAATGGTACCCATGGGAATGATTAAGAAGCAGTACGGCACCGCCGTGAAGGTTGATGAGGTCAACAAACTGATGGGTGAGAAGCTGTATGAGTATATCCGTGAGAACAAGATCCAGATGCTGGGTGAGCCCCTCCCGAATGAAGAGAAGCAGGTGCCCCAGGATTTCGAGAAAGACGGCGACTTGACATTCGTGTTCGACATCGCTGTTGCTCCGGAGTTCAAGGCTGAGCTGACCGCTAAGGATAAGATCGAGTATTACAAGATCAAGGCTGACGACAAGCTGATCGACGACCAGGTGCAGATGTACCAGTCGCAGGCTGGTGAGTTTGTCAAGGCCGACGTGTTCAGCGGCAATGATACCATCACCGGTGACCTGCGTGAGCTGGATGCAGAGGGTAACACCAAGGAAGGTGGCATCACCACCGAAGGCGCTATGGTCATGCCTGCCTATGTCAAGGACGAGGATCAGCGTAAACTCTTCGACAATGCCAAGCCCGGCGACATCATCACCTTCAACCCCAAGAAGGCCTATCCCGACAACGACGCAGAGGTGGCTGCCCTGTTGAAGGTGGAGAAGGACCAGGTGAAGGACCTGACGGCTGACTTCAGCTATCAGATTACCGAGATCCGCCACTTCCAGCCGGCTCCTGTCGATCAGAAGCTCTTCGACCGTGTGTTTGGTGAGGGTACCGTGAAGGACGAGAAGGAGTTCCGTCAGAAGATTGCCGAGAGTGTCGCTCCTCAGCTGCAGCAGAACAGCGACTACAAGTTCATGCTGGATCTGCGTGCCTATATGGAGAAGAAGGTCGGCGACCTTCAGTTCCCGGAGGCTCTGCTGAAGCGTGTCATGCTGCAGAACAACAAAGACAAGGGTGCCGACTTCGTGGAGAAGAATTTCGAGGGCAGCATCAAGGAACTGAAGTGGCACCTGATCAAGGAACAGCTGGTGGCTGCCAACGAGGTTAAGGTCGAGGATGCCGACTTGAAGGCTGTGGCCAAAGAGGCTATCCGTGCCCAGTTCGCACAGTATGGCATGAGCAACGTGCCCGAGGATGTGCTGGAGAACTATGCCGAGGAACAGTTGAAGAAGCGCGAGAACGTAGAGAACTTTGTTGATCGTGCCATTGACGTGAAGTTGACCGAGGCCCTTAAGAAAGTGGTAAAACTGACTGAAAAAGAGGTCAGTTTGGAGGACTTCAACAAGCTAATGCAAGAAAAATAAGAATTTTTAGGAAAAAATAACCCCTAATTGTGAGAGGTTATCGACTTTTTTGAGTATCTTTGTGTCCCAATCGCAAGATATCAAAGGTCGATAACCTTTTTCTTGTGCACGTAAATGTAAGAAACTAGAAAGGAAGAACGAATATGATTAAGAATGATTTCAGAAAATATGCCACAAAGCATTTGGGCATGGATGGTCTGGCGCTGGACGACGTCATGAAGGCGCAGGCTCAGTATTTGAACCCATATATCCTGGAGGAACGTCAGCTGAACGTGACACAGATGGATGTGTTCTCTCGCCTGATGATGGACCGTATCATATTTCTTGGTACGCAGATCGACGACTATACGGCCAACACGTTACAGGCTCAGCTGCTCTATCTTGACTCTGTGGATTCGGGCAAGGACATCTCCATCTATATCAACTCCCCTGGCGGCAGCGTGACGGCGGGCCTCGGCATCTACGACACGATGCAGTTCATCTCCAGCGACGTGGCTACCATCTGTACGGGCATGGCTGCCTCGATGGGTGCCGTGCTGCTCGTAGCGGGGCAGGAGGGTAAGCGCTCTGCACTGCCTCATAGCCGGGTGATGATCCATCAGCCGCTTGGCGGCGTGCAGGGACAGGCATCGGATATCGAGATCGAGGCCAAGGAGATCCTGAAGTTCAAGAAAGAGCTTTATACCATCATCTCAGAACATTCCCATACGCCTTATGACAAGGTATATGCCGACTCCGACCGCAACTACTGGATGACTGCGGAGGAGGCCAAGGCTTACGGAATGATTGACGAGGTCCTGACTAGAAAGAAGTAATGCGGATGAAGAAAGAGTGTAGCTTCTGTGGACGGAGCGAACAGGAGGTGAAACTGTTGATCTCGGGTGTTGCTGGCTATATCTGTGACGAATGCACAGAACAGGCCTATCGTATCGTCCAGGAGAACCTTGCCAGTAAGAAGCAGAAGTCTGGACAGGATAAGTTCCAGTTGAAGAAGGTGCCCAAGCCCAAGGAGATCAAGGCATATCTCGACGACTATGTCATCGGACAGGATGAGGCAAAGCGTTATCTCTCTGTGGCTGTCTATAACCACTACAAGCGTCTGCAGCAGCCCGAGGACGGCGATGGCGTGGAGATCGAGAAGAGTAATATCATCATGGTGGGCTCTACTGGTACCGGCAAGACATTGCTGGCCCGTACGATCGCCAAGCTGCTGGACGTGCCCTTCACCATCGTCGATGCCACGGTGTTCACCGAGGCTGGCTATGTAGGCGAGGATGTGGAGAGCATCCTGACGCGTCTGCTCCAGGTGGCTGACTATAACGTGGAGGCAGCGCAGCGCGGCATCGTGTTCATTGATGAGATCGACAAGATAGCGCGTAAGAGTGACAATCCCTCGATCACCCGTGATGTCAGTGGCGAGGGTGTGCAGCAGGGGTTGCTCAAGCTGTTGGAGGGTACGATGGTCAATGTGCCGCCCAAAGGCGGACGTAAGCATCCTGACCAGGACTATATCCATGTCGATACGCGTAACATCCTGTTCATCTGCGGTGGTGCCTTCGATGGCATCGAACGGAAGATCGCCCAGCGCATGAATGCGCATGTCGTGGGCTATAATTCTGTGCAGAATGTGCGGAAAATTGACAAGAAAGACTTGATGAAATATGTACAGCCCCAAGACCTGAAGTCTTTTGGCCTCATTCCGGAGCTCATAGGCCGTCTTCCCGTGCTGACGTCATTGAACCCGCTGGACAGGGCTGCCTTGGAGAAGATCCTGACAGAGCCCAAGAACTCCATTGTCCGGCAGTACCAGAAACTGTTTGAGATGGATGGCGTGACACTGACATTCACGAAGGATGCCCTGGACGAGATGGTGGATAAGGCTGTTGAGTTCAAACTGGGTGCCCGCGGACTGCGTTCGATCGTAGAGAATGTGATGATGGACGCCATGTTTGATATGCCGTCGAGAAAAGTTAAGAAATTTGAGGTGACTGCCGACTATGTCCGCCAACAGATGGACAAGTCGCACCTCCAACAGTATGAAGCCTAAAATAACTAATGATTTATGACTGAGAAAATAAGTCTTACCGAAGCCCTGAAAAAATACTTTGGATTTGATAAGTTCAAAGGTGATCAGGAACAGATTATTCAGAATCTGCTGGATGGCAACGACACGTTTGTGCTCATGCCTACCGGCGGTGGCAAGTCCCTGTGTTATCAGCTTCCTTCGTTGTTGATGGAGGGCACTGCTATCGTTATCTCACCTTTGATAGCACTGATGAAGAATCAGGTTGACGTGATAACGAATCTCAGTGAACAGGAGGGAACGGCCCACTATCTGAATTCCTCGCTCAACAAGGCCGCTGTGGACCAGGTCAAGGCTGATATCACGGCAGGGCGCACGAAATTGCTCTATGTGGCACCCGAGTCGCTGACGAAGGAAGACAATGTGGAGTTCCTGAAGACAGTGAAGATCTCGTTCTATGCGATTGATGAGGCGCACTGTATCTCGGAGTGGGGCCATGATTTCCGTCCTGAGTATCGCCGCATCCGGCCGATTGTCAATGAGATCGGACCGGCACCTATCATTGCGCTCACGGCGACTGCCACCGACAAGGTGCGTAGCGATATCAAGAAGAACCTTGGCATCATCGACGCGAAGGAGTTCAAGAGCTCGTTCAACCGTCCGAACCTGTATTATGAGGTACGTCCGAAGACGAAGGATGTCGATAAGGATATCATCCGCTTTATCAAACAGCATCCCGGGAAGAGCGGCATCGTCTATTGCCTGTCCAGGAAAAAGGTGGAAGAGCTTGCTGCCATCCTTCGGGCCAACGACATCAAGGCGGCGCCGTATCATGCCGGACTTGACTCGGCCACGAGGACACAGACGCAGGATGATTTCCTGATGGAGAATATCGACGTCATCGTGGCTACCATCGCCTTCGGCATGGGTATCGACAAGCCCGACGTGCGGTTTGTGATCCACTACGACATCCCGAAGTCGCTCGAGGGCTACTATCAGGAGACGGGAAGAGCCGGGCGCGACGGCGGCGAGGGGCTCTGTGTGGCCTTCTATTCCTATAAGGACCTGCAGAAACTCGACAAGTTCATGGAGGGTAAGCCGGTGGCCGAACAGGACATCGGCCGTCAGCTGCTGGCAGAGACTGCAGCCTATGCGGAGACGTCTGTCTGCCGCCGTAAGATGCTGCTCCATTACTTTGGAGAGACCTATACGAAGGATAACTGCGGAAACTGTGATAACTGCCTGCATCCTAAGACGAAGATCGAGGCGAAGGATCAGCTGGTGACGGTGCTGAATGCTATCTTGGCTGTCAAGGAGAACTTCCGTGCCGATTACATCATCGACTTTATCGTAGGTAAGGAGACGGATGAAATCCTGGCCCATCACCATGAGGAACTGGAGAACTTCGGTGCCGGTGCCGACGATGACGACAAGATATGGAATCCCGTGATCCGTCAGGCACTGATAGCTGGTTATCTGCGTAAGGAGGTCGAGAACTATGGTCTGCTGAAGGTGACTGCTGCCGGAAAGAAGTTCCTGAAGTCGCCGGAGTCGTTCATGATCGTGAAGGACACCGAGTTCCAGAACGATGACGAGGCGATGGAGCTGGAGGGCGGCATCAGCGCACTGGATCCCACGCTCAGCGCGATGCTTCGTGACCTGCGCAAGAAGGTGTCGAAGCGGCTGCAGCGTCCGCCATACGTGATCTTCCAGGATGTGTCTCTCGAGCAGATGGCTACCGACTATCCTGTGACGCTCGAGGAGCTCAAGAATATCCAGGGCGTCGGCGAGGGCAAGGTGAAACAGCCCTATGCCAAGGAGTTTGTGGACCTTATCCAACAGTATTGTAAGGAGAATGGCATCGAGCGCCAGGTGGATATGCGTGTGCGCACGGTGGCCAAGAAGTCGATGCTGAAGGTCAAGATTATCCAGAGCATAGACCGTCAGGTGGCCCTCGATGATATCGCCGCTGCCCAGGGCCTCGACTTCGACGAGTTGCTCGACGAGGTGGAGGCGATTGTCTATAGTGGTACGAAACTGAATATCGACTATTTCCTGGAAGACGTCATGGACGAGGATCATGTCGATGATATCTACGACTATTTCTGTGAGTCCGACACCGACAAGCTCAGTGTCGCCCAGGATGAGCTCGGGGATGAGTATTCCGAGGACGAGATACGGCTGGTGCGTATCAAGTTCCTCTCCGAGATGGCGAACTGAGTTGTAGTTTATAGTTTAGGGTTTATAGTTTACAGTTTATAGTTTACGGTTTACAGTTTATAGTTTAGGGTTTATAGTTTACAGTTTATAGTTTAGGGTTTATAGTTTACAGTTTATAGTTTACGGTTTACAGTTTATAGTTTATAGTTTAGAGAATGCTCTGTGACTTTATGAAAGTTAATTTATTCTAAGAGTATTCAACTATAAACTATAAACTATAAACTATAAACAAAAAAAATCGTATCTTTGCACGCAATATTTAAAGAAAGGTTTATTTTATGGCTTCATTTATTGCAGACAAAATCGTAATGGACGGTCTGACCTTCGACGACGTCCTCTTAATTCCGGCTTATTCTGAAGTACTGCCGAAGATGGTAGAGTTGAAAACACGCTTCTCACGGCACATTGAGCTGAATGTACCTTTTGTGACGGCTGCCATGGATACGGTGACAGAGTCGCAGATGGCCATTGCCATAGCCCGCGAAGGCGGTATTGGCGTCATCCATAAGAATATGTCCATCGAGGACCAGGCGCGTCAGGTGGCGATTGTCAAGCGTGCCGAGAATGGCATGATCTATGATCCCGTGACCATCCCCCTCGGCTCGACCGTGGCCCAGGCGCTTGAGATTATGTCTGAATATCATATCGGCGGTATCCCCGTGGTCGATGACGAGCGTCGGCTCGTGGGTATCGTGACCAACCGTGACCTGCGCTTTGAGCGTCGCCTGGATCGTCCCGTCGAGGAGATTATGTCCAAGGACAACCTCGTGACCACGCATCAGCAGACCGACCTGGCTGCTGCCGCACAGATCCTTCAGGAGAACAAGATTGAGAAGTTGCCTGTAGTGGATAAGGACAATCATCTGATCGGCCTGATCACCTATAAGGATATCACCAAGGCCAAGGACAAGCCCATGGCTTGCAAGGACGAGAAAGGTCGTCTGCGCGTGGCCGCCGGTGTCGGCGTGACCTACGACACGCTCGACCGTATGCAGGCACTGGTGGAGGCTGGTGCCGATGCCATCGTCATCGATACGGCCCACGGCCATTCGAAGTCTGTCATCGAGAAACTGGTGGAGGCCAAGAAGAACTTCCCCAACATCGATATCGTGGTCGGCAACGTGGCCACGGGAGAGGCTGCCAGGATGCTGGTTGACAACGGCGCCGACGCCGTGAAGGTGGGCATCGGCCCGGGTTCTATCTGCACCACGCGTGTCGTGGCTGGTGTCGGCGTGCCTCAGCTGAGTGCCGTCTATGATGTCTATAGCGCCCTGAAGGGTACTGACGTGCCCCTGATTGCCGATGGCGGTCTGCGCTACTCGGGTGACGTCGTGAAGGCGCTGGCAGCCGGAGGCAGCTGTGTTATGATCGGCTCGCTCGTTGCCGGTACTGAGGAGAGTCCTGGTGACACGATTATATACAACGGACGTAAGTTCAAGAGCTACCGCGGCATGGGTTCGCTGGAGGCTATGGAACAGAAGCACGGCTCCAAGGACCGTTACTTCCAGGGCGACACCAAGGAGGCCAAGAAACTGGTGCCCGAGGGTATCGCCGGTCGCGTGCCTTACAAGGGCACGGTCCAGGAGGTGATCTACCAGTTGGTGGGTGGCCTGCGCTCGGGCATGGGCTATTGTGGTGCGGCAACGATCGAGAAGCTCCACGACGCCAAGTTCACGCGTATCACCAACGCCGGTGTCAACGAGAGCCATCCGCACGATATCACGATCACGAGTGAGGCGCCCAACTACTCACGTCCCAACGATTGATACCGATGAGAAGACATCTGCTGCTATCGGTGGTCGGGCTTGTCGCACTGACTGTTCAGGCACAGTCCGACCCGGTGGTCATGACCGTCAATGGCGTCCCCGTCACGCGTTCCGAGTTCGAGTATTCCTACAACAAGAACAATGGCGACGGCGTCATCGACCGGAAGACTGTCGAGGAATATGCGGAGCTGTTCATCAACTACAAGTTGAAGGTGGCTGCTGCCCTCGATGAGCGTCTGGATACCTTGCAGTCGTTCAGGGAGGAGTTTGCCATGTACCGCGACCAGCAGGTGCGTCCTACCATCGTGACCGATGCCGAGGTGCTGGCAGAGGCGCGCAAGGCCTACGAGCGCACCCGACAGGCGATAGGTGCCAAGGGACTGATACGTCCGGCCCATATCTTTTTCCGTCTTTCCACGACGGCCACGGCCCAGGAGCAGAGCCGTGTACGGCAGCGTGCCGACTCGGTCTATCAGGCCCTGCAGGCCGGTGCCGACTTCGCCGCACTTGCCCGGCGGCTGTCTCAGGATCAGCGCTCTGCTGCCCATGACGGCATCCTTGGCTGGATGCAGCCGGGACAGACGTTCGTGGAGTTCGAGGAGGCTGCCTATGCCTTGCAGCCGGGACAGTTCAGCCGTCCGGTGCTGACGCCCGAGGGCTATCATGTCATCCTCATGAAGGAGCGCAAGCAGCTGGAGCCTTTCGAACAGCTGAAGGACATGATTGTGCGTTCCTTTGAACAGCAGGGGCTCCGTGAGGCGATTGCGGAGATAAAGGTGAGACAGACCGTGGAACAGTCGCACGGCACAGTGACCACCGAGCAGCTGATGAAGCAGCGTGCCGACTCACTGGCTGCCGTCAGTCCCGAAATGAAATATCTGATACAGGAGTACCACGACGGCCTGCTGCTCTATGAGATCAGCAACCGTGAGGTCTGGGAACGGGCCGAGCACGACGAGGTGGGGCTTCAGGCGTGGTTTGATGTGCATCGGAAGGATTATGCGTGGTCTGAGCCGCGCTATAAGGGCATCGCCTATCACGTCAAGACAAAGGCCGACGTGAAGGCCGTGAAGAAGTGTGTGAAGAAACTGCCCTTCGAACAGTGGGCAGAGGCGTTGCGCACGACGTTCAACCCCGACTCCGTCATCCGCATCCGGGTCGAGAAGGGTATCTTCAAGGCCGGTGACAACGGAACCATCGACCGTCTGGTCTTCAAGCGGAAGCAGGCGGCCGTTGACGCAGCCAATGCCGACTATCCTATTGAGGCGGTCTATGGCAAGAAGCTGAAGAAGTATCCGGAGAGCTATACCGACGTGCGTGCCCAGGTGGTGGCCGACTATCAGCAGATGCTGGAGCTCGAGTGGGTGAAGGCCCTGCGGCAGCGCTACCCCGTGCAAGTCAATCAGGAAATATTGAAAACAGTAAATAGACATCAATGAGTATTTTTAAGAAAGTGATACCGGCCATGGTCCTCGCCGTCCCCCTGATGGGGATGGCCGCTGGCAGTGCCGTTGGCGCCCCAGCCCTGTCGGGCATGGCCCTGCAGGCCGACACCGATACCGTGGCCAAAACAGCCAAGCCCGCCGCCATGGGCACGGTGATCGACGAGGTGATCTGGGTGGTCGGCGACGAGGCTATCCTGAAGTCGGATGTGGAGGCCATGCGCATGCAGGCTGCCATGGAGGGTGTGAAGTGGACGGGCGATCCCGACTGCACCATCCCTGAGCAGATCGCCGTACAGAAGCTTTTCAAGCATCAGGCCATCATCGACAGTATCGAGGTGACCGATGCCGACGTGGCTGCCGAGGTGGAACAGCAGATCAACTACTGGCTGGAGATGGTCGATGGCTCCCGTGAGCGTCTGGAGGAATACAAGCACCAGCCGCTCTCGCAGATCCGCAACGACCTGCGCGACGAGATGAAGGACCGTCAGATGGTGCAGAGGATGAAGCGCCAGCTCACCGAGGATATCTCTGTGACCCCTGCCGAGGTGCGCCGCTATTTCAAGGACATGCCCGAGGACAGCATCCCCTTCGTACCCACGGAGGTGGAGGTGCAGATCATCCAGCAGACACCGCGTATCTCCGACGAGGAACTGAACCGTGTGAAGGATGAGCTGCGCGAATATACCGACCGTGTGAACAGGGGCGAGGCTACGTTCCAGACACTGGCGCGTCTCTACTCCGAGGACCCCGGTACCGCCCGCCGAGGCGGTGAGGTCGGACTGGCTGGCCGCGGCACGCTCGACCCGGCGTTTGCCACGGTGGCCTTCAACCTGACCGACCCCAAGAAGGTGTCGAAGATCGTGGAGTCGGAGTTCGGCTTCCATATCATCCAGCTCATCGAGAAGCGTGGTGAGAAGGTCAACGTGCGCCATATCCTCCGCAAACCGGTGGTGTCGGAAGAGGCTGTCACGAAGACACTGGCGCGTCTCGACTCCATCGCCGGCGACCTCCGTGAGGGGAAGTTCACCTTCGAGGATGCGGCGCCGATCCTCTCCGACGACAAGGACACCCGTAACAGCAAAGGTCTGATGTCAACGAACATGATGCAGACTGGCCACACCTCGTCGAAGTTCCGCATGCAGGACCTGCCGGCAGAGATCGCCAAGGCTGTTGACACCCTCCAGGTAGGACAGATCTCGAAGGCCTTCCGGATGATCAACCAGCGCGGTAAGACCGTCTGTGTGATCGCCAAGCTGAAGAACCGTATCGACGGCCATAAGGCCACGGTCACCGAGGACTTCCAGGTGCTGAAGGACGTGGTGCTCCAGAAGCGTCAGAACGAGCGCATCCATCAGTGGGTGGTCGATAAGATCAAAAGCGTATATACCCACCTCAACGATAATTACAGGGGCTGTAAGTTCGAATACGAGGGCTGGATCAAACAATAGGGCGGACCGATGCTGAGGAAGACGTTTTGCTATATGATGGCCCTGGCTATGCTGCTGGGCGTGGGCGCTGCCTTCGCGCAGAAGCAGAAGCGGCGCCCGGCGCGCAAGGCTGCGGTGAAGGATGAGCGGGTCTATCTGGTGCATGCCGACGTGCTGCACTACGATGACCGTGTCAACCCCGATGCCACCATCCTCAACGGCAAGGTCCACTTCACCCATCAGGGGGCGCGGCTCTATTGCGACAGCGCCTATTTCTATGAGGCCAGCAACTCGTTCGAGGCGTTCGGCAATGTGAAGATGTACCAGGGCGACACCCTGTCTCTGTTCAGCGACTATGCCTATTACAGCGGCGACGAGCAGATGGCGCGTGCCCGCTACAATGTGGTGCTGAAGCACAAGAAGACCACGCTCTATACCGACAGCCTCGACTACGACCGCATCTATGAGAATGCCTACTTCTTCGAAGGGGGCAAGATGGTCGATGACAAGACCACGCTGACCTCCGACTGGGGCGAGTATAACACCAAGACGAAGATGGCCGTCTTCAACTACGACGTGAAGATGCGCAGTCCCAAGTTCTTCCTGACCACCGACACCTTGTACTACGACACACGGGAGTCGATGGCCCACATCGTCGGCCCGTCGGACATCACGTCCGGCGAGAGCCATATCTACTCCGAACAGGGCTACTACGACACCAAGCGCGACCAGGCACGGCTCATGAACCGTTCGGTGCTCACCAACGGTGGCAAGATGATAGTGGGCGACAGTGTCTATTACGACAGTCAGCAGGGCATGAGCCAGGCCTTCCGCAACGTGGTCTATGTCGATTCCGTCAACCGCAACAAGCTGACGGGCAACTACGGCGAGTATTTCGAGCCCACGGGCTATGCCATGTGTACCGACAGTGCCGTGGCCATCGACTTCTCGCAGGGCGACTCGCTCTTCATGCATGCCGACACGTTCAAGATCATCACGTTCAATATCGAGACCGACTCCGTCTATCGCAAGATCCATGCCTACCATCACGTCAGGGCCTTCCGCCGCGACGTGCAGGGCGTCTGCGACTCTCTGGTCTATAACTCGCTCGACTCCTGCATGACGATGTATCACGACCCCATCGTGTGGAACAACATGCAGCAGCTCTTCGGCGACCGGATCGATGTGTTCCTGAAGGACTCCGTCATCGACCATGCCCATGTCATCGGCAACTGCATGTCCATCCAGCAGCTCCGCAGCGATACGGCCTGCTTCAACCAACTGTGCTCGAAGGAGATGTTTGCCTATTTCGTCGATGGCGACATCCGTGAGGCGCGGGCCAAGGACAATGTGCTCATCGGCTATTTCTTCGAGGAGGGCGACAGCGTACCTATTATATATAACTACCAGGAGACCTCCGAGCTCCGTATGTTCATGAAGGACCGTAAGCTGGAGAGCGTCTGGACGCCGAAGACCACGGGCACGATGTATCCCCTGAACCAGATTCCCGAGGAGCGCCGCCGCCTGCCCGGCTATATGTGGTACGACTATATCCGTCCTACCGACCGATACGATATCTTTAACTGGCGAGGAAAGAAGTCATGAGCGATGTGATCCGTCTGCTGCCTGATAGTGTGGCCAACCAGATAGCTGCTGGTGAGGTGATCCAGCGACCGGCTTCCGTCATCAAGGAACTGGTGGAGAATGCCGTCGATGCCGGTGCCTCCACCATCCACGTGGTGGTGGTCGATGCGGGCCGCACGTCGATCCAGGTGATCGACGACGGCAAGGGTATGTCCGACACCGATGCCCGTCTGTCGTTCGAGCGCCATGCCACCTCGAAGATCCGGCAGGCCGACGACCTCTTCGCCCTCCATACGATGGGCTTCCGTGGCGAGGCGCTGGCCTCCATCGCCGCCGTGGCGCATGTGGAACTGCTGACGCGCCGTGCCGACGACGAGGTGGGCACCCGGCTGCTGATCGCTGGCTCGAAGGTGCAGGCACAGGAACCGGTCTCCTGTCCTGTCGGCAGCAACTTCAAGGTCGAGAACCTCTTCTTCAACGTGCCTGCCCGCCGTAAGTTCCTCAAGTCGAACGCCACCGAACTCAGCAATATCCTGACCGCCTTCGAGCGCATCGTACTGGTCTATCCCGACATCCATTTCACGCTCCATCACAACGGTGCCGAACTGCTCAACCTCAGGCCGGCCTCCCTGCGCCAGCGCATCAGCGACGTGTTTGGCCGACAGTACAGTCAGGAGCTCCTGCCGGTGGAGGTGCATACGGCGATGTGCAGCGTCACGGGCTTTGTCAGCAAACCCGAGGGGGCGCGCAAGAAGACGACCCACGACTATTTCTTCGTCAACGGGCGTTACATGAAGCATCCCTATTTCCATAAGGCGGTCGTCAGTGCCTATGAGCGGCTGATACCCGAGGGCTCCCAGGTGCCTTATTTCCTCTATTTCGAGGTGGCGCCCGGGGATATCGACGTGAATATCCACCCAACGAAGACGGAGATCAAGTTCGAGAACGAACAGGCCATCTGGCAGATTCTCATCGCCGCCGTGCGCGACGCACTGGGTAAGTTCTGTGAGGTGCCCGCCATCGACTTCGATACCCAGGGGGCACCCGACATCCCCGTGTTCGATGCCGACCGTCAGGTGGCGCCGCCCCAGTTGCAGTATAATCCGTCCTACAACCCCTTTGAGCGCAGCGGCGGGCAGTCTTCCGGCAGCGTCGGCAAGACCGCCTCGGCACCCGAGGGGTGGGAGAGGCTTTACGAGGGGCTGGGCCAGTCGTCGCCCGACATGCCCGCCGAGGGCGATGTGTTCGAGGGCTTCAGCACCGATGTCGCCGACCCCGGCATGACGCCTCAGGGCATCCTCTCCGAGAAGTCGCCGTCGCATTATCAGTACAAGGGCAGGTACCTGATGACGGCTGTCAAGTCGGGCCTGATGATCATCGACCAGCACCGGGCCGGTGTCCGTATCCTCTACGACCGCTATATGGCGCAGATGGAGAGCCATGCGGCCAACAGCCAGCGGGTGCTCTTCCCCGAGGTCGTCCAGTTTGCACCCTCCGATGCCGTCCTGCTCCAGAAGCTCCTGCCCCTGTTGGCCGGTGTCGGCTTCGACCTGACCGACCTGGGCGGCCATAGCTTTGCCGTCAACGGCATCCCGGCTGGCATCGAGGGCCTCGACCCCGTCCGCCTGCTCCGTCAGCTGGTGGACGACACCAATGTGGTCGGCGACAAACTGGCGTCGCTCAACGCGCAGCTGGCTCTCTGCCTGGCTCGTCAGGCTGCCGTCCCCTACGGCCAGATACTCAGCAACGACGAGATGGAGAGCATCATCAACGAGCTGTTTGCCTGCTCCAATGTCAACTACACCCCCGACGGCAAAGCCATCCTTTGCATCCTCCCGCAGACCGATATTGAGCATCTTTTGGGTTGATATCCTTAAAAAGAGTTAAATCAAACCACATTTTCCACCATTCACTCTTCCATTTCCGCCTTTTTTCGTATCTTTGCACCCGCTTACGAAGCAAGGGCGCTTAGCTCAGCTGGTTTAGAGCATCTGCCTTACAAGCAGAGGGTCGGCGGTTCGAATCCGTCAGCGCCCACAACGAGACAGAGGATGCGAGTTTTCCGCATCCTCTGTTTCATTCTGCCCGCCCTTGCCGGACGGGGGCTACTGCTTCTTGCCCAGGCGGGGCTGGAGGTCCCAATACTCGCCAGCAGCATCGAAACACGGACAATCCTTACCAGGGTTCAGGTCATGATGGCCGACGATAATAGCCTGAGGATAGTAGGCGTGCATCCGCTCAACCAACTGCCGCAGGGCACGCACCTGCTCCGGTGTACGGGTATCGGCCTTTCGCCCTGCCGAGTCCAGACCACCCTCATAGCAGATGCCTATCGAGTGCTTATTGTGCCCCACGACATGAGCGCCCACTTCTTCGAGGCGTCTTCCTGTGAAGACCTCCCCTTGGCGGTTCACCCAGAAGTGATAGCCGATGCCCTTCCAGCCCTTTGACTTGTGGTAGTCATCAATCTTCTTGACCGTGTTGTGCTGATGGGGCATGATACCATCGCAATGCAGCACAATCATCGTAATCTTCCGCATGCTACAACATATAGGAAGCACAACTTGTTGACACGGCCCCCCCGAGGAGTAGCCCGATCACGTAGGCAATCACCTTCATGACGATCACCCACCAGGGGTCTTTCGCCTTCACACCAGCCTCCATGGCCCTCTCCGGATCTTCCACGATCCGCTCAATCTGCTCTTTAGAAAGTTTGATCTTCATAATTCTTCAATTTTTTAATTTTTCAATTCTTCAATTTTAAATTAGTCTCCTTCTCCCGGTGTCGTCGATGGGTTGCTGCCGCCGCCCTGCGTATTGTCACCGCCACCCTGAGTGTTGTCGCTGCCACCAGTGGTATCCGTGGAATCCGTGCCCCCGGCATCAGTCTCCTCCGCCACCAGACCGTCCTTGGTGATACGCTTGAAGCTGACCTTCGACTTGAA
>Ga0310691_10001732_pt1 | contig 32038 bp, 27 predicted proteins | sample 176DNAGHGlowgp2_FD_203887 | JGI IMG/M metagenome (GOLD analysis project Ga0310691, IMG submission 203887) | Sheep rumen microbial communities from Palmerston North, Manawatu-Wanganui, New Zealand - 1766 DNA GHGlow gp2 (v2) (version 2) | ecosystem: Host-associated > Mammals > Digestive system >... | reverse complement strand
CAACTATGCGGATGTGCCTCAGAATATGATGACGGCCATCGTGGAGAGTAATCGTACTCGTAAGGACTTTATTGCTGATGAAGTGCTGCGCAAGGCAGGTTACTATACTGCCAATAGCGACTGGAGTCAGAGCGCTGAGAAGGAGGTGACGATCGGTGTGTTCCGACTCACCATGAAGAGCAATAGTGATAATTTCCGCCAGAGCGCTATCCAGGGCATCATGAAGCGTGTGAAGGCCAAGGGTGCCAATATCATCATCTACGAGCCTACGCTGAAGGATGGCGAAACATTCTTCGGGTCTCGTGTCGTGAACAATCTCGATGAGTTTAAGAAGCAGAGTGATGCGATTATTGCCAATCGCTACGACGAGGCACTGGATGATGTGCAGGAGAAGGTATATACAAGAGATATTTTTAAAAGAGATTAGAGAATGAAGACCATATTAGTTACAGGAAGTGCTGGATTTATCGGCTCTAACTTGGTGCTACGCTTATTTAAAGAAATGAGCGAGGGTACTATTGTTGGACTAGATAATCTGAATGATTATTATGATCCGACACTGAAAGATTATAGGCTTAGTGAGATTGAGAAGGCTAAGCCTGCGGGAATTGAATATGAGTTTGTCAAGGGCGACTTGGCTGACAAGGCTCTGATTGATGGACTATTCAAGAAGTATAAGTTCGATGTGGTGGTAAATCTTGCTGCACAGGCTGGGGTAAGGTATTCGATTACGAATCCGGATGCGTATATCATGAGTAACATGATTGGCTTCTATAACATCTTAGAGGCTTGCAGGCACAATCCTGTGGAGCATCTGGTATATGCTTCTTCAAGTTCTGTATATGGTGGTAACAAGAAAGTACCATTCAGTACTGACGACCGTGTGGATAATCCTGTGTCGTTGTATGCAGCAACCAAGAAGAGCAACGAGCTGTTTGCTCACTGTTATTCAAAATTGTACGACATCCCCACCACGGGCTTGCGCTTCTTTACGGTATATGGCCCTGCTGGACGTCCAGATATGGCATACTTTGGTTTTACCAACAAATTGTTAAAAGGTGAAACCATCCAGATTTTCAACTACGGCAACTGCCGTCGTGACTTTACCTATGTCGATGACATCGTAGAGGGTGTATATCGTGTAATGCAAGGTGCTCCAGAGCGTAAGAAAGGCGATGATGGCCTACCTATCCCACCCTACGCAGTCTATAACATCGGTGGTGGTCAGCCTGAGAACCTGTTGGACTTCGTGAACATCTTGCAAGAAGAGTTGGTACGTGCCGGTGTCCTTCCCGCAGATTTCGATTTCGAGGCCCACAAGAAACTGGTTCCCATGCAGCCCGGTGATGTCCCCACCACCTACGCCGATGCCACCGCCCTAGAGCGTGATTTCGGCTTTACACCGAAGATTACACTGAGAGAGGGACTCCGCAAGTTTGCAGAGTGGTATAAGAGCTATTATAACCCTGCATAAAAGCCCTCCCCCTTCACTGGAGAGACATCCCCTGTCATCTCGATTAAGCGCCCTCTCCCCCTTGTCATCTCGACTAAGCGAAGCGCATGGAGAGATCTCTGAGATCCCTCGACGTTGCTCGGAATGACAATAAGGGCGCTCGGGATGACACGCCTTCTGTCATTTCGAACGGAGTCGAGCGGAGGAATGATGTGGGCATATGTAGGTTCAAAAGAGGGTGGGGAGGGAGATTTGATTAGGTTTTTAGAAAAAAGTGGCGGCATAATTTGGAAATATGGAGAATATTGCTTACCTTCGCAAGCGGTTACTACTAATCATCGGTGCATTTGGATACCAGTCATCTATGAAGTGTATTGCCGGAAATAGGATCCCAAGGCTCGCTCTGTTCGCAAGGATGGGGTGACCCTGAGGAGTGGATGCTCACCCATAACTATGATCCACTCCCTTGTTAATGTTAAACGCGAGGACGGGCGGGCTCAGGAGAACCAAGAATTGAAGGACATGGTGAAGGTCCGCTGAAGTAAGGCAAATACAAGACCCACCAACCTCGGAAGAGAATAACGCGGCTATCATCAAGGCCATTAATGAGGCTAACCATGACTTGCTGTGGATTGGTATGAAAGACAACGTAACTAAAAGCCGGGAATCAGTGGTTTGGGGGAAGAGAAATAAGATGTTTAATATAAAAACCTGAAAATTATGAGGATTATTGGATTATTTGGTAGAGGGCAATGTGGCAAAAGTGAGACCCTTGGTGTATATCTTAGGAGTTTGGTTCATGGTGATCCGCTTGCAAATGCAGAAGAAAAGTATGGGCAGCAGAAAGACCAGCGTGAGTTAATTGAACTTGACGGAAAAGATGTAGTTATTTGCCCTCCTGGCGATACAAAGGATATTGTTCTTGGGCGAGAGGCATTGGAGGCTTATGCAAGGAGTGTGAAAGCCGAACTATTTTGGATTAAGAAAGAGTATAATGATGATCTTAACAAGAATGGTCAGAAAAATGCAAACTTAAAACAGGCGAAGAGCTTATTTGACATGATATAATCTGGATTGAGGTTTAGAGTGCTGCTGATACCTATTATGTGAGTTGTGAATAGAGTACATTGTATGTGTCTATTTTGTGCGGGGTAAGGTAGGCTGTGACGCGTATAGTTAGCAGAAAAACTTGATGATTGGGACTTGATTAAGTTAACAAGGAATGATAATGAGGGTGATTTTAAAGGCCCCAATAGTGTTATGGTAGATAATTCAACAAATAACTGTGGCTTATGAATTCTATTTCAATTAAAAATTTCAGGAGTATTGTAAATTCTGGCGATATTCTTGTAAATCGTGTGAATATCCTTTTGGGGAAAAATTCATCGGGTAAAAGTTCACTTATTCGATTATTTCCTATGATGAAACAAACAATAAATCATAGAATGCGTGGGCCATTGTTGTGGTTTGATGAATATTATGATCTTGGGAAATTTGATACAGCTCTTAGTAGACATGCTACTGATGACAAATTTATTATGTTAGGGTTTGATATTGAGAAAACAAGCACTAATCCAAGTTGTAAAACAGATAATTGTATAGATTGTGCATATATACATATGAGTCCGAATCTTTTTTTAGATGGATTGAAGAGAGTAAAGACAAACGTGTATATTGACTCATATAAAAATGAGACTTTTATAAAGAAAATAATATTGACATTTAAAAAACATTGTATTGAAATAGAAAAAAGCAAGGATATAGAGCCTCTCACAATTAAGATAGATGGAGAACAATTCTTTGGGGGTAGTTTGGATTGGTCATATAGGAAATCTACTTTCCTGCCTAGGTTGATGCTAATTCCTAATTCGGAAATGGATAAGATACAGGAACAATTGAACAAGATTCTTAAAAGCGTTCCTGATGTCAATGAGAAGTATTTTAATGCTTTATTTCATATTAAATCACTTATTGTTGATGATGTTTTGAATCTGTGGAAAAGGAAAACAGACAACCCGATCTTTACAATGCTTCTGAGTCATTTCGGTTCTAAGTATGAGGATACTAAGAAAGTTTTGTCGTATCTGATATTAGTTAATCTGCAGAAAGCAATCAAGTTTGTGGATGGAATGATCCATTCTTTTTTTAATAATTCATATTATATTGCTCCATACAGATATAATTATGGACGTTATATGAGAAATAAAGAATTGTCTGTTGAAACTGTAGATCCTATTGGTAAAAATTTGATGGAATATATCCTAGGCATGTCAGATAATGAGCTTAAGAAATACAAAAAGTTCATGAAAGACTCTTTTGGGGCCGTTTTTACGGTTATAGGGAGGGACAATAAAAGTATCATCGTGTCAAAGGATGGGGAAGTCGATAATCTTGTAGATGTCGGTTCTGGATTCTCTCAAGTTTTGCCCGTTGCAACACTACTATGGGATTTGGCAAATAGGGATGGTAAATATTGTAGACTACCCAATACTGTCGCAATTGAGCAGCCAGAGATCCATTTGCATCCCGCAATGCAAAGAGAATTCGCAGATATGATTATAAATGTTGTCGAACAGTCAAAGAAGAAGAATAATGATCTTAATATCATCATTGAAACTCATAGCCCAACAATAATAAATAGAATAGGTAGGCTAATTAGGAAAAAAGAGTGTAATATTAGTGAAAAGGATGTTTCAATCTATTTGTTTGAAAAAGAGGATGGCGTTACTAAAATTACTTCAACCTGTTATAATGAGGATGGGCGTATAGGAAATTGGCCGATTGGTTTTTTAGATTAAGCTTATGTTGTTTGAATTGACAAATGATCTTTGTACCTATCAGTTAGATGATAAAACAAAAGTGATAAATGGAATTACAAACTTGCTGATAGGGTATTATGAGGGTAATCACTTACTTGTTATTAGTGATGACTTTTATGATGCTTTTGAATCAGAAATATCTGAAGAGAGGGCTAAGTTGGCACTTCACTATCTTTATAATTATGAGACGTATGATTACCATGTTCCTGTATCTTACAAAATTGTATTGAATGATGATTGCAAGAAATATGAACTACCGATTAGTTATTTTCAACTAACAAAATCAGTCCAACCGATACATGTTTTGGCAGAGAATCCTAACGATGTTGATTTTTATGCAGTTGTTACCAAGATAATCAAAAATGTTGAAGAGGATAGGCTGGCATATATACCGATGCATGGAAGTGGGTATTCGATGGGCTCTGAACTCACCAAACTTCAGAATAATGAAACTCTTTCCCTAGCTATTGCCGATTCGGATATCAAGTATCCAGGCGGGAGTGTTGGTGCTACTGGCGGAGCTGTGCAGGCAGCCTATACCAATGGTAAATATGTTAAGCTGAAGATTATTAATGTTCATGAGATTGAGAACCTGCTACCTCCTTTGTTTATCTATGAAAGAAGTAAAGAAGAAGGCAAGTCTTTTATGGAAAAGATTATAAAGTTGAACCTTTTGGACTATTTGCGATTTTATGACGTGAAGAATGGAATTTCGCTTAATAATATTACAGAACCTGGTTACAATACTTTTGCAAAAGAAATATACGAGCAAATCTATAACGTCAAAAAGTGTACTTATGATAGGTATGTTAAGCAATGCGAGAAGAATAATAAGAAAATACATCCCAAAATCAAGGATGACCTGATTAAGAAATATCTTAAATTGGACTTTGGCAAGCAAAGTTCTTATCAGATTTATTTCAAGGACGAATGGAGGGAAATTGCTGATTATTTCTACCAATATACTTGTAGCAGGGTGAGTGAGCCGATACATGTGTAAGCTGCTTTTTTGTCGGAATAACAAAACGACCAGAGGTCGGGTGGTGATGGAGATAATTGTTATAGTCACCAAAGAATTACCAGCCCTGACTTGCAAAAAGCAAGTCAGGGCTGGTTTGGTTTTATAAATGCTATCAATAAAAAAATATAGGGAGCTGTTTGGAAGTTTTCAGATTTTTGTGTATCTTTGCCGATGGTTACGCATGGGACTACAACCTGAAGCAATCTTTCCGTGCTGCTATTTATGATGCATTGGATACCAGTCATCAATGAAGATTTTTCGAAGTGACTCTGAACAGGAAATACATGAAGACTAGCATTGAAACAGAAGTTTTGAAGGATGAGCAAGGCAATCCAATAGGGGGTGGACTCCTTAGGATAAAAATAAAGCAGGTGATTGAAGGAAAAGAGTTAATCGATTACCTGACGATAGCTGTGAATAGTAGCATTGATGTGCTGAAGGAACAAATGTCTGGCTACAACAGTAAATCACTATTCGATACGTGGCTCCACTTTGTAAGGCAATTAGAAGAATTTATAAATATTAGGTATGAGTTTGGCGCCCCCTATGAAAAAGATCTCAAACGCATCCATTTGGAAAGAAAAAGCGAATTGGAAGAGGTCAGTTCGATTGTTGCGAAGAATTTTGGAAAAGAGGTCAATGCTCGTTTTCTAGAATTAGCAGATTTGTTTACGGGATATACACCTACTGATTTTGATGGGAATAAGATAAATGAATGGTCTGTAGAGACATTGTATGACCTGCTGATTTTTCTACACTCAAGACGACTTCATGTTATGACCATTCTGAATCTTATACCCATCTGGGCACAAGGAGATAATACTTTCAACAAAGAGGATATTCCGAATAAGATGAATGAATGGATTGGAATTCTGATGAACATTACTACAGGGTGCCAAGCCATTATGGAAGCACAGTGCTTGCCTGGTTTTTATGGGAAGAAGAGCTTGAGCGGGAAGATGGAGTTTTGCCAGCAATATACCCATCTGGACATGAATTTCTTAGAGCCTCAGCAGTTGACCCCAGTTGAGTTGGAGCTATATAGAAATGACCGGTTGGGGGAACGGGATACGAAAAAAGAGAGGTCCATATGCTCGAAGGATGAGCTGGATTTGACAATGCAGAATGAAATAGCATATAATAAGAGGTATGGAATAACTGAGAAAGAGAGCTATAAAGAGCTGGTGGCCTTTATGAACGAGATGAAAAAGTTCTTCAGGGATGATTACGCAATAGAAGTGCCACAAAATGAGTTTGAACGTTTATGTAGGACTTATGGAAATCTGGAGTTGTACAAAGAGATGGAGGAATTTGACGATATAGAGAACTCGAGGTATGGTTTCGTGAAGATGGAAGGAATGTATTATTCTACCTATTTTATGCTTATTCGCTATTATACAAACTGCGTTATGAAGATGCTTCGACGGAGAAGGAAGTATCAAATAGATGCGGGGTTTGTGTTTGAAGACCAAGTAAAGAATCTTGTAAAGACGTATGGTTTTGAAGTGCGGAATGACTGCAAGCGGATTGAACGTAAGGAATTTGATGTGGTGTGTGTGAAGGATGGAACCATATACAACTTTCAGTGCAAGAACAACTATATGAACGTCTCAACAATAGGATTGAAGGAGACTACAACAATGTGTAGGAGGAACAAACAATTGATCAGCTATTATAAAGCCGCACTTCGCAAGGAGAAAGACAGGGAGCATCTGTTGAAAGGGAAACTGGGGATAGACAAAGTAGAGCATTTTGTGATTTCTCGATACCCTGTTATCTCTGATAATGAGCGGATAATATCATTCAACAGATTTGATAAGTGGTGCGAAGATACAATATGACAGAAGAATCATTTCCAAGATAGCTGAACAATGGCTTTGAACCGCAATGGTTTGAGGCGAATTGATAACGTCCAATTCCATCGCGACACGACAATATCCATTTCCATCGCGACTCGTCAATATTAATAAGAGTTTTGCATTGTGCTCGCTGCCTTGTCATTTCGAGCGATAGCTGCCCCTTTGTCATCTCGACTAAGCGAAGCGCATGGAGAGATCTCCAAAACAGGATGTGAAGAGTTATTCCAAACTTCGGTACTGGTTTCGCACTTGTTTGCTAAAAACATGGCAAAATTTGGAAGTTTGAGAAATTTTATGTATCTTTGCAATCGGTTACTACTAATCATTGGTGCATTGGTCATCAGTCATCTATGAAGTGTAAAGTAGATACCAGAAGTCATTGGCTCGCCCTGTTCGCAAGAATGGGGTGACCCCGAGGAGTGGGGGATGGAGATTACTGGACGCCTGAACAGATGAATGTGTTGGATGAAAGGCTTGGATCAGTGACCTGGCATCGATCAAATATCGTAAGTAGAATGAGTTGATGGAGAAGGCTGAGGATCCGGAGAAGTATTACATTGAGGTCATTATGCAGGAGAAGGTTAGACTATATATGGAGTATGTGGAGAATCTGGAGTTCTAGTATAATGTAGGGCTGATCTTTAAGACGTTTTGGGTGATAGTTTTAGAGCGATAATCAAAATGTTAAAGGCGGAGAGATGAAAGTGGTACGCCGGGGTGTTTTTTCCAAAGCGAAAACCAATTACAAGAATCTTGGATTTAACAATAAATAACAGCAAATGAAGCACCTTTATGTTATAGGAAACGGATTTGATTTGCATCATGATATACCAAGCGGGTATCAGAACTTCAGAAATTGGCTGGAAGAAGTAAACGATTGGGATACATTGACTACCATAGATGAAATTTTTGGCTATTGTGATAGCAACTGGTGGAAGCATTTTGAAGAGAACTTGGGTTCTGCAAACACATTGGAGATTGCTTTAGAAGAAGCTAGAGAAAACTACCCAGACTTTGGAAGTGATGATTTCAGAGATGCCGACTGGTATGACGCAGAGATTGCTGTAGAGCAGAAGTTTGAAGAGGCTTACGCAAAGATAAGAACGGCTTTTGCTCATTGGGTAGCTACGCTATCATTTGGCAACGAAGAAAAGAAGATTAGAATAAAGAGGTCTGGATCTTCATTCGTCAATTTCAACTATTCCCTGACGTTGGAGAAACTGTATCATATTACGGAATCTCAGATTTTACATATTCATGGAAAAGGTGACGGAAAGGATGAGTTGGTACTGGGACATGGCTTGAGTCAAAAAGAGCTTGAAGACATGATGGACGAGAACGATAAGCCAGATAATGACGATGACGAGGGTGATGATTTTGTGACACAGCGGGCAAAAGGAGCTGCAATCGATGGTGTATATAAGCAACGAAAAAAGGTAGATGAAATAATCAAGAAATATGAAAGTTGGTTTGAGGGATTGAAAGATGTTTCTCATATACACTTTTATGGTCATTCATTCTCCGATGTTGACTTACCTTATTTCAGAAAGATATTCAAGAGTGTGGATAAGACAAAGGTAATAGTGGAAGCCAATGCCTATTCGGAGGAAGATAAAAAAGCGATTAGCCGTTTTATGAGTTCTGAAGGTATTACTAATTATAGGATTATATCGTTGAATGATGTCCTTATTTCACGCCATTGGTATTGGAGATTGGTGGAATGGTTAAGGGGGCAATGGCGGTTCATGGTTAATGATTATCCTATTAATGGAAATAGGTATGGCAAAGATGGAAGAGCATATGGAAAGGATTGAAGTTGATGGCAATAGCGTTTTGGCAGAGGAGATTAAGGGAATAATGGTAGATGCTGAAATAAACGTAGGAACGAAGCAAGATTTGTTTTTGAGGCTGAGCTCCTTGAATTATCTTAATTCGCTGGTAAAGAAGAAAGAATACAAAGGGTTGGTCAATTATGGGATGATAAAACCGAATGTGATAAGGCTGGTAATAGACTTATTTAAACAAGGTAAGGAAAGACTCAGTGAGGAGATAGGGGTAAATCTCTTAGAAGATTGCTTGTATATCAGGATCTATGGTGTTCAATTCAGTTTTCATCATGTGAATACGAAGATGTTGACAGATGAGTTGGAAGCTCTGAGTAAGAATGACGTAATGTGGGCAGGAGTGAAATTGCAACCAGCAGCCAGAGACCTGTATGAGTTTTCCCATGAGGTATGTACCTTAAACTTAGATGAGATAACTATAAAAAAACGAATAACTAACATTTTGGAGAAATATGCCGAGCTATAGAGTGAAAATTAGTACATCGATAGGAAGCAGGTTGCAAGGGCATACACAATACGCACAGTACCCTAATTGCAATGCCGGCAATCCAGGTGACAAATTCGAGTTCCGTAGTAGTTGTATAGTGATAGCATGCGAAAGGAGTAATGCTCAGAAGAAAGACGAGATAGAGAATAATCCCAGCAATACCATTCATGTTCAAATGAAGCGTGCATTGCTGTTATATTATGCGGCTAATGTTCAGAAAGCCCGTGTGTATAGTATTAGTGTTCATCGGATTGTCAAGAACGTTAAAACACTAATCACTGAGCTTAAGTACGATGAAAAGAATCAGCCGCTGCATCTGCTGCCTGTGACTGCCATGTATCAGTTTAACCTCGGATTACTAACGCAGAACGGGCTTGGTAATAGTAGCCATCTTTACGAGACGATATTGTCACACTGGCTAGGAGCCTGGACAGTGAGTGACCGCTACGAAAAATTTTCCCGATTGTGGAGTTGTTTGGAGCAATTAAGTGTTAAGGCACATCATGGGGCTGGAACCCAGGAGAAACAGAGGCTAGAGTCATTGCGAAGCTTTATCAGAGGGCATGCCGCCAATCTGACAGAATCGTGTCATCATGTTAATGGCATGACGTATGCAGAATTTCGTGCATTCTTCTGGAAACTACTAATATTCAATAATTTCAAAAGGAGTGCTGGAGTAGGCAGATACCAAGAATACAGGGACTATTTTGTGTTGCCATATCATGATGAGCGCGTGATGCAAATGCTAAATGATACATTAGTATATCGTACTAACGAACTGACTACACACCATCTCATCGCAGCCATTAGTGGCCATATAACAACAGAGTTGGCAAATCCAATTACTCGCAATGAAGATGTTGTTGCTATTCTTAGTGCTTACTATGCCTATTACACCCGAAACAAGATATTCCATGGTGAATACTCTGAGCGTTCGTTTAGCATCTGCAAGTCGAGTGAGGATGATATTGTGGATAAGTTGAATGCACTGATGGAAAAAGTTACTTATGAATTGATAGATTGCTATCATATACTTTGAAAATTGAGCGTCGAGTCTCGAAAGTAATAATGATCATGAGAGATAGAATACATTTTTTCTCGACCTATGATATGAGTATTTCGCATTACCTCCAGCAGGCGGAAGAGGTAATAGCGAAATATAGTAGTGGATGGAGGCCAAACGAAATTAATGATGTTATAGAACTATATAACATCTGGCAGTTCGTAGATCATGGAATCTATATGAAAGACTGGTCGGACAGAACGCTGCAGGAGATTAGAGGATATAAAGAGCCAATCATCAGATTCTTTACCGATATTGACAGGGAGATCTGGCCCGACACATACAAACAGATAGAACATGGCTACCGACATTGTTTCTGGGAAATCATAGATCAGTTTAATATTACTGGTTTTATGACGCTGGAGTCGGTAAAAGCAGCCATATCAGAAAATGATTATGAGTTAATAGATATTCTGAGGAGGGAACGATTAGTACGTAAGCATGATAAGATAGTAGCACAACTTCTTTTAGAAAATGAAAAGACAGCAGAATGGCTCCTTACTGAGTTTGTTGAGGAGAACAACTTGGGAGAGCGAGAGCATCTGTTCTTTCCGACATCACTGACACTTAAAGACAGAGAAAAGATAATATCAGATTATCTGGACACGGAAGAACCGAACCTAAACTATGTCCGATTGGTCATTGTCGCGAAGAAAGATGCTAATTTAAGACTCTCCGATGAAGTTGTCTTAAAAGCAATGACTGTTGAAAGACAGCTGAATGACAAGTACTTCAACAAAGAAACTGGTGTAAGGTTCAAATATTCAGTAAGAATAAGTGAAGAGCCAGGTAAACCACTTAAATGGGTTGATCGGGATGATGAGGGGGAACCCGTCCTGTGCTATTCAAAAGCCATCATGCTGCAGTTTAAGGGCGCAGACCTCCTTCGCTACTGTCGGTATGGTTTTGAATTTCTGACCCGCGATGGCATGGTGACTTTGATATCGAAGCTTTCTGATTCTGGAGCTTTTGAGCGTGCGATCTCTATGCAAGGGAGGTATTCCTATCCAATCAATATGGCTTTCAGATACCATGAAGCCATTTCACGGTTGCAAATGGAAGCCATGCAGAATGTGCTGGAATCAGATGGACGGTGCATAGAAACTGCCATTAAGGACTATTATGAAAAGTACTTAAAGGAACAATATGGCTATCCCTCTACGAAATTGTCACTGCTGGAAAAGTCGGATGACTGGGTACAGAAGTGTAGAATCATAGCCCCTGAGATAGATGCCATCGCCAAGAGGTACGACCAATATGCTATGAGAGGATCGGTTAATGAAGAATTGTTGCAGATATCTTCTGAACAGGTTCGGATTACCAGTGCAAAGAGTACCAACCCAATAAGGTACTATTCGATAAAAGACCGACCTGGGGAATTGTACCACTTGTTTCATTTGCTATTTAGCGATCAAAGTCTGTTGTCTTTTGTAGATCCGTTTAAGGATAAGCACTATGAATCGTTCTATCATTTGCTGGTAGAACAGGAGGGTAACGTGCAGTACAACAACTATGCACAGTATCAACTAGGAGATATTGACTATTTAATCGACGAAGGGTATCTGTCAAAAGATACGACGGGTATTCTCTATGTTGAGAAGAAGATGGAGATAGGGCTGTTGAGACATTTGTACGAGTATCATAGTTGCCCGGTCGAGGCTTATGGTGTGTATGGACAGGAAATCCTTCAGGAGATGGCAGAAAAAGGATGGGTAGAGGCAGACAAATACCTGCTATCAAAAGAAGAACGAAACTATTTTGATTATTACATGTACAACACCCCATACACCAATGGACCTGCCCTCAGGAATCTTTACATGCATGGGGCCAATGCCAATCCTGATAATGTGAATGCTCATAAGAGTGCTTACTTTAGGCTGCTGGTGCTGCTGATATTAGAATTGCTGAAGATTGAAGATGATTTGATAACTAAACAAACAAATCCAGAAGCAGATGAAATAGTGGATGATCACGGTCTGATTAATGGCAATTTGTTTGTGTTAGGGAAGTTGTCGGAGGTGATGACATACTCAAATTCGAAAGCTCTGTCTACCGGAGGAAAGCATGTGTTGTTGCCTAAGAAGTTGGGTTTAGAAGAAGGATATGTGTTCGTAAATACTATGGTGTCATCAATGGCGCCTGCTTATGTGGTCAAACCCAACAACTTGGTAATTGCAGAATATTTGTCCTTACTCATGAACTCTTCGCTGTTCAGATTATACCTCAACAATGACGGTTCCAAGAGTTCGATGTTGACCATTGAGAGAATAAAAACGCTGAAGTTGCCCTATTGTCAATTGGAAGTTCAGAAATCTCTAGGTGAACTGGAACATCTTATAGCTCACCTTAAAGTTAAAGATATGGCTCTGACACGAGAGGAACGTCTTCAGCTGAACTTGTTCTCTAATTTGCGAGACTATTTATGCCTTGAATTGTACCAACCAGATTTTAAAGATCAAACGGGCATAGAGTTTATTACTCCTTACCTGAAAGTAATGCAAAGCACGTCAGGAGATGAAGATCAGAGAGCACAACAACTTGTTGATATATTACTAAAGCCGGGTAATACACTTATGGACAACATGAAGAAGGCAAGAATCGTACTTTCAAATAATAACGAGGGTTAGCACCATGGGCTGGCATCTGCAGCAGATAGAGCTGAAGAACTTCAAGTTCTTTAATGAAAATTTTGTTTTCCCCGTAGAGAAGAAACACATCCTTCTTTATGGTGAGAACGGCTCGGGAAAGAGTTCCATCGTATGGGGGCTCTATACCCTTATGGAAAGCCGTTTGAAACCTGTAGCAGATGTTCAGAAGTATTTTGATCTTGCTGATGACCAACATTTGAGAAACAGATATTGTGCTGCTGCAGATGACTCATGCGTCAAAACACTATTTGTATCGGATAGTGCAGGGACGGCTCCTAAATTATACGAGATATCAAACAACCAGATAACAACTCAGACGGCTGGTGATGACTTTATGACATATACCGCGGCATCGTTTGATATGTTCAACTATCGGATGCTGTCAGACTTGATATATCAGAAAAACAGTCGGGAGATTGACTTATTCGGTGGTTTTGAGGAAAACATATTTAAGTATTTGTATCTGCGTCAGCCGTATACGGATGTGAATGGAACACGACCCGCAACCGGAGGCAGAACGGCAGAGGAATGGTGGAACTATATCAAAAGCGTACGACTGCCACAAACAAAGCGAAGCCAAGTTAATAAGGGAACACCAGAATACAGCCGTTTCGTAAGTCTGCTTCAGGCTTTTCATAATGAATTAGAGGCAGTACTAATGCAAGTGGAACGTTCTGCAAACCAGATGCTTCGCGATGACTTGGAGCTGCCTAACGTAACCATTGAAATCAATGTGTCAGATATCCCGTTCAATTTGCTGAAGCCAAACAGGACCAAGTCTCGTGACGGGAAAGTACATAATCCGAAGATAACACTCAAGGCACATGTGACAGATGCCAACATACCTGCATGGTCAACAGACGTTCAGCATCTGGCCACGTTCTTCAATGAAGCAAAACTGACATGCATTGGTATCGCCATCAGACTGGCCATATCTGATTTTAAGCTGATAACGACCGGAGACGTTTCTCCTGTATTATGCATTGACGATTTGCTGCTCAGCCTTGATATGAGTGCCAGAATACCCATTATCAAGCTGCTGCTGAAGAAGGCTAATGACAGGCAGTTGTTGGTGTTTACACACGACAGGGCTTTCTGTGAGACGATGAAGACGTTGATACAAGAGAGCAGGAAACAAAGCGAATGGAAATTCTATGAAATGTATGAACGCAAGTCGAGGCAAGCAGGCATGGCACCAAAGCCTATATTCTATCCATCAAAGTCATATCGTGAGAAGGCTGAAGAGCATTTTGAAAAATGTGACTATGCGGCCTCTGCCAATTATCTTAGGAAGTATTGCGAAGAGCAATTGAAAAGGCTTCTGCCGCAGAATTTGCTGCTCAAACGGAAAACAACAGGTGAAACTGTGCTGGATGATCTGAACGGCATGATAGGAAATCTGTGTGGCCAATTCTGTACGCTGTATAACATTTCTCTTGCCGCCCTGCCGTCGCTGCAAATATATCGCAGCCGCTTGATGAATCCGATGTCGCATGACGATGCCCATACACCGGTATTTAAGGCGGAGATTGAGGGTGCATTTGCTGAAATTGATAAGTTGAAAGCTATTGCAGATACCTTAGGAACGATTTGCAACGGAGATGGACACCATCAGGACGAATTTGAGATGACAGTAGTGAATGGTGCGAACCAAGAGGCCATTGAATTCTCTGTGCTTGAAAGGTGGACAAGAATTGACGTAGGTGGAACACGATACTTTAAGGACGTAAAAATACGAGTGACATCATCAACGTGTGCAGCAGTGCTGATGCAAGAGTATGATAGCTTGCGAGCAGTGTTTAATTCGATTTGCACTTCTCTTGGACTAAACGTAGCCCCGGCTGTGCCGCCAGCGATGGAATCAACCATTAGGAACAGACATAGGGGAGTGGCGTTGACTGCGATATAGAAAATGGGTATAATTCGGTAGGAATATGGACAAGACGGATAACAGGAAACCGGCAACACCAGAGCAGATTGAGGGAATAAAGGCTAACCTAAAACTGACAATGGAGTCGAGCTATCACGAACTGTATGTAGATATGGTTCTTCTGGAAGCTTTGAGTCAAGGTATGATGGAGTCAATAGCTAACCTTGATAAGGAATATGTCAGCAAGGTTATTCGTGTCCATGCAAATGTATGCTATGCGAATTTGTGTCTTTGTGTACAACTCAGAGCAAGTTTAAAGGCAGAACTTGGGGTTGAGAAGCAATATAACATCCGAAGAAGTCTGGTGACCGCCCATGAAATGTATAAATACCTTTATGGATTTAATGGAAAGCAAACACCGTGGCTTGATATAGAACCGACTTTACGACAGTTATATCCAGAGAAGTGTGTCGATATAGAAGAGTATAGGGACATTTTTCGGAACGAATACGTCAATAATGAAGATTGCGACAAAAGAAATGTGGCTAAACATTTCAGCGATAACCCAGAGGAGTTCTATGAGTTAATGACTCCTGTTAACGAGAGAAACGTTACTGATAGGATTGGCGCCCTGATGAGATTCCTTCAGCCAATGCATTCTGTGTTAGTTGATGAATTGCGAAATAAGCTTGGTTTTTACTATTATGTGTCGTGGGCAATGCCTATGCCCCTGCAACGGTTTGAGGTGACGGGCTCGGTTGATAAAGAGAAACTGGAGGCGTTTAAGCATGGACTTGTCCACTATGAGGGAATAGTTGATGGACTGTTTAGACAGATAGGGGCGGTTAAAAAGATTGCAAGTGAACAAAATTGGGATTTGACACAGGTTCCTGAGTGGAAGTTCCTGGTGGATAACAATATGGTAGCGCATGTGCTTTATATCTACCTCGACTTGACTTCAATATTCCTCGCTTTTACTCGCTCGGAGACCTTTGCGGAATATCAGCAGAATCTTGCTTACTTGTTCTTGTATGCCCATGAAGGTTTTAAGAAATTGTATGGTTTCAGTGGTGCGGCTCGCGATAAGAGTTTCTGGAATCGTGCGGTCAAAGCTGAACTTGCAAAAATGGGTGACGAAACGCTTGCTGATGAGGTGAGCGCAATAGAAGAAAGGCTTGAGAGATTGTCGCAGTGTGACTATCTGAAGGATGACGAAATGGCTGCAGTGTTCAGCGATATCAAGACGAACAGGAAGGCTGGAAAAGAGAATGCAATTCTAGTTTTGAGCTATTTCTTAAGACCTGTAAAACGCGAGAATATCAAAGTCTTGGAAGATTTCCTGTTTGTGATGAACGATATTGTCAGATTGGTGAATAAGATATTGGCGTTGGAATCAGCGGAGAGTCGCCGGAGGATGCACGAGACATTTGCGCATTTCAGACAGATGTTTGATAAGATAGATGCTGCCATTGCTGAAAATGTGAAAGATGCAGAGCAGGCGGAGGGCTTTAACGAGACGACGAGAAAGTTCAGAGAGTTGATTGATAGCTTGGAGGGAAAGGCTCTGGGATAGGTGTATTCATAAGTCTAATTTGACAGTGGAGTCATGTCATATATAGAAATTCTTCCGGCTTACCACGGTGATGCTTTTATTATCCACGGGCAGAACCGCCTTTTGGAATGAAGATTATTCAAGAATTACTGGATAGACTGACAGAGGAGGCCAAGGCGAGTCTGAGGTTGCGGGTAAACTATGATCTGCGGAATAGCGCGGAGGACGGAAGCCAGCGGATGCTGAATGCGATCGAGCCTGGCAGCGTGCTCCCGATACATCGCCACCGGAAGACTTCGGAAACCATGGTCTGCCTAAGGGGCAAGTTGGTGGTGGAGTATTATGAAGAGCAGGAACGTATGTGCACAGAGGTCATCGAGCTATCGCCTAATGGCCCAGTGATGGCACTGAATATACCAGCGGGACAATGGCATACGGTACATTCAGCAGAAAGTTGCACCGTGATTTTGGAAATGAAGGATGGGCCGTATGAGCCGCTGGGGCCGGAAGATATACTTGAGTAGGCCTTTGACTCGATCGAGCTCTGAGGCCATCGAAGGCATCGACTATAATCGCCTTGAACCATTTTGGTTTGAGGCGATTTTTGGTTTTGTAGGTGGGGAGTTGGGGGGATTCCGGTCTTGCTCGCCCGAGCTGCATAGAAAAAAGTGCGAAGAAAGTTTGGATTGTATGAAAGATTTTCTTATCTTTGCCAACGAAAACAATAATATTACAACCCAAGACAACCTTCCCATGCCACATTCATGATGCATTGGACATCAATCGTTTATGAAGTGTCGAACTACATATCGAATAAATGGGCCCGCTCTGTTCGCAAGAATGGGGTGACCCCGAGGAGTGGATTCCCTCAGGGTAGAGGACATGATGCAAGCTTGATGAAGATAGTGGAAAGGAGTATGGATATGGGTTGCATGACACCATTGTATGTATATCGCATGTAGGACGGAGTGGTATCCTTTGAAGAGATCTCATTGCTAAAGGTAGAGAGATGAAGGTAATAGATAAGAGGTTGCTGGACGAGGTAAGTGCGAAGACTAAGGTTTTTCCGAGGCTTAGGATGAACTCTTTCATCAGTTGTTGGAGGATAAGTGCCACAGGTTGAGCGATGCTTGACCTGTGGCACGACTCGGCATAGATGATGCGAGCATTGCGCTGTGCTCATTGCTCCATCAGTTACTTGAATTCTATAGAACCTTAAACGGTTGTGCCTGATCATCATGTGACGAAAGACAAGACCTTTATCTTGCTAAACGGTAAGTTAAGGGTCTAGACGTATAATGACGAGGGCAAGGTGATGGAAAAGGTGGTGCTGAGCGTTGAGAACGGGCGGTATGGTGTGGATATGACGCGTGGTATACGATTGAGGCACTGGAGAACTCTGTGATATTCGAGGTTAAGGAAGGACCGTTTGTGGAGCATGAGGAAGATGGAATGTTGGAATTGCCGTAAGCTATCATTTTTTACGTATTGTATATGAAATAATAGTATTAATTTAGTCGCTCTAGGTGGTGAAATCTGGACTTTACGTTTGGATATATAATTGATGATTTGTAAAATTTAAAACTTAACAGCTATGGATACAACAGTTATTATTTTGATGATTATTTGTGCAACCTTAATTGCACTAGTAGCTATTATCTGCGATCATCTTTTTGAAAGGAAGATCATCGGTTCGACAGATTGCATGATGTCTAAGAAAATAATCAAAGTTCACAGGAACTATATCGCAGGTTTCTTGGGCTTCTCAGTGATTATGCTTATCACGGAGAAATATGGTGGGCCAGAGAATTCTATATTTACTTATTTGTCGTTTGGATCAACAATTACATCTTTGGTACTTTCTATACTCGCAATATTTGTCACTGTTCAATCAAGCTCGGACATATACAAACAATTTGGTACGATTAATAATGTTTCATCCCAAATAGATAGAACTTTGGATAATTTTAGGGAAGCCGAGAATAAGCTTGAAAAGACTTCCTCCGTAATTTCGAGTCAGATGAATAATATCGTAAATGAAATAACCATGAAACTTGATGAACGTATGCAGAAGACAGAAGAAACTCTATCAGAACAAATACAAAAGCAAAACGTTGTAATACAACCCCTCACAAGTGACAATAATAAACAAATTAATGCGGAATCTTTTATTAAACGTGTCCCGTATAGTGGGTTATTGGCATTATACGCGTGCTCTAAAGGATTTGAAGCGGGACAAATGTTCAGGTTGTCTCAATTGTTTAAGGGAAATGAGAAATATCAGTTGGGAGTTATTATGACGGCAACAGCTACTGGATTTGTTAGTTGTTCTGTGCAAACGATTAAGGATGATTATTTGGTTAAGTGTTTGGCATCTGTGCTAAAATCTGAGGAAATCTTTAAAATCATAGAGAATGTCTCACCAGATTATCAGGCAGACGCCAATGAAAGTGTGAGAGATGTTAATGACTTCTTTGATCAAAATTGAATGATATTAACCAGATAAGGGGTAATGGTGAAGTATAAACTATTAAAAGATAAATAATGAATAGTATTGCTCAAGAAACCCAATGGAAAAAGTAAGTTGATGACTTGAGCTTTTTTTATTTGTAGATATTGTACAATGACAAACCTAGAGTCTATAGCAATTGCTATTAAGGAAACAAATCAATCACAATTTGTAACACCGCGGCAGCTTATCAATGCTGTCGGCTATGAAAGAAGTTCGTCTAATGCATGCAGGATGATTGATGAGTTCTTGGAAGCAAACGATTTTGAAGTACAACCTCACTATTTGAATGAGTGGGTAGATAACAAGGTGGAAGTACGTCTTAAAGAACTGATGGATAATGAGGCGCGGTCGTGCTCGATGGACTATGGCGGCATCACTCCGATATACGTTTATCGGATGTGGGGAGGGCAAGTGTCGCTTGATGAGATTGAGAGTGCGATGAGTGTGGTGATAGAAAGAATGAGGGAATAAGGATAACAGCTGCAATCTATTATAATGGGTTGTGGCTGTTATGCGTGTTAGAGCCACGATATTATCACAGCAAACGGAACAAGAAAATGACACAGTTATATTGGCAAGTATACAAGAATCTGGAAAGGGAACTTCTGAGCTTGGCTGATACCATCTATATCAATGACGAGCAGCAAGAGGTTTACTCAATGAGAATAGCTGATCTCTTGATTAGAACAGTCATTGAGATAGAGGCATTGTCAAAGGAGCTCTATTTGCTTAATGGTGGAGATGGGGAGATTCCAGATGAAGATATGTATTTTGATACCGTTTGTATTAAGTATCTCAATGAGAAGTGGAATCTGGATGCTAAAGTGGTTATGGTTGTGTCGCCAGACATATATTTCGAGAAAGAGGAGAACAAAGTTTTGCACCCGCTTCATAATGCTCATAAGCGAGGAAAATGTGATTGGAAGAAAGCATATCAAGACGTTAAGCATAACAGGGTGAAGAAACTAGAAAGGGGAAATATTAAACACCTTATTCGTGGGCTTGCCGCACTATATGTGTTGAATCTTTATTATAAGGATACGCATTATGAGGGATTAAAAGAATCTGCTAAATCGGAGGTTAATCTCGGTTTTGGTTCGGACATTTTCTCAATAAAGATACATAAAGTAAATGGCCTTATGGCAGATGGACAGTATCAGAAGAAAGCTGACTATGACGAATGTGTATATATAGAAGATTACGAAGCGAAGACAAAGGAGCAAGCACTTACATCGCTACAGAAGCTAAATGAGTATATCGCTCAGGGTACAGCTGAGGAAATACTAAGACAGGCCAAGGAAAAATTGGCAAAAGGAGAGGAAATCACAGAAGATTGGCTCCGGCAGGCAAGAGTTGATACTGCAATTGTGAAAAAGGTTCTGCCAATTAAAGATTATAAGTTGAGTAAAAGCATTCAGGACGGTCTCAGTGGTCTGCTATATAATGTAGTATTAAACAAACAACAATACGCCTGATATGACGCAAGATTATTTTATAAAACAAAATATATGGAGAACGGAATACACCTTACTAGAACAGAGAGGGCACATTTTATCTACTTATTGAAGATACTGAAAAATCAGGGCGATCAAGAGTACGATTATGACAACCTAATCAAAGCCCTTCAGTATGGGTTTGAACTTCATTATAGCGATGTGCTTGAGTGTCTATTTGACGAAGAACTGTCGGCAGATCAGTGCCGGGAAGTCCTTGACATTTTGGAGATGTACAGGGGAATTATATACTCGTACATTAACTTAAAGCGTGAAGGCAAGCAGGGTTCGCTGACGGATGAGGATGTTAAGTTCGAGGGCTTTGATGGAAACAATGAAACCAAACAGATGTCGTACACAGACTATTTCATCAAAGACCTTGACCGTTACTCTGAGATTGAAGAATTGTCGCACGGCTATTATAACAGCCACCGTCAGATGCTACCCAAATATCGTGCGATGTTAGTGAAATGGGAAGAGTATAAAACGCTGCCTAACCGCTATCTGATGAACGAGCAGCAGATAAAAGACCTTTTAAAGATCTATTAAATTGATTGGCTAGGAGCAGTAATAGGTATTATAGGGGCTGCTGCATCCATCGTAGGAGCAGCCATCTCTCATAAACAAAGCAAGGAGGCTATAAAAGCGAAGGATGCCTCTGTTGCTGCAAAAGAAGCTACGGAGGCGGCGAGAGACAAGATATTCCAGAACATCCAGTACGAAGAGTTTTCACGATTTCAGAAGGAGTGTGAGAAGTTTGGGATATTTCTGCATAAGGCCAGTAGGGAAAGTTCTTTGCAAGGAAAAAATGCGAACTACGTGGAAGATGAACTTGAGAAGTTTGTGACCAGTTTTAACGTGGAAATAACGAAGACCTCAGGTGCAGATAGGGACAGCTTGATGGAAAGTTACAATGCGCTTACTGCGAGAAGAAGTACTGTCACCGCTGGAAACAGAGACAATATTTTGGCCCTACTTGATGACGTCAGAACGCTGACAAGAAAGGTGGCAGACCTCCAGATGAAGCATAAAATGAGCGTATGACGCAAGAAGATCGCTGGTTAGAAAGATATAATGAATTGAGGGAATATATGGAGAGGAACCACCGACGACCATCTAAATATAACCTCGATGAACGCAATAGTTGGAACTGGCTGAGGCATAACCAGAAATTGTACAATAATGGAGCGATGAGGCCGGAACGGATGGAGAAGTTTAGGGAACTGTTGGAAATGACGGAACGGTATAGGCATATTAACCAATATGTGTAGGGCATGAAAATGATTGATAAGGAAACTAGAAGAAAGATACAAGGGTATCTCGACCTTCTCCAAGAGAACTACGAGATAGAAAATGACTATACGAACTACTTTGATGAAGATGAAGAAGAAATACCCGATGAGCTCGAGGATGAAGATATCGTTTTAGATTTTCCTCAAGACTATGATGGTGTGTCTTATAGCTCAGAAGAATTTCTTGACTATATGTCGGATATTGATAGTCTAGTGGAAGTTGATAAGACTACGGTAAGGACAAACCACATTAGGCAGACAATTATTAGTTCGCGTTATCAAGGGTGGGATTTGTTTGAAGGGAAATTGCGCTCATTCGGTTTTGATGGTGACTTCTATACTGTGAATATCGTCAGTAATCCATTTCTTATAGGACTGGTAAATGCTAAAAACGGGAATTGTGATCAGGACTATGGTGTTTATTGTTGTCTGGAGTATACTGCATTGGAATTGAAATATAAGGATGAGAGAAGACTTTTGAAAGAAGAGGAAGACCAGCTTTTAGAGCGCATAACCTTTTTCTTGACCAAAGCACTTGGAACTGCAGTATATATTTCTGAGGTGATAGACATGAATCAAAAATATGATTATTATAGCGTCGTTGAAGATGATGATGAAGAAGAGAATGATAATTCCTCGGATACCATTGTTAAGGTTTCTGATTTGATGGCATATAACCCGATGATGAAACTGTATAAGCAGGCACTTGCTGCTGAAGACGAAGAAATCAAGTTTTTGCAATATTATAAGATTGTTGAATACATCTCGCCTATCGTAGCAAAACTAACTGCATATGACAAATTGAATAAACGATTGGACCTGCTAGCAACATCTGCGCGTAACCATGAGTATTTGGATTCTATATTTTCTATCACAAGAAAGTATGACCAAGATATGAAAGATGATTATCTGGCCATTTCAGTTATCCAAACTTGCGTTGATGTTTTGCCATTATGGCAGTTCGTGCCAGAAAGACTAAGAAAGCAAATAAGAAAGAATTTAAGTTTGAAAGGGGATAGCTTAGATGATACCATAAGTGATGAACAACTAGCCAGTCTTCAGAAACAAATTGCCAGAATGTTGTATTCAACGAGGAATAGCATAGTTCATGCTAAGTCGAACTATGAACCTAATGGCTATGAACTGAAAGGTGACGAACTTGAGGATGGCAACAAGATGATGGACATGATAACAATGTCAATCATTCAATGGAATGAACGCCAGCCTGAGAGTTATAAGGTTTAGGAGCGTTGTGATTCAAGAGCCATCTTTATAAACTTAGAATTGCTAAGGTTCATATCCCTAAAACTGCTAAATTTCTGCAAGTTTAAGAGTTCCTCGAATGTTTCTTTGCATTCGGGGAATTTTTGTATTGCAGCAATTATCAGTTCGTTACCAGAGTTACTATACTCACCTATAACAGCGTTACGATGGCGATGATGCCAATAGATGTTGTCGTCATCAGGATATTTTATGATGATACAACCAAACCAACGCTTACAACGAATAAGACTTTCAGTTATATAGTCAATAAATTGTTTGTTGAATTTATCCCTTATATTGAATTCTTGTTTAATGAGAATAATTGTGTCAAAAACATCTTCGGTGGTCGGGAAATCCTTCCCCCTCAGAGATTTGTGCATGAATCGATCTACTAATTTCTCTAGCATCTCGTTTACGAATTGACGGGAAAAGATGTATAACGAGAGATGTTGAGAGAATATACAAAAAGCAACAAGCAACATATTAATGTCGTCTTCAGTTTCGCAGAATTCACGAAGTTCATTTTCGACTATTTGCTTTTCGTGCGGTTTCACATTTTGATTGCTATATATGGTATATAGGAAATCAGAGAAAGGCTCTGTGGCCGCTATCCAATTGATGAACTGAGTAGCGTTGTCAAAATTAGTAATGGAACTGTATTTTTTGTATTTATAGCGATACTTTAGAAAAACATTAAATTTTTTCATTCCCTCAGTCTTTGAAATGCCAGATTGCTGGAAGGCATAGGCAAAGTCGTTAATAAATGCTTCGTCTTTGTTGGATTTGAATACCTCATCAAGTGCTTGCTGATATTCAACCAGAGGTTTTTGAAGTATCTTAATGGAATCACTGTAAGAGAGACGAGATGATTCAGTTTTGCCAGAGAAATAAAGATAGTAGGAGTTGCAACGGCTGATACTACGATTGTCAATGGCATTACGACTATTGAAGATGATGCCTAAGAGCATGATGACAACATCGTCGTAGGTGACTTGGCTCATTTCAAGCGTTTCGTCAAGACTTAGCTCTTTCTCCTCATCATTTTCCTTCTTATCCTTTGACTTTGACAAGTTATCGTTAGTAATACCTTTTACTAAGGCTAAAGCTTCCTTGCGTTCACGTATTTTGGGAATGTTAATGTTGTCGTGTATTTGATAGCATTTGTCTGTGCCTAAAGGAACGATTTGTAGATATTCGTCGTTGCGATCACGGAGTTTCTTATAAACATCAGGTCGCAAGTGCTTGATAAGGGTTAGGCAGAAAAGGTCGAATGGACTGATGTTGACAAGTGTGTGGTTGGCAACGAACATGTCAAGAGAGATGGTGAATGCGTTGAGGAATCTGACAACATCACGCATGTTATCGAATGCCTTTGCTATTAATTGGATATTACGGATTCGATTGACAACCTCTTGAGTTTGCGTGGCATCATAACCATAAGCCGGTAAAATTGCCTGTAATTTCTCAAGAAGTTGGGACATCTGTATGGTTTCGTGGGCAGGCAAGAGAAAATCGAGATTGAAGAATTTTTTCAGGTAGATATCTGGATGTTGCACACCAATACGAGATAACATCTGGTGTAAGTGAGCATTTTCGGCAGCAACGATATAGAAAATGTTGGGGAAGTCGGCAGTGTCGCGGATGAGTTTAAGGACTGCTGTGAGCTCCTTTTCCTGAAGACGGTCAACATCGTCGATAGTAACAATGATGGGCTTGTCTATTGTTTGGAGTGCATCTCTGATTGCATCATGTATCTCCTGTAGAGGGCGTGGCTTGATATTCATGGCGATAAATGAAAGAGGAACCTTGGCCCACCAAGGGGCTACTTGGGATGATTCTTCCATTAGTTGGGCCATATATTGAGTAATGTCATCGTTGAGACTGTAATCCTTAAGTTTTTCGCCGAGTAAGGTGAAGAATTCTTTGACTATGGCTTGCTCGTTTTCGCAGAGCCAGGGGCGATAGTCTATGTATAGAAAGGACTGAGAGCTTTTCAGAAGTTGCTTTTCGAAGATATGGAGGAAGGACGTTTTACCGAATCCATATGCTTCGTTGATGTTAATGACAAATGAGCCTTTGCTAGCTTGAGAGGCGTTGAAGGTGGAGAAAATCTTTTCTATCAAGAGCGTGGCAGGGATGTCACGACCATATTTGTCATCGGCGGTAGGCTGGTCGCTATATAATGGCGTGGTGGAAGGCGATGGTTTCTTTATCTTTTGTTTGAAAATTGGGTAGCTTCTGCGTAGACTTTCTATGAGAATTATGAGGGTTATACCAATGGCGAATAGGATGATGCCGCTGCACTTGACGGGGGCTGCAATGTGGCTGATGGCAGACATGACAAGGTTGAGGGCTTTGTCGAAATAGAGCAGGGTCAGGAGGGCTGCTAAATATGCTGTGTAAAGAAGGAATTTTCTCATCTTCGTTTGCGATTTAATAAATATGGTGGCAAAGATACGAAAAAAGATGTGGAATTGGCGATTGATTGAGAGAAAATTTGTATTTTTGCAAGCAAGAGTTGTGGGATTTGAGATAATTGATTATATTTGACGGAAATTATATATGCGATATGAAGATTAGAAAAGTGAGATGGCAAAATCACCCAGTACTAGGTGATTTGGAACTGGACTTTATGAAACCAGATGGGACTGTATATGACAATATCGTATTAATTGGCGAAAATGGTTCTGGAAAGACTTCTGTGATGGAGTCTATTGGGACTTTCTTGAATATTGGATCTTTTGACGAGTTTGAATATCTGGAATTTGAAACCAATAGCCATGTCTACAGGGCATTGCATAGAAGCGAACAGCAGACTGTGAGGAATTTCTTCAGGTTGCAAGATATGGAAACTGGAACTATAGAAGAAATTTATAGAGACCGCCAGCATGATGTTGAACATATCGCAACTAATCCAACAGACCCGAGAAGTTATGGCTGTGCTATTTCCAAAGCTCGTGCTAACTACAAAACAGATAAGATTAAACATACGGCTACGTCCGAACTGGATGGAAACAAGTATTCTGATGACAATGACGACAACTTTACATCGCTCAAACAGATGTTCGTGGACATTGTAGCACAGGATGAACATGATTATACAATTCTGAACGAAGGGAAAAGTCATGCGGATACGATAACTGTAGAGGATTTCAGACTAAATCATTCAAAGCAATATAGGTTTGTAAGGGCGTTTGATGAATTCTTCGCAGATAGGGGGCTCAAATATGGAGAGGTTGATAACGTTGGCGGTAATAAGGAAATCTTATTCGAAAAAGGAACAAATCGTATTCCTGTTGATAGCTTGAGTACTGGAGAGAAGCAGATAGTGTATAGAGGAATGTTCTTATTACGTAATCTGAATGTATTGTCGGGCTCTGTGATATTCGTGGATGAACCGGAGATGAGCATGCATCCACGTTGGCAGAAAAAGATATTGCCTTTCTATGAGAACTTATTTAAAGATGGTAGTGGACGAAGGTCTGCGCAGATGTTTTTCGCATCGCATTCCAATTTTGTAGTTGATAGTGCATTTGAGGATGCAGAGAACCACCTTGTCGTCTTATTGTCATCGGATGTGGACGGGGCTGTAAGTCACCATCTAGTGCAAAATGCTGATAGAGTTTTACCAAGGGTAACGTCGGCTGAGATCAATTATTTGGCATTCCACTTACCTTCTATAGAGTATCATGTGGAGTTGTATGGGTTTCTTCAGATAAAAGAAGGCTTGCCTTCAATAGGTCAGCCCTTTAATGTGAAGCAAACTGATGATTATGTGAAGAACCATGTTTTGTATGATGCTACTCAGCACCGAAAGCAATATGTCTTTAACCGACCTAATGGCGGTCAGACGACATATGATACTTTGTGTACGTATATAAGGAATTGTATAGATCATCCTAATCCTGCAGTTCATCCGGATCCGACGGAGGACGAGATGAGAAGGTCAATAGATCTTTTGAGAGAGTTGTGTAAGTAACGTAGCGGAATGCAATCTGATGCAATCTGATGGACACCTTATTTCGGCTGATGAATGTGAATGCAATTCTCTTTCATCAGGGGAAAGGGGTGGGGGAAAAGAATATAAAACGATATGATAGAAGGACCGAGGATTATTGACGTGGCGAGAAAGCCGAGAAAGTGTCTGATTTGTGGAGAGAGGGTCGTGGATATTATTTATGGCATGGGGAATATGGCAGAGCTGATAAAAGTTGTGAAGGGGAGGGGATATGAGTGTCGTATTAGGTATGTCTAAGTGTAATTTTTAGTAAAATAGAGAATTTTGTGAGCAACTTTTGAGAATTTTGTTTGGGTGATTTGAGAATTTGTGTAACCCGGTGCCCAAGCTGATACGAAAATGATACATCGAAAATGAAGATTTTTTTGCGTTTTTGATGAGAATTGTGGAAAAATGCCTATCTTTACCGCGGAATAACATAAATACCTATGTGATATGAAGAAAATTCTGTTTGGTTTTATTGTGATGGTGATTGGCTTGGTTGGCTGTGGTGGACAGTTGACGGTGGATAACTCGGTGATAGATTCGCTTGATGTTAATCGGTATCTGGGGGAGTGGTATGAGATAGCGAGGTTCGACCATAGCTTTGAGCGGGGGCTGGATTATTGTAAGGCTGGCTATACACTTCAGGAGGATGGTACGATAGAGGTACTTAATACTGGCATCAAAAATGGAGAGCCTAAGGAGGCGAAGGGTAAAGGGAAACTGACTGATACACCAGCTTTACTCCGCGTTTCGTTCTTCGGACCGTTCTATTCTGACTACCGGGTGATGATGCTGGATTCGGCATACCAGTATGCGCTCATAGGTAGTGGGAGTGACGATTATCTTTGGATTCTGGCGAGGAAGCCCCAATTAGATGAGAATACCAAGGTTGCCGTTCTTGATGAGGCCAAACGCAGAGGGTATGACACCTCGAAGCTGATTTGGGTGAAACAGAAGTAGGAGAGATCTCTCCACGTTGGTCGGGATAACATACCCTCTTTGTCATTTCGAGCGAAGTCGCCCTTTGTCATTTCGAGCGAAGTCGCCCTTTGTCATTTCGAGCGAAGTCGCCCTCTGTCATCTCGACCAACGTGGAAAGATCTCTCCATGCGCTTCGCTTAGTCGAGATGACAGAGGGGGAGAGGAGGGATGACAATGTGCAAATTTATTCGTATTCTCTTCTCTAAATCGAATTTTTTCACTATCTTTGCAAGCGGTTAAGCAATTAATATGAGATATAATATCATTATTGAATAATGAAAGAAAACCAGACGTGGGATAAGAAATCGCTGAGGGCGGTGATAGGAAATTCTAAGAGTTTCGATGAGATAGCAAAAGACTGTGTGGCTTTTGCCAATAAAGAAGGTGGCCATTTGGCTATAGGAATAGAAGATGATGACGAATTGCCACCACCAACGCAGCGTGTGGATGATTCTCTGAAAGAGAAGGTGGTAAAACGTATCAATGAGCTGACCATAAATGTGGCCATTGTTCCTAAGATAGTAAAAGAGAAAAATGGTGGTGAATATCTTGATCTGGAGATTCTTCGTTCAGCAGCTTCTATTGCTTCGACTACTAAAGGCGGCTACTTTATAAGAGATAATGATAAGAGTAAGCCCATTGCTCCAGATGACCTACTAAGAGCCATCACGGACAAACCTTCGTTTTCTTGGGAGACCAAGGTGTCGCTGAAATATAAACTGGGACAATGCAATAAGGAAAAACTTGCGAACCTATTAAGTAAAATACGATCATCTGATAGGGTTTCTACATTTGTGAAACAGATGTATGATGACGAGATCCTGGAGTATTACTCGCTTGTGGGTGAGGATGGCTATTTGACAAATTTGGGAGTGTTGTGGTTAGGTACTCAGCCCCAGCGTGCAAGACTCCTTTACAGTCCTACCGTTCAGTTTATCAGATATGATGCCAGTGGCAATAAGGTATTTAAACAGGTGTGGGATGATTATACTTTGAACCCAGACGAATTACTGGAGAGTATATGGCAGAGTATACCTGATTGGAGAGAAAGTAATGAGGTTTCAGATGGGCTGTGGAGGAAAGAGATTCCTGCATATGACGAGAAAGTGGTGAGGGAAGTGCTTTGTAACTCAATAGCTCATAGACCATACACAACAAGAGGCGATGTGTTTATCAACATATATCCTGACAGGATGGAGGTTGTTAATCCTGGCAGACTGCCATTAGGTGTGACTCCAAATAATATTTTGAGAACAACAGTGAAGAGAAATAAAGAACTCTCGCGATTGTTTTATGCTCTGCATATTATGGAGGGGGAAGGCAGTGGTTACGACCTGATGTACGAAACCCAATTGTCGCTTGGAAAGAGTATACCAATAGTGAAGGAAGGTGAGGATTCTGTTTCGGTGACCATCGCGAGAAAGATAGTATCGAAGGAGGCTTCGCGTATTTATGATTATATGCAGTATGCCTATCCTGAAATAATTGAGCACCAGAAGGCCGTGATAGCCTTTGGTCTTATTCTGCAAGAGGAAATTATTTCGTCGGAGGCTTTGTCAAATAGGCTTCAACTTCCGGAATCTGACAGATTACGATCTTACGTGGATATATTGTGTACAAAGAATGTGGTATTGACTCGCGGACGTGGAAAAGGAACAAGGTATTATGTGAACCCTAAGATTTTTTCAAATTCAAAGGCGAATATACAGACAACTTTGAAGACTATTGAGCCATACAGGCTGAAAGAGTTGATATTGCAAGATTTGAAGTACCATCCGAAGAGCCTGATTTCAGAGATGAGTGTCAGACTACCCGATATTCCTCATACAGAGCTTCAGAAGAAAGTAAGGAAGATGACTTCAGATGGGGAGCTGACTTATGAGGGTGGTAGGAAATACAGACGCTACAGCTTGCTTTAGTTTTTTTCTTTTGAAAAGTGGCAGAAAACGGGATTTGTTTTACTTGTGTAATGGATAGTAGAATTGTAACTTGCTGAAAAACAGTAGTTTCTTTTGTTTGTTGTTTTACTTAAAAAAAGAAAAAAGAAAGAAAGAGACGCAATGACACAAGACGAGAGGTGGAATGTACGGTATCAGGAGGTAAGGAACTTCATAGAAGATAATCACCGGAATCCGTCTAAGCATCGGATTGAGGAGCATGATATGCTGAACTGGGTGAAGCAGCAGAGAAAGTTACTCAATGCGGGGAGGTTGAAGGCGGAGAGGATAGAGAGGTTTAGGGAATTACTAGTGATGATAGAGGAGAATAAGAGGATTAATCAATATCAATAGACGGGAACCAGCCAAATGGCTGGTTTTCGGCGTTGATGGGGGGAGGAGATCCCTCGACTGCGCTCGGGATGACAGGTGAAGATGGAGGATGGATGATGGGAGATGGCATTTAAAAAATAATAAAAGATATCGGATAATTTTGATGGTATTGATTTATTGTGTATCTTCGCCGGCGGATAATTATAAAAAATGAGTATGGGAAAGTTTGAATTGATGGGGCTGCCGTATGCAAATGATGCATTGGAGCCGGTGATTAGTAAGGAGACGATTGGTTTCCATCACGGAAAGCATTTGGCCGGGTATGTGAATAATCTGAATGGGCTGCTGGAAGGGAGTCCATTGGCTGGATTACCCTTGGAGGAGATTGTCCTAAAGGCCGAGGGTGGTATGCTGAATAATGCGGGGCAGATATTGAACCACAATCTGTATTTTGGGCAGTTTTGTGCGCCCAAGGCAGATAATGCTCCTATGGGAAAGCTCGCTGATGCGATTGCTCGTGATTACGGATCGTTTGAGGCTTTCAAGGAGGAGTTTCAGAAGAAGGGCGCTACACTGTTTGGCAGTGGCTGGGTGTGGCTGTCGGCTGATAAGGACGGGAAGCTTGTGATTACGCAGGAGCCGAATGCTGCGAACCCCATTCAAAAGGGATTGAGGCCTCTGCTGACTTTTGATGTGTGGGAGCATGCGTATTATCTGGATTATCAGAACCGTAGGCCGGATCATTTGGCTGCGCTGTGGCAGATCGTCGACTGGAAGGTGATAGAGGGGAGATTTTAGAGATCTCTCCACGTTGGTCGGGAGGACAAAATATGGGGGGGATGAATATTTATTGTATTTTCTTTGTAAATAACAAAGAATTTATTTACCTTTGCAGGCGGTAAAACAATTTGAAGGCGGAAAAAGAAGGATAAGATAAACTGTATGAGTAATAACAATCAATCGAACAGACTCATCAAATGGATCGTGATACTGGGTGACTTTATGTTGCTGAATGCCCTGATCTTGATACCAGCACGATGGTCGTGGCAGGTGAATTGTTGGCCGGCCCGGAGTCTGGAGATATTTGTGTTGGTTAATAATCTCGCACTGATATTGGCTCAGCTGCGTTTTTCAACCATCATCCATCTGAGATTGGTCAGTGCAGGTGATATCCTGCAACGTATTGTAGGACTGACCGTTGTTCAGTCGGTATTGGCCTATGTGTTGTTGAAGGTGTTCGACTATTATCTGCCCATAGGCTGGATACAGTGGGGCATAGGAACGGCATTCTTCTTTTTGTTGGTGGTCAAACGATTGTCGGAACGATGGTTTATCAGACTCTATCGCCAGGCAGGACGAAACACCCGAGCCGTGACGCTGGTGGGATCGGATCCGGAGCTGGTGGGCATTTACCGGAAGTTGAAGTATGATGAAACCCTGGGATATAAGATATTGGGATATTACGGTGAAGAGGATCTGATCAAGCTGATCTCTGAGGTTGAAGAGGCGGAAGGCAGATACAATCATAAAGGAAGCAGATGGAAGAATGATCAATTGGAGCGGCTGGGAAGCTTTGAGGATTTTGTTTCGAAGATTAACCAGCCCGAA
>Ga0310691_10001729_pt1 | contig 32057 bp, 26 predicted proteins | sample 176DNAGHGlowgp2_FD_203887 | JGI IMG/M metagenome (GOLD analysis project Ga0310691, IMG submission 203887) | Sheep rumen microbial communities from Palmerston North, Manawatu-Wanganui, New Zealand - 1766 DNA GHGlow gp2 (v2) (version 2) | ecosystem: Host-associated > Mammals > Digestive system >... | reverse complement strand
ACAGCGTCTTCGTATATACCGATGGCGTTGCGGAAGCAACAGATTCAAAAAACGAACTCTTTGGCACGGAACGTACCATTGAAGCGCTGAATGCACTGCCGCCGGGAATCTCTCAGAAGGAAGTGCTTGAGGGGGTACGGGCTGCGGTTGATGCATTTGTTAAGGAAGCGCCACAGTTTGATGACCTGACTATGTTAGGCTTTAAATACTACGGACCGGGAGGGAAAGATGAATGAAAGAACTGGTGATAGAAGCAAAAAGAGAGAATCTGCCGAAGGTGCTTATCTTTGTGGATGAGCAGCTGGAAAAAGTGGGATGCTCAATGCTGACACAGACTGCCATAGACGTGGCGGTTGAGGAGCTGTTCATTAATATAGCCAGCTACTCCTACGATTCCGGGATCGGTACGGCTGTGGTACAGGTTAGTGTTCTGGATGACCCGCTTTCAGTGGAGATCACCTTCATTGATAACGGTATGCAGTATGATCCCCTTGCAAAAGAGGATCCGGACATCACGCTGCCTGCGAATAAAAGGAAGAAGGGTGGACTGGGCATCTTTATGGTGAAGAAGACCATGGATGATGTTACCTATGAGTATAAAGACGGTAAGAATATACTGACCATTCGTAAAGTACTGGAATGACGGAAAGAAGGGGACGGATCCGCCCCCTTTATTTTGGTCACTGGTTCTTATTGCTGTTTCTGTAGAAAGATACTATACCCCGTCCGTTCTCTTTGGATTCATAGAGCGCGTTGTCCGCTCTCTTAAAGAGTTCCTGAGCCTTTAATCCCACACGCCCGAAAGCGCATCCGACACTGCAGGATATGGCAGGTATGCTCTCGTCCCCGGAAGTATCATTAAGCTTCCGAAGTATCAGTTCAACCTTGCGGCTGACCAGATCCTTCATGGATGAGTCGGATCGTATCATTATGACGGCGAATTCATCCCCGCCGAGCCTGCACACATAGTCCTGTGAACGGAAGCTTGCAAGCAGTATATTTGCGGCTTTTTTTATCACTTTGTCGCCTACATCATGACCATAGTGATCATTTACATCCTTAAAGTGATCCAGATCGATGATAAGCAGTGCGGATGTCTCCATATCCACGTTGTTGAGGAAGAAATCGTAGCCTCTTCGGTTGAAAAGACCGGTCATGGGATCATGGTTTGCATCATAATTAAGCTTGTTCTCCGTCTCCTTCGTTGTGTAATACATAAGATTGTAATTCTTTGCAAGGAAACGCACTTCATAGGCTCCGGACAGCGGGATCTCCTCCTCCTTCCGGATCAGCTCCACACAGTTGCGAAGAGGATTGAATACCAGGATACGGGTAAAAAATACGATGCCCATCATGATACCGATAAGGAGGAAAGTCAGGATGTGCTCGATAAATACCTGATGGCTGAGCTTTTCAGCCATCTCATTCTGCATTATATAGACATCGTGCTCCAGCTTGTCCAGACAGTCGTTCATATCTTCGTTGATCCGTAGCTTTGCTTTGAGATAGTCCGGGCCAAAGAGCAGCGTGACTGCCTCATTTTTCTTGTCATTGGCCGGAAGGGAAAGCTCCTTATCCGAAAGGGTGACATTCTTAATCTCCTCAGGGAAATCATTTACGTCCATTCCGTAGCCTTCAATGGTAAGCCGTGCCGAATGATATTCGATATCCATGAGATTAAGCGATTCGGCCATGCCCATCTCAAGCTTTCTTATCGCATCGGAATCCCCGTGGAACTCCTTCAGGCTTTCCAGTGCTTTTTCCCTTCTTTTATTCTCATTTGCCTCATAAAAATAATTGTCAAGATGAACCGTATTGCCTGTTGCGGCAAAACACCTGATCTCCTCGGTAAGATAATCCGAAGCAAGCTTCAGGTTAAAGGAATCCTGACGCCATCGCAGCAGATCCTGTGTGATGGTATGGGTCTCCCTGTACAGGTTATTGGTTCTGTTCATTGCGTAGATCAGGGCAATGGAAGTGACAACTGCTATTATCAGCATGATTATATTCAGTTTTCGGAGGGATATTCCCCTTTTACTGATTATTGAAGAGCCTTTCATAATATATAAGATCCCTTATCATTAAACATTACACGATGCCGGAGTCAAAGGTGTTTTGTCTCCGGCTGTTACATTGCAAACATGGGTTTTGTAAAGGAGATTATACCACAATTGATGCGGGAGCGTAATTCTTTTTATACAAAAGTCAATCGTTTTCGTTCATTCCCGTCACTCGCCCGCTGCCGGACAAAGTCATCACGAAGTTTCATCATGAAGTAATATATTTTGTTGTTTTTTATGCTGCCGCTTGATGGTATAATAATACCGGAGTAAGGGTGTATTCCGCCTTCACTATGCAAAAAGACTATATTATATGGGAAATCAGAACATGAAGAAGATTTTAATTATTTTTGTCAATGTGATCATTATGTCAGCCATATTGACCTTCGTTGTTCTCTACTCCGGATTTGTAAGCCGGGATTCTTACCAGAGACAGATAGAGCACTTTGAAAATACTACGGTTACCATGGAGAAGGTGACAGAGAATTATCTGGAGGGAGAACAGAGTATCTGTGATATATGGGCCCGCTATATCAATAACCGGAACATGACATTGGAGGAGGCTGTTGAGTATATCCGTGATTCACATGTGCTTGCAAATACCTCGGCGCATCTGATACTGCTGGATACACTCACGGGCCTTTCCACGCGCCCGAAGCAGGGAACGGCCGATGAGTATGATGTTTCTTATAAACGGATGAACCTTCTGAAGAACCTGGATTGGATTAAAGAGATCGGAAAGTCGATCAATATTACCCGGGCTTACACCAACCCGATGAATGGTGAGCAGTCGCTGGCCTTCTGCAATAAGGTCACGCTGTATGATCCGGAAAGCGGAACCCCGGATGATGCGGTTCTGCTGAGGGTGATACCGATCTCAGAGCTTGAACAGAAATGGGTATTTCCGCAGACAGAGCTGGTGAATGCCGAACTGTCCATGATCGATGCCGACGGTGATTATATTCTTAAGGGATACAGCTTTAAAAACGCCAGTTTTTTCGAGTTCTATAAATCCTATAATCCGACGGACATGGAAGCCTGTCAGCAATTGTTCGACAGGATCACTTCCTCGACGGGCTCCATAACAATGTATGATTCTCACGGACAGGAGTGCATACTTGCCTTTACCCCTGTTGCCGACACCGCCGGGTGGACGCTGCTGGGTTTTGTGCCGGCAAAGGATCTCAAGGTGGAGGAAGAAAACTGGCTGCTCTTTGGCGTGGTTTCTGCCGGCCTGCTGATCCTGTTCATCATTGACCTGTGTTATATGCTGTTTCTTAACAAGCGTCTGCAGATCACGGCCAGGGAAGCCGAATCGGCAAGTAAAGCAAAGACCGATTTCCTCTCCACCATGTCCCACGATATCAGGACTCCTATGAACGCTATCATAGGCCTTACGACTATAGCCGAGAAAAATATCGGAGATAAAGAGTCAACGGCGGAAAGCCTTCGAAAGATCGGCCTTGCAGGCAACCACCTGCTGACGCTGATAAATGACATTCTGGATATATCGAAGGTGGAGAGCGGAAAGCTGAAACTGAGTCCACTCACCTTCTCCATAGTGGAAACAGTCGAGAACCTTGTAAATATCTCGCAGCCCATGATCAAGGAGAAGAATCTTGAATTCACCTTCCATATCAACCGGATGGAAAAGGAATACCTGTATGCGGACCAGCTCCGTTTGAACCAGATCTATATCAATATTCTTTCCAACGCCATTAAATATACGGAACCCGGCGGGAAGATCAGCGTAGAAATGCGCGAGGAAAAGAGCGCCGATCCCGGCAGTGTGCGCCTGGTATATTCCGTAGCGGATACCGGCATAGGAATGAGCGAGGAATATATGGCAACCATGTATCAGCCTTTCTCCAGACAGGTTGACAGCCGCGTCAACATTATTCAGGGAACAGGTCTTGGTCTGGCCATTACAAAGCAGATGGTTGACATGATGGGCGGTACCATCGAATGCCGGAGCGCGATCGGTAAGGGGACAACCTTCACAGTCGTGCTGGATATCCCCGAAGCCGACAGGCAGCGGGAAGAAATGCAGCTTGATCCGATGGATGTTCTGGTAGTGGATGACGACGAGATAATGCTGCAGAACGCTGCCGATACACTTGAATCCCTGGGAACCACGGCGGAGCAGGCGCGAAGCGGACAGGAAGCCCTCGGAATGATAAAAGAGAGGCATCTTTCCGGGAAGGATTACAGTGTTGTAATTGTTGATTGGAAAATGCCGGAAACTGACGGTATCGAGACCATCAGAAGGATACGAGCCGAGATTGAGGCGAATATACCGATCTTACTTATTTCGGCATATGACTGGTCCGACATTGAAGACAAAGCAAAGGAAGCGGGGGCAAATGGCTTTGTCAGCAAGCCTCTCTTCCGGTCAACACTCTATGATAAGATCATTGATATTACCGGAAAGGAGCCCGGATCCACGGAACCGGAGGACGATTATTCCGATCTGGAGGGCATTCACATTCTGGTGGCTGAGGATAATGATATCAACTGGGAGATCATTTCCGCCATGCTCGGAATGTTCGGGATCACTTCCGACCGTGCGGAAAACGGACGTATATGTGTAGATATGGTGCGGGCTGCCGAAAAGGGCAGATATGCACTGGTATTCATGGATGTGCAGATGCCGGAGATGAACGGCCTGGATGCGACAAGGGCGATCCGCAGCCTGGAGGATCCCGAGGCTGCATCCATACCGATAATCGCCATGACGGCGGATGCCTTCTCCGAAAATGTCACGGAATGCATGAATGCCGGAATGAACGGGCATATAGCTAAGCCCATAGACTTAAAAATAGTAATCAGGGAGATTCGAAGGATCAGGGAGGTGCAGTAATGAAAATGAAAAAGAAGATATGTATGTTATTAGCGGGGATCATGACTCTGGGGCTGGCGGCATGCGGCTCGGAAAAGCAGGAAACAACAACGACCGAGGAAGGCTTTAAACCGTCTTTGGATACTTCCCGCAGCTGCAGCATCAGGGTCGCCGGCGGTTATGACAACTTTGAGGCGCTGGAAGCTGAATTTGACCGTTTCAACGTTTATTATCCCAATGTGGAGCTGATGTTCACGAAGATCGATGATTATAGCAATATGATCGGTATGGTATTGAACGGAAATGATGCGCCGGACATTTATGTAAACTACTCCTGGATGTATGGCAGGGATCAGTATAAAGCTTCCATAGAGCACGCCGAGGATCTGTCGGATAAGGCGCTTGGCCTTGACCTGAACTGCATCCGCAGCAATATCATCCTGAATACGGACGACGGTAAACTTCCCATGGTCCCGGTTTTTGCGAATACATACGGCATGCTGGTGAATAACAGTCTTTTTGAAAAAGAAGGCCTGAAGGTACCTGTCTCATACGGGGAGCTGGTGTCGGTATGTAATGCTTTCCGCGAAAAGGGCTACAAAAATCCGATGATGGGCTTTTCAAAAGAGGAGACGACATCACTGTATACTTTGACGATGTATCCCTTCTTCTGCGGTACCGTGGCAAATGATGCGGAGGCTGTCAAAAAACTCAACGCACTGGAACCTTCAGCCGGCGAGTATATGCGCCCTACCCTTGAGAAGATCGATCAGTTCATGAAGGATGGGTGTGTAGACCCTGAAGCCTGTGCAGAGATCGAAAATAACTATGATGCTGTGATCATGCGGTTTTTTGAAGGTGATGTGCCAATGATGACCTGCTCGGGAGATACAGTGTCGGGAACAAAGAAGAGAGAGAGCCGCTCCGAGGCATTCATTGCCGCACCCTTTACATACAGCTTTGTACCGATCCCCATGTCGGAGGATGGCGCATACTTCCTTGACATGCCGAATCTTCAGTTTTCCGTCAACAAAGACAGTAAGAATCTGGAAATGGCCAATGAGTTTATGCGGTTCCTGGTCACATCGGAGGAACTGAACAGGATGGCGCAGAAGAAGGGCCTTATGTCACCCACCAAAGACCTGTCATTTAACAGCATGTATTCCGCGTTTGAGTCCGTTCCGGAATCACGCGTCCTGTCGCCGGAGGTGATCGGCCTGACAGACGATGCGGTAATACAGTTACGGCAGGCGGTTTATAATGTTGGAACCGGCAAAATGACGATAGATAAAGCGGTTGCCGGCTATGGTGCATTTACTCAGTAAAGAGGATCGACAGGAGAAAATGAGACTGAAGAAAATAAACGCAATTCTCGGACTTCTGCTTATGGCAGCATGTTTTACGCATATCGTGCTGGAGATGTATCACGTGCTATCCGGAGGGGAGCCTCAGGCTTATTTAAAAGTGACAGCCCGAATTTGCGGCATGATAGCGATACTTCATGTGCTGATAAGTATCGGCATGATATTTTTTATCCATGATAAAAAGGGCCTGGGGGCGTATCCCCGGAAAAACATGGAGACTCTTATACAGAGGATCAGCGGTCTTCTGATGATCGTTCTGCTGCCGTTTCATATCAGGATTTCACAGATCATTTCCGCGGATCAGGAGCGGGGAACCGGCGTATTCATCCTCTGCATAGCGGTCATGGTCCTCTTTTATCTCACCGTATTCCTTCATATAGCGGTCTCCTTTACCAGAGCGCTTATAACGCTGGGAGTCATCACCTCGAGGAGGAAAAAAGATCAGCTGGATATGACGGTAAGGGTGATAATGGGGCTTGGTTTCCTTGCGTCTTCCATACTTATGACCTGGGCATACAGTCAGCTGCCGGGTACGGGAGGTGGAGTATGAAAAAGGTATTGGTTATCGGAAGCGGGATCTCCGGCCTGACCACGGCCATTGAATGCGCTTCCGCAGGTATGCAGGTGCTTCTGGTCTCACCTTTTCCGTCGGAGAGAGCCCAGTCGGTTCTGGCGGCGGGTGGGATAAATGCGGCACTGGATCATAAGGATGAACAGGATTCGGTGGAGTCCCATATTGAGGATACACTGAAGGGCGGCTGCTATATAGCCGGAAAGAAGGCGGTAACCGGCTTGTGTGAGACCGCACCGGAGATAGTGGAGTGGCTTGAACATCTGGGCACGGTATTTTCACGGACGGATAGGGGAAAGATAGACCAGAGGGCCTTTGGCGGCCAGTCCCACAGAAGGACCTGTTTCTGCGGCACATCAACGGGAAAGCAGATAGTGACGGCGCTTGTTATGGAGGCGAGGCGCTATGAGGGCATGGGGCGCATCAGACGCCTGTTGTGGACGGACTTCCATTCCGGCCTGATCAGGAACGGGGTATGCTACGGTGTAAGGGTTTACAATGAAGCGTCCAGAACTCTTGAGGATGTGACGGCGGATGCTGTGGTCATAGCCACAGGCGGACAGAACGCCCTATTCGGCAAGACCACCGGGTCCACCCAGTGTGACGGCTATACCGCAGGCAGGCTCTTCCTTCAGGGAGCGGAGCTGAAGAATCTGGAATTCATCCAGTACCATCCCACCACCATTCATACCGGCCAGAAGAAGATGCTGATCTCCGAGGCGGCCCGCGGTGAAGGGGGAAGACTGTACTGTGAGGAGGGCGGCAAAAGGGTCTACTTCATGGAGGATAAATACGGGGAAAATGGAAATCTCATGCCTCGTGACGTGGTCTCGAGGGAAATGTACGAGCTGAAGAAGCCGGTATTCCTGGATGTGACATTTCTGGGAAAGAAGCGGATACTGGAAAGGATCCCCGAGATATACGAGCTCTGCATGAAGTTTCGGGGGATAGATATCACAAGGGAAAGCATTCCTGTGGAGCCCTCGGTGCATTTCTTTATGGGAGGACTGGCGGTAGATCTCAGGCATGAGACAAATATCAAAAATCTGTACGCGGTGGGTGAATGCGCCTCCATGTATCACGGGGCAAACCGTCTTGGGGGAAATTCACTTCTTGCGGCGGTATACAGCGGACGGGTTGCGGCCCGCGCCATCGCGGAAACCGGGGAAGGAGGAGCGGCGCCGGATCTCTCGGCCGAACTGGCGGAGGACCGGAGGAAGCTGGAGGCGGGATATGCCGTGGAAAAGGGCTTCTCAGTTATGCATGTAAAAAAGCTGCTGGCGGATACCATGCATGAACGTCTCGGAATAGTCCGGGACGAAAAGGAACTGAAGCAGGGCATAGGTGAAGTGGACAGCCTGCTGGATGCGTCGGACAAGCTGCGCTATGACGGCGCGGAAATGCCTTATTTTAATTACAGCGTTAAGGGAATACTTACGCTGGCCAAGGCCACCCTTATCGCGGCGGAAAGCAGGAGGGAGACCCGCGGGGCGCATGTGAGAAGGGATCATCCTGAGACAAGGGACGATTATTGCGCGGCAACCATCATTTCCTGCAGCGATGGAAAGATCACCACACGACTGGACAGGGAGGGCGTATATGAGAGTTAAGATCTTACGGCAGCAGTCACCAGTGTCGAAGCCCTACTGGCAGACCTTTTCCTATGAGGGCTCACGGGAAAGATCGGTGGCGTCCATGCTCGATGAGCTGAACTACACGGATGATCTGGTGGATACGGAGGGGAATAAGGCGGAAGTGATCACCTGGGAATGCTCCTGCCTGCAGGCAATGTGCGGCGCCTGCGCCATGGTGATCTGCGGGAAGCCGGCGCTTGCATGCGAGACATTTCTGAAGGATCTTCCGAAGGATGAGATCACTCTGGAGCCGCTGAGGAAGTTCCCGACGGTCAGCGATCTTCTGGTGGACCGGAGCATAATATATGAAAACCTTAAAGCCGCAAATACCTATATCGAGGCATATCAGCCGACGGATGCCGGAGAGCATGAGCATCAGTATCTGGCTGCAAAATGCCTTAAGTGCGGGCTATGCCTTGAGGTATGTCCTAATTATTCCAAAGGGCAGAGATTCTACGGGGCGGAATTCGCAAATGACGCCTATCTTGTAGCGTCACGCAGCGCGGATCATAAGGAGGAGATACAGAAGGAGTACGAGAAGCATTTTGCGGGAGGATGCTCGAAATCCCTTGCATGCGAGGATATCTGTCCCATGAAGATACCTACGCTTGCTTCCATGGCCAAGCTTAACAGACGAAAGAAATTCTGACATTTTTACAGCTTGTTACGTAAAGAAGGAGAATGACGATTATGAAAACGCTCCTTTCCAGAGTCAAATTCAATAAGAAGCAGATGACTGTCATGATAGTCTTTGCTGTTATTGCGTCTCTGGCCTAGATGGCTGCACCTGCCCTGGTCAGTAAGATGATCGACGGGATCAGCGGAAATAACAGGAATACGATCATTATACTTGCAGTGGTAATGATAGCGCTTACTGTGGTGGCCTGTATAACCCATTTATCAGGACCATGCCCGGCGGATATGATATGGAGCTCAGTAAGGGGGCGGAGAACTGATCATACAAAAGGGGACTGCCAGGGCAGTCCCCTTTAAAGATCCGGAGTTAATACTCCGGTTTTTCAGTTTTACCGTATACGCTCCGGCTTACTCATTCTCCTTGTCATTCTTATGCCAGTGCCAGAAGTAGAAACCAAGAAGAAATACATAGATGGCTACGGCATAGAAAAAGGTAAATGCAAGCAGAGGAACAGACACTTCCCTGTCTTTTTTCATGATACGCCCTCCTGTTGTCTGATATTGGAAAAATGTGTAAATGTAACGATATTATCAGCAGTTATCATTTTATCTGAATTTCAGCGGTTTGGCAATACTATAATGTTTTGTTGCGCTTTTGTTATCATCAATGGTCAATCTGTATCCGCTCAGGGCAACAGATCCTAAGAACCTTCTGCAAAAGGAAGATAAGAAGCTGCTTGAGAAGAATTTAAAGGTTCTGAAGGCTTTGGTTAAGGCATACCGTATCGATGCGTTTTGACTTTATTTTTTTGCTCAAATGTGCTATAGTACTGCATAAATGATGAACAAAAAAGGTTGCGAAATTACTTCAACAGATCCCGTTCTGAAATAGTCAGACCGGGAATGGATCAAATGATAAATATTTAGAAAAATCATGGAAACGTGATGACTCAAAACTTTAGGGCCTGTAAAATGGCAGCCAGTTGCACTTTTATAAAACGGGCTTCGTTTATTATTCGGATGCCTGTTTTTGTTTTGTAGTTGTGACACTTATCTACGGGTGGAGACCAATGCAGCCGTCAGGTGATCAGTTCATTTCTCGAGGAGACCAGCTATGAATGAAGTAGTCAGAAACAGAAATGCTGTATTATATACGATTCTGGACGGCATAATGTCCACCGCGGTTATTTTGATCGCTCTTTTTGTTATTACCAGATATCTAAAGGGGGAATTACAGAATTATTATTTCCTGATCCTGTTCCTCGCTGTAGCTGCTCAGAAGGTAGTTCAGGCTCTGCTCAGACGTGAAAAGGACGAAAAAAAGGTAGTACGTCTGTTCATATCAGCAGGTATCTACCTGTTATCGGCTGTTTTTTATTTTTTTGCCAATGGGTCAATGGGGGAAATGAAATTCCTGGTGGTCTTTCTTTTCACTGACTTGATCATAGGCAGAGTCTATGTGGTGATTAGTGCTAGAAAATGGCGTTCCAGAATCCCGAACATTCTGATCGGTGCGTTTTGGACGTATTGTGCGATATATTGTATGTTCGTTGATAGTTTGGAGGATATTGCTACACTTGTCCTTCTCCTGCTGGGGTATATCTGTTTGCAATGTCTGTTTCATATTATCGCCATGTCCTTCTCTCAGATCAAACTGAATATCCTGATGAAGATCATCCGGAGAACCTATGCATTGGAAATCCTGTTTGGTCTGGGTATGCTGATCATTTCATTCTCCTATGTCCTGCAGTATTTTGACCGGGATACTTTTCATTCATTTGGGGATGGCCTCTGGTACTGTTTTGCCGTTGTAACAACAATCGGATTTGGCGATATCGCAGCGGGTTCCCTTGCAGGAAGGATCCTGTCTGTGATCCTCGGAATTTATGGGATCATCGTAGTATCATTGATCACGTCGATCATCATCAATTTCTATACAGAAGTGAAGAATGACAAGGAAGAAACAGATAGTCAGCAGGGTGACGAGGAACAGAAGATAGATGCAGAGATCCAGGAGCTTCAGAAAAAACTGGAACTGCTGAATGAAAAGAAAAAACAATTACCGAAGAACAAAGAGGACGGTTGAATAACAAGCTATGGACAGCAATGGGGGAGGTGAAAATGACCATGGGTGATGAAAAAACGAATCTGACCGGTGCGGACAAGAAAGGATACACGAAGTAAACATTAAGCTTTATGGCAGGACCCGGCACTACGCCGGGTTCTGTTCATAATGCGTGGGAATGGGATCGAGGTTTTCGACGAACTTGAGGAAACGCTGCCTTCGGCGAAAAATAATCCCTTCTGTCGAAGTACAATTTGCCCGGCAGTCATGTTATAATGGCTCTGATGTTCCGGTGGAGCAGATATATGTCGAGAGAGATTTACGGAGGGGAACGATGCAGAAGATTCGTTGCGTCGTGGAAAGAATTACATATCAGAATCCGGAAAATGGGTATTCCGTCCTGAAGTGCAGAGTAAAGGATTATTCCGAACTTGTACCGGTGATCGGAAATCTGCTGGATGCAAATGTTGGATCCGTTTTGATCGTGGAAGGAAACTGGAAAGTAGACTCCAAATACGGGAAACAGTTTGTCGCTGAGAACTGGGAGGAGACGCTTCCGGCAACGGCCTATGGCATGGAAAAGTATCTCGGGTCCGGACTGATCAGGGGAGTGGGTCCCAAGTTTGCAAAGAAGATCGTGCAGAAGTTCGGAGGCACCACCTTTGATATCATTGAGACAAACACCGGCCGGTTGATGGAGGTGGAAGGGATCGGACAGAAACGTGTTCAGATGATCCGGGAATCCTGGGAGAAGCAGAAGGAAGTGAAAAATATCATGCTCTTTCTGCAGGAGCATCAGGTATCTACATCGTATGCCGCGAAGATTTACAAACAGTATGGAAATGAGAGCATTTCCGTTATGAAAGAGAACCCCTACCGTCTGGCGGATGACATCTGGGGGATCGGATTTAAGACGGCTGATCAGATCGCGGCGAAGCTGGGATTTGAGAGGGAGTCCTTTGTACGGCTTCGCAGCGGGCTCATGTATACCTTGTCCGAGTTGTCCAATGAGGGACATGTTTATGCCGAAAAGGAGCAGCTGATAAAGACTGCTGCGGAGCTTCTCGGGGCGTCACCGGAAACGGTTATCATGACGATGGATGAAATGCTGAAGAAGGATGAACTGATCCGGGAAAAGGAGATCCAAAGGTTGGATGAGGATGGAAATCCGGTCACGGCTATTTACCTTCCGCCGTTTTACTTTGCAGAGAAGGGCGTTGCCGGGAAACTGAAGAAGCTGGCTTCTTCCCCGGCTGGGGATAAACTCTATACACGACTTATGGAAGCCAGACGCAGCACCGGAAATGAATCGCTTTCAGTGGATATAACGGCGATACAGAAGCTTACCGGTATGGAATATGATGAGATCCAGGCGGATGCCATCAGGCAGGCTGCTTTGGCAAAGGTGATGGTTCTGACCGGAGGGCCGGGTACCGGAAAAACAACGACAACACACGGGATCATTTCCGCTTATAAAGCGTACGGTCTTAGAATCCTGCTTGCGGCACCTACGGGACGGGCTGCCAAAAGGATGACGGAAGCAACAGGGATGGAAGCAAAGACTCTGCACCGCCTTTTGGAATGTAAACCGCCGGAGGGCTATCAGAAGGATGAACAGAATCCGCTGGAAGGGGATGTGCTGATCGTGGACGAATGCTCCATGATCGATATCATTCTGATGAACTCCCTTCTGAAGGCGATTCCCCAGACCATGCGCCTTATCCTGGTTGGCGATATCGACCAGCTTCCTTCTGTGGGCGCCGGAAATGTTCTCCGGGATATCATCGATTCGGATGCATTTCCTGTGATCCGTCTTAACAGGATCTTTCGGCAGGCGGAGAGCAGCAGGATCATTACCAATGCTCACAGGATAAATGAAGGTAAGCTGCCGGATATCAGTAACGGAAGACAGTCGGATTTCTTCTTCATCGAACAGGAGGATCCGGAAGAGGTTCTTAAAGAGATCGTAACGCTGGTGAAGGACAGGCTTCCGAAGTATTACCATGTGGATCCTTCCTGTATCCAGGTACTTACACCGATGCAGCGAAGTGTGGTCGGGGCAACGAATCTGAACCTTGCCCTGCAGGAAGCGCTCAATACGGCCGAAGAGGAAATGTTCCTTCGCGGAAGAGGGAAAGTGACGATGCCCAGGCCCTGCGTCCGGAGAAGCGGATATTGCTTCCGGGCCGGCGATAAGGTGATGCAGGTGAGGAACAATTACGATAAGGAAGTTTTCAACGGAGATATCGGGATCGTTGAATCTGTCAACGAGGCAGACCGGACCTTAACGGCGGTCTTTGACGGCAGGAGGATAGAATACGATATCACGGAGCTGGATGAAGTGGTTCATGCCTATGCGACAACGATCCATAAAGCCCAGGGGTCCGAATATCCCATAGTCGTCATGCCGATCCTTATGAACCATTTTGTGATGCTGCAGAGGAATCTTATTTATACCGGGATCACAAGGGCAAAGAAGGTCTTTGTGATGGTGGGAACGAAGAAGGCGCTGGCTTATGCAGTAAGGAACGTCACTGTTACAAAGAGGAATACACTGCTTATGGAAAGATTAAGCGGCGGCACATACCAAAAAAACACAGACGATTGTACTAAATAAAAAACATGAGCCGAATCGGTTGAAATTATAGATTTAATGCCATATAATGACGTCACAACAAGGGAAGAACCTTAATTAGGCGGAAGCCGAATATATAAGAAAAGGAGAAGGAATATGTTACAGAACGAAGCATGGAAAACCTTTGAAGGCCGTATCTGGAGAGAAGAGTGCGATGTACGTGATTTCATCCAGAACAACTACACACAGTATAACGGAGATGAGAGCTTCCTGGCAGGACCTACAGAAGCTACAAATAAGCTCTGGGGAAGACTTCAGGAGCTTCAGAAGGCAGAGCGTGATAATGGTGGAGTCCTTGAGGAGGATGCAGATGTTGTATCCGGCCTTACAGCTTATGGCCCCGGTTATATTGATGAGAGCCTGAAGGATCTTGAGCAGGTCGTAGGTCTTCAGACAGACAAGCCGCTGAAGCGTGCATTTATGCCTTTCGGTGGAATCAAGATGGCAGAGGAAGCACTCTCCATGTATGGTTACACACCGAACCCTGAGTTCCACAAGATCTTCACAGAGTATCACAAGACTCACAACCAGGCAGTATTTGATGCTTATACAGATGAGATGAGAGCTGCACGTAAGACTCACATCGTAACAGGTCTTCCGGATACTTACGGCCGTGGACGTATCGTAGGCGACTACAGAAGAGTTGCTCTTTACGGTATCGATCAGCTGATCAAGTGGAAGCAGGAAGATAAGAAAAATACAGGTCACGGAGTTATGACCGATGACGTTATCCGTCTTCGTGAGGAGATCGCTGATCAGATCAAGGCTCTGCAGGGCATGAAGGCTATGGCTGCAAGCTATGGTTATGATATTTCACAGCCGGCTAAGACCGCTAAGGAAGCTGTTCAGTGGCTGTACTTCGGATATCTGGCTGCTATCAAGACTCAGAATGGTGCGGCAATGTCAGTAGGTCGTGTATCTACATTCCTTGATATCTACATGGAGAGAGATATGAAGGCCGGCATCCTTACAGAGGAGCAGGCTCAGGAGCTTATCGACCATGTAGTTATGAAGTTCCGTATGGTTAAGTTCGCTCGTATCGAGTCCTACAATCAGCTGTTCTCCGGTGACCCGGTTTGGGCTACACTTGAAGTTGGCGGTATCGGTGTTGACGGACGTCACATGGTAACCAAGAACGATTACAGATTCCTGCATACTCTTGAGAACATGGGTCCCTCACCTGAGCCGAACCTTACAGTGCTTTATTCTTCAGCACTTCCGGAAGCATTCCGTCGTTACGCTGCTAAGATCTCCATTCTTACATCTTCTATCCAGTATGAGAATGATGATGTTATGAAGCCGATCTGGGGCGATGATTATTCAATCTGCTGCTGCGTATCCGCAACTCAGACAGGTAAGGAACTCCAGTTCTTTGGAGCTCGTGCAAACCTGGCTAAGGCTCTGCTGTACGCTATCAACGGTGGTAAGGATGAGAATCCGAAGTTCAATGATAAGGTAACCGGCAAGCCGATGCAGGTTGCTCCGGCTTATGCTCCTATCACTTCCGAGTATCTTGATTATGATGAGGTTATGGAGAAGTACAAGGTTATGCTGGACTGGCTGGCATCAATCTATGTAAATATCCTGAACCTGATCCACTATATGCATGACAAGTATTACTATGAGAGCGCTCTGATGGCTCTGATCGACTCCGATGCAAGACGTACATTTGCTACAGGTATCGCTGGTTTCTCACATGTTATCGATTCTCTGTCAGCCATCAAGTACGCTAAGGTTAAGGTTATCCGTGATCCTGAGACAGGTCTTGCAGTTGATTTCGAGACCGAGGGAGATTTCCCGAAGTATGGTAACGATGATGACCGTGCAGATGAGATCGGTGTATGGCTTCTGAAGGAGTTCATTACTGACGTTAAGAAGAATCACACCTATCGCGGTGCTGAGCCGACAACCTCCATTCTGACCATTACTTCTAACGTAGTATATGGTAAGTTCACAGGTAATCTTCCTGATGGAAGACGTGCATGGACTCCCTTCGCACCCGGTGCAAACCCGAGCTACGGCGCAGAGACAAGCGGACTTCTTGCTTCTCTTAACTCTGTATCCAAGATTCCTTACAAGTGGTCACTGGATGGTATCTCCAATACCCAGTCCATGAATCCGAGTGCTCTTGGTCATACCGATGAGGAGAAGGTTGACAACCTTGTAGGTGCTATGGATGGTTACTTCGATCGTGGCGCTCATCATCTGAATGTAAATGTATTCGGACGTGAGAAGCTTGAGGATGCTATGGCTCATCCGGAGAAGCCCGAGTATGCTAACTTCACTATCCGTGTATCCGGATATGCAGTTAAGTTCATCTCCCTTACACCGGAGCAGCAGAAGGACGTTATCTCCAGAACCTTCCATGACAGACTGTAAATCACCTTTTACACATATAGGTTAGAGAGAGTTTGGCCCCCGTATTTGCGGGGGCCGCTTTATGCTATGCATGTGCCATGCAGGCGCCCGAAGCCCCCGCTTAATGTGAGCTTGCTCACATAGAAAGCGGGGGCTTCAAGCGTCTAAACGGCGGGACCGCGACATCGACGGGAGCGGTGATGCCGGCAATAGTTCGGGTATAGTTCTTTGGATGAACTATAGAAACGTTAACCCGCTGACTTGCCTCTTGTAAGAAGTGACTGTTATGTGGTACATTTATGTGAGCATACATTATCACGTTCAGCATTCGGGGCGGGTATGCGTTAAGTGTCACAGACCTGTGGAGGGATCCGATGAAAAGCAAATATTTCAGTATCAATTCTTCCGGTTACAGCATCCGATGCAAGCTGTATGGGACCGACGCGAGGGAATACGGCCGGATCGTGATCTTCGGGCATGGGTTCGGAGGACATAAGGACAACCGGGCGGCAGAGAAGTTTGCGGGCAAGCTTCTCGGAAAGGAGAAAGATGTGGCGGTAGTCACATTTGACTGGCCGGGCCATGGGGAGGATGCCATGCGGGAACTGCATTTGGCTGACTGCGACAGATATCTGGATCTGGTGGTTCATTATCTTCGTGAAAACTTCAGCGCAAAAACGCTGTATGCCTATGCAACCAGCTTCGGCGGATATCTCTTTCTGAAATATATCCATGACCATGAGAACCCCTTTAATGCCATAGCACTCAGATGTCCTGCAGTTAAGATGTATGAGGTGTTTGGCCGGATACTGACCGAAGAGGACAGAAAGCTGCTGACTAAGGGGAAGCCGGCCATTGTGGGTTTTGACCGGAAGGTCCGGGTGTCACAGGATTATCTGAACAGTATACAGGAAAATGATATCACTGCCTATGATTACAGCATATATTCGGACCGCATACTGATCCTTACAGGGACGAAGGACGAACTGGTTCCCTGCGAAATGGTGACGGCATTTGCGGACAGGAATGATCTTTGCTGTATGACCATAGAAGGGGCGGATCACAGGTTTCAGAATCCGCTGAAAATGGATGAGGCGATCAAGGAGATCATTGCATTTTTTGATATGTCGGAAGGAACAGTATGACCGGTCGGAAGAACTGACAGGCAATGCTGACTGCAGGGGTAATAAAGCAGTCTTCAGTGACGGTGGATACATGGACAGGGCTGCAGGGGTAATGAAGCAGTCTTCGGTGACAGGGATTTCATAAACCGGACTTTCGAGGAAAGTCCTGCGAATAAAGGGAGATAACTTATGGAAGAAAAGATCACGGGGCTTGTTCATCAGACGGAAAGCTTTGGCGCGGTTGATGGACCGGGAATCAGATTTATAGTTTTTATGCAGGGATGCAGGTATCGGTGCCGTTATTGCCACAACCCTGAAACGTGGGCACTCACCGGCGGTGAGGAACGTACACCGGAGGATGTACTGGAGCAGGCGCTCCGCTACAAGGCCTATTGGCGTAAGACAGGCGGGATCACGGTCAGCGGAGGCGAGGCGCTTCTTCAGATGGATTTTGTGATTAGGCTTTTCGAACTGGCAAAGGAAAAGGGCGTTAACACATGCCTGGATACATCAGGCGGTCCATTTACATTTGAGGAGCCTTTCTTCAGTAAATTTGAAAAGCTGTGCGAGGTGACGGATCTCTTCCTGCTCGACCTGAAGCAGATCGATGATGAGAAGCATAAAAGCCTCACCGGATTCACAAATGAGAATATACTGCAGATGGCGAAGTATCTGTCGGATCACGATAAGCATATGTGGATACGTCATGTGCTCGTTCCCGGTATCACTACGGATGAGGAGGACCTGAAGAGGCTTGCTGATTTTATAGCAACGCTTAAGACTGTCGACAGGACCGAGATCCTCCCGTATCACAGCCTGGGCGTGCCGAAATATGAAAAGCTGGGTATCAAATATACCCTTGACGGTGTAACTGCGCCTTCGGATGAACAGATTGCCAGGGCAAAGGAGATACTGGGGATTTCTTAGGAAGTAATGTGAGGTGGAAGACAAATGTGGGGTTTGATCGTAATAGGGCTGATATGGTACGGGCTTTTCGGAAAAAATGATCCGAAAACCGTAAAAACAGTCCAAAGCAAAAAAAAGAATCCCGGTTGTGCTACGGCACTGATCCTAATCTGCGCCTTTTCCATACTTGGATCCGTATCCAAGGTATTCTGGGGACTTGCGGCTGTGATCATTGCCCTTGGTCTTCCTGTAATGCTGATCGGAAAGCTGATCTCTGCGGCCAACAGGGAGGCAACCAGGAGAAACAGCAAGGAGTATCAGGAAATTCCGGAGAATTTTAATCTTACACAAAGTGTATCAAAACGTCAGAAGATCCTGAAGAAGTTTAATGAGAAATTCGAGCTTAACCTGAGCGATGATCAGATGGAACGTATCGTGGATGCATCCTATATGTCCTACAGCTGGGAGAAGGAAATCTATGATATGACGAAGGAATACAATCATCCTGCTGAGTGGTACAAGGCGGAGACTCCGTGGCTAAGGGCATATCTCAGGGCATTTCCGGCCATGAATATCACCTCTGATTTTGAAATGCAGAGAAGCATAGTTGAGGATGCTTTCAAGCAGATACTTACGGAGCTGCCTCCGGGAGAATTTCTTACTATCGACAGTGCGATAGAAGAGACCAACCGGCGCTTCTTTACGCTTTTTGATGAAAATACGTATATGATCATGTTCCGTTACATGCAGGCCAAGGGTATGAAGCTTGAGATCCCAAATGGTTTACATAAAGCACAGGAGAGCGAAGCTGACCGTCTGGCACGCGAATATGATGAAAAGGTGGCCGCGGAGGTTAAGGAGCGAAGAAAGAAGAGCGTCCGCCGGAGAAAAATGACTGAGGAAGAATCCAGAGAGGAAGCGCTTGATGAACTTCAGGCCTTTGCGGAGGAACAGATGGGTTCCATGTCGGATGAGGAGCTTGACAGACTTATCCGTGCGTACGATAAAATGATGAAGGAAGAAAAGGCTGCCGCCGGAGATGACGGAGATCCGGATAACGGGCTGAACCCGTCCCGGGGATAAGCCCGCTCACTACCGGGTGTTGAACAGGATCGGTGAAAAGATATGTTTAATAAAAAGAGGAAACGCGAAACAATAACATATAACGCCGAACTTGAACAGCCGGCGGTAAAGACGAGTATATGCACGGGTGAGAAGGTGGCGGGTTTTCTGGAAAAGGAAACAAGACATTTCCGGGATGTGATGCTTATACGTTCCGAACGTGAATTGGAGGACTTTTGCGAAGCCTGCGGCGTGAAGATTGAAGAATTGAAATCGATAGTGTAGCATAACGATGTGGACGGTTCTTTTTGTGCCTGGTTTGCGTAACGATGGGGACGGTTCTCTTCGTACCGGATTTTACCGATACGAAGAGAACCGTCCCCGTTGGTGTCCCCTATGAGATGAAGAGAACCGTACTCTATGAGTAGTACCGGATGCGCCTGAGATGACGCTCGTCTCCGGAAAAGTCTGTATCAAGAAAGGTGTCGATGATCATCAGCGCAAGACCGGGACCGATCACTCTTGCACCCAAACACAGTACATTTGCATCATTATGTTCTCTGGTGGCTTTAGCGGAGAATACATCATGACAGAGCGCGGCGCGGATGCCGGGCTCTTTATTTGCGGCCATGGACATGCCGATTCCGGTGCCGCATATGAGGAGGCCGAGATCTGCAGCACCGTTTTTTACAGCCTCACAGACCTTTGCGGAATATACAGGATAGTCGCAGGATTTTCCGTCATGGCAGCCGTAGTCCGTAACTTCAAAACCACGATCCTTAAGATGCTGCAGGACCTCCTGCTTTAATTCAAAACCTCCGTGATCACTTCCGATGGCGAGTTTCATTTTAATTCCTCCAATTCTATATTGTGATAGGGTCAGAAGCTCCGGATATACTGTAAAGTAATTTACAATAATCAAAAGCTCAGTATATATAGTGAAGAGTTTTCAATGTGTTAACAGTAGATGATCCTGTGCCCGGCGGCCTTCACCAGCCGGTTCATGATGGCGGATCCGAAGGCATCTCTCCGGAAATTTTCGCTGTAGATCAGCTTACAGCCAAGGGAGTCGCATTCCCTGAGCGCCCGGTATAAATTTGCTGCTACGGTTTTCCCGGAATCCTGATCTCCCAGCAGGATAAGGTGGAAATGAGGATTTCCGGTAAAGCAGCTGTAATCTGATGAATTTTCTCCCGTGGTAAGTACGGCGGTTTCGGTGCCGTTACTTAACGCTGCTTCCAGCAGCTCATGCAGTCTGTTCTTTACGGCAGCTGTCACACGCTCCGGATGATCCGAATCGGATACTATGGTCAGTTCGCCGACAGGCGCGTAGTGTGTATAACGCATTCCCGGAGCCTTGGGGTGCAGGAGAGTATTTCCGTCCCCCGGGACATCGGATGCCGGCTGAAGTGAAGGTGCATCTGCCAGGGTGGGATCCAGTTCCACCGGCCCGATCACCGAAGTGAGCATCTCCCGGGTGATAAATCCGGGTCGAAGGATCATGGGGACGGATCCGGTAAGGTCTACTATGGTGGATTCTATCCCGATCCCGACTGCACCGCCGTCCAGTATCATATCTATACGTCCGGACATGTCCTCGATCACATGCTCTGCAGTGGTCGGTGAAGGTCTTCCGGAAAGATTTGCGCTGGGGGCGGCAACGTATATCCCCGAGCGGTGTATCATTTCCATGGCCGCCGGATGTGAAGGCATTCGGATGGCTACGGTGGAAAGGCCGCCCGTTGTAGCATCCGGAACCAAACTTTTCTTATTTAATATGATGGTGAGAGGACCCGGCCAAAACCCTTCAGCGAGCTGCAAAGCTTTTTCCGGGACATTCTCCGCCAGCTTATAGAGATCATTTTTATCGGCAATGTGAACTATAAGAGGGTTGTCCGACGGACGCCCCTTTGCTGCATAGATGCGGGCGGATGCGGTGGCATCCAGAGCATTTCCTCCAAGTCCGTAAACCGTTTCGGTGGGAAATGCAACAAGCCCGCCCTTCCGTAGTATGGAAGCTGCCTGATCTATGGCAGAAGCTTCGTCGGTTTTCATTATTAAGGTATCCATTATTTCTCCCTGTAATGCATCCTGAAAATGGATCAGGAGCACCGGTTATTTTATATTTATAATCAGCCCTTCATAGGTATAGCATGTTAGAGGGTGCGTGGCAAGGGTTAATGTCTGCATGTCAAAATAAATTTTTTACAAAACGTGTTGACAAGATGAGGAACCGTTGCTATAATGTTACAAGATTTAACAAATTTGTAACAAACTTCGGATTTGATTAAGAAAAACTTAACACATAATACCAGGTGTTGTATTATGTAAATCAAAGGGAGGCATATCATGTACCACCGGTTCAGTGGCAAGACTAAACGTGTTCTGGCAGCAGGAGTAGCAACCACTATAGCATTATCAACAATCATTGTTCCGGCTGTTGCAGCGGAGGATTATTCATTCCTCAGCATCACAGCCAGAGTAGAGGAATACATTTCCGAGTCACCGGCAGAGGATCCGGTAGCGGAACTGATCGGAACAGATGTTTTAACAGCTGTAAAGAAGAAAGAGGCCGTTCTTACGACTCCGGTCGGAAAGAAAAGCAATAAAACTGTAGCCGAGGATAAATCCGCAGACAAGGATGAGGACGATCCGACAGAAGCTGAGGAGAAAACCGAGGAAGAAACCGAAAAGGAAACCGACGTTGAGGCTGAAGAAGAAAAGTCTGATGACGAGGAAGAAACAGAGACAAGCGAGGAGGAAGTAACGGAGGCCGGAAGCGAGGCTGAGACAGAGGCACCTGACGAACCCGAGCCGGTCAAGACCGTTAAGTATCCTCAGTTTAAGGACCGCTGCATCGTTACAACAGGAGTTCTGAATATCCGTGCCGAGGCATCTGTGGATGCTGAAGTCGTAGGACAGATCGAGCGTGCGGGTATCGCTCTTGTTGAAGGAACAGTTGATGGATGGACCAAGATCGGCTCCGGTATCTGTGAAGGATATGCCTGCACCGATTACCTTGCATTCGGCGATGATGCCGGTGCATGGGCCGAGAGAAATAATATTTCAAAGTATATCAAGGTAAATGAAAGCGGACTTCGTGTTCGTCAGGAACCCAATACAGAAAGCGATGTTCTTTATTCGCTGTACCAGGGTGAGACCTATAAGGTTCTCCGTGATGACGATCAGTGGGTTAAGATCGAGCTTACAGACGGTACTCCCGGTTATGTAAGTGCAGACTTTGTAGAGGTTCGTTTTGATACTCCGAAGGCCAAGACCATGGCGCAGATCGAAGAGATGCGTAAGGCTGAGGAAGACGATGCACGCCGTGAGCAGGAACGTAAGGAAGCTGCTGCCAAGGCTGCTGAGGAAGCAAAGAAGGCAGAGAATAATAATTCGAACTCCTCAGGCTCTTCGGGATCTTCAAATGAGACAAATAATACACAGACACCGACAACAGCCGCTCCGAAGGAGGTAGTAACGACAGCTGCTCCGACGACTACAGAGGCGGTAACGGAGACGAGGACAAGCAGCGGCACGAACAGCTCGCTTCGGGCAGAGATGGTCGCATATGCAAAGCAGTTCCTTGGTAATCCCTATGTATACGGCGGAACATCCCTTACAAACGGAACAGACTGCTCAGGCTTTACAATGAGAATATATGAGCATTTCGGTTACAAGATCCCCCGCGCAGGCGGACAGAGAACCTTCTGCAAGCAGATCAAAGTAAGCGAGGCTCAGCCCGGAGACCTGATCTTCTATCCGGGACATGTAACAATGTATATCGGCGGCGGACAGGTTATCCACGCCAGCAGTGCAAGCACGGGAATCATTATTTCTTCACTGTCCTACAGCGGAACACCTGAGTTTGCAACCAACATTATTGACTATTATTAAAATAATAATTCCTTTTTAAACACTCTTCATTTTTCACAAATTCCGCTCCTCTTCTTGCGGAGAATAGAGACATGTTGTGTATGCGCAGCATGTCTCTTATTTTGCGCGATACGGGCACCAAGCGGGCATCGTGCTTGCACGAATGCCCATTTGGTGCCCAACGCGACATCGTGCGCCCTTCCTGCACGACTGCGCGATACGGGTACCAGGCGGGCGGAAAGATGTCTGACAAATATCCATTCCGTTGATATGGTAAAACTGCACAATAAATTTTTTTTTGGTTGACTATAATTACCATAACCTATACCCTGCGGGTGTTGATAAATCTATCCGAAAAAGGGACGATTTTACGTTATTCACAAAGTTATCCACATTATCAACAGTTTTCTGTGATTTACATAACACCCAGGTTTTCTAAACATCCGTTCTGTTAATTATTCCGATATTGACTTGATCATTCATTTACATAAGGTTGAAAGAAACATGAAACAAAACGGAAAAACCGGGAATCTGCAGGAGTTGTCAGACAAAACGGCCGGGGAAGTAGTTGTTGATAGAATTTCCCGAATATGATATAATCTTTGTATCCGCTATATGGCGGCAACTTTAGAGAGAAGGAGTGATGGGTATGAATTACATGATCAGCGGAAAGAATATTGATGTGACGGAGGGGCTCAGACAGGCAGTATACGATAAGCTGGGAAGACTTGAAAAGTTTTTTAATCAAGATACAAATGCACAGGTAACATTTTCTGTTGAAAAGGACAGACAGAAGATAGAGGTGACCATTCCGATGAAGGGTCATATCATCAGGGCTGAGCAGGTAAGCGATGATATGTATGTATCCATTGACATGGTGGTTGAGATAATTGAGCGCCAGGTTACACGTTATAAAAAGAGGATCATTGATCAGGAGCAGGATGCGGCTTATTTCCAGAATCAGTTCCTTGAGGAAGAGGATGAGGGAGATGACGGAGAGATCAGCATCATCCGCAGCAAGCGTTTCGCAGTTAAGCCGATGTATCCTGAAGATGCATGCGTACAGATGGAGCTTTTGGGACATAACTTCTATGTATTCCGCAATGCGGAGACGGATGAGGTAAACGTTGTTTACAAGAGAAAAGGCAATACATACGGACTTATCGAACCAGAATTTTAAATGATTCGCGGAAAATGGCGGTTCTCAGATTAAGGGAACCGCCTTTTTCAACCAAGGGAGGTGAAGGAAAAATGTTGAGAAAGCTCAGGAAACTTACGGTAGTATTTACAGTGCTTTTACTGGCGGCTGCCATGCTTTCCGGTTTCAGCGCCAATGCAAAGGAAGGCAATAAACAGGAAAAGCTTGTTGTTGGTAGTATTGGCTGGGATGGAGTTGATGTGAATGAGGCGACATTTCCGGAAACCGATTTTTCAGATGATGGTATTGGGGGGTATATATACACTTTAACATCATTTGCGCTGGGATTTCAGGATGAAGAAGGCAAGGTAAGACCGGTACCGCTGACTGAAGCCGAAAAGTTTGTACTTTTGGATAAAAACAAAAAAGAGGTCGATCGTGATAAATACATGTTCGGAGGTCTGGTATACCTTGATGAGAACAGGGAAACAAAGGCTGTAAATGTTGACGGCCTTTTTAATCTGCTGGTAAATGAACTGGGAACTTATTATCTGGTTTACAGACCGGATCAGGCGGATGAGACCCAAATGAGTCTCCAGGTAGAAGTGATCAAACCGCCTATCGCGGTTTATCTGCCTGACGGAACGCTTATGGATCCGAATAATAAATATGACGGTGGCAGTGAATTCTATCTTTTACTGGATAATATTGTTCGGGATAATTCCAGGATGGAAGTTGAGATCACCGATATTGGATGCGACGAGGACCGTGTGGATATAACAGAGATAGAGAGCGGATACAAAATATGGATACCCGAGGGAGTCGATACGGAATTCATTGTTGACTACGATTATGTAATTCATTATGCTTTCAAAAATGGAAATGAATGGGATGAAAATGAATTCTACGGCAGCGGATATACAAGCTTCAGCCCCGGAGAGACCGCTATATCTGCGGATAAATGGAAAAAAACAGGTAATAAATGGTATTACCTGGATGATAAGGGCAGCCGGGAAAAGAATGCTTACCGGGACGGCTGGTATCTGGGCGGAGACGGCTCATGGGACGGAAAGGCCAGGGCGGCTGGCTGGAAGAGGAATACCAAAGGCTGGTGGTATGACCTTGGAGGAGGAAAGTATCTTAAGAACGGCTGGTTTAAGATCGACGGTGTCTGGTACTATTTCAAGGCTGACGGCTATGCAGCGCAGAGCGAATGGGTTAATGGCTATTGGCTCAGCTCGGACTGTAAGTGGAAATATAAGGCCCGTGGAAGGTGGCATAAGAATTCCAAAGGCTGGTGGTACGGCGATACTTCCGGCTGGTATGCGAAGAATGAAACAGTTAAAATAGACGGTGTGGATTATTTATTCTCGGAGGAAGGATATTTGATGGTAGTAGGGTTCCATTAAATACGTTTGCGGATGATCAGAAAAATCGTTCACGAACTCTCTCCGTTCGGGCTGCTCCTTCAGGGCAGGGCGAGTATGGTTCCCCGAAACGTCTGATGGTGTCACGGAACCTGTACAAATATTTTGAACATAATAAAACAGCGGCTCAGGGATTAATGGTGTGCTACCCGTCAAGAGGACAGTGAATAATTAAAAAGTTTCGTACCGCCAGTTGCGTAATCGGCTGGCGGTATTCTTATGCAGCCGCATAATAGTTCTCATGGTATTCAACAGGAGTCATCAAGTGAAGATTCCGCTGTATACGTTCTGTGTTGTAGTAGTGGATATAAGACTCTATGGCGTTAATTAAACCTGTTTTTGAGGTAAAGCGCTTTCCGTAGTACGTCTCACGCTTTAGAATGCCCCAGAACCCTTCCATCGGACCATTGTCTATACAGTGAGCCACTCTGGACATACTCTGCTTCATATGGTGTTTCTTAAGCCTTGCAGAGAACTGCTTGCTTGTGTACTGATATCCTCTGTCACTATGGAACAATGGATGGGCGTCCGGCTCAAGGGCTACAGCCTCATCAAAAGTGTTCATGACAAGAGGATTATCGTTGTGATCACCGATTTTAAAAGCAACGATCCTTCGGTCATAAAGATCCAGGATGGCGCTTAAGTATACTTTGTGAACTTCAATGCCGATGTAATACTTGAACTCTGTTACATCTGTCAGCCACTTCTCGTTCGGAGCATCCGCGTGGAAATCACGGTTCAGGTAGTTTTTGGCGATGTGTGCCGGATCATTACTGCTCCTGGTACAGCTCTTTGGCTTCCATTTGATCGTAGACTGGATTCGCTCTTTTCGGCAGATCCTTAAGACTCGTTTGTCGTTCACAGCAATTCCATGTTTTTTGTCCAGCTCATCTCTGATCCTTCGATAGCCCATATCCGGATGGGCTTCGTGGATATCTTTGATCTTTTCTGAGATCTCTTTGTTGTACTTCTCGCTAAAACTGACAGGGTTCTTCAGCCAACGGTAATAAGCTCCGCGTGAGAGATGCAGGTATTCACAAAGCCTTTGCACAGGATAGTTCTTTCCCTCAGACAGCTCCTTGATCGCCTGATATTTATAAAGGTTCCGAGTCAGAGATAGCGATCTTTCATCTCTAACTCTCTGACTTTTTTTAACAAGTCATTCTCCATCTGAAGGTCACGGTTTCTTCGCTCCAGTTCCGCGATCTTATCCCGAAGTTCTTCTTCTGGAGTCCTGGCCGGCTGCGTACCGGCACGCCGACCACGCCGGTCTTCCAGTCCGGCTGAGCCCATCTTCTCATAGCGTATTACCCAGTTGCGGACCTGCTGATACGAACAGTTGTATTTCAGCGCCGTTGCTCCATAATTCTTATTATCTGCAAGGCAATCCTGTACGATCTCAAGACGTTCTTCCGGTGTTGTCTGTCTGGCTTTCCTCATGTAGCTGCCTCCTCCGCTTCCGCGAGATTTGATTTCTCCATGAGTAGTATACACCTTTATCCAATTGTATAACTGTCTGGAACTACGTAAATGATATTTTTTGACAATGTCTGCCTGACTTGACTTCCCATCAAGATATTCATGAACGGCTTGAAGCTTCAACTCTTGAGAATAAACTTTGTTGTTTCGCTGAGCCATAAGGGCAGTGGGCCCATCTGCAAGATAAAGGTTACGCCAACGCCGAATGCTGGCATCGTCCACGCCTGTTAGCCGGGCAGCCTCCAAAACACTGATCTCATCTGTCAGTAAGCGTTCAACTATCTTTACTTTTTCTGCTGAGTCAATCTTGCTTTTTCTGGACATAAAAATACCCCCAAGTAGGTTTTATATTTCAGTGTCCTACTTGGGGGTAGCATATCAATTACTCACCGCCGTTTTGTTTCTTATATACTGTTTCAATATGGATTTTTTGTTTGCAGTCTACGAGATAAAGGCCTCCTTTATTTGTAAAAGAAATTTATCTGCAATCGGTGTAAAGGTCTGATATTTATTCCAGATTAGATAGAGTTTGGTTTCCTGTTTCGGGGAGAGCGGGCGGAATACAAGATCGCTTTCGTCGGAGCAATTTATGAGATGTTCGAATGTCAAAAGTATCCCAAGACCTTCTTTTGCAAACATGGATGCATTATAAGCGAGCCGGAAGGTGCCTTCCAGATGTAGTTCTGGATAATAATCTCCTGCCCATTCCGGTATTTCAATATTCCAGCTTTGTTCAGAGCAGAAGAGTGGCTGGCCGATGAGGTCGGTAACTTTTATGCTCTTTTTCTTTGCCAGAGGATGGCTCTTTAGCATAACGGCTCCCCAGCGATCGGTTTTGGGGAATGGGAGAAACTTATATTTTTCTCTGTTCGGCATTTCACATATCACGCCAAAATCAAGAAGCCCTTTATCAAGCTTTTCTGTAACCTGCTCTGTATCACCACTGGTGATGTGATAGGTAAAGGAAGGGTATCTGTCCTTCAGTTTTTTTATCTCGCGTGCAAGAAGAGCTATCTGATAGGATTCACCGAGTCCAAAGTATATGTCGCCTCCGGTTATATCATCAAGTGAAATGAATTCCTGCTCGATCTTATCTGCCATTGCTACAAGATCTTCCGCACGGTCACGGAGAAGCATACCTTCATCGGTCAGTTTGATGGAGAAACTGTGGCGGGTAAAGAGTTTCTTGCCCAGTTCATCTTCAAGTGCTTTTAATGTTTTGGAAAGAGTAGGTTGTGTTACATGCAGGATTTCAGCTGCATGGGACATATTTTCTTCTCTGGCTACCGCAAGAAAGTAGCGTAGGTTCTTTATCTCCATATTTTCCCTTTCTGTAGTGCACTGTTCATTGCTATATGATATGCCCATTCGGAATATCACGATATTCATTTTATTCATTGGCGCGGTTTCTGTCAATCCGCTATACTGATAATAGAAAGAAACGGAAAGAAAAATACTGATTTCTGAGAGGTGTTTGAGATGGAACTGAAGGAAATGGCAGATGCTTTGATGGATATAGGAGTCGGAAACGTTCAGACGGAAACCGTAAGACGCCTTTTCGAATCCGGACAGACGGATGAGCTGGTCAGACATCTGAAAAAATGTCGGTGCAGCCTGCTGGACGAAATGCATGAGAGTCAGAAGAAGGTTGACCGAATGGATTATCTGATCCGAAGAATAGAAAAAGACGCGATAAAATCATCAGATCGATAGGAGGAAGCAGAAATGATCAAGAAAGAAGAACTGAAACTGGTGACTGAATGGGATAAGACTTTTAAGAAAAGTGACAAGGTTGATCACAGCAAGGTTACCTTTGTTAATCGCTATGGGATCACACTTGCAGCAGATATGTACGTCCCGAAAAATGTTGAAGGAAAGCTTCCGGCCATTGCAGTTAGCGGGCCGTTTGGTGCTGTGAAAGAACAGTGCAGCGGCTTATATGCCCAGACTATGGCTGAGAGAGGCTTCCTGACAATAGCGTTTGATCCTTCCTTTACCGGTGAGAGCGGCGGAAATGTCCGATATATGGCATCCCCCGATATCAATACGGAAGATTTTATGGCGGCTGTGGATTTCTTATCACTGAATGAGAAGGTGGATCCTGATCGAATCGGAATCATTGGCATCTGCGGATGGGGAGGTATGGCAATCAATACGGTTGCACTTGACACCAGAGTAAAAGCAACTGTGGCTTCCACCATGTATGATATGACAAGAGTAAATGCTAATGGATATTTTGATTCAGCGGATTCTGAGGAGGCCAGATTCGAGGCAAAGAAAGCCCAATGCGAACAGCGGCTCATCGATCTGAAAAATGGCGAGTACAAGCTCGGCGGCGGGGTGGTGGATCCGCTTCCGGAGGACGCTCCGTTCTTTGTCGTGGATTATCACGACTACTACAAGACAGACCGTGGGTATCACGAAAGATCGCTTAATTCCAATGGCGGCTGGAACGTGATTGGATGCGAGTCTTTTGTAAACCAGCCAATCCTTAAGTACAGCAATGAGATCAGAAGCGCAGTTCTCCTCATTCATGGAGAGAAAGCTCATTCCTGTTATTTTTCAAAGGATGCATATGCTGCAATGATTAAGGACAGTAAATATGCAGACAATAAGGAACTCATGCTTATTCCTGATGCGGTTCATACCGATTTATATGATGGCGGTGGAAAAGACGCTATTCCATTTGATAAGCTTCAGAATTTCTTTGAAGAAAATCTCAAGGAGAAGATGGCATGATGAGGCTTATCAGTTTGGAAAAATGCTGGAAAAAAATAAGTGCGTTTCTGCTTGTATTTACAATGATGTTATCTGTAACTGCCTGTGGCAGCACACAGACGGAGAACAGCACGATAACAGAAGATGAATTTAAAGCCGGAGAAAAAGAGATGGTCTTTAAGATTAATGATGAAATCATATCTGTTGCCTGGGAAAACAATGAATCTGTAAAGGAACTTATGGAGATTGTATCCTCTGAACCACTTACTATACAGATGTCTATGTATGGTGGTTTTGAACAGGTGGGCGCATTAGGTAAAAGTTTGCCAAGGGACGATGTTCAGATGACAACTGATGCAGGCGATATTGTTCTTTATTCCGGTAATCAGATGGTGATCTTTTATGGAGCCAATACGTGGGCATATACAAGACTGGGGAAAGTTCGGAATAAAACCGCTTCTGAATTGGCAGAACTCCTTAGCAATGGTGATGTTGAAATCACAATATGTATGCCCGATAGTTCAAGTGCTATAGGATTTGATTTTGAGAAGCAGACAGTAATGCTGAACAGCGGATATGAGATGCCGATTATCGGCCTTGGCACATGGACGCTGTCCGACGATGAAGCTGAGAATAGTGTATACCATGCCATTAAGTCCGGAATGAGACTCATTGATACGGCAAGATACTATGGAAATGAGGTCGGCGTAGGACGCGGACTCAAGCGCGCAATTGATGAAGGCATTGTTACAAGAGAAGAGGTCTTTATCACCAGCAAGATCTATGGCGGTGATTATGAGCGGGCAGGTGGCATCATAAATGATGCTCTTTCCGATTTGGGAGTAGATTACATTGACCTGCTCTTGATTCATCAGCCGGGAGCTGATGATGAAGGCGTGTATAAAGCAATGGAAGAGGCCGTGAAGGATGGTAAGCTGCGATCCATTGGGATATCGAACTATTATACAAAAGAGGCGGTAGATGAGGTTCTGTCCTTTGCAACGATCACACCGGCAGTGATTCAGAATGAGAATCATATCTATTATCAAAATACAGAGCTGCAGGAATATGTGAAGCAGTATGGTATCGTGGTCGAATCCTGGTATCCTTTCGGAGGCAGAGGACATACGAGTGAGAATTTCAACAATGAAGTGATTATGGATCTCGCTGGGAAATATGATAAGTCATCGGCACAGATCATTCTCAGATGGCAGTTACAGTCGGGATTCATAGCGATTCCCGGTTCATCAAATCAGGATCACATAACGGAGAATTATGATATTTTTGATTTCGAACTGACAGATGAAGATATGCAACGCATTCGCAATCTGGATAGGCATGAGCGATATGAAAATTGGTAAATAAATACGAAACTATTTCATGTGATTCCGATTTTTTCCAAATCTTCGAATATCGAATTTGAAGAATGTGAAAGCAATGTGTTTTTGATGTTTTTATTTGGAGAGGTGTTTTATGTGGATAGCAATTCTGATTGCCGTGCTGACAGGGACAATCTTCGGGATTATTTATTTATGGTTCCGGTTCCAAAGATTCGGTATCGTGCTTTTTCTGGCCGGTGATAGAAAATGGCTTCGCAGGCTTTATGGAAGCCTTCCACTGGTTGGAATCATTATCTACGGTTTCTTTGATGTGGTCAATGCAATTATCATACTTCTTCATGTCATGATCTTTTGGCTTTTGGCAGATCTGATGGGGTGGCTTATAAATCGATTCAGGACAAATCAAATGACGGAGGAGGAAACGGTAAATGATGAAATAAAGCGTTTTCGTCCATATTGGCGTGGATTGGGAGTGTTACTGTTCAGTACGATTTATCTTGGAGTTGGTTGGTATCTGGCACACCATGTATGGGTGACAAGGTATGATATAGTATCGGATAAACTCTCCGGACAGGCGGGGATAAAGGTAGTTCTCTTTGCCGATTCTCACTTGGGTGCTACTTTTGACGGGGAAGGTTTTGCAGAGCAGATGAAACGAATCCAGGATGAAAAGCCGGATATGGTTATGATTGCGGGAGATTTTGTAGATGATAGTACTACCAGAGAGGATATGCTTCGGGCATGTATAGCACTTGGAGAGATTAGTACAACATATGGAGTCTATTATATTCCCGGAAACCATGACAGGGGATACTATAATTCAAG